>Ga0185299_10000465_pt1 | contig 109652 bp, 96 predicted proteins | sample PaiPotPPA55metaG_FD_128002 | JGI IMG/M metagenome (GOLD analysis project Ga0185299, IMG submission 128002) | Iron sulfur acid spring bacterial and archeal communities from Banff, Canada, to study Microbial Dark Matter (Phase II) - Paint Pots PPA... ... | reverse complement strand
TGTTGTGCTGTTAACTGCGCAAGTGCCGTTAACGTGGTGAACGAGAAGCAGCTTTTTCGGATTGCCCTAAATAACATCGCCGGAGTTTATGCCATTCAACAGCCGCTCCCTGTCAAGTCGAAGCGCAAAAATCTGCGTCCTTTATAACGGCTCCCGATCAAGTTCTCAAGTACCACCAACGTTCCCGGCGTTCTCGGCGTTATGATCGTTCATACCTGGCTCTGGTTCTCGATCCTGGTGAGCGGCATTCTACTTATTCAATTCATTCTCAATGTTTTACTCCTGCCGCGCCTTCGTCCGGGAAACTCGTCGGCCAGAACCCCGCGGGTATCGGTTTTGGTGCCGGCCAGAAATGAGGCGCCGCGCATCAGAGCCTGCTTAGAATCGCTCATTGAGCAAAATTATCCCGCGCTCGAGATCATTGTCCTCGATGACGAGTCCCGGGACGCCACGGCTGAGATCGTTCGGGCGGTTGGGTTCTCTTCCGATCCCGAGTCGAACCGCCTTTTACTTTCAGGTGCGCCTTTGCCGGCCGGATGGACGGGAAAATCGTGGGCTTGCCATCAACTGGCTGAAGCCGCTCGCGGCGAATACTTATTGTTTACCGACGCGGACACGGTTCATCACCCGGAGGCGATCTCTTCAGCCATGGAGGCGGCGCAACGGTTGCGGGCCGATTTGCTGACGCTTTGGCCGCATCAAACCACGGTCACGTTCACCGAGAAACTGATCATTCCGTTGCTGTTTGTGGTAGCCGGATCTTACTTGCCGCACTGGCTGCTGATTTGGGCGCAGCGCGCTCCCTGGCTTGCTCGTGCGCTCGGCCCCCAATTGCTGGCCCGTTGTAGCACCGCCTCTGGTCAATTCCTGTTATTCCGGCGGGACCGCTATGTGGCCCTGGGTGGTCATCGCACCGTGAGCGAACATCTGGTTGAAGATATCGCTCTCGCTCGCGAAGTCGGTAAACGGATTCCGGAGGGTTGGCGGCTGCTAACCTGTGACGGTACTCGCCTGGTCCATTGCAGAATGTATACGTCCGCCGGCGAAATCTGGGAAGGCTTTACCAAGAACTTGTGGCCGGTTTTTGATGGCGATTGGATGGGGTTTTGGCTAGCTGTCCTTTGGCAATTCGTTGTGTGCGCGCTTCCGTTTCTGGTCTTGCCATTCTTTCAGCGGCCTGAGCTTTATGTCGTGACCAGCATCCTACTTTGCCTCCGTTTCGCGGCTGCGCTCCGTTTTCATACCTCCTGGATCAGTATCTGCTTTCATCCGATCGGTTATACCTTGGCTTTGTTGATCGCCGCCAACAGCTTTCGCCAAGCGAAAGGTAAAGGGGTTAGCTGGAAGGATCGGATCTACCGGGAAAAGTTTTGCCGAAGTAATCTTTTCAGCAACGATGAGTGATTAATAAAACAATATTATTGCAAGTTATTATTAGTCGGGATAAATGTGCTCACCAGCGACGCGCGGTGTTAAAAATGGCAATTATCCGCCAGATTTATTTCCCTCCTCATCTGCATCTTCATCTGAACCCACTCAAATACTCCCATACTCCACCACTCCATCATTTTCTATGGCTCCAAAATTCGGAAACTATCTTTTCCGCAATCTTAAGACCGGTTCGGGATCACCGGAAAAGGTCTCCGGTGATCCATCGAGCAATGTGCCGGTTGAGGAACATGAGATCACTCTCTGTCCCGTGGACTTCACCAGCGAGATCGGCGTTGCTTTAAACTGGAGCGCTCACGAACCAAGAGAAATTCGAGTGAAATTGAAGCAAACCAACGGCTTGATGGACGGCCGAGTGACTATTTCTGCAAAAGTTTTGCGCGGGCTTTATCCCGGACTGGTCCCGGACCAACTGAAAGAAGACGCTGTCTTTCCGTTGTCCCTCCGCTCAGTAGTGCTCCAGCTCCAGAATGTTATCCGGTCAGCGAGTGATGGATCGAACCTGACGGTAGCACCTGATTTTGATACGCCTATTGCCCAGGTCGCCCGAGAGGATGAGGGGTTCTTCAAACTGGAGGAGCATTCGCCCGAATCTGGGTCCGCCCCCCAGTTACCTGCAGGTACGCTTCACCATGAGTTTGGTTCCGAACTGCCGGTGATTCGCGAGAAACCGGAAGCACGGGAGAATCCTCCGCCAATCCAGCCGGTTCAAGTCTTAGCGCCCGTTCCCAGCCAGGAATCGCCACCACGGAGAGACCCAGGCGCTGACAAGCCGCTTCGGGACAATCCTTTCGCTGATTTGCCGAAACCGCAATTGGAGCCGCGAATGGACGCGAACAAAGGCGAAGTAGCACCCAGGCCATCGATCGTTGCTGGCCAACCGCCCATTGAGGAGAGTGCGAAGCTGATAGGGCCAGAGAAGAGGTCTCCGAAGCCACAACGCCGGCGTGGACTCGAACTGCTGCAAGAGTTATTCCTGACCGATGATTTTTTAGACGCCGGACAAGTGGCGCAATTCTTGCGCGCGTTCCCCAAGGTGCGAGCAGCTCTCATCATGTTGGATGATGGTACGGTGTTAGGAGGGGAACTACCGGAGAAATATCGGGCTGACGCCGCGTTACCTGCGGCCGCGTTGATGCGGGCGGTGCGCGAGTTTGGAACCGCACTCAGCTCTGCTGAAGTGAGCGCATTGACCTTGCTCGCTGATTTACCGATCAGCATTTTTCTCGAGGGGCGGGTCTGCATGTTAGTTGTACACGAAGGCCGTGGATTACTTCCCGGAATGCGAGAGCGATTTACCGATGTCGCTAAGGCTCTTGACGCTCTATATGATCCTGGAGACAAAGCTCCGGAATTTCGGTAGCTAACTTGAGGCGGTAAATCTGGATGTGTATGTTGCCTTATTTATTTCTTATCCTGTTTGTTAACGCGAAAGTCGCTGCCTTAGACCATGCTAACAGTTCGCATTCAGCGGGTTCGGCAAAGGCAATCGGAATAGGAGGATCGGCTGCGCAACCCTCTTTTTTTTCAGCTTACTCCCCGGCTACAGAAACCAACGAGTCGCTAGTTACAGTGCATTGCAAGACATTGCGTGATATTAACAATTTAAATGAACGCATTACTATCGTCGGCAATGTTCAGGAAGATCTAGTCAGTTCTGTCGGTAAAATTATTGTTCCTGCCGGCACCAAGGTCATCGGAGAAGGCTTCTGCGACCCCGAACGAAATCGGATCCTATCACACGATCGATGGACTTTTTATGTGAGTGACCACCTGATCCGAGTGACTGCTACGATGCTCGATCCACTTAACGCCGAAGGACTTAAAAGTATTCAGGATCCGAATCTAAACGACTCCGGCGTCAAACAAGCGATCTATCGGGACGGCACTTACATTAATGTCCCTGATGGGTCGGACTTCTTTCTGCGGATCACGGGTAATGTCTCTATTGAAGAATTGAATTCTGCATTCGAAGGGGAACAACCCGCGGCTAACAGCCGGTAGCCCTTCTCCGAGCATGATCAAACGCGGGGCGGCTATTTTTCTTATCTCGGCATTTCTCAGCCATTTAAGTAGCGCCCAGTGGAATCCGCCCGATTATCTCCGGGGTATTCCTGTCCGTAGTGATTGCAAGAAAACACACGGGGGGATTGGGATGTCATTTCAGCCATCTCTGTTGAATCCGTATGGAATTATCTTTCTGTGTCCTGACCGAGCTGCCGCCATTGACAGCCGGCATCCCGGCGCCTCCTTCTTTTTCCGAGTCCATGAATACGGCCATCTGGCGCTGGGAAGCCGGGATGAAGCGGCCGCCGATGCTTGGGCAGCGGAACAACTCAGCCATACCGATGCCGGGCGAGCGGTCTTATTGGCGGTTCTCGGGCACTTTGTCGATATCGGTAGCAAATTCTCACCCTACTATGGGACCGGATTTTATCGCGGAGCGAATGTTGCGAATGCGGCTGAGATCGACCGTAAAGAATGGCCGGCTGCGCTCCGAACGTATCAGCAGAAGTGGGACGACCGGCTTAGACAAAATGGCTCAATCTCTTTCCGATCGGAACACGGATCTGTCTTTGATGGTTTATTGGTTATCGATGGTAACACGATCGGTTTCTTCGATACGCTACACGCCGAGCGGTCATTGCCTTTGCCCGGGTTAGAACCAGGCGTTCACAAACTCTCGCTGATAGATGTGTGGAGTTATCGAGGCGATGTAAATAATAAGTTGCATGCCGGCGTTAAAGGGATGAGCGCAACTACTTCATTCACAACATCTAAAGCGGCTGACATGGTGGGGCATATTTCGGAAACTGAATCCGAGCTTTCGGTGCAAGTTAAGGGTCCGTGAGCGCACGTCCCTGTTTGGAGCTTACCGCAGAGCGGTTAAAATCCATAAGCGCTAAGATAAGAGCCTAGCTAGGCACTCGGTTTCTGCCCCAAAGGGGCGAAAGGACTCAGCCTGGGGTTTTAACCCCAGGAACACGTCCCCACAACGACCCGCCCTGAAAGGGCGGTAGATTTGGGACAGGGCGCGAATCCGCAAGTCACAGGCTTCAGTAAAGAACGCCAATCTGATGCCACTTTCAGGGCACATCTTTTATTATTCCTAACCCAGGGTTAAAACCCTGGGCTGAGTCCTTTCGCCCCTTCGGGGCGGAAACCGAATGCTCCAGAAGGCCCTCTAAGTTTGCGCTTATTCCTTAAAACCCTGGGCTAAGGTGTTTAAACGCTTCGTGGTAAGTCCCACCCCTCTACCGGACGAGTCTGTCCGGCATAGATAGCGAAATTTTTCAATCAACAGCCAGATAATCATTGCCAACAGAACTCCATTTGATATAAATCGAAGAAACCACGGAAGGTAACATCTTGGATTAACGTTATGAGGATTTCGGTAAAGATGTTACTGACTCATCGGCAAGACTCCTTCGTGCGCGGGAGAAGAGAGGTCGGCATGACCTTGGTCGAGATTCTGGTAGTGATCGCGATCATCGCTGTACTTGCCGCGATTATCTACCCGGCGATCATGGACTCACTTAAGAAGTCGCAGGCAGCCATTATTGCACAGCGGCTCGATGCAGTGCAAAAGGCTAAAGTGCAATACCTGATCGATGCCCAGACCAATGGTACTCCGGCACCGGCAGATACCAATCCAGCACCAGTCGCCGCGCTTGCCCCCTATCTAACTAGGTTCGGAATTCAAATAGGCAGTCAGATCGAGTTGGATCAAGGAACGGGTGGTAGCATCAATACAGGGACTTGGGGTGGTAATCCGTACTTCGTTGGAGGGGCGGGGGTTTCGTCGAACCAATACATTAGCAAGTACAATATTCCAACCAGTCCAATTCCGCAGGGTAGCCCTGGCGGAAACTAACGGCAGCAAACTTTAGGCATCCGTCATCTATGCCGAGGTTCGAGTACGTCACGCAAAAGCGCAAAGGCGACTCCTATGTTAAGGCGATTATCGAAGGGAACTCATTAGCCGACGTCAGTATCCGGCTGAACAACCTGAATCAGCCGATCGTGCTGATTACCGATCCTTCACGTAAGACCACGGCCGAAAAGAAAGAACGGGTTTCGCTTCGGACGAAACTGACGTTCCTGGAAAATCTAGAGGCAGCCGTTTATCTGGGCATGGATTTTCGAACCGCGCTCTCGATCTGCCTAAGCACAACCGCAACCCGAGACCGGTTTGGGAAACGGATGGCGCACATCATTGAAAGGCTTCGGGATCGTGTTTCCAAAGGGATGTCGTTTGCCAGCGCGATTTCTTCTCACCCGGAAGTCTTCGATGATGTTGCTATAGGTTTAATCTCGGCCGGGGAAGAAGGCGGCACATTAACGGAAGCTTTGACCAATGTTCGCAAGATCTGGGCGAGGAACGAGGAGTTACGCAATCGTCTTCTCATGATGCTGATCTATCCCGTGATCGTATTCATGGCGGCGATCGGGGTCGTTTGGCTGCTGATGACTCGGGTCGTACCGCAGTTTATCGGGGTGCTAGGGGAGATGCATGCGAGTCTACCGCTTCCGACGGTTTGCTTGCTCAGTCTCTCCCAATTCTGCAATCGCTATCCTTTGGTGGTGCTGGGGTTGATTGCGGTTGCCCTTCTGCTCTTCTCGCGCCTCCCGGGTTATGTGAGAAAGCACCCTGAACTTCATCGCCGTGTGCTTCGGCTGCCGGGATTGGGAGCGCTGTTGCTTCTACTCCTCCGGGCCAATTTTGTCAGAACATTCGCGCAGTTAAAGCATGCGCGCGCCAAAACCACCCAAGCGCTCCTGCTATGCCGGGATCTGAGTTGGAACTATGAATATCGTTCGGCCATCGGCCGGACCTTAGTTCGAGTACAACGCGGCGAATCCTTGGCGACGTCGCTGAATGACGACCGCGATATCTTTGGGGACTTAGTTATCAACGGACTTTCCTTCATGGAGGCTGCCGGCACCGGCAGCGACGGCCTATTCCGGCTTACCACTTTGCTTGAACGCCAACTGGATAGCCGGCTGACCGCACTTCGGCAAATCCTGGACCCGCTTTTGATCATAGTGCTTGGGTTGATCATTGGGGGGATTGTTTTTGCCACTTTTTTGCCAGCAATGGAAATAATCCAACGAATCTAGGTTACAAATAAAAAGACAGTTGTAATATGATTCATTAAATGATGTAGAATAGGGTCCAATGAACTACTCGTTCAGGCATTATCTCCGGCACTTTCCTCTCCGGTACTATCTTTCCGGAGGATTGTTTGCGACGTCTGAACAAGTGGGAGTGTTCTTTCTTTCCTCGAGAGCATGTTCGGTGCTATTAACGCGGCGACAACGCGTCGTGGCGTTCGAAGAAAATATTGGTGAACTGCCGGATGCTCCTCCCGTCCCTAATAAATCAGATCCCAGTGTGGCGGGAGTTCGCAGCTTTACTTCTAAGCTCCTCGCTCGGAATAGATTACGTGGGAAATCGGAGTTGGTACTATTACCGGACTGCACCGTTAGCGATCTCTATTGTAACGTGCATCTGGTGCCGAATCTCCGGGAATCGACGGTCGAAGGCATCTTAGAGAGCCTGGCGGAAGAACCGCGGCAGGTAATCGGCGCTTGGGACGAGGCTCGGCCGTTTCGCTGGGCAGTGTTAGACGCGACGCTTAAACCTGTCACCGGCCATCTGGAAGGAAAACATTCTCAGATCATCATCTTGGGGATGCCCGCTGATTACTGCTCGGATTGCGAGCTCTGGACCGAACGACAAGACGCCGCGTTACTGGCAATTGTCCCCGTCCCGGTAGCCTGTCTGGCCTGGTTTCTTAAAAGAATACCCACCCAAGAAAGGACCGCCTTCTTACTCTTGAGTCTTACCAGCTCGTTAGCCTTGGCGGTGATTCAAGATCGAAAAATTATTCTGTTCCGACAGTACGAAGAAGACGTCGAATCAGTACGCCAAGAACTGGCCATACTTGCGAAGCAATTGAGTCCGGATAAACACCCCTACGTTTGTGTCTGGTCTTGGTCGTCTGACGAAGATCCGGTCTATTCCGAGGTTCAGGGGTTACAGCTGACCGGCTCTATCCTCCAACAGATAGAGGGTGGAGACATCACGATTCAGCGGCAACGCGCACCTAGCGTGACGACGCACTCGCCGGTCGCACTCTTGTCCCGTTGGCTTGCCCAGGAGTTCAAATGAAAAATCTCTTCCTTAGCCCCGAAAGGATCATCCTTAGAAGCTACCAGCGAGAGCTCAGCTTCCGAGCAGTTGGTCTCATCGTCTTAATAACAGCATTTCTCCAGTTACCAATCCTGGCTTTTGCGTTTTCCGCGTGGCGAGACTATCAGGCCGAAACCGACAGAAAAGGTCAACTCTTAGCAACCGAGAATGACTTGCAGAGCAAGTTGGCCGCCTTCAAAGACACCCGGCAAAAATTGGGGCAGATACAGCAGTGGGAGCCGATTATTCGAGGCCGGCTTCCATGTAGCGCGGTGCTCGCCGCGATCGAGCAAACGGTGCCCGAGGATGCTGTTCTTGAGAGGATCTCCCTTGAGGCAGCTAAGTTCCAGGCTCTTCCGGTGGTAGGGGGCACTTATCGAGTGCCGGAGATCTATACGCTTTCCCTGCAAGGCAGTCTGAAATTTGGGCACGCCGAAGAACTAGAAGCTTTTACTAACGAACTAAGAAAAAGGCTGCCGTCCGGTTCTCAGGTGGTGAGATCGAAACTGCTTGAGGGCCCGGAAAATCTCGTGCCGTTTCTACTCGTTTATTCGATTGCGCCGGCCGGGAATTATTCAGCTTTGGGAGTGCAGCGTATCGCAGACCCGGATCGTTTGTGAAACCCAACCTGACTTGATCAATGCAATTCAAGGCGATTTTTTTTACAGCCGCGATCCTGGTTGCAGCGGGGTTGCTGGGATTGGAGCTCAACCTGTTGGCCAAAGGCCGATCGGCGGTCCGGCTGCTGGACCAAGAGAACCGGGAACAGGAAACCGCGAATGACCATCTCGCGGGTGAGACGGAAGGACTTCGGGTAAGTAAAGCCCGGATCGAAGCGCTTTACTCTCGCTTTAGTGATACCATGATTGCGTCGAGGGGTGCTTCATCGCTGCATATCAATTCGACGCCTGCCGCGCCGTTGAACAGCGAGACTTCTTCTCTTGAGCCTGCAGGTATCGCCGGGTTCACTCAGGCGGGACTGATTGTTCAACCGGTTCGGGTTCCGAACGGGGAAATGTCGATTATTTATGAAGCCGGTACTGCCAGTCTCGAGTTTCATCGACTCGTGCCTCTTCTGGCGGAGCAGGAGAATGCCGACTTGTTCTTGTATCTTGACCGGGTGGTCTTGAGTCGGCCGGCCAGTATTCCACCATTTGCGACTGACCCGACTTATCTGGATACGCGGCTTACCATTCGGATGCTCACAGCGAAATGAGAAAAGGGATCTATCTCACTTTATTAGTTATGGTAACGTCAAGCTTTGGGTTTGGCGGAGAGATTATCCTGCCTCATTTGCCGGATCTGTATGCATTTAGATACGCGCCGGCGGCCCGGGATCCTTTTGTTAGTGCAGCTGCTAGTAAAACGCTGGTCGGACGCGGGCTAGCAATAGATAATTCGTTCGGCAGTAAAGCCGCGCAACGTTATCTCCAGACTTTGGTGGAGGCGATAAAGAACGACCTCTTTGTCGAAGGGGTTAGTACTGGAGACGGGAAAACCCGCGCTATCGCTTTGATCAATGGTGTGGCTTTCGGTGAAACTGAAAAGATTCCGGTTACGGTCCCGGAAAACGATCTGGTCCAACTGACCGAGTTAGCGCGTACCTACGGCCTGCCACTAGAGAGGGATATGAGTGAGAAAAGTACGATTCTGTTAGAAGTAGGGCCGATCGATGCCAATGGAGTTGATATTTTGTTACCGGGGTTTCGGGCGCCCCTTTGCAAACTGCCCTACCTCGGCGACAGCGGATCAGAACGGATCACTTTAGAGCGGAAAAAGAAATCTGAGCATGATTAAAAGGCTAATCGTAGTGGTCTTATGGCCGTTGCTCGCATCGGCACAGAACGGTAGTCCGACGCCGGCCCAGACACAAAGTCCTGGACCGGTGCCCGCCGCAGATGCCACGCCGGGGAGTGAAGCTTCCCAAAGCGCGGAGAGTGTAGTGGACCAGATTGAGCGATTGTTGCGGGAACGCGAAAACGCAGAGTCGTCTAGCACGGCGCAGCTGCCACCCGATAAGCCCAGGACGCATCGTTTTACTAACCAGCCGATCGGCAAAGTGCTAAGGATCTTGGCGGAACAAGCTGGGATTAACTATGTCGAACCGAATATCCCGGCCGACGAGAAAATCTCGGTGGCTTTGATTAATCTAACGCCGTTGCAGGCGTTCTATCAAATTGCTGAGTCTCGCGGGTTTCAGGTTATCACGGATGGCCAACGGTACTCGTTGCGGCGGGCGGATATCGAAAGCCCTAGTTTCTATCTTACGAAACGCTACACGATTAGGAACCAGCCGGCGGAGCTTTTACTTCAACCGATTGCCAACTACTTGGGGATCAAAGTAACGCCTGCGCAGAGCAATTTTCCTACCTACCCGAAGCCGGAGAATACGATGGTGACTCCCGACGCTTTAGGTACAGGCGGGACGGGCTCTGATCAAAGCCGGCCGCGGTACGAGCCGGGTGTGCCTTTTGATGCGCCGCTATCTGCGGGCGGCTTTGAAAAGAATAACCAAAGCGCCGTCTTCGTGGAAAGAAGCACTAACTCTTTAGTGGTCCGCGCTACCCCGGATCAGCAAGAGTTAATCGCAACTGAGTTACAGCGACTGGATGTGGCCGAGAGACAGATCTTAATCAAGACCTATGTGGTTGAGGTCACAGATACCAACTCCATCGGTGGAGGGCTTGATTGGAGCCAAACCCTCGGGGTTCAGCCTGGGCAAGGCGCAAAGTTTTCGCTTACTGGCAATGCGGGGATACCGCCGGCAGCGAATTTTCAGACGATCACCGGTGCTATCAATAAGAATGGCGGCGGTTTTTTCTCTAACGGCCTGGTGCTGAATCTTTCGGATGTTCAGGTCGTGTTACAGGCTCTCAAGGCTAGAGGGCGGGTTAGGACGAATAACTCGCCGATGACGGTGGCGAAGAGCGGCATGCCGGTGACGATCCGTTCTGATACGAAACAAACGATTTTTTTACAGACTCCCGGTACGCAGGTCTATGGCCCTAGCACGGTGCCATACACGTTCACCACCGGTCTAACGGTTGATATTATCGCCCGGATATTGGACGGCGGCTTGGTCGACCTCAATTTGAACCCGACTCTTTCTACGATCGCAGGAACTAGCGCCGCCCAGCCAGGCACCACTACCCAGATTCCGGTAATCTCGACCCGAAGCACAACGGCGGACGTCACCATCCGAAGTGGTCAAGCAGCCATTATCGGTGGGATCTTGCAAGATAGCGCCACCTTCAACGCAAACGCGGTACCCGGGCTTTCTCGTATCCCAGTCCTCGGATACATGTTTAAGTCAAAGACGAGTTCGAAACAGCGGACGAATCTCATCGTGATTGTCTCTCCGACGATCATACCATCGGACGATCACCGGTTTGACAGATTGGGCGAAAACGAAAGAAGGACTTTGCAGGATTCATCGGATCTACCCGGTGAACCTCCACCTGTGCCACTGAACGGGTCGGACAAACAGGCCCGCAAACCGCAAACCGATGAGGTCGAATAACTCGAGCTATAAATTGGATCGCTCGCGACTTCGCCTCTCTGGCACCTGTCGCGCCATAGCGAAGCGGCGGCGGAAGCGAGGCAGCGCTTCACCGGTTCGCATTCACGCTGCTTTTTCCTTAGTGGAAGTGCTGGCCAGTCTATTTGTACTAACCATATCGGCAGTCGGCATCACGGCTGCTTGGAGGTTAGCCGATTACCAAGAACTCTTGACCCGAGCGGACCGCCGGGCCGAGCGTATCCTGCGTCAATATTATGAATTGCAAACTTTTGCGCCGCCCGAATCCCGCCCGTTTGCAGCGAACAGTTCGCCATCGCCATCCGCCCAGGCTGCCATAACCGGCTACCTCTATCATCCGCGCTTGATCGCTGCTCAGGCCGGTTCGAGTACATTCGGGGATTCAATTCCTTTTACGATTTCGATGACCAATGGGACCACTCCCGGAACGAATCAGTTGGTTCTCACCTACACGATTCCAAGCTACGGAACGCAAGCCACTCGACAGGTAACTAAAACCGTAATCCTGAATCCTTTAGAATTGTGAAGCCCGCTAGATCGTATCCCTGGCAAACCGGATTTACGCTGATTGAGATGCTCGCCGCCATGCTTGGTGTCTTCCTCGTGGTCGGGGCTGCCACTGGTTTTCTGCTAACTGCCATGCAGCGCCAAGCCGCCGTGCTGCAAGCGTCAGCTCTAGAGGAACAACATGAAGCGTTAGCTGAAATCATGGACGATTCGATCAAAAGCGCGGTCGATTTTCAAATTTATCAAGAGACTCCTCCCGGATTAACCAGCCCGCTTTCCCCGGGGAATTCTTCGGGCGACTACCTCGTGTGCGTCAACCAAGATGGGACAAGAGAGTTCCACTTTGACGGCACCGAAATCGAGTATCAACAGAAACAAGGTCCTGCCGTTCAAAGACGGGTCTTTCCCGGAGTTTCGCCAGTCAAGCAAATGGGAAAGAGTCAGCCGGTATTCAATTCGGATCTCGGCATCGTCCAGGCTCAATGGAATGTGGAAACGACCGTTGATCAGGTTCCCTTCAATGTCTTCGGAGTGCCGTTGCAGATGCAGTGAGTTCTGCCTATGAACTTCCCGAGCCAGCAAAACCGATCCGGGTCAGTGCTAGTTTATGTTCTCGTTCTCGTGGTAATCGCCGGGTTTATGGCCGCTTCTTATCTGACCTTTGTAGATAATCAACGATCTCGGACCGGTCGCAATTTGAGCCAAGACGGATTACGGATTTCGACGGAACAGGCTCTTCTGCGCCTGGAATCAGCCATCCGAAACGAGCTCCTTGCTACTGGTGAAGTCAAGCTAGCCGGTCTAAATCGCAGGGAAGCGATCTCGGGGATTTCCCTGAGTTTAAGCTCGAAAACGGATGGTTCCGGAAGCGAACTACTTCAAGTGCAGCCTTTCGCGAACGCAGCAGACTATGAATTGCTGCCAGGGTTGGATAACCAGGATTTGTTTGGGCAAGCGCACGCGCTCGTCACGAAAATAGATGTGGATATCACGGCGTCGTCCACCGTTCCTAATGTTCGCCTTCCGGATCTAAATGTTACCGATCAACCACAGATAGCGGTTCGGGAAATTCCCGTCTCGCAGTTTACCGTATTCTCAGCCGGCGACCCATTTACCCTCGGGGCAACGGTCTTCAGTCAAGATATCGGAAGGGTCTTTTCCGAATCCACGCTTTCCGTATCCGGTAGTTTTTCTTCAGAGTTCACCGTTGTGGCCGGACAAAGCGTTAACCTCCAAGGCGGTTCGCTGCAGATCAAAGAAGCGTCCGAAAATAACGGATCGGTAACGCTGTCGACCGACACCCAAAGCGCCAATTTCTTACCCGATGCTCGAACCGCGTTAGATTCTAGGATCATTACCAGCGGTGTTCTTCCGATTGATTCGGCGGCGCTAAACAGCGTCTATGGTTCTGGAAATAGCGGGTCAGGTGCCTCGAATGGACTCAACCTCCCGCTTTTGAAAGCGCAATGCGATCTGCTAGTGGTAGCGCGGCCTGATATCACCATCACAACGCCGAACGGAAAGCAATGCCTCGTAACGGTTGTAGGGAAGACTGGAGGCAAAAATTTAACCTATGCATTGGCTGCTGGTTCAGCGCCTCACAGTCAGGTGACGCCAGGGCAACAAACCGTTGCATTCGCTGCCGCTCAAAATAAACAGAATCCTTCGCAAACCATTCTTACCTTGGATTATCGCCAGTCAGGTGGGGCGCAGTTTGGATCCGTTTTCATGGTCGTTCAAAATGCAGCCGGCAATCCTATACCAAATGCTGTGATTCTAATCCGGGGCGCTCAGGGATTAACCGGTGCTCTTTCGATCGTGAGTCCGCATCCGATCATCATTGCCGGCGATTTCAACCTAGGGGAGGATCCGCCTCCCGCGTCGATCATTACTCCGGCCAACCTACAGACTGTTCCTCAGGATTGGGCCAGCGATCTGTTCGGGAATTTTTAGGAGAATGAGCTCTTACGCACCAGCGACAAATGGATGGCGATCGTCTGCGTCGATTCAAAATCTGAATCATCTGCTTCATTTTCATGTAGCCAGGCTCTTGGGGATCCGGGAGAGCGAGCTCGGCTTCTTGTTGGAGCATATTGAGTCATGTGATGCCACCAATCCGATGGCGATCTGGCGAGCTGATTCGCTACTGGAGCGGTACAGCAAAGGTTTCGATCTCGAGCTGGGGTCAATTCTTTCCAAACTGATTCGTGATGGCGCATTGACTCCGTTCGATCCTACTCTGTTACGGTTCTCCCCGGATGGAGTGAGAATACCCGCTTTAGCGGTTCCACTTCTCCCGGTGGCCCGAGCCGCGGCTGAAGTTACGGTCGCGTCCTCGATACCCGGTCTCGATACGTTACTCCAACAACCGGAGTTCCAAGTTTTGAATTCGTTTTGGGGTGTGCCCAAGCTTACCGCGGTTTGGTGTGAACCCGACCATTTAAGACAAGCGCTCTACCAGGTAGAAGACACCCTGGATCTAAGCCCATCGCAGGTAAGGCTGACAGGCGAAATCGGAAATGGTGGTACTCCCTGGATCAACTTGGATGAAGTTTCGCCTTCCGGGAAAGTGAATCATTGGTTCAGCCCCACTTTGCAAAGGCGGTACGGTGCTTGCCCGGTCTACTGTGGGCGGCGGCGCCTTACATTAGCCGTCGAAAAATTATTGCCGCCGAATGTGAAAGCCGAGATCGAAGGTGCTCTCCGGCACCGGTTCACGGTTCAGCAGGTCTTGGTTAATAGTGAAGCGTTAGAGCGATTTATCACCACCTCCGAAAGCATGGCCATTAGTGCCTCGGGAATTCTGCGCAGCATGTCTGCACTCGATCAGGCAGACAGGAAAAACGAGCGGTTAGAAGTAATTCATGCGGAGAGTCTACAGCACTCTAGTCATCGGTATCGAAACGACGAGGAAGCGGTGATCAAGTTCGTCCATTCGATCCTGTATAAGGGCGTTGAGTTGGGGGCGAGCGATATCATGTTTCAGGAGTTTCCCTCGCAACTTAGGGTGCGATATAAAGTCGATGGAGATTGGTTCGATCAGGAGGGCGAGTTCCCCGGGCATATCGCCAAGCAAGTTATCTCGAGGATCAAAGTGATCTCTGGGCTAGAAATTCAATACGTCCGTTTGCCGCAGGACGGTACCTTCCCTATCAAGATCGGCGACCAACGCTACGATTTTCGGGTGAACACGACTTACCAGGCGCAAGGTGAACAGGCGGTGCTCCGTTTGCAACGCGATGAGCGAAGCGTGAAGTCCTTAGCTGAGCTTGGTATGCCGTCCCATTATGTCGACGCCATTCGGGACCTAATGGAGGGAGATCATGGCCTTTTGATCCTATGTGGTCCCACCGGCTCCGGTAAAACCACCACTATCTACAGCATCCTGCGTTCGGTTGACGCGGTTAAGAACAATGTCCTGACCGCAGAATCTCCCATCGAAGTATTTCTGGACAACATCAGCCAAACTCAGGTTGATGACGATGGTCCTTACAGTTTCGCCATGTGGGCGAGAGGGATCCTGCGCCAAGCGCCTGACGTGGTGATGATGGGAGAAATCCGGGACGAAGAAAGTGTTGAAGCTTTGATGCGGTTATCCTCTTCCGGTCACCGCGCGATCTCGACCTTGCATACGAACTCCGCTTGCGAAGTTCCTAACCGGTTGTTCCTATTTCGAGCTCAGCCTTTCATGGTTGCTGATAGCCTGAAGCTGGCCATCTCCCAGCGGTTAGTTAAAAAGCTTTGTCCCCGGTGCGCCATTGAGGAAGCATTACCTCCGGAAGAACGGCTGGTTCGGCTCGGAATCAAACCGGAATGGTTAGCGGGTGTAAACTCGGTCCGCCGTGGCCGAAAATGCGATTTCTGTCGTAAGACCGGAGTAAGCGGCCGAAAGGCCATTTTCGAGGCGTTAATCGTCGATGACGAGGTGAAAATCGCGATTCAAGAACGCGCGCCGGCCTTGCATCTCCAAAGGATCCTGGAACGTCGCGGTGAAGCTTCTTTGTTCGAAAAAGCAGTGCGCGAAGCCGCTGCAGGCGTAATTTCGCTCGAGGAAGCCTGTAAGTTTCGAGAGGTCGGGAGCGGCTCTTCAACCGGGTAAAGAGGAATGTGGTATCCCTTTGTTAAAATCAAACTGGGCAACAGCCCGTTAAGACGTGTCCCTATCGCACCCTGCATGGCGAGAAGGATCTGCGCCAGCCTGCCACGCATGTCACCTAAAGAGGTAAATCGGGGACAGGTCAAATTGGTGTCGGATCATCTTGAATCGATCTGGATAGTCAAGATGGCTAACCTGTCCCCAAGGCCTCTACTTTAGTTCACCTGTTGTTATTCCGATGGTACGTTAGAAACGTAATTCCCTCCTGTCCACTGTACTTCGTCCGAACCGGCAGTAGGTTTAACATTGGAACCGGTTCCGTTTCCCGCTGTGCCTCCGACTTCCGGTGGTATGTTAGAAGCGTAATTCCCTCCTGTCCACTGCACTCCATCCGAACCGGCAGTAGGTTTAACATTGGAATCGGTTCCGTTTCCCGCTGTGCCTCCGACGCCGGAGCAGGAAGAAAACAGGACAGGAGATAATCCTACGGAAATCATGAGAAGTAGTGCTCTTCTTTTCATAGTTTTGGCTTTGTAAACATTTCCTCTTCAGTATTCGCAGTCCCGAAGTCGGACTAAACTGCGACCCGTGCGACTAACCACTTGATCACGAAAGTTAATTCGTGATATGAATCACTGACCCATCTTACTTACCCGCCGTACTTATACGATTAACGTCTTATTAATTTTTCTTAACAGCGGATGGTTGCGATCGGTCGATTCGGTTCGACCTGAGGAGTGTACGCGTCTTAATGGTAAGCCTTCCGTCGTCCAGCATGATCTCAGGTACGAGGGGCCGGTTATTATAGTTTGAGGACATCGGCAAGTCATTCGGCATTCTCTTGCAAGAGCAACCGAAACGGTTTGTTTGGGGCCGTAACGAAAAGTGCGAAAACCACGCTGATCCAGGGTGGCAATATCGCTGATACCGTAGTGTTCCGCGGCGAGAACGAGCGTCGCATCTGCGAAAGCCATGGGCGCATCCGCGTAGGTGGCCATCAGTCTTTGGCCGGAACGCAGAGCCTCGATACTGAAACAGCCCCAGATCTGCAGACTTAACGCTTCCACCAAGGCAATCAGATTCCGGATCCCATCCTCGACTTCTTACAAGAAAAAGGTCGCTTCGGTCATAAAGATGCAATTCTTAACCCAAAATCCGAATCCAGACGTAAAGCATTGCTAAGCCAAGCCGGTTTTGACAGGATGAATGCTTTATGAACATCAGTCCGGCTATGGCGAGTTTTCCTGCGAGCGCGGGTGGCGGGCGTGTCCGCCGATCTGCTGAAAGAGCCCCTTCAATGGCAGCTCCTAAGCCGGTTCATCGATTCGGCTGGTTCGCGAGTCTAGCATTCTTGTGCTGCGTTGCACTCTATGAGGGTAAGGCTCAATTAACTATCTTACACAGTTTTGGTGATGGCACCGTGCCGAATGATGGAGCTATTCCGATGGCAGGTCTGATCCAGGCGCCCGATAATAATTTTTACGGTACAACCAGTCAACAGGCTGGGAACATCCCCCACGACAACGGCACCGTTTTCCGGTTAACTCTAGGCGGCGTTGTAACGATCGTGCATAGTTTCCCTCGAGGACAGCATCAGCAGCCCGCGGCGGCCCTGCTTTATTACAATGGAGAGCTTATCGGGACCACACCGGGAATAAGCAACCTTCACCACGGCACGGTTTTCCGAACGAAGTTGAATGGCGAAACGGTGAGGTGGCACGAGTTTGCTGTTACCGACGGGGCCGATCCCACGGCCAGCGTGATCCTGGGTTCAGACGGTAATTTGTACGGGACGACCTCTCAAGGTGGAACCGTCGGTGGAGGCACGGTTTTCAAGTTAAGTCCGACACTTCCCCATACCCTGACTGTCTTGTACTCCTTTATTGGTGCCGCGGGGGAAGGGATAGCGCCCTCAGCGGCGTTATTTCTCGCCCAGGATGGAAATTACTATGGGACAACCTCCAATGGGGTCAGTGGAGGGGGAGTGATTTTCCAGCTAACCCCGGCCGGGAAACTCACCTATCTCCACCAATTTCCGATAAACAATAATCCTGACGCTCCATTGATCCAAGATCAGGCCGGAAATTTCTACGGGACGGTGGGCAACGGCGGCACCTATCTCGAAGGGATTGTGTTTAAGATGACGCCAAGCTTTAAGGTTTCAATTCTGCATTCGTTTGGTAAGGGAAGCGACGGAGCCGGTCCCATCGGAGTAGTTTTTGGGCCGAACGGCAATTTGTACGGCGTAACGATAGGGGGCGGATCCGCAACGCAGGGAACGATATTTGAGCTCAGCCCCGACGGATCGACCTACGCTGTGTTGCACAATTTCAACGATGGGAGCATAGCGAACGACGGCCAAGTACCGGTAGGTCAGTTGGTGGTAGGTTCGGACAATAACCTTTACGGAACCACGTACAGCGGCGGGTCACAAAACGTCGGCACCATCTTCAGGATCAGCCCCTAGGAGCCTGTCGGATTTGCTGGTGAGCATCGGGGAGTCCCTCTAGGCGGAGTCGCGCTTTGCTAAGCGGTTAGCGACCCGATGAGGCTCTCAACAAAAAGGGTAAAGCAACTCAGCAGAATGTTGTATGTTAAAGCGCGTAACCCGGGTTATTCCTCGCCTTATTCATCCTCCCAAGAAAGGCGACGCTCCCAAGTCTCTCGTCGATCGCTTAAGTTGATACGGACGCAGCGCGCAAATACCTTGCCTTATTCGACGCAGCGCGCCTCAGCTTCGCTCAGACGCATCCGCGCGGTTATAGCGTGTCCTTCCATACCTTCAGCGGCGGCTACCGCCGCGATAGTCGGAGCTATTTGACGATTTCCCTCCTCAGAGACCCGCTGCCAAGTGACCGTCTTAAGAAATTTCCCCACCCAAAGACCTCCCGTATATTTTGCTGCCTTGCCGGTTGGAAGCACGTGATTCGTTCCGATTCCTTTGTCCCCGTATGCCACCGTTGCGTTCGGTCCGATAAAGAGAGAACCGTAGTTGGTTAGATTTTCGAGAAACCAATTCCAATCTTGAGCGTGGACCTCGACATGTTCGCTGGCGATTTCGTCTGCCAATCGAAGAAGTTCGTTCCGGCCTTGTTCGACAATGATTTGTCCGAGAGCATTCCAGGCTTCTCCAGCGATTTGCGCTGTCGGCCAAGTGGCAAGCCAATTGTCTATCTCTTTCGAGACGGCGACGGCTAGTCTTTTGGAGTCGGTGATGAGAATTGCAGGCGAGTTGGGTCCATGTTCCGCTTGACCGAGAAGATCGGCGGCGAGCAACCTGGGATCAGCCGTGTCATCCGCGATAACCAGGATCTCAGTCGGGCCAGCCAAAAGGTCGATTCCTACTTTACCAAAAAGCTGACGCTTAGCCTCGGCAACGTAAGCGTTGCCTGCACCAACAATCATGTCGACTCCCGTCAGCGGTGGAATGTCTTCGATGCCAAACGCTAGGGCAGCTAAGGCCTGTACTCCTCCTAGTGAAAGGATTTCATCGGCGCCGGCAGTCGCCATAGCGTAGAGTTGAATTGGGTTGAGTGCTCCCAAGCCCCGCTGCGGGGGTGCCGTAGCAACTATCCGACGTACGCCGGCTACTTTAGGTACCGCTATCGTCATGATGGCCGAAGCAATTAGAGGATATCGGCCGCCTGGCACATAAGAGCCCACGGAGTTTATTGGGATGTGCTTTTGGCCAAGAGTTACCCCAGGCAAGGTCTGCGTGGAGAACTCGCTCAAGGTTTGCTTTTGGAGTTTGGCAAATTTCTCTACTTGCTCACGAGCAAAATCAATGTTGCGAGCTAACTGAGGATCGATCGTTTTCTTCGCGTGCTGGATCTCGCCCTCACTGACTCGGAACGATGACGGATTCCATCCATCGAACTTCTCTGAATACCTTCTAACGGCGCTGATTCCATCCTTTTCGATCTCAAGAATGATCTGCGAAACTACTTCGCTGATCTTCTGCCTATCCTCAGCTCTAATCGGTCCAGCCCTCTTTACATATTCCATAGTCTAAAATCCTCTCTTCGCTTCATATGACTTTCGAGTGTCGCTCAAATACGCCGGAACGGTGATATCCCACCATCCGGTCGGGTGTTGCTTACTCCACGGAAATTCCGATGCGCATATTGCTTCGACGACAAATGGTTTCTCCTCCCGCAAAGCGGCATGCACTGCCGCCGCTAGCTTCGCGGGATCATCGACTCGTACAGCAGATACACCGAGTCCGCGGGAGACCGCTGACGCGTCGACAGAGTACGGTCGGCCGTCATGGTATCTGAACCCGCTAATGATTTCTCGATCGCCGCCGAATAGGTTTCTTTGCAGATTCTTGATCGCTTCCCAACCAGAGTTGTTGAGTATCAAGAACACTACCGGCACCGATTGCATAGCTGCCACGGCCAATTCCTGCGCCGTCTGTAAGAAGCTACCGTCACCACAGATACATACGACCGGACGATTCGGTTGTGCGAGTTTTGCGCCAATGGCCGCGGGGATGGCAAAACCGATTCCAGAAAAACCACCCGCAGTGATGTGCTGCCTTGGTCCATAGACGGGAAACTCGTTGTAAGCCTGATTTTGCGGATTAGAAGAATCCGTCACGATGATACTGTCACGCGGAATCACGGCGCGAGTTTCCCACAGGGCGCGCGAGATGGTCATAGGTGTATGATCCGAGGTCCTCATGGGCCGAAGATGTTCTTCCCATACCGCCTTTCTTTTCTGCAGATCCAGGAAGCGCGCACAATTCCGATAGTCAAAAGGAGCGGAGCGCTCTCTTAACTCGCTTAAAAGCTCGGTCAAAGCCGCTTTAGCATCGCTGACGATGCCGATCTCAACGGGGTAATTCTTTCCTATCTCAAATCCATCGATATCGATCTGAATGACTTTAGTCGGCGGAATATTAAAAGTTACACCGCGTCTGTAGGATGACGTTATTCGATCACTGAACTTGGTACCGATTGCCAGCAGAACGTCGGCTTCTCGCGTAGAAGCATTTCCTGGAATAGATCCCATGTCGCCGCAGGGCCAAGCGTACAAATCGTGATCCTCGGGAATGGCGCCTTTACCCATAAAGGTGACGGTAACATGAGCGCCTAGATGTTCAGCGACAGCCACCAGTGCTGCGCTCGCTTCGGAAGCAATCACCCCACCTCCAGCCAGAATCACGGGCCGTTGAGCTGCTCCGAGTAGTTTCGCGGCCTGTTCAATTGCCACGGGATCACCCTGAGCTCGATAGAAGGCTCGATGGGCCGATGGAATCGGCAAAACTACTTCTCCATATTCCGCCTGGAGATCCTGCGGAATGTCCAGAAGCACAGGGCCTGGACGTCCTTCGCTCATTGCGTTGAACGCTTGATGCAAGATCTGGGGCAATTGGTCAACTCGACTGGGTTGCCACCATCTTTTTACCACTGGTTCGGCCATACGCGGAAAGTTTGCGCTGTGTGGCCGATCGATCTCCTGGAGGATTCCACGATTCATCATGTACGTGTGCACACCTCCGGTGAGAACCAGTTGCGGAATTGAGTCGGCAAATGCGGTAGCGATCCCGGTTAGGGTGTTAGTAGCCCCTGGTCCAATAGAGGTGCACACCGCCGCGATTTTTCCGCCGGCCCGACAGAAACCGTCAGCCATGTGAGACGCACCTTGTTCGTGCATGGCCGGCAACACGCTAATCTCTTGTTTTCGATCAACGAAAGCGTCCAATAGCGCTGTATTTCCATGGCCGGGAATACCAAAAACGTGGGTAACGCCTTCTCGGATCAAGTACTCAGCGATGATTTGACCGCCGGTTAACTGCTGAACCTTCGATTCCGCCAAAGAACCGTTACCCTCGAAAGCCTGGGGGGTGTTGTGCATACGTCTTGAAAGTTCACCTCAAATACTTCTGCCAAGGTACGACAAGTCCAGAGGATTAAGTTCTACTTCTGGTACCAGAAGACGTCTGATGGAATTAGCGACGTTCTCCGGGAGTACTGCGACCGATGCGTAGGTCAGTGTGTCCATAATCTTTTTTCTCCTTTGACCCCAAGTTTAGGCCTCAAGGTGTGAGGTAAACGGGGAATACTTTGGGTTAAGCGGGGTTGTGCATACGTATGCGTTCGGCGGCCGCAGCGGTATTGTCAAATATAAAACGCAGCCAATTTCGCTGTCGTTTGCCTACAGAGACTAATTTTTCAAACGAGATCGCTTGCAACCACTGCATACGTATTCTATAACGGTAACTTATATCCCTACCCCCTGAAAATACCCTCATGAGCAACGTTAAAATCGGTGTTAATCTTGAATACATCAGGCATAGCGACAAGTCATTCGAATGGGCCGTGGAAAAGGCAGCGAAACTAGGCTTCGAGTATGTCGAGCCAATGGTTCATCTGGGACGCGAGCTACTAAGCGAGGCCGGCTATTTTCATAGTATCTCTTTACTCAGTGATCCGCTTTACGTCCGTCGAATCTGCGATGACCATGGCGTGAGAATTTCTGGGTTGTCTGCGCATAGTCCTCTTTGCAAGCCCGATATTAGTACTGATTACTTGCGGCAAGCCGTGCGCTTCGCCGCGGAGTGCGGAGCACCGGTTGTCAATACCGACGATGGACCTAAGCCTTCCTGGACGTCGGAAGACGAGGATCTAGTCCTGATGAAATATGTTTTGAAGGAAGTCGCCGCCGTAGCTCAACCTCGTAACATTTGGATTGGTCTGGAAACCCACGGCCAATACACCTGCACGCCATCATCTTTAGAGCGAGTTCTCGGTCTGGCGCCACAACAGGGCGTGGGAATTAATTTTGACACCGGTAACTCCTTTCTGAGTGGCAACGATCCCCATGAATGGCTTGGTGAGGTTATCGACCAGGTAGTTAGTGTTCATGCTAAGGATATATCGGCAGAGGCGGCGCGCCTTTTCCGAGGAAAGATACGAGGCATGCTCGGCTGTGCGTGTGGAGATGGAGTCATTGATTGGCATAAGATTGTGGCCACCTGTAGGAACGCACCACGCGAAATAGTGCTTTCGGTCGAGTGTGGTTCTATCGAGGATGCGGAACGCAGCCTTCGCCACCTCAAAGAAGTGATTGGTTAGAGCGAGTTCCTGAAAGAATGGCTGAATCCTACGAGGTCGTCATTGTCGGCTCAGGGGCAGGCGGGGGAACAGCGGCATATGCCTTTGCCAGAGCAGGGGTGCGAACATTGCTGTTGGAACGAGGGGATTTCCTTCCGCAAGAAGACCAGAACTGGGATGCCCAGGAAATTTTTGAGAAGGATAGGTATAAGACAAAAGAGCTCTGGATCGACGCGAAGACTTCCCAAGAATTCAGACCGGGGATGCATTACTTCGTGGGCGGAAACACAAAGGTATTCGGAGCTTCACTTCCACGATTTCGGATCTCTGACTTTGCTGCTATTGAACATGCGGAAGGGATATCGCCGGCCTGGCCTTTTAGCTATTCCGATCTCGAACCGTACTATGTCGAGGCTGAGAAACTCTACCTGGTACACGGTAGTTCCGGCAAAGACGCTTCTGATCCGCCGCGATCGGCGCCCTTTCCTTATCCAGCCATTCCTCACGAACCGTACGTGTCTGAACTTGCGGAACGCCTGAAGCGCCTCGGTTACTCGCCAGCCGACCTCCCTATTGGAGCCGATCTCCAAGCGAACGGAGGCTGCATTCGTTGTGGAACCTGTGATGGGTTTCCCTGTAAGCTTCACGCCAAAGCTGATGCCGACATTAGCTGTGTTCGGCCAGCCGTCGCGACCGGTAATCTGACTCTGAAAACCCGCACTTTTGTCCGAAGGTTGATTGCGGACGCCAAAGGGCGCCACGTGGAAGCTGCTGAAATTGAAAAAGACGGTCAAGTAGAGCGCGTTCAAGGACAACTCTTTGTCGTGTCCTGTGGAGCGGTTAATTCGGCTGCCTTACTTCTGAGGTCGACTACGGGTAGCCAACCCGGTCTCGCCAATAGAAATGGCTTGGTCGGCAGACACTATATGGTCCATAACAATACCATAATGCTTTCGATCGACCCGTGGCGTACAAACCGAACGGTGTTCCAAAAGACGCTTTACGTGAATGACTTTTATTTAAAGGGAAACTCGAAGCACTCTTTTCCTCTTGGCCACATCCAGCTTATCGGCAAGGTGCAGGCCGCCATGCTCAGATCTCAAGCACCGTCGATTCCAAGATTCTTGCTGGAACAACTAGCTCAGCGGAGCGTCGATTGGTGGCTTTTCAGCGAAGATCTTCCTCATCCTGAAAATCGCGTAATGGTTGATTCCCAGGGAAGAATCTCCATTCATTGGGCCCCGAACAATCTAGGGGCCCACCGAGAGCTCGTGCAGGAAGCTAAAAATATGGTGTCCCGGGCAGGGTTCTCGATAAAACTCACGCGGCGAACCGGCATTGAAGTAAACTCTCACCAGGCAGGTACAATAAGGGCCGGCTCGGATCCGGCAGCTTCAGTTCTAGATCCTTTTTGTAAAGCGCACGAGGTCGACAACCTTTACGTGATCGACTCATCGTTTTTCCCCTCTCTTCCAGTGATGAACCCGGCGTTGACGATTGCTGCCAACGCTTTGCGCGTTGTTGGTCACATTACGCAAACTCAGCAAAATACAGGCCTTCACGCCTCTATTCCGTCGAACCAACCTTCGTAACCGATGGGATCAACACAAAAACAAGTCGCTAAACTCGCCGGGGTATCCCAATCAGTGGTCTCGCGAGTGTTTGGTGGTGGGGTTGTATCCGCCTCGGCCAAAGAAAAAGTACTAACCATAGCGAAGTCGGTTGGTTATCAACCGGACGCGCTGGCGCGAAGCCTAGTAACGCGTCAGACGGACATTGTCGGGATTGTCATGGCCGACATCATGAATCCGTTTTATCCGTTCGTGCTTGAGAAATTCATATCCGCTCTTCAGAAGAAAGGCCAACAGGTCCTGCTCTTCAATGCACCAAGAGACAAGGATGTCGATGAGGAGCTGTCACTGGTGCTCCAATATCGGGTCAAGGGAATTATCATCACATCGGCTAGCCTGTCGTCCCGCATGGCTCGCGCGTGCCGGGAGAACGGTACGCCGGTTGTTCTCTTCAATCGATATATCCCGAATACTCCTACCTGGGCGGTTTCCTGCGACAACGTTCGCGGTGCCCGGGAGGTTGCTGATTTATTGCTCGATAGCAAGCACACCAAGATTGCGTACATCGGAGGTAACCCGAATACCTCGACCAACCGCGACCGTAAAAGCGGCTTCGTCGACCGTTTGGCGGAACGCGGTAAGAAGCCGGTATTAATCACAGATCGTACCTACAGCTATGAATGGGGTTACGAAGCTGCCTCGCAGTTGGTTCATCCGTCGAAAATTAACGCAGTTTTTTGCGCCAACGATATTATCGCCCTGGGAGTAATTGACGCGATCCGCAACGAGCTAAAAGCACGCATACCGGAAGATATTTCAGTAATCGGATTCGATGATATCCCTCAGGCCGGTTGGCCCTCTTATTCGCTGACAACTATGCGGCAACCGGTAGACGAGATGATTGAGGTGGCCGTCAACCTTTTAGATCAAGATCTCGATCCTAAGATTCGCGAACCCCGGATTCACTTGGTCAAAGGTGGGTTAGTTCCGCGTTCCTCGGTGAAGTCACTCCCGACACGAAAATGAGAGTGGGCTAATAGGAGACGCCGCGAACACGTCGTTGTAGTGCGAACGTCTCTGTACCAAGAGACCGTTCCATCGCCTCAGTAAAATCTGTTGGTAAACCGGAGTAGCGCTTACCAGTCTCCGCTTCGGGATCGCCAAAGTCGATCGCTCAGACAAAGTGCCCAGCACTTCCAGAACCCGGGCCGAACGCTAAGTCTGAATTGCACGTGACAAAATTTACCATTGACTTTAGTCAAGTGCATACGTATTCGTACAGCACAGCATACGTATTCACCTCCACGTGAAAACGATGTTCCCCCAACCAAACCCTGAGGGCGTATTAGCGTGACCCAATCGTCTTCTAAGTCTGATCACTGGTGCTCTAGCATCGTCCAACGATGGCGCCTATCGACGCAGATCAGATCAGATCACAAATGGGAGCCACTACGCACCAGTTAACCCATAGAAAAGAACCACTAATCATGAAAAAGTTGATGTGCAGCATCATCGCAGTGGCGATGGCTTCGACGTTATTTCTCAGCGTCAGCGACGCCGCACCAAAGAAATACACCATCGCGCTGATCCCAGGACTGACTACAGACGCGTTCTACATAACCATGCATAAAGGTGCGCAGGCGGCAGCCGACGCCTTAGGAGTGGATCTACTGTTTCAGGGTTCACCGGAGTTTAATGTGGTTCAACAAGTACCGGTCTTGAATGCCGTCATCGGGCGCAAACCGGATGTAATTCTGGTCGTGGCCACCGACAAGACCCAATTAATCATACCCCTCAAGAAGGCTGTCGATGCCGGTATACCGGTCATTACGTTAGATTGCGCCATTGGCGACGGTCGTTATCAGACCGGGAGCGGCGATGCGGATTTTCCTCTCTCTTACATAGCCTCCGACAACGTCGCCGGCGGTGAAATCGCCGCGCGCGCACTGGCCAAGGCGATAGGCGACAAGGGAAAGGTTTATGTCTCAAACGTAAAACCCGGAATTTCGACCACGGATCAACGCGAACAGGGTTTCAGAAAAGAAATGGAGAAACACCCAAATATCACGGTTCTCACTACACAATTTAATGACGATGACGCCAATAAGGCAGCGTCGCAACTGCAGGCTATCTTAGCCCGGAATCCGGATTTAGCAGGAGTCTTTGGCACGAACATCTATTCGGCGATCGGCGCCGGCAACGGTGTTAAACAGGCAAACCAAACCGGGAAAATCAAGGTGGTAGCGTTTGATGCGACGTCGGTAATCATTAGCCAAATGAAGGCTGGGACAATCGATATCGCGATCGCCCAGCATCCAGCGGAGATGGGTTACTATGGAGTAGTTACCGCCTACGCGCACTTGACCGGTCAATCGGTGCCGCCGCTTATTCCAACCGGCTACACAGTAATAGATCAGACTAACGTAAATGACCCGAATATCAGCCGGTACATTTATTCCGACTAGTTTTGTGTTTGTGGAGATAGCCTCATCATGCCTCTCGCTGGTGAGCTGAGCTCGTCACAAGCAGCGGCCGTCCTTGAAGAATCCGTAATTCACAAAACGAAACTGATATATCGTTCCTGATGAAAGCGTTACGCTACTACGGCAGAAAAGATCTTCGGGTGGAAGATGTGCCGCCTCCAGAGAGGTGTGCCCCAAATCAAGTCGTTGTTAAAATCTCGGTTTGCGGGGTATGTGGCACCGATCTACACGAATATTTGGCTGGTCCAATCTTCATTCCAACGAAACCTGATCCGTTCACTGGTGCAAGCATACCTCAGATTATCGGCCACGAATTTTCCGGGACCATTGTGGCGGTCGGTGACGATCTTAAGGATTACCGTGAAAATGACAGGGTTGCGATTCAACCGCTCATAATGCCTCAAAACGATTACTATGCCCTTCGAGGTCTTAGTCACTTGAGCGAGAAGCGTGCTGCTGTCGGCTATAGCTGGCCTTGGGGAGGAATGGGTGAATACGCCGTGTTGAACGACTACAATATCGCAAAACTTCCAAACTCCGTTTCCGATGAGCAAGGCGCTCTCGTAGAGCCAGCCGCCGTGGCAATTCATGCCGTGCGAACGGGTGGGTTACAGGTCGGAAATAGCCTATTGATATCTGGCGGTGGCCCCATAGGGGCTCTGGCTGTTCTTTCTGGGGCAGCGGCGGGGGCAACCATCTTTCTCTCGGAGCCAAACCCAGCTCGGCGCAAAGTCATCGATTCATGGGGCCTCTGTGCTGCCGTTCTTGATCCCTCTACCGAAGACGTTCCCCGGAGGCTTCGCGATCTAACCGAAGTGGGAGTCGACGTCGCTATAGAATGTGTGGGCCATGAGCGATCTCTGGCCACTTGTCTCGAATCCGTCAAACGACAAGGTGTAGTGGTTCAGATTGGTTTGCCAACGACTGCTACAAGAATTGATCTCGAGCTCTTGGTCTCTAAAGCGATTCACCTTCGTGGGAGTACCTGTTTTTCGATTCATTCCTGGCCGGAGATCATCGGTCTGATCGATGCAGGAAAACTGCCTGTGGAAAAACTAATCAGCAGACGAGTCACCTTGGATCGGGCGGTACCCGACGCATTTGATGTGTTGACATCCCGAGAAAATGATTGTCTCAAAATACTTGTCTCTCCGACCACTTAAAGGAGGACAAAGCGTCAAATGGCCATGGTCAGAGCCTGGGCGCGATGGCCTTTGCAGGTTTAAACCACAAAACGAGGGAAAAAAGAGACGGGTAAAACTCTCGACAGTTCTGTTGCTGTTAAGACTCGACCCCCCTCGACCCCGATGGCCGGTAGATGGTTCGCGAACTTTTTATACAAGCTCGTCTGAGGTCGGCGGTTGGAAAATAGTGATGTATCTATCCATTTCCGCTTTGGAAATTTCAAACACGCCTTCAGGGCGGTTTCGATTTCGTTCTTCCAAACGGCGATATAATTCGGAATAAGGAACATCCATATAATACAGCTTGAAATCTGCACCCAACTCTTTCGCCCTGTTCCTGTAATCATCACGCTCAACACGCGCCCAACAGCCATAATCAAGAATTACATCGCCGCCAATTTCCAAGACATGTTTTGCAACGTCCCACATGATCTTTTCTACGCGCACATGTCTTTCATCGTGATGTTCCTGCCCGCTATCATCACCAAACAGCTTCAAGTGCCAAACATCAAGGCTCAGCAGGAGCGCATTTGTCTCCTCTGCAAGGTGACGGGCATAGGTTGTTTTTCCGCTGCAAGGTAATCCAATCATCAGGTGTAGTGTCGCCATGTTCACCCGTCCATTTTCATACATCCTATCGGGCCCGCGTCTCAAAGGTAAAAAAACGCTGATGCCACGCCAAGATGAGCGCCCAAAAAGTTTGGCCGATCGGCGCGAGAAGATGGCTCGCACCGATCGGTCCCCCATTGGCTTTCTGGCTGAAAGAGTCTTACGTGTGGCTGCTATTTTTTGAGCTGCGTCCTCGACAAATTTTCGATCCACCCTGGGCTTGGTATCTCGGTTATATCTCGGTCTCAGTGGGTTTCCGGTTTCGTCTGGTTCGCTACTCGGGAAACCTCTTAAGCAGCCATGATGCCACGCCGCTTTTTATGCCGGGCGCCAACCCCATTTTTAGCCCATTTCTCGAGGAGAAATTAGCTTTAGAAGATTTTCAAACCGGCAATAAGGACGGTCCAACCGGACCTAATTCAGTCCCGGAAAGGGGAACATGGTTTACCAAAAATGGGACGGATGGACAGTAGGGATGCGCTCCCCGCCCAGTCCTTCTTCCTATTCAGAAACCCTCAGTCCGATTACCGACCTATTGTGCGCACGTTGGGCCACCCCTTTATCCGCTACCCTTTGCCGGAGGTGTGGCGCGATGATCCGTTATTCTCGGCAGGAACACAGTTAGCAATCCGACCAAAGGCAAAAATGAGCAAAGCTGATAGACCCTTTCGAGACCGATGCGATCTGCCATACCACCGAGAATAGCTGCCGCAATTCCGCCCATGCCGAAGTTGAGCCCATAAAATAGACCACCGACCAGGCCGATGCGGTGCGACACAAGGTCCATGGCGTAGATCATGATGGATGCGAACGCGCTCGCCATGATCAGGTTGATCAGAACCGTGAGAACGCCGGTCCAGAAGAAATCCACATGGGGCAGCAACAGCGTGAGCGGGAGCGGACCAAGTATCGAAATCCAGATGATGCGGTAGCGGCCGATCTTGTCGCCTACGATACCGCCGAGCAGTACGCCGGCAGCAGAGGATACGAAGAAAATGAACAACATCAGCTGCGAAGTCCCGATCGAAACGCCGAACCGGTCTATTAGATAAAAGGTGTAAAACGATCGAAAGCTCTCCACGTAAGCGAGTTTCGAGAACATCAGTAAGGAGAGAATGCCGAGACCAAGCCATACAGTCGCTCGCGAATGCGATCTATGGCTGCCGGACGCCCAGGAGGGCGAGCTCGTCGCGGCCAGGAACTGGGCCCGGATGGTTGTGTGCTGTCGAGCGATCCCGATCATCAGCACCATGGCCAAGATGGCCAACGCTGCGAACCAGCTGAGAGTCGTTTGTCCCCGGGGCACAATGATGAGAGCCGCGAGCAGCGGACTGAGCGCGCCACCAACCTGGCCTCCGACCTGAAAGATTCCCTGGGCGAGGCCGTGCCGATTGCCGGAAGCATATCGCGCCATGCGCGTTGCTTCAGGATGGTAGATCGAGGAGCCGATGCCGATACAAGCAACGGAGACGAGGATCATAGTGTAGCTGGCTGAGAAGGCGAGGCTCAGCACTCCGACGAGGGTGAAGATCATGCCGATGGCGGTCGAATAAGGCATCGGATGGTGATCGGTGTAGTGTCCGACCAGCGGCTGCAATAACGATCCAGCGATCTGGAACGTTAAAGTGATGATCCCGATCTGCACGAAGTCGAGTGCATACTTATCCTTGATGATCGGATAGATGGCCGGGATCAACGCCTGAATCAGGTCGTTCAGCAAATGCGTTGAGCCCAAGACGAGCAGAACGGCAATATAGGCTTTCGGTTGGACGATGGAGGTGGAGGTGGAGGCCGGAGTCATTTCTTACGGTCTTCGTCGCCCTTCTTGGTTCGTGAATCACATCCTGCGCTCAGCGTTGACATTGGCGGACGGCAAAAGGACCTGACGACGCCATTTACGACAGCGCCGATCCGACTGCAACCCGGGAAGAATTGTGTATTGTGGCTATCTGGAGCTCCCCCTGTGATTGACCTATCGCAATATGCGTTCGAGGCGCTGCGGAAGGAAGATGAGTTTATCCTTCATCGCGGACGGAGTAAGGACAAGGGATCTCAGGTTCTCGTGCTTGCACCTCTGGCGGAGTATCCGGCACCGGAAATTCTGAAATGCCTGGAGCACGCATATTCTCTGAGAGAAGAGCTTGACCCGGCGTGGGCTGCCCGACCAATTGGAATTACTCGCCACTGGGACCGTTCGGTACTTGTATTGGAGGATCCCGGCGGTGTGCCTCTTGATCAATCGCTCAGTCAACCATTGGACCTAGCGTTTTGGTTGCGTGTGGCTATCGGCCTTTCGACGGCCATTGGTTACTTGCATCAGCGCGGCGTTATCCACAAAGACATCAAGCCAGCCAATGTTCTGGTCAACCCCGTGACCGGCCAATGCTGGCTGAGGGGCTTACTGGTTGCCTCGCGGCTTCGACGCGAGCGCCAGGCTCCTGAACCTCCTGAGTTTATCGCCGGGACACTCCCTTACATGGCCCCCGAGCAGACCGGACGAATGAATCGTTCCATTGATTCCCGGAGCGATCTCTATTCGCTGGGCGTAACGCTTTACCAAATGCTGACGGGGAGTCTTCCCTTCATCGCTTCCGATCCGATGGAATGGGTTCATTGCCATATCGCGCGACATCCAATTCCGCTTCGCGAGTGGCGACAGGACGTGCCAGAGATCGTCTCAGCCATCATTTTGAAACTGCTCTCGAAAACCGCTGAGGACCGCTACCAGACGGCGGCCGGCTTGGTGGCAGACCTGAGAAAATGCCTGATCGAGTGGGAATCTCATAAATGGATTAGCTCGTTCCCCCTGGGCAAGCACGACATTTCAGATCGGTTCCATATGCCGGAAAAATTGTACGGGCGTGATCGAGAGATCAAAACGCTTCTGGATGCCTTTGATCAGGTCGTCACCACCGGTAAGCCGAATCTGGTGCTCGTATCCGGCTATTCTGGAATCGGCAAGTCCTCGGCGGTGCACGAGTTACACAAGGTGCTTGTCCCGCCTCGTGGCGTTTTCGCATCCGGCAAGTTCGACCAGTATAAGCGGGATGTTCCTTACGCCACTCTAGCTCAAGCCTTTAACGACCTTATCCGTCCGCTTCTGAGTAAGCGCGAATCTGAGCTGCAAATCTGGCGCAACGCCTTTTGCGGGGCGCTAGAGCCGAATGCAAAGCTCATCGTGGATCTGGTTCCTGAATTGAAGCTCATTATAGGCGAACAGCCTCCGGTGCCTGATCTTCCGCCACAGGCCGCGCAAGGCCGGTTCCAACTCGTATTGCGTCGATTTATCGGCGTATTCGCGCGGCCGGAACATCCCTTAGCCCTGTTCCTCGATGATCTGCAATGGCTCGACGCGGCAACTCTGGATTTCCTGGAGGATTTATTGATCCAGCCAGATGTGCACCATTTGATGTTAGTTGGGGCATATAGAGACAATGAAGTCGACTCCACCCACCCGCTATGGCGCAGGTTAGAGGCGATTCGCCTGACTGGAGCGGTAGTGCACGAAATCGTCCTGGCGCCATTGGCCTCCGAAGATTTGGGACAGTTAATGGTGGATTCGCTTCACTGCGAACCAGAACGCGCTATTTCGCTGGCCCAACTGGTTCACGAAAAGACTGCTGGCAACCCATTCTTCGTTAACCAGTTTATTTATGCGCTCGTCGAGGAACAGCTACTCACCTTCGATCACAACGGTGCGCGCTGGTTTTGGGATCTGAATCGCATCCACGCCAAGGGTTACACTGATAATGTGGTGGAGCTCATGGTTGGAAAGTTGAGCCGTCTGCCAATCCAGACGCAGAAAGCAGTGCAGGAACTTGCCTGCTTGGGAAACAGCGCAGAGATCACTACGGTTTCCATCGTGCATGGAACATCAGAGGACCAGGTCCACGCCGATCTGTGGGAAGCTGTCCGTCTGGAGTTCATCGCCCGTCAGGAGGGCGTCTATAAGTTTATTCACGATCGCATCCATGAGGCGGCTTATTCACTAATTGGTGAACATTCACGCACCGAGACTCATCTGCGAATAGGAAGACTGCTGTGGGCACACTTTACTCCAGAAAAGAGGGAAGAAGCCGTCTTCGAAATCGTCAACCAGCTAAACCGCGGTGCGGCCTTGATCACCTCACAAGACGAGCGCGAGCGACTCACCGAGTTCAACCTCATCGCGGGCAAGCGAGCCAGAGCTTCTACGGCTTATGTCTCAGCGCTGAACTACCTTGCTGCCGGAGCCGCGCTGTTGCCTGACGACTGTTGGGATAGCAAGTATCACCTCATCTTCCCGCTGGAGTTGCTCCAGGCCGAATGCGAGTTCCTGACTGGCCAAACGGCGGCTGCGGAGCAGCGTTTGACCGCGCTTTCATCCCGTGCCTCAAATGCCGTCGACTTGGCGACGGTCACATCCTTGCTCATAGATTTGTACACTAGCCTGAATCAGAGCGAGCGAGCGGTCGCGGTCTCTCTCGATTACCTTCGCTATCTAGGCGTCGAATGGTCGTCCCATCCGACAGAAGAGGAGGCGCGGCAGGAGTACCAGCAAATTTGGGTGCAGCTGGGCACGCGTACGGTCGAGGAGCTCATTGGAATGCCATTGATGTACGATCGGACCTCCCTTGGAACAATGGATGTTTTGATCAAGCTCTTGCCGCCCGCGATGTTTACGGATCCGAACCTTCTTTCGCTGACCGTCTGCAGGGCGGTAAATCTAAGCCTCGAGCAGGGGCACAGCGACGGCTCCTGCGTCGCTTATGTGTGGTTTGGTGCGATATCTGGGCCGCAATTCGGCAACTACAAAGCTGGATTTCGTTTCGGTCGACTCGGCTATGAACTGGTCGAGAAAGGCGGCTTGCAGCGTTTCCAGGCCAGAACCTATATGTGGTTTGGGCAATTCGTCATGCCGTGGACGAAACATCTCCGAGCCAGTCGCGAGTTCACCCAGCGAGCGTTTGATGCAGCGTATAAGGTCGGAGACCTTTTCGCTGTGGCGGTCACCTTCGAACACCTCACTGCGAACTCTCTTGCGACCGGAGATCCCCTGGCGGAGGCACAACGCGTAGCGGAGAATGGCCTTGAATTTGCCGGAAGAGCTCGGTTCGCCTATTTCATTGGCGTCATCGGTCCGCAACTCGCGCTGATCCGGACCATGAGGGGTTTGACCAGAAAGTTTGGCTCCCTCGATGACGAGGCCGGTGTCGAGCAACATTTTGCCAGCGTTCCGGCAGCTACGCTGCCCCAATGCTGGTACTGGATCCGAAAGCTGCAAGCACGCTTCTTTGCCGGGGACTATGATGCGGCCCTCGATGCATCTTCAAAAGCACAACGGCTCCTCTGGACAGCACCGTCAATCTTTGAAACGGCGGAGTATCACTTCTATAGTGCACTTTCGCATTCGGCGTCCTGCGATTCCGCATTTCCCGACCGACAGCGACAGCATCTTGACGCTCTGGCCGCTCACCATAGACAACTGGAAATATGGGCGGAGAACTGCCCTGAGAATTTCGAGAACCGGGTCGCTCTAGTGGGCGCAGAGATCGAGCGCGTCCAAGGCCAACCATTAAAGGCTGAACATCTTTACGAACGGGCAATCCGCTCTGCATTCGCACATGGCTTCGTACACAATGAGGCGCTCGCCAACGAGCTCGCGGCCCGTTTTTACGCCGCGCGCGGATTTGAGAAGATCGCGCATACGTATTTGCGTGATGCCCGGTACTGCTATGTCCGTTGGGGAGCCGTCGGTAAGGTGCGGCATCTCGACGAGCTGTACCCGCAACTCAGGAAGGAAGAGCCGGTACCCGGTGCGACGAGCACAATTGGGACCCCGGTCGAACACCTGGATCTGGCTACAGTTATCAAAGTCTCGCAAGCAGTGTCCGGCGAGATAGTCTTGGAGAAACTGATCGATACGCTCATGCGTACAGCGGTTGAGCACGCGGGTGCTGAGCGAGGTCTGTTGCTTCTTCCTCGAGGTGGGGAGCAACGGATTGAGGCGGAAGCCACCACCAGTGGCGAGACTATCATCGTGCGTTTGGGAGAAGCGGCCGTCGCTCAGGCTGCGGTGCCAGAGTCGATCGTCCACTATGTGGTGCGAACCCAGGAAACTGTGATTCTCGACGATGCTTCCGGGCAGCCTCCGTTTTCTGGGGATACCTACATTCGTCAGCAGCACGCCCGTTCCATTCTCTGTTTGCCCTTGATTAACCGAACCAAACTGATTGGCGTGCTCTACCTCGAGAATAATCTAGCCCCCCATGTTTTCACTCCCGCGCGGATCGCTGTGCTGAAGCTGCTTGCGTCGCAGGCGGCGATCTCTCTGGAGAACACCCGTCTTTACCGCGACCTCGAGGAACGTGAAGCGAAGATCCGGCGTCTCGTCGATGCCAACATCGTCGGGATCTTCATCTGGAATCTTGAAGGCGCAATTATCGATGCCAATGAAGCGTTTCTACAGATGGTAGGATACAGCCGGGAAGATCTTACCTCGGGTGGCCTGCGCTGGACGGACCTGACACCAGCGGACTGGAATGGCCGCGATGAACGAGCGGTCGCGGAACTTGAAGCGACTGGACTCCTCCATCCATTCGAAAAGGAGTATTTTCGGAAGGACGGTAGCCGCGTGCCGGTCACGATTGGCGGAGCGATCTTTGAAGGAAGTAATGATCAGGGGGTCGCTTTCGTGCTCGATTTGAGCAAGCAAAAACACGCCGAAGAAGCGTTACAGAAGGCGCAGACGGAACTGGCACACGTGGCGCGCGTGATAACGTTGGGTGAGCTGACCGCCTCGATCGCCCACGAAGTTACCCAGCCGATGGCGGGCATGGTAACTAACGCCAACGCCACGCTGCGCTGGCTGGCCACGGATTCGCCGGATCTCGCTGAAGCTCGCGAAGCGGTTCGCCGCATCATTCGCGATGGGAATCGAGCCAGCGGTGTGATCGCACGCATGCGAGTTCTTTTCAAAAAGGCTCCCCCCGCGAAAGAGCCGGTTGATATCAACGACATCATCCAAGAAGTGTTCGCCATTACGCAGGCCGAATCGCAAAGGAATCGCGTTTTACTCCGGACTGAATTCGCCAGGGATCTACCAACGGTGACAGGGGATAGAATCCAACTGCAACAAGTGATTCTCAATCTCCTAGTCAATGCCATCGAAGCCATGAGTGGAATGCGCGAGGGTCAGCGAGAACTGTGGGTAAGTTCGGAAAAAGTTACTGGGATTTCCGGTGACTCGCAGGAAGCTAAGTTTGGGGATAAAGCCTTGGCCGACGCTGCATGGTCCCACGTATTGATTGCGGTCCGGGATTCGGGCCCGGGGCTGGATCCCGAAGCTCTCGATCATCTTTTCGACGCTTTCTATACGACTAAGCCTCAGGGCCTGGGCATGGGACTGGCCATCAGCCGTTCGATTATCGAAGCTCATGGAGGGCGGCTGTGGGCGAAGGCAAATGCGTCCCGCGGCGCCCTCTTTCAGTTTACGTTACCAATTCGTGATGAGACCATCTCGCGAAGCACGGCGTGATCCGGCTTAAGAAACGATCAAGTCGATTGCGACTACGCCGCGTTGCGTCCTTGCTCCCGAGCTCGTATCCGGCAACCGTGCCTTTACATTCGGCAGATCAACAATTCTCTTTCGTAAACCATTTCTTTGGGCAAGCCTTCATGTAGATCGAGGAAAAGTTCTTCGTGCCCGATCACTTCTGAACGCCAGGCAAGGCGATCAAACTTTTGGAGTCGTTCGAAACGCTCTTTTGAAAAATCCAAGCCGGTCCAATCCAGGTCTTCGTAATTGGGCATCCAGCCAATTGGCGTTTCCTTCGCCTTCGCGCGTCCTCGCGCTCGATCGACAATCCATTTTAGTATGCGCATGTTTTCGCCATACCCCGGCCAGAGGAAGTTGCCTTCGTCATCTTTTCGGAACCAGTTCACATGGAATACCCGTGGTGTCTCGCTGAGGTTTCTTCGCAATGCGATCCAGTGCCTTAAGTACTCGCCCATGTTGTACCCGCAGAACGGAAGCATGGCCATTGGATCGCGCCGCACTTTACCGATGGTACCGGCTGCCGCTGCGGTCATTTCCGACCCCATGGTAGCGCCGATATAAACCGCGCCTGACCAGTTGAACGCTTGAAAAACCAAAGGCACCGTTGTCGCCCGCCGGCCTCCAAAAATCAAGGCACTGATGGGAACACCCTCTGGTTTCTGCCAATCAGGATCGATCGTCGGACACTGCGATGCCGGCGCGGTAAAGCGGGCGTTTGGATGAGCCGCTTTTGCCCCGGTTTGTTTCGCGATTTGCGGAGTCCATTCCTTTCCCTGCCAATCGATCAGGCGAGCAGGCGGTTTCTCTGTCATTCCTTCCCACCACACCCCTCCCTCCGGAGTTAAGGCAACGTTAGTGAAGATCGTATTCCTCGACAGAGTCGCCATCGCATTTGGATTCGTTTTTGTCGATGTGCCCGGTGCAACTCCGAAGAAGCCGGTTTCCGGGTTAATAGCAAAGAGGCGCCCATTTTGATCCGGTCTGATCCAGGCGATGTCATCGCCAACCGTCCAGACTTTCCACCCCTTTTCCGCGAAAGGTTTTGGCGGAATCAGCATGGCAAAGTTGGTCTTCCCACAAGCGCTCGGAAAGGCCGCCGCCACATAGGTTTTCTCGCCTTGCGGGTCTTCCACACCGAGAATCAACATGTGCTCAGCCAGCCAACCTTCGTCTCGCGCGATATTTGAGGCGATCCGCAGAGCGACGCATTTCTTTCCGAGCAAGGCATTTCCGCCGTAACCCGAGCCGTAAGACCAGATCTCTCGCGTCTCTGGAAAATGAGCGATGTATTTCTCCTGGTTGCATGGCCAGGGAACATCCTTTTGTCCTCGCGCCAGGGGGGCCCCTACGGAATGCATACACGGAATCACCCGTTTTTCCCGATCAATCTCTTTGTACACCGGCAGACCGATGCGAGCCATAATCCGCATACTGACGACCACATAGGCAGAGTCGGTAAGCTGAACGCCGATCTGGGAGATCGGAGAGTCGAGCGGCCCCATACAAAAGGGGAGGACATACATCGTTCGCCCGGCCATACACCCTTTAAAAAGGCGTTTGAGGGTTCTTTTCATCTCCAACGGAGCCACCCAATTATTGGTGGGCCCGGCTGCGTACTTTGAAAGCGAACAAATAAAAGTCCGGTCTTCGACCCGGGCTACATCCCCCGCATCTGAACGGGCATAATAGCATCCCGGCCATAGGTCTTCGTTCAGTTTGATAAAGGTCCCGGCCTTGACCAGTTGGGCGCAAAGCTTGGTGTTCTCTTCCTCAGAACCATCCACCCAATGAATGGACTCAGGCGTGCAAAGCTCCGCCATCTTTTCGACCCATCGGACCAGATGCTTGTTCTGACTAAGCGGCTTCGAGGATGCTCTCATAGTAAAGGTTTGATTAGCCTTTCGTACGCAAACTCTGGCGCCAACGCATCCTTTTTCTGTGGGTTTCGCCCGGACCGCCTCTGCGCGAAACGCCGATCAGCTTCGCGAATGCGCTCGCGAAGAGCAGGTGACGGTAAGGAGCGCAAGTTATCTTCTAGAGGGACTTATCTCAACCTTGGACATAAACGAACCGGGAAATATTGTGTTTGGAATGTCCATGATAGATGGCCCCGCTTTGCTCCGCCCCGCTGGTTGCATTTCTTCAAGTACGGCCTCAACTTGGGGGGTATGAAGAAAATCGAGGCAATCATCAAGCCTTTCAAAATGGAAGACGTGAGAGACGCCTTGGTCGAATTGGGTATCGACGGAGTGACCGTGAGTGAAGTCAAGATGTTAGGTCGACGAAAAGCTCACACCGATGCGGCTGGCGGCAACGAATACGTCATCGATTTTCTGCCGAAACTTAAACTTGAACTCGTCGTTGTGGATAACCGGGTTGGGCGCACGATTCAAGCCATTGTAGGCAAAGCGCGCACGGGAAAATTTGGTGACGGAAAGGTCTTCGTTGTTCCTGTCCAAGAAGTGATCCGTATCAGAACAGAAGAACGCGGAGAGTCGGCTGTCTAACTGTTAGTTAGCCGCCCAACCCGCTGAGCAATGCGACCTCTAGGTAATCGACCGGAGGCCTTTATTCCGGCTTTATGGACCGTTATGGGGGTGAGAACATCAGCACCCCTATCCATCATTCAGGGCGCTCCCCGATGGTATTGCCATATTAAAATCGCTTTAATCGTGGGCTGCAGAAAACAGATGAAATCGCCGTTTCGTAACGATGGGCTTGTATTTGACGAGCTCATTGATAAGGCAAGACCCCTTCGCGATAGCAAGAGTATTTTCGCTCTGCTGCTTCTTCTTGAGCGAGAGCTAGGTTCCGAGGCAAAGAATTCTAACTCTCAGGCAGCACCGCCCGAAGGTAACAATCTTGTCAATCATCCAGGGGATACTGTTTTCAAAAGACTAATCGAGTAAGGCATCCCGGGGGCGCCCGTTTTGGTCGGGACCGCGTTAAGGATGCCACCCTTACCGTGGTCAACCCTATTTAGGACAATCGTTCAGCTCGGTAGCGCTGGCTCAGTTAACCGGTGCGCCTGCCTCAATAGTACCGGGGCCTCCAACCGGGGAGCACGGATGGCTGTCCGGTCCTTTGATATTCACTTTCTCCTCCATAAAAACCATCTTGTGGCCGGTGACCTTGGTTCGTTGAATCGTTGTCTCTAGTACAGGCGGAAATCAAGAATATGACCCCGACCACTAGGAACATCCGTGTGGATACATTCTCCACGTCACTGAATACTTCGAACCTGAGCTTTTTACAAGCGAGGAGGCATGATCAGGGTCACGCCTTCAAACAGACATTGGATGTCCAAAGTTAGACGCGTCCCGTTGTTCCGAGATTCGCCGCTTGGCTAAACGTTGGGAAACCGCCAAGCCTTGGCAAAAAAATGAAACGCGTGGAGAGAATGTTGTTTGTTAAGACGTGACCCCCATGTGGCTCCCCAATCCAGGTTTAGCAGTCGCTCTCGAAGTCCTGCTCCTCAAATAGCAAATGAAGCGGTCGCGTGCAACCCGGAGTGTCTGGTCGAGGCGGTGGCCCCGCTGTCAATCAGGACTGCGCTATCGCGCGTTGCACTAAATGTTCGACGAAGGCGGCTTTACCTTGAATATAGTCAGCGCGGTCATTCGCGAATGTAGCAAACAAGCTCCACTTCAGATTACTGTAAGCAGATACCTCGGCGGGATGAGATCTCAGATAGTTGCGTAATAAAATGTGACGTCGGAACTCTTCACAGTTTGGGAGGCAGACGTATAGATGATGCGCAAAAAGGGTAGGAGGAGTTCGAAATGCCTCGCGACCGGCGATTCCTAGATCACCTTGGTGCTCATATCCCAAAGTCGCGAGACGTCGGATAGTCTCTGGGAAGTAGGCAGCTGAGGCGAGCAAAACATCCAAATCGATAATGGGTTTGGCGGCTAATCCCGGGACAGATGTACTGCCGACATGTTCGATCGCCGATACCATATTCCCCAGCAACTCGGAGAACTTAACCCGTAACTCCTCGAAAAGAATCGGCCATTGCGGATCATATGCCTTTATCACGAGGGAATTTGGCATATTGAGGGGCCGTTAGCTGATCCGCTGCAAGCCTGGACAACTGGTGCGGGCTAAAAGCGGAGAGTGAGTTGCTGCGGTCTAGACTTAGACACGGACTGCACTTCTGTCAAAAGCCGCTCTTTGGGCAGAAGGAACCCAAAGTGGGAAAGTCCCGATTCGAATAATTGAATTCGAGCAAACTATCACTTCGATGGTGGCTTGGCGCTCGGCCTCGGATGAAGCCACTGAAAGGACCTAACCAGGCGCTGCAGCCAACACCTGGCCGGTTTGTTTTCTTGCTTTCAGATGACTTCCGATACTAGACTCTCAGCCCAGCTCGCTCTCGGCAGGTGTGGCTGAGCTTGAGCTCGTTGGGCCACGCAGAACTTCATTATTCAACCTTGCCAGCACAAAAACAGCCATGAAACGTGTCACGGGTATCGGCGGAATCTTCTTCAAGTCCACAGACCCAAAGGCGCTCGGCGCGTGGTACAAGGAGCATCTCGGAATTGATGTACAAGCATGGGGTGGCGCGGCGTTCGACTGGAAAGGGCCAGATAATCCGGAAGGCGTGGGAACAACGGCCTGGAGCCTCTTCGCAGCAGACACGGACCACTTTGCTCCCAGTTCGGCGCCGTTCATGATCAACTACCGCGTGGACGATTTGCCTGCCCTGCTTGCTGCGCTGCGCGCGGAAGGCGTGCAGGTTGACGAGAAGGTCGAAGAGTCCGAATTCGGCAAATTCGGCTGGGTGATCGATCCCGAAGGAAACAAGGTGGAGCTTTGGCAACCACCAGCCGGCCAATAAGGTCCCCGAGACGAATCGTGCTTCGTGTTTAGGCGGTCACGTGTCTCTGGTCAGCGTTGCGACAAAGTTTTTCTCCCAGGTCTTGCCTCCGTCATCGGAGAATGACTGTTCAAAATGAGATGAGGTCAGAGTGATGTCAGACCAGACCTGTCGAACCAGAATGGCCCTGCTTTTGAATGTCTCCTGATCGAAGAATTCGCCACGCCCGTTCTTGAATTCACCGAACATAGGTTGCCCCATCCTGCCGTCACCGGCGGCGGCCGCATTAAGGCTCCACTGGTGAGATTGTGGGTTGTATAGAAACAGGAGCAGATCTTCGATGTGACCCGCCAATCCATCGACTCGGGAACCACCTTGTTCACTAACCTCAGATTTTGCTGACGCTTTCCCGGATTATCAATTGCGGCGCGATTTTGTGATGTGTAGGTGGGAGATTAGGGTTAGCGATAGCTGCCGCCACAATCTGTAAACTGGTCGCGCCCAGCCGATTGAAATCGTGATTGATCGTGGTCAATGGAGGGCGGAAGAACTTTGATTCAGGCATGTTATCGAAGCCAATGATCGACATGTCTCGCGGAACCACAATTCCCTTCTGCCAGAAGGCTTCTATCAGCCCGAGCGCGATTTGATCGTTAGCCGCCACGACGGCAGTAAAAGGCACCTTGGATTTGAGCAGTTGTTGGGCGGCGGCAAATCCGCCTTCTGCGCTCCATTCGCACTCGGCTATCGGACCCGATGGCAGCTTTCTTGCCTGCAACGCTCGGCGCCAACCTTGACGTCTGAGAGCGGAGCACGCCCAACTCAATGGGCCACTGACACAGGCTATTTTATGATGACCGTGAGAAATAAGATAATCAGTGGCGTCGAGAGAACCGATCTCGTGGTCGATTTCGACCGTTGTATACCGATGATGTTTGCTTGTACCCATTACCACCACCGGCGACTCCCCGAACAGGCTTTCGAGTGGTCTTAAGTTTACGTTCGCGGGCAGAATGAGAATGAAACCTTCAACCCCATGTTCCCGGAGCTCGTTAGCACATCTCCTGACCTCTTCGGGGCTGGGGTATTCCGCACTGGCGACAACCACATGATATCCGAGTTTCCTGGCGGCCTCGCTAATGCTGATGATGAGATGAGATGGCCCGTAGGATTCCACCGCGAACGTGATCACTCCGATCAACGCTGAGCGACCGGCAGCCAGGTTCCGGGCAACTTTATTAGGGCGGTAGTTCAGGCGGGCGATCACCTTCAAAACGCGAGCCCGGGTGCGATCCGCCACCAGAGGGCTAGCGTTGATTACACGAGAGACAGTTTGATGAGAAACCCCGGCCAGATCGGCCACCTGGTAGATGGTGGTTGTCTGGAAGACGGTTTTTTTGTCTAGATTGTTTGACAAGATAAGTACTCGCTGTTACCGCTAACAATTGTTAGCGGTAACAATATGTCTTAGTCCCCCCATGAAGACAAGATTTAAGCTCTCTTTTTCGTCAGTCGACTGGCTTCAGCCAGGCCTGGTTCTCAGTTCTATCCTCGCGTTCTCTGCGTCGGTCAGTGCTGCCACCGTCCTCCATTTCATGACCCTGTCGGACAACGTTTGGCCCACTAATTTAAAAAAGGTCGTGGCCGCGTTTGAAGCCCAAAATCCCGATATTAAGATCCAACTCGATACTTATCCGTTCCGACAACTTTTTGAGACGATCGAAGTGCGGATGAAAGCGCAGGATAAAGACGTCGATCTGATCAGTGTCGATGTTTCCTTGATTGCTTCCTACAGTGTACGTGGGTTTCTCGCACCGTTGGACGAGTATTTCTCCAAGGACGAGATAGAGAAGACCTGGATAAAGGCTTCCTGGCAGGCCGGCATGTACAAGGATCATTTCATGGCGGCGCCTCAGAATACCTCTGCTCAGTTCATGTTCATCAACCGGAAACTGTTTCGTGATGCCGGCCTCGAGCTTCCGAAAGGACTCGCCCCGGATCAAACTGTCACTTACGAGCAGGTTGCCCAAATCGCTGCTAACGACCGATGGACGTGGGACCAGGTAGTGGATGCAGCTAAGAAATTAACCAAGACCGAGAACGGCCGAACTCAAGTCTGGGGTTTTGAATTCGACCAAGTCAGCCGATTGTATCAATTGCAATGCTTGGGCGACTCGCTCGGCGCTACGTTGGTTGGACCCGACGGTCTGACGGCGGAAGGCTACTTCAATTCGGCGGGCTGGTTGAAGGCGGCGCAATGGTATGGCGATCTCTTCAATAAATGGAAGATCAGCCCAAAGAACGTCACGCCGGACGAGTCGCCTAACCTTTTCTCCGGCGGAAAAGTGGGGATCTTTTGCGGAGGTGAATGGAACGTAGGCAGGTTTCAAGATGCCGGCATGGATTTCATGGTTGCTCCCTTTCCTTATTTCAAGGAAGGCAAACCGGCTACGGGCACCGGCAGTTGGCATGTTGGCATTTCCAAGAATTCCGTACACCAGGCGGAGGCGGCCAAATTCATCCGCTTTCTTTGCGCTGATAAACCAGGAGCGAGCATCTGGTTCGACTCTCATGGCCAATCTCCGGCCATGATCCCGATCTGGAACGAGATTTCGAATGATCCCAAATTCCACACTTTCCCGAAGGATGCCTACCTGCTGGGCGACTACGAGGCGCAGCATACGGCCGTACCTCGGCCGCTGACGCCTGCGTATCTTCAATTGGAGGACATTTTCGCCTCGACCTATGAGGATATCCGAAATGGTGTGGACCCAAAAGAAGCTCTTGATGGCGCTGCCCAACGATTGGATGTGTTTTTCGCCCAATTTAAGCAATGACACGTCGTCGTTCGGTGTACGTCGCTTACTTGCTTCTTTTGCCGGCGCTGGTTTGCCTGGCCGTATTCCGTCTCTATCCAATTGCCACCACTTTTGCTGGAAGCCTGTATAGCCAATCAATCATGCAGGCCGGTAAAGAAGTCTTTGTCGGCCTGAACAACTATGCCCGGCTTTTTCGTGACCCGGTCTTCTGGCAAGCGTTTTGGGTGACCATCAAGCTGAATGTGGTAATCAATCCACTTCAAGTCATGATCGCGCTGGGACTAGCGATCATGGTCAACCAACGCTTTCGCGGGATCGGCTTCTATCGGCTCCTGTTCTTTATTCCTTTAGGTGTATCGCTGCCGATCGCATCGATTGTCTGGCGCACTTTGCTAGATCCAAATTCGGGACTGATCAATTCGATGCTCAACGGGTTTGGGATTCCGTCTCAACCTTTCCTGATTAGTAAAGACCAGGCTCTGTGGTGCATCGTCGCGGTGGCTACCTGGAAAGGCGCGAGTTTCTGGATGATTTTCCTGTGGGCAGGTCTGCAAGATATCCCCGCCCAGTTGTACGAAGCGGCGCGAATCGACGGCGCCGGCCCATTTGGCCGCTTTGTCCGGATAACATTTCCATTGTTGAGGCGACCGCTGCTCTTTGTCTTGATCACAGATACCGCGGTGAATTTCCTGCTTTTTGTGCCGATGTTTTTACTGACTCGGGGCGGTCCGTCTTATTCCACTAATGTTTTGATGTACGAGGCTTACAAATCTGGCTTCATCTATGGTGACATGGGGCGATCGTTAGCCCTGGTAACGGTTCTGTTGTTACTGGTTGTCGCCACGGTCGCAGCCCAGTTCGGCCTCTTCAGTCAGGAGGAGCAAAATTAGGTGAAAATTGCGGCTTCCGTTTTCCGGGTCCCACTGCACGTGTTTTATATCCTGGTCAGCTTGGGCTTCGTTTTACCGCTGATCTGGTCGTTGGCCTCCTCTTTGCGCCCGCTCGACGAGATATTCAAATACACTTCGCCATTCAGCCTGAAAGCGTTCTTCCCTGACCATCTTGATCTCTCAGCGTACGTTTCGATTTTTTGGGATAAAGGTTTTGGCATCGCGGTTTTTAACAGCGTTTTCGTAGCCACGGCGACAGTGCTGGGCGGCTTGATTATCAATGGGCTAGCCGGTTTTGTATTCGCCGTGTTCCAATTTCCGGGTCGCCAGCTACTCTTTTTTCTCACTGTCCTGAGCTTTCTGGTTCCATTCGAGGCCATCTCGATTCCCCTGTATAACGTGATCAAGTTACTGGGTTGGATTGACAGTTACTATGCCCTGATCATCCCGGGACTCGCCAATGGCGTCGTAATCTTTCTGTTTCGACAATTCTTTTCCCAGATTCCCCGTGAATTAGCGGAAGCGGCCAGAATGGACGGCGCAGGGTGGTTAAGAATCCTCTGGCAAATCTATCTTCCACTTTCCAAGCCCGTGATCATCAGTGCGGGTCTACTCATTTTCCTTTTCCAATGGGAGTCGTTCCTCTGGCCGCTGATCTGCACCCGATCGGAGCATTTGAAGGTGATCCAAGTAGCTCTAGCTGGGTTCCAGGAACGGTACACCACGCTTTGGAATGAGCTCTTTGCAGCTTCGAATGTAGCCACGCTAATACCACTTTTCGTTCTATTGCCCTTACAGCGCTTCTATATCCATGGTGTCACCGCCGCTGGGTTTAAATAGAGCGGCTGCCGCCCTTCACTCCAAACCATAACTAATCCTCATCTCCCACTTCTCATTGCTTTATGCGACCAGTTATTTTCGATACGGATATCGGGTCCGATGTAGACGACATCCTAGCGCTCGCCGTCCTGGTGAACTCGCCTGAACTTCAACTCGTCGGAGTCACGACTGTTTACGGGGACACGGTCCGAAGAGCTCGGATTACCAAAGCCGCTTGCCAGGCTCTAAGAAGATCGGATGTAGCGGTCGTGATTGGAGAACAGGGAACTCTGACTGATCGCCAGATCTATTGGGCCGGCCATGAAGGCTACGGAATTGCCGGGTTAGAAAAAATTGATGTTCCGGCTTCGGCAGGGGCGGTCTCATACCTATTGGAAAACATTGCCCAATATAGTGGCCAACTTGAAATCCTGGCCACAGGGCCGCTAACCAATATTGCCAAAGCGGTTTTGCAGGACCGAGATACCTTTTCCCAAGTTAAACATCTCTACTTGATGGGAGGCGCGTTCTGGATGGATCGGCCCGAGCACAACATCCGCTGCGATCCCGAAGCAGCCCAGGTCGTGTTTGAGTCCGGTGTTCCGATTACCGCCATCGGCCTGGACGTGACGCTGAGAGTGCTTTTGGAAGAAGATGATGTCAGGGCGATTGGTCAGGCGGACAGCCCGGCCGGTCCGATGTTGGAGGACCAGATCCGGCGCTACTGGGAATACAAACAAATTAAGGGTAACCATCCACATGACCCGTTAGCGGCGCTTGCCATGGTGCGGCCGGAGCTTTTCGCGTTCGAGACTTGGGACGTGGTTGTCACTAGTGAAGGCCGATCCGAAGGACTGACTCGGTTAGCCAAGCCGGAAGCCGGCAACGTCCGAGTCGGGTTCGATGTTTTCGGCCGCACGGCACAGCGGGAGATCGTTCGGCGGATCAGCGGGAGTTCCAAACCATAGCTCGGCGCCATCTTGCGCAAAAACAGTGAGCCGGCCTGGCTGGCGTAGTAACGCATCCTGTCGGGACGGGTCTTCTAGAGGGAAGCCTCTCAACAGTTACTTGCTCTTGTTCTCTCTCAGTATCGATATTTTACTGAACAGACGGGTTCACGGAGTCGAGCATAGCCAAGACGAGATCTGCGGCGCGATGCACGCCCCCCGCTTTTCGCAGCTGCTCTCCCCAATATCCGGCACGCTCATGAAAACGACTCACGTTCAGTAGGCGTTCAAGTTTGATGGCCACCTCGTCCGCTGTAAATGCTGGCGGACGATCCAATGCGAGGCCTACACCGCTGTCAACGGCCCGCACGGCGAAGTCAAAGCAATCGAGCCAGAAGGGCATCACCAGAAGAGGCCTCCCAAAATAAATTCCCTCGTGAAAGCCGTTACTACCGCCGTGAGTAAGGAATACGCGCACGTTTGGATGGGCGAGAACCCCGAGTTGCGAAGGAATCCAATGCTCTATCCGAATATTGGTCGGAAGTAAATCCCTAGGAGGCAGGACCGCCTGTTGAGCATCAGACAGTTTCCATAAGATGTGGTGACCTGAGGTTAGACGCTTAAAGGCGGTGATAAGAGTAATGATCTGAACTTCAGAAAGTTGGACCAGGGTGCCGAGGCAGACATAGATTACCGAGGGATGCCTATCGAGCCATCGCGACAGGTCGTTTTTGCAGTCCTGCGTTGCCGGTGCCGGCGATGGCACCATGGCACCAAGGAAGTGCAAATGTCGCGGTACCGGGAATGGGTATTCTAAACCAAAGATTGAATAGCAAAAGATCGCAGTCGCAGCGTCGCTGTACCGCGCAAGACTGCCAAATGGATTCGCGATTCCCATTGTCTTTCGACGAAGGGCGAAGGAGAAGAATGGAAATCGCGTCAACAAAACGGTGTGGATTCGGAGTTGATACCGAAGGTTCGCGAGTTTCTGCCCGGCACTCATCTGTCGTGGCAAACCCGAACCAGGAGCGGGATAGTCCCACGGCAACCGTTTCATGAACAATGCGCTCGGCGTGAATGGCACGCTAAGAACAAAAGGAATTCGTCTCGTAATCGCTGCATCAAGCGCGCTGATCGTACTAACGTCGATAACCATGAGGTATGGCTGTACGCGATCGATCTGTGCGAGCATTTGCTGATACTCGACCATCGTTCGATTAGGATCGAGCATCCAACGCATCGCTAGGAGAACGCTACCGGTCGACATTGGGCCCTGCTCCGCAATGGATTCGTAAACAGCAGGGTCTTCGACGAGCTCCTTAGTCCGATCGTTGATACCACAGGAGACAAAATGAATCGGGCTGCCAAAGGCAGCCCGCTCAACTTCAGCGCGACGATTGTCAGTGGAAGCAAACCAAAGATCCGGAACACCGCGCCGCGACAGCTCGCCTGCGATCGACAGAAGTGGATTGATTTGACCAGCATGTGCGGTGCCGGCGAACAAGATCGGGCCACCCAACTTAGCCATGCATTCCGGTAATGAGCTGGAGAATCTTGGAACCGGCCGATATTTGTCCAAACTGCCGCAAAGGTTGTTCCAATTGGAGAGATACTTAAGCGTGATGTTATCACTTACTAACAGTACCTGCAGGCGGCGCAGATTTTCTTAGCCGGCGCAGCCCCACGCCAAAGGGAATTTCGGGAGTAGCATCAATCCTCAGACGAACTCGATTCGGTAGGAGGTATCTCCTCGAGGGACGCATCTCAACATTTGATACAAACGATGAAGTCTTGATATCGGATTTGGAAGGAGTGAGGAAACCGGATCCACTGATTTTCAAACGAGCAGCTCAGCGTCTTGGAGTGGCACCTGGCGAATGCATTTTTGTCGACGACAACCTGAGTGTTGATATCGTCGGAGCGAAAGCTTCAAGGCCGGTTGGCAGACCAAGTGTTTTAGCCCTGATTGGCGCCCCGAAACGGATGAATGCCCATGCTTATCTGCGATGGAGAATTTTCACGAACCCAGCGTTGGAGACTGGGATGCTCTGGAGGTAGTGGCACACCCATGGCGCGGCTCAAAACCGGCGCGAAAACGTTAGAGCAGTAAACCACATCCTCGGCGCGCCGAGTCCCGCCGCCGCTACGCTTTGGCGCGGCCCAGGTCTATGTTTTGATCCACCACAAACCAGCTGGCCGCGATCCCGCGGCCGCGGGACGAAGTCGGGTCCTCGCCCTACCGATCAGGGGTCATATAGGGCCTTTCTCCTTAGGTTGACGCCTATGGGCAGTTGCCGGACGACGGTTGGTTCATTGTGGTTGGTGTTTAATCAGTCCGTGGCACGTGCTTAAATTTGACGAAGGTGTTATCCTGGCAGGAGATGGGATTTGCTAAACTCGAACCATGATGCAGAGCAACGAATCAGATTCTGCCAAGCCTATGTCCCAAGCTGATGAAGACGAGCAATTCTACCGGGACACGGAGAGCGTTGCCCATCCGAGACTGAATGACCAGCAGCTTGCCTTGCTCGAACAGATCGGCACCCGCCGCGTGGTTCGCCGGGGCGAATTGGTAACCAAGGCCGGTCAGCGTAATCTTGGTCTAACGGCGGTCCTGCGCGGCGAGCTGGAGGTATTCGAATCACGCGACGGCAAGGAGCTGATCATGGCGAACCCGGGTCCGCGCGAATTTATGGGGGATGTGGCCATGCTCATGGGCACTGCGGTGTTAGCGAACTCTCGAGGTAAGGCGGAAGAGAGCGAAATTCTGCAGGTTCCAGCAGACCGGCTCCGCCAGGCGCTCGCCGAGTTACCCGGCGTCGGCGAACCGATCGTGCAAGCATTCATCATGCGCCGGAAACGAATCATGCGCGACCGGGAATTTGCCGGGCTGCGGATTCTTACGCCCAAAGATTCTCGGGAAGGCCGCCAGCTCGACGATTTTCTCGACAAAAATCACATTCCCCATCGCTTGATTGATTTTCACACGGAAGATGGACGCGCTTTAGCCGAACGTTTGCACTTGGCCAGCCACGATTTGCCCACCCTGATCACGGCAAACGGAATGCCGCTCCGGCATCCCTCTCTGCGAGAAGTGGCGCGCATTGCCGGGTTACTGATGCCATTAACCTCCGGAGACGATGAGGAAATCAGTTGTGACCTGGCCATTGTGGGAGCCGGTCCGGCCGGTCTCGCTGCTGCGGTCTATGCTGCCTCCGAAGGTCTACGCACCGTGGTTTTGGAAGGATACGCACCGGGCGGACAAGCCGGATCGTCTTCGTTGATCGAGAACTTTTTTGGGTTCCCCACCGGGATCAGCGGGGGAGAACTGGCTTTCCGAGCCCAGCTTCAGGCCTATCGTTTCGGCGCAAAGTTTTCGACCCCGGCACTGGCGCTCTCCCTTACCGTGAACGACGGCGAACACCGGGCCATGCTACGAGTCGAGGGGTGCAACTGCGATCTGCTGGCCAAGTGTGTGATCCTGGCCACCGGGGTCAATTACCATCGGCTAGGCGCCGAGGGACGTGAGACCTTTGAATGCGCGGGGCTTTATTATGCCGCTACTGCCCGGGAAGGCAGGTTATGCGCGGGCTCGACCGTAGTAGTGGTTGGCGGGGGAAATTCCGCAGGACAGGCGGCCATGTTTTTATCAGAGGGCGCGAAGAAAGTGCTCCTGGTGGTTCGCGGCGATGGTCTCAGCAAAACGATGTCCTCTTATCTCTCGCGCCGGGTTGAGGTGAAAGAGAACATCGAAATTCTAGCCAATACCGAGATCAGACAAATGATCGGTGGGAAGGTCCTTGAAGCGATTGAATTGGAAAACACCAAGACCCATGAACGATGGATGGTGCAGACGCCGGCGGTTTTTTCTATGATCGGAGCCAAGCCATGTACCTCCTGGTTACCAGCCGAAATCGCGCTGGATGAGCGAGGGTTCATTAAAACCGGTGCGTTGGTGGCTAACCTGCCGGCTTGGAAAGCCATGGACCGTTCCCCCGGACCACTGGAGACGAGTTGGCCCGGAATTTTTGCTGCGGGCGATGTGCGTTCGGGTTCAGTGAAACGTTGCGCCGCCGCGGTGGGCGAAGGCGGTATGGCGGTCGAAGGCGTTCATGAGGTTCTGAAGACCTACATTTAGCGCGTGGCCTGATAGCGATTCAGCGAAATCGGCTACACTTGTGACGCGGCAGCGGTTAGTTGCGCTGGCAGTCCGCGTCCGCCGGCGGCTTCAGTTGCGCGGCCGGCCGAGCACCAGTACTCCATCTTCGAAATGGAACCCCTGACGAAAGAAGGTAAAAATCGTGCAAGCAAGCGCCACGGGAGCCGGCCAGACGGCTAGCCAAAGCAAGGGTTGCTCGCTGCCGGCGGCATGGATTAAACCTGAAATTGCAAGTAGGCAGCCGGCAATCCAAACCAGGGATTCGAAACTCGCGGCGCCCGATGGGGTCATCAACCTGATCCGTGGGTAACGGTCGGACATTCGCTGATGTAATCGCAACTCGGACGGACCGTGGCGGCCGTAATGCATCGCCAGAGGTGTCAGTAGCGAATAATCGGGCCTGGGAAGCTTAGTCTCGAGTTCGGGACTTACGTCGCCGCTTGCCGGTTTGGTCCTGCTATTCTGGAGATAGCTCAATGTTTCAAACAGATGAAAGAAGCTGTGTTCTGTATTCATATCGCTTTTGAATACGACGAACAAAGCCGCAGGCTCAGGACAGTTCTTCAAACGCGCGGGCGAAGCTGCGAATGAACAACCGACGACCGGCTCCGTAGGAGCCAATACGCTGTTGTCCCGGAGGGACTCTCTGAAGGTAGCCTGGCACGAAGTGCCTGGAAAGTGCGCAGCAAAGATTCCGTCCCGTAGGGCACGGTGTGAAGGTTGGCGTGGAGGCCCTTTACTCTCGAGCGGTGAATAAACCGTCCTACCCAACTCGTACCGTTCCCTACGGGACGGATCTCGGTATCTCGACATATCCAGGCACTACGTGCCCAGGCTACCTTCTTTCAGTCCCTCCGGGACATCTGTCTATTTGGCTCCTACGGAGCCGTTTTTTGACGGTTCCAACTTCGTCCCCAATCCCCAAATGCTTCCCAGCCGGAGTCAGTCACCACGACGGTATCCTCCAACTTCACAAAGCCGACCTCGGGATGTTTCACGGATGTTTCAATCGACAAAACCATCCCGGTCTCCAGTGGCCGGTTCGCATGCTTATCAGCGTAGGGAATCGGGCCGGTCGCCGTGAGCCGGGGCGCTTCATGCGCGATCAATCCCATACCATGCGCGACGAAATGCATGTCTTTTCCATGCGGACATAGTTCCACTGCTTTTATCGCGGATTCGTAGACAGCGCCTCCCAGCGCGCCCGCTTTGATGGGAGTTCGCGCCGCGGCCTGGACAGACGCAACTTCATCCAATAACTCTTTCATTAGCTGGGTTGGTTCTCCCAACACTCCCATCCTGGCCATATCCGCCAAGTACCCGCGCCATTGGCCGCCCGTATCGATCGATATGATCTCGCCTTTCTTAACCTTTCGGCTGGAAGGTCCCCGGCCAAACGTTGGACCGGTAGCGATCAAAGTGAACCCGTACTCGAGACCTCTGGACGTCTGTTCCTGCCGCAAATGCTCAACGATCTCGGTCTCCGTCATTTCTGCTTGCAGCCAATGGAAGGTGGCCACCATGGAATCGACAATCGAGTCAGCCGCTTTACGCATTTGCTCGAGTTCGTCTGGAGTTTTGGCTGCTCGCAGTTCTTCCAGAATCTCAGTGCTATCGAAAAAAGACGCATCGGGCAGTTGCGCTCGCAATCTATCCCAGGCGTTGGCCGTCCAGAACTCGAGCTCCAGCCCGATCTTTGGCCTGGTGATTCCCAACGACTTGACGTACTGCGCCGTGATGGTTGCCGCTTCGCTCGAGGTCCAAGCTTCGGTTGAAATTCGTTGGGGCCAAAACGGGAAAACTTCAATGCCCCAGGTTTCATCTCCGCTTCCGACGTAAAACGCTTGATCTTGATGACCCTTCACATACCCGAGCACCGGCAGATACCGTCCGAGGCCTATCGTATCCAAATGATCGAAAAAATAGTACCGGTATCCGCCTAACAGATATTGGAGATTGTGTTTCGACGAGACCAAAAGAACATCGATGCCTGACTCGTCGAGCAGCACATCGAGCTTAGCGGCTGAGAACGGGGTCGATTGCATGAGAAGCAAAAAGGTACGCTCGCTTTCACCTTGAACGCAACCGCCCGGCGAATCGGACAGCTGGATCAGTGAATCCTAAGGCCTCGGCCCCGTCCAAGCGCGGAGCCGCGGAATCCATCTGCTATCGTTTCAGTGAAATTTCTCGCCTCGCGATAACATCTCGATAATCGCTCGTAGCCGTCTTTCTCGCGTTTCCGGTTTCTTCGCTGTCTGGAGGCGATAAACGATGGAATATAAGTTCGTTTTGTTCAGCGTTTTAAAAAAAGCGTGCGCTTTTTCATCGCAGAACAGCTCCTTTAAGAAATCTTCCGGTACGGTGGCTTTACCAAAGGCATCGTAAGCTGAAGACCAGCGGCTGTCCCCTTTCGCGGCTTCCACCTGTTTCATTCCGGTGGGCGCCATTTCTCCGGAAGCAATCAGGCGTTGGGCGTGTTCAGTATTCTTCTTAGACCAGGGACTTTTCGACCGTCTCGGGGTGAATCTCTGCAGCCATGATTTTTCGTCGTATGGTTTCTTTTGTCCGTCGATCCAGCCATAGCAAAGAGCCTGATCCAGCGCTTCTGCGTAGGTGACGGTGGGCACCTCCGCGTCCTTCTTCTTATAGATGCGGAGCCAGATGCCGTCTGATTTGCTGTGGTTCTTAGCGAGCCAAGCACGGAAGTCGCGCCAGGACCTGAAACAAATAGGTTCCATCAAGGGGGGAATAAATTGAAGAGTTTGTCTGAGACGGAGGGGGTTGTCGATTTCAACGCCGCTGCTAGGGTAACGCAGTCTGCACATCGGTCGCCCTTACGGCAACTTCATCACGGCGGACGCAAGGTGCAATTCGGAATTGGCGCAGTACTCCATGACTCCATGACTCCATCACTCCATCACTCCATCACTCCATCACTCCATCACTCCATCACTCCATCGCTCCGGGTGGCCGGATTCGAGGACGACGACGAGGACAGCCTGCCCGACGAAGCTTCTGGTCTGTAGGTCGCAAGCTCCCTCGGCTTGCGAAGTCGGGAGTACGAAGCGCCTCACGAGGGCGATAGTCCGCTCAATATCGCCGATGGACAACTTCAGATCTCATCATTAGAGATAGTCATGGCAACACCCGAAGTAGTTCTCTGTAGCCCGGTCCGAACTGCGATCGGCGCGTTCAATGGATCACTTAAGACCATTCCCGCAGCCGACCTTGGTGCGGTGGTCGTGCGCGAGACCTTGCGCCGCGCGGGGCTTGATGCTGCGGCGGTTGGCAGCGTGATAATGGGTAATGTGATCCAGGCCGGCAACAAGATGAACCCGGCCCGGCAAGCGGCGATTAATGGTGGCGTTCCGGTGTCGGTTCCGGCTATCACAGTGAACCGGGTTTGTGGCTCGGGTGCTCAAGCCATGGTGACGGCTGCTCAGCAGATTATAGCGGGTGAAATCGAGATCGCGGTTGCCGGTGGGCTGGAGAACATGGATCGCGCCCCTTACTTAATGGACGGCGGGCGCTGGGGATATCGAATGGGGCCGGCCGAGATCCATGATAGCATGCTGCGGGATGGTCTGGACGACGCGTTTTCTGGGAAACATTCCGGCTGGCATACGGAAGATCTCGTGACCCAAGCGAAATTGAGCCGGGATGAGCAAGACCGTTTCGCTGAACGTTCCCAGCGCCGATTTAGCGAGGCTCAGAAAGCGGGCAAGTTTCGGGATGAGATCGTCGCGGTCGAGATAAAAGGGAAGAAAGGGACCCAGGCTTTTGATCAGGACGAAGCGCCGCGTCCCGACACGACGTTAGAAGTGCTGGGCAAATTGCGTCCGGCTTTCCGGGAGAACGGTACCATCACCGCCGGTAATGCACCTGGGCTCAACAGCGGGGCCGGCGCGGTGATTGTTGCCGATCGAGCGGCAGCGGAAGCGAAATCGGTCACCCCTTTTGCCCGGCTGGCCGGTTACGGGGTAGCAGCGGTTGAGCCCGGTATGTTTGGATTAGGTCCCGTCCCCGCGGTGAGAAAGGCGTTGGAACGCGCCGGCTGGAAGCTGGGCATGGTCGAACGAATCGAGATTAATGAAGCGTTTGCGGCGGTACCTCTGGCAATCGCAAAAGAGCTGGGTCTCCCAGGAGAAATCATCAATGTCGAAGGCGGCGCTATTGCCCACGGACATCCGATCGGCGCGACTGGCGCAATATTGACCGTGCGTTTACTTCATTCGATGAAGCGGGACGGCTTGAGCCGCGGCATGGTCACGCTCTGTATTGGTGGCGGACAGGGGATCGCTCTGGCGTTGGAGCTAGTGTAAAGGCCGCGGGCCGGCGACACGGCGACCCGGCGAACCGGCGAACCGGCGAGTGGGCGATCGATGATCTGGAACCGTTTGTCGCGACGGGAGAACAGATCTAGAATTGAGCGGGGAGGTTCAATTCTTATGCGGCACGTTTTTTTGGTGGCAGCTTTGGGTGGTTGTTTCGCTATCTGGTCAGTCAAAGCGGAGAGCAATGCTCGGGTGGAATACGTACACCCGGAGAATTTTACGGATGTCTCGTTTCGGAGTATGACCCGGCAAGACGCTGAAAACCGGCTGGAACGTGAGCTCACCGCTACGATCGAAAGGGCGGGTACGCAGTATCTCCACAGTTACGCGCTCGATGTGCGAATCTTGGACGTCGCCATGGCTGGACGCGAAGCGTTCGAACAACCGGGATTCAACTCAGACTTACGAATTCGTAACAGCATGGGTAAACCGGCCAGGATTTCTATCCAATACGAGGTCAAGGACCCGGCTGGTCGTGTTGTTGCGAAAGGTGCGCGGGTACTAACCAATCTCACTTATCAACGCGATTATCCTGATACCTACCTCGACACACTCTCTCAGGAGAAACAACTGCTGCGTGACTGGATCCGCGGTTTACCGCGTGAATTCGGAAAACCAGCGGCTCAGGCAGGACTACGGAAGTAGAGACGAAGAAAACGAATAGCCGCGAAAGAGCGCAAAGAGCACAAAAATTCAGATTGGATAAGAGAGCGGCGCACGGAAGAAAATTTTAGTTAGATCTTCTTTTTGCGATCTATGCGATCTTTTGCGGCTATTCCTGGCCTGAATTCGTTTGTTTGGTTATCGAATAAACTGATCCACAAAATCTTCGCCGAGTCCGTTCTCGCTATAATGTTTTCGGCACATCGCGATCTTGGTGAAAACATCTTCGTAACCGGTTTGTTTACCCCAAGGATCCATGTAGATCATACAACCGCTAACATGGAACAGGGTGATCATTTCCTGCACATCATCCGGCACCACCAGAGTATGAGTTTCGCCCGGTGGCTCGAAGACGTACGATCCTTCTTGGGCCACCCAATTGTGTTCCAGATAAAACCAACTACCACGGAGCACAAACGCGTGTACGGGGGCCGGGTGGCGGTGCCGGGTTAAGACGCCGGACTTGCGGACACGCAACAGATTGACCCAATACCCTTGCGAGGCATTGAGGCAAAGCGGCCGCAGCCAAACGTCTGGCGTTTGTGGTACCCACAAGCGCTCGTCCGTCGGAAGTGCCGGCGATTGCACGATCTCAGTCAGCGCTTCGGCTGGGAACGGCAGTTGATAAGGGATCCGGCTTTCGTCTTGGGTGGCGGAGCCAGGCTGGTTAGCGGTTGCACTCATATCGGATTGTCTCCTTTGTTTAATTGATCGAATAGCCGCCATCGACCGGTAGAATCACCCCGGTAATAAAAGCGGCTGCTGGTGAGGAAAGAAAAATAACGGCCCCGGCGACATCATCTGGCTGCCCCCAGCGCTTCATTGGCGTGCGACCGATAACGGCGGTGTTGCGAGCGGGATCGTCTCGCAACACTTGGGTCAAGGGTGTCGCGATCCAGCCGGGAGCGATCGCATTTACGCGAATGTTGTCCGGCGCCCAAGCGACCGCCAGACTCTTGGTGAGTTGAGCGACGCCGCCTTTGCTCGCGCTGTAGCCAGGCGCCAATGCCGCGCCAAAAAAGCTATACATGGAGGCCACATTTACAATGGCGCCGCCTTGCTTGAGCAAGAGAGGTCTACAAGCCGTGCACATCCGCATGGAACCGACCAGATTGACATCGATGACCATCTGGAACTGCTCCAGCTCATATTCCGCACGCCGCCGAATAATCCCCGCCGCGTTTACCAGCACATCGAGTTGGTCCAGGTCCGCCACCAAGCGTTCGATGCTTGCCGGATCCGAGACATTCAGAGGCGCAACGGTAATCTGGTGGTTTAAGGTGGAGCTCGGCTTTTCGTCGGGTAGCCCGGCGGCAATTACTTTGCATCCGGCAGCGAAGAACCGGTTGGCGATGGCCGCACCGATGCCGCTAGTACCCCCGGTGATCAACGCCGATTTTCCGGAAATATCGAACATGACTGGCAGAATCTTGAACAGAAGAGCACGAAGGTCACGTAAGTAATCAGTAATCAGTAATCAGTAATCAGTGAAAGGTGAAAGGTGAAAGGTGAAAGGTGAACGTCGGCGGCAGCCGGTCTTTGACCAAGAAATGGTCACACACCATAGCCCAGGGCTTTAGCCCTGGGTTGTACGGGCCGCAGGACCGCCCTGAAAGTGGCGGCCGAAAGGTGTGGTCGATCAATCACCAATCACTGGTTACTGTCTTACTGGTTACTGATCACTGCTTACCTTGTAGCCCTATGAAGTTTATCGTTGCCGGCGTTAGATTTTGGGGAAGGGAATGGATTGAACTATTGGAGACTCATCCGCGTGCTTCGGTGGTCGGATCGGTCGACAAAAGTGAAGCCGCGGCCAAGTGGTCGCAGAAGACATATGGTATTCCCTGTTTTCCGGACTTAGCCACTGCGGCCCAGAAAATCTCCGCGGATGCGGTGTTGGTTGTCACTAATCCCAGTCAACACAAACCGGTGATTCTGGAGGCGTTGCGTCTCAACAAGCATGTCCTGGTAGAAAAACCGATGGTGACTTCCATGGATGAAGCTCTGGAGATCGCTCGGGCGGCGGAATCGGCAACCGGCAAAGTGATGGCGGCGCAAGGATACCGATTTATGCAGGCTGCCGGCTTAATTCGGGAACGTCTGGCAGAGGGTGATATTGGCGAGTTGCAGGCGGTGAAGATCCGATTTCGTAAGCATTTGCCGGAAGTGATTATTAACCCGGAACATTCCATTTATGCGCTTCCGCACTCGATCCTGCTCGATATGTCGGTTCATCATGTAGATCTGCTCCGCTTCATGACTCAGCACGAAGTAACCAGTGTGTTGGCAGTTGAACACGACACGCCCGACAACGCTTTTAAACACCCTTCCAACGCTCTTTGTTTGATGCGGCTCCAGGGCCAGATCCCGGTCGTGTGGGATGGGGATTGGTGTGCGCGCGGACCCGTTACCTCTTGGGAAGGCGAATGGCAATTTGTTGGTAGCCGGGGACGACTTTTCTGGGACGGGGTGCTAGACGAATCTTTTCGGACATCCGTCCGATTGGAAATCCCTGGTCAAGAAACGCAGGAGCTCATGTCGATCGAGGCGGTGCAAGAACGCCGGTTGCCGTTACTCGAGCATTTTATCGAGAGCATCGACCGCGGCCAGCAACCTGAACCGAGCATCGACGATAATCGCAAAACGCTGGCAGTAGTGTTTGGGAGTCTGGAGTCGGTGCTTAAGAAGCAGGAAGTGAGGCTGTGAGGCTGTGAGGGGAAACGTACGGGCGTGTCGGCGTAACGGCGTGTGGGCGTGTCGACGTGTCGGCGTAACGGCGTGTGAGCTGGTGGGCGAGGCTCCCGAAAGAGCCGACTTCTGTCCCGAAGGGACTCAAGGACTCAGCCCGGGGTTTTAACCCCGGGTACCGATCAATACATCGCCCCGCCCTGGAAGGGCGGAAGATGATTCGTTCGAAGTTGTGTCAGCGATGTCGGGGCCGGCAATACTCTCTGCCGCCCCGTTGGGGCGGTTCTTTTTCGATTAGTAACCCGGGGTTAAAACCCCGGGCTGAGTCCTTAAGTCCCTTCGGGACAGCCCATACGCCCATACGCCCATACGCCGTTACGCTCTCTGCCAGTTGGCGTACCAAAATTCTGGAAATGCCCGGGTTAACTCGTCGCCTTCGAGCTGTGGTTTAAACGCTTTGCCACAGGCTCGGGTAATGGTGGCGAGCTCGGCTAAACGGTTCGCTGCATCGAAGCCGGCTTTGGTTCTAAGCTCGGGGTCAGAAACTGAAGTGGCGTCCCGCCAGATGGAACGGCCGGCCAGAAATCCGGAGGCGCCGGCGTTACAGGCAATTTCAACTTGAGTCTTAAAGCTCTCATAGTTTACGCCGGCGGATAGGATGACCCAGGGTACCGTCACAGCCGCATCGAGTTGTTGGCATGCTTCCAGGGCTTTGGCTTTGCCGGTGTCGCTATCCACATATCCCGGGAACTCCACCTTGAGCATGTCGGTACCCAGTTCATACGCCTCGCGCGCGCTCTCGATAATCCCTTGGACGCGGCGTTCCCGCCAGGCGGTCGATTTTGGATCTTCGCTTTCGAGCGGATACCAGATTGGTTCCACCACGAGTGGGAGAGAAAGTGAGGTGCACTCCTCAGCCAGACGGCGGACCAGGTCTCTTTGGTAACCAGCCACGCTGCTGTCGGGTCGGAAGAACCAGAGCAACTTGCACACATCAACCCCGAGCATCTTCATCTGTTTCGTACTCCAGTTCTCACGAAAACGAGTTTTCCGAGTGGCTGTTGCTGGTTTGTAATCTTCATCTTCAATGCTGGCCATTAAACCAACGCTTCCGGGCAACGCTCGAGAAGCGATGGCTTGAGCCAAGCCGAATCTGGCGTCTAAAAGGAAGGCGCTGCATTGGTCGGCTAACGTGCGGATGATCTCGTTCTTGGCTTCGCCGGTCTGTTGATAGGTGACCCGGCTGACGTCGCTATCCAATAGTTCCTGAAAGTCGGACAGGTGATCGAGTGCGCAGATCAAGAAGTATCCGTCTGGACTGGTAACTCGTTGAAAGCTGCGAAGTTTGCCGGGATCGATAGTTTTGTTGTTCATCATGTATTTTCTACGGTGAGTTGACGCGCCGGTGACCCAGCAGGGTTCCGGCGAGGAAAGTGTCTCCGAGCCCGATAGTGGCCTTGGGACGTTCGAGATAAGGGGCCGCACAGCAAACCAAAGATAGACCATTCTGTCTGCTGATCGGAGGATAGGGCGGATCATGAAACTCAGCTCCTTTGGGAACTTGACTTGGAACGGATATCTTGCCGTCGGACGCCCGGCAGGCAGCAAGCAGACAGCCGCACATTAGCGATTCAAACTCGCGCTCCGGATCATCATGGGTAATCGCGAACGCCCAATCGTCAGCATGAATACAGATCCGTTTCAGATCGAAACTCGCTCGAAGTTTAGCAGCTTCGGCAGCCACATCGTTGGATCCGAACTCGCGCAATTCGGAATGACTCATACCCAGCGAAGTGATCAAGGGTCCCAGCGCTGCTAACACCTGGTCGCGAAGCGAGGCGTCCTGATAGCCGCCAAGTTCAAGATGAATCGCCGGCAAGCCTTCATCCCGCCAGGTGGACAAAAGGCTCTCGGTATACTCCAATTCACCGGAAAGAGAGCTTTCGGCGATTTCGTTAAAACCGCAGATCACCGCGGCCCCGGCTTCGTTTGCCTTAGAAACGCTTTCCCGGACGAAGGCAATGTCGCGATCCAGCCGGTCATCCGCGAACCGTACGATCACGCGGGTGGATCGTTTAGCGCGCTGCGGGCCGATGAGCTCACCAGAACCAAATTCGAAGATGTAATGAGCGGGCTTGCTTGAGCCTGATTCTCTCACCGCGCCGCGCCTTTCCAAGCCCTGGGTGGTGGCGATGAGAATATCTGGATGAATAACCGAAAGCTGCCGGGAGCTGCGGTCCTCAAGACTGATAAGCGCGCGCGCTCCCAACACGGTCAGTGCCTGAGCCGCTTGCGCCCCGGTTCCGCCTAACCCCCAGCTTGAAGGGCGCAGATTCTCAGCCATCCAGTCCTCTGCTTCTGGCCAATGCACGAATAGTTCACCTCCGATGCCGCTGACAGCCCGTTGCTGAAGGGTTCTTCCTAGCGAAGCGGCTTTGGCATTCCTTGCGGTAAAGAGCGGCTCGGCTTCAGCCAACCGCAAGTAAGCGTCGGTACAAGTCGCCAGACCGCACAACGTCAACGGCATCGCGCGGGCAAAGCCAGTCAATCGCGGAACCAGCGATTCGTATTGTTCCTGCCAAGAAATCCGAGTCATTCCTTGACGGCTCCTCCCGTAATTCCTGAGATGATGTTTCGCTGAAAGATCAGCACCAAGGCGACCAACGGAAAAGTGACGACCACGGAGGCAGCGGCAATATCGCCCCAGGGCACATAATGAAGATCGGTAAAGTTAGCGATCCCAACCGGGACCGTTTGACGGTTGATATCGGAAGTAAAGGCGAGTGCGAACATGAACTCGTTCCAGGCCGCTATAAATGAAAGCAGGCCGGTGGTGACGATCCCGGGTAACGCGATGGGGATGATGATCCGGAAAAAGATCATCAGCGGGTTAGCGCCATCCAATCGCGCCGCTTCATCCAACGTCGTAGGGATGGTGCGAAAGTGGCCGAACAGAACCCAAATGACGAACGGTAGCCCCAACGCCAGATACACCAGAATCAGGACTCGATAAGTGTCTAGCCAGCCGAGATTCGATGCTAAGACATAAAGCGGAGCGACGACGGCGATTTGCGGAAACATCGATACCGCCAGCACGAAACCGAGGACGCCGAATCGGCCGCGGATATCGAGCCGGGCCAGGGCATACGCGGCGACAGCGCCGATGATAAGGCAGAGCAGCGTCGAGATTCCGGCAACGACGATCGAGTTCAGAATGTAACGATGAAAATCCTTGGCGACGAAGATGTTAACGAAATGATCGAAGCAGAGCGGAATCGGCAACAGCTTCGGTTGGTCACCGATTAAGTCCCGATCCAATTGCAGCGAAGTAGATAGCTGCCAGAGAAACGGTCCCACCGACCAGACCACGATCAGTAACGAACAGAGGTAGATCAGTGGCCGGGTTAGATTGATAGTCGGGCGGACGGTACGCCGCGATTCACGCTCCGGGACAGCGGCGCTCATAATTTAACCTCCCGAAACCGCTTCAACAAAAAAATGCCGAAGCCGACCGCGATAATGATCTCGGTTAAGAACATCAATGTGGATAAAGCCGAGCCGTAGCCGAATTGAAGTGCGGAGAAGAGATTCTTGTACGTGAAAGTAGATAGCACTTCGGTCGAGTCCGCCGGGCCGCCACCGGTGAGTACGTAGACTAAGTCAAAGATGCGAAAAGCATCGAGTGCCCGGAACATAGCGGCAATCAAGAGGCTAGGGGCGAGCAGGGGAAACCGGACCATCCAAAACTGTTGCCAGGGATTTGCTCCATCGATGCTGGCAGCTTCGGTCAAAGAACGCGGAATGGTCTGAAGCCCAGCCAGTAGGAGCAACGCCATGAACGGCGTCGTTTTCCAGACATCCGCCATGATGATCGTGGGCAAGGCGAATTCGGTTGATCCGTACCAATTGATGTTGGTGTGGATCAGACCAAAAGAACGGCCCAGGTAGTTCACTAACCCGTGTTGGCCATCGAACAACCAGCCGAACATTTTTGAAGTAACGACGGTGGGAATAGCCCATGGGATCAACATGGCAGCCCGGACGATTCCCCGGCCCAGGAAGCGTTCAGTGAGTACCAAGGCCATGGCGAGACCGATCACCGTCTCTAAAAGCGTGGACGCTCCGGTAAACTCAATGGTGTGTGTCCACGCGTTCCAAAATTGGCCGTCGGCAAAGAGTTGCTGGTAGTTGCTGAGGCCGATGAAAGCGTCGTCGGGCGAGGACAAAGTTGTATTACGAAAGGAGAGCCAAAGTCCTAACAGAACCGGATAAATGGAAACGGCACCGATGGCGCCAAGGGCAGGAACCAGCAATAACCACGGTCCGGGCCGCCAGCGGGGTAACTTAATGCCCGGGTCGACTGTAACGTGGGTGAGGGTTCTTGCCACTGGCATAAAGTTAACTCAGGGTTGGTCTTTGCTCTCGTCTTCGAAGGTTGGCGGCTCCTGCGCTGGTAGAGCGAGGCTCCCGAATAACCCGATGTGTCTGCGCGGACTAAGGCGTTCGGTTATCCAGTCGTGTGTTTCATCGACAGGCTGGTCGAGCCGCGTTGGACGGGCCATGCGCACACGGCGTTCTTGGCTATTCAAGACGCTGCCACCGGTTTTATTCAATCGGCTAACAACGTCCTGGGCCAAGCGGCTCGGCAGCGCATCGGGGTGGCGCATTGGATTCTTATTCAACACCGGCCTCATTGAGAAAGTGATCGGTTATTCGAGAGCCTCGCCCTACCAGCGCATCGGGGTGGCGGATTGGACTCTTCGTCAAAGGTTTTCCTAACTTACGTCTTAACGATCGTTTCGATTTTCTGCTTGGCGGTCTTCAGTGCCTCCTCAACTTTTCCGTTGGTTAACGCAGTCGAGACCGCCGATTGCAAAGCTAGCGTGACTTGTGGGTACTTCGGAGTAACTGGTCGCGGAATTGCACCCAGGAACACATCTTTGAGCTGTTGCATAAAGGGTTGCTCGGTCCCGATCTCCGGTCGTTCAAACACAGCGGCTCTAGTCGGGCACAGACCAAGCTGAGTCGCGAAACGAAGCTGGGTTTCCGGTGAAGACATCCAGCGAACAAATTCGACGGCAGCTTCGCGTTTCTTGCTCGATGCGTTAATCCCGTACTGATAACCGCCTAATGCCGCCGCACTTTTCTTGTCCGGGAAATGCGGCAGAGGCACGACCGCAACCTGATCGACAACCTTAGATTCCGCCGGGCTTTGGGCGATCTTCCAAACATAAGACCAGTTCCTTAGAAACGCGGCTTCGCCACCGGTGAATGGACGGCGTGACGGTTCTTCGTCCCAGCTCAGAACGTCCGCCGGCGTGATTTGTTCCTTATTGATCAGGTCGTACATCAATTGAACGGCTTGGATGGCGGGTTCGTCCGCGATGGCAACGGTCTTGCCGTCGGACTGTAAAATGGCGCCGCCGTTCGAGCCGATGAATGAGACCAAATCGCAAACGAGTACTTCTGCTTGTTTGGCCTGCCAGAGGAAACCGAACTTTGCTTTGCCGGAGCCGGTCGCCTGTTTCGCGCTGGCAATCAATTCGTCCCAGGTGCTGGGAGCCGATATCCCGAGGTCTTTCCGGTAATACAACATTCCTGAGTCAACAAACCACGGCAGCGCCACCAACTTGTCTTGCCAGGTGCAGGCTTGGACCATGCCGGGGAAATATTCCCCGGTGCCATCCTTAAAATATTGATCCAGTGGGAGCGCCCATTTAGCGGCGGCGAACTCTGCAATCCAAATAATATCCAACGTAAAAACATCCGGATCACCGTTCCGTCGGGCCAACTGCTGAACGAGCCCTTGATGTACTTCGGTGGAAGAACTGGGCGGCGGCAGCTCCTTGTAAGTAACGTGCGCCTTGGTTTGCGACTCGTTAAATGCTCCGACCACTTCGGCGATGGTCTGTTTTCCATAGAACTTAGCGCTGGCAAACGTCAATTCGACCGGGCCGGCTGCATAGACTCGGCGAGGACCAATGAAGGTGGAAACGGCCGCGGCTCCAGCCAACGCCAAGCTGCTTCGCTTAATAAAATCACGCCGATTTAGCCCGGATTGAGAATCAGCATCGGGGTTAGCCGGCTGCACGCCGTCTATGCTTGCGACCGACTGAGAAATCGGATCGCCGTCAGATTTGTCGTGGGGGAACGCGGTTTTGTGCATTTTCTTGAATCAGATAGCAGCATAAAAGTGCATAGTCAACGCTCGTTTCTCTTGGTTAGCCGCAGATTTCGTGGCAAAATGTGCGGGAATGTCAGTCAACGAGCTCGATCCACCGCGGAAACCTGCATTGCCGGCGCAACGCCAGAGCGACTTGGTTAAGCTCCTCGAGGTTAAGGGCCAGATGTCCGTAGCGGATATTTCAGATTATTTTGCGGTATCGGAGGATACGGTTCGCCGGGACCTGGACGCGCTGGCGCAAAGGGGGGCTCTAACCCGGACTCATGGCGGCGCGGTGACCATAACGACTCTGGTGCACCGGGATTCTCCGTTTCTCCAGAGGCTGAATACTCGCACCGCGGAAAAACAAAGGATTGCTAGAGCGGCAGCGGCGCTGATTGGCGACGGCGAAACGCTTCTAATTAACGGGGGATCTACTACGCGACTGTTTGCAGCAGAGCTGAATCAGCAATACCTGACCGTCGTAACGAATAACTTAAGTATTCCAGGGGTGCTCCCCACCGAATTGACCCGAGACGTTTATGTGATGGGAGGTCAGTTACGACCGGAAGCGCAGGTAACCATCGGTCCTATTGTGGCTTCCGGGATACAGGTCTCGGTTGATAGCGCGATTGTAGGAGTGGGCGGAGTCACTGCGCGCGAAGGCCTTACCACGACGGTGCTGGAAGAAGCGTCGATGATCGCCGCTATGATGGGCGCCGCCCGGCGGGCTATCGTCCTGGCAGATTCCTCCAAGCTGGGTAAGCACTCGTTTGCGCAGATCGCCGGTCTGAGTGCGATGCAGATTCTGGTGACAGATGCCGAGCCGGCGGAAGAGTTAGCCGCCGCGCTGAAAGAGGCGGGCGTGCAACTTATCGTGGCGGAGTAGGTGCGGAACGTATGGGCGTATGGGCGTGTGGGCGTGGCGAGAGTGCAGGGTGGTGGTGAGCGTCTCGCAGGCAGGGCAATGTGCGGAGTGGTGCGGATGGGACCTATGCGACTGATGGGACTTATGGGTCATAAGTCTGATGAGTCCCATAAGTCCCATCCGTGACCGGGGTCTGAGGGGTAGTCGCTACGGTAGACTCGCTCGGCTCCCGTTGCTTTCACCGGCATCGCAGCCGGTGTAAGTACGCCCTCTATGAAAGCCGCGTTGTCCGGACAAGTGGCAGTGGTTACCGGTGTTAGCCGGGATAAAGGCATCGGTGCAGCTATTGCCCGAGAGCTGGCAAAGCATGGGGCTAATCTGTTCCTCACCGGCTGGCCGGGGTATGACGATGAACAACCGGAGATTGGGTCGGACGAGCAAGGCCTTCTCCTTGAGGAACTGCGACAGTTCGGCGTTGAAGCTGAGTGGACTCCCTTTGATTTATCGCTAGCTGACGCCCCAAAAAAGCTATGGGACGCAGTCCAAACCAGATTCGGCGTGGCTCAGATTCTGGTGAACAACGCCTGTTTCTCTGGCCGCGACTCCTTTGAAACCTTGGACGCCGGGACACTGGATCGTCACTACGCTCTGAATACCAGGTCCCCGATTCTATTGAGTGTGGAATTTGTCCGTCGATTCGGCGGGAAAGGTGCGCGTCGGGTTATTTCAATGACTTCAGGCCAGATGCTCGGGCCGATGCGGGGAGAGCTTGCGTACGCTGTGACGAAGGCCGGTCTCGACGCTTTCACTATTACGTTCGCGGCTGAAGTTGGTCGTCTTGGTATCACGGTGAATGCGGTTGACCCAGGGCCGACGGATTCTGGTTCGATGACTACAGAGGTTCAACGGACGCTATTAAGTCGATTTGCGCTAGGGCGCCTCGGCCAACCGGAAGATGCGGCCCATTTGGTCGCGTTTCTGGCTGGGCCGGAAGGAGGCTGGATTACGGGTCAAGTGCTGCGTTCTCGAGGGGGATTTGAGTGAGGTAGGGCGAAAACCTCGGCGCGCCTAGTCCCGCCGCCGCTACGCTTTGGCGCGGCCCTGGTCTATGCTGTGTCGCACTACGAGAATCGGGCCGCGACGTAGGCCTTGCGAAGTCGGGTTTTCGCCCTACCGCCGGCTCAGGACTGCACTTTCTCTTTGACCGTCACGGCTTGTTTGCCTTTGCGGCTCCGGAGATAGTTTAGTTTAGCGCGACGGACGTTGCCATGGCGCTCAACTTCGATTTTGGCGATTCGCGGGGAATGCAGCGGGAACATTCGTTCTACACCTTCCCCATACGAAATTCGGCGGACGGTAAAAAAGGAATTTAAACCGGTGCCACGCTTGCCGATGACAATCCCGCTGAAAAGCTGAATTCGTTCTTTGTCACCTTCGACCACCCTCGTATGCACTTTGACGGTATCGCCCACCCGGAACGGGGCGATTTCTGCCTTAAACTGTTCTTTCTCAATCTTCTGAATAATAATGTTCATAGCGCGGGCACTCCCGGTTTTAGTGGACCGAATAGATAGCTGCCCCTCCTAGGTTTGCAACTCAAAAGCCTGAATTGGCCAAAAATGGAGGCGCTTTTTTGGCCAATGCGCGCTACGGTGGCGCCCTGCCACACAAATTTCACCACAAAAACACAGAGGACACAAAGACGGATACTGTAATCGGAAAAAACTAATCCTCTCTTGGGCGCCCCCGACTATTTTTACTTTGCGCATGCGCTTTTGTGATTTCGTGCATTCCCTTTGGTTGAGCTGCTTTAGGTCCGCATCGCGATCCGCACGCTCGCTGACACGCCGATACGCTCTGGCAACCGCCGGACCGACACGCCCATACGCCCTTGCGCTCCTGCTCCTCTTGGCCGGATGCGCCACTCCACCGCAAGTTGCCCCGTTGACAGAGCCGGCCGCCGTTGCCCAACGGATTGCCGCTGAACCGGTTGGAGATTTTTACATCGGGCGGCGGGTTTATTGTCCCCCCTTTGCAATCTGGGGCTATGTCCGTTCCCCCGGGCAAAGCTGGCGAACTGCCAAGCTCGTCGTTTTGAACGAAAAATACCAGTTTGCGCCAGATCGCGCGCGTAACCAAATCGGTTCCGACAACGAAAGCGAGTATCGGCTTTACGGTTATTTCACCGGAGACCAGATTTATGATGCCTCTGCCGGCCGGTTTTGTGCGGAGTTCGTTCTAAAACGCAGCGAACTGATCTCCGCAAATCCAGATCGGATCTGGTCTGCCTATTTCATACGTGATCACCAGATGTTCATGGGCTGGCCTAGAGGCGGGACGCAACCGAAGCAGCCATGAGACACACTTTGAGACTGTTATTATTTTTGTTGGTTATAGCCACAAATGCCGGTGCACAGATTGGGTCAATCTTGCCGGCGGTACCGGTTGCTGATGCTCGGCATCCTTATGAATACATTTTCCTTTGTGGCGGGCCATCGCTCCATTTGTGGGAGCAATACAAAAATGAGCCGCATGACAAATATTGGGGTTGCTTCGTCCGGGCCGCGCGCACGCGGCTCCAAGAGTTGAGACCGGTGATCAAGGATAATTCGGCTGCGACCGTCACCATGCTGATCTATCTGGATGGATATCGGTCACGTTCCGCTCAAGAGAAGCGCGATCTGATCCCGCTGATCTATTCAGTTCGCAATGCGTATCAACTTAACTTGGTCCCGATCGAAAATGGCGAAGACGTGATTCGATATCTCAATGCGGGCCAATCCCGACAACAAATAAAGATCGCTGATTTCGAGTATTTTGGTCATTCGAACCAGGATGCGTTCATGTTCGACTATTCGAATCAAGTGGGCAGCAGTTCGAAATCGTGGTTGCATCAGGATCAATTGGCAGAGTTGCATCGCGGAATATTTGCTAGCGGTGCTTATGTAAAGAGCTGGGGCTGTTATACCGGCGAAAGCATGAGCCAGAAGTTTCGCTCTGCGACCGGTGTCTCGATGATCGGAGCAGTAGGAAAAGTCGACTATTCCAACCGCGAGGATGCCTCGAATGGGATTGTGCCGGTCCTGAGCTCAACCGGCGGACGCTGGACGAGGTGAGGGACGGAGAGGAGACCGGCGTGCCTGGAGGGGAGCCGCTTTGAAGTGTGGGCCCCGAAGGCTTTCGGTGGCTGCAAGCATGCAGAACCAACGCGTCATAAAGCGGCTCCCCTCCAGGGAGACATACCGCTCGGGCGGCTCTTTTGGCCTCTGATCATAAACTGTTCGAGGTAACGGTCAGAAGCGGCAAAGTTGCTCTCGTTCAATCTAGGAACTTCAACAGAGCGAAGGTGTAGTAACCGCCAGGCCGAGTGGCCTGGCGGTTCTGTTTTAGGTGCTTCGCTCGGATGGGCTGGATCTGCAGCGCGCGGGGCGTATTCGGCCGCCGGGCTCAGCAGTAATCGCCAATCGGTGATTTTCTAAATCTGTTTCTTCGAAAACTGATTACTGTGACACTGATTACTGATTACTTTTTGATATGCGGACACTGTGCGCGATCTCACTGGTGCTGGCGTTAGTGCCTCGTTTGCTGGGGCAGACCCAGGAGCCGTCTAAAGCCTCTGATCCCAAGGTTGAAACGATCATCTTCATCCGGCACGGGGAAAAACCGCTGTCCGGTCTCGGTCAAATAACCTGTCAGGGATTGAATCGGGCGTTAGCGCTTCCCGGGGTTCTGATCTCGAAATTTGGTAAGCCGGACGTTATTTACGCGCCGGATCCGACCGGAAAAGTCCATGATCCGGCGGGCACCTTCGATTATTTGCGCCCTTTGGCCACGATTGAGCCGACGGCGATTCGGCTCGGGATGCCAGTCAACTGCGACTATCGCTATGACCGGATCAAAGATCTGGAAAGCGAGTTAGTGAGCCCAGCACATGCGGGTCAGGTCATTTTTATTGCGTGGGAACACCATAACCTGAACCAGATGGTCAAAGACCTTCTGCAACTCAAAGGTGGCGACCCTAAACAAGTTCCCGACTGGCCGGGCAGCGAATATGATTGGATTTATATTCTACGAATTCCTGCGGCCAACGGACCAATCGTCTTTGCTCAGGATCATGAGAACCTGAATAACCTGAGCGACACTTGCCCGGGATCCAACCCTTAAAGACAACCACGAATGGACCCGCCTTCGCCAAGCCTATGGCGCGGCAGGCTGCGAATAGACACGAATAAAAACAGAGCACTCCGACTGCAGATGAACCCAGATACAATTTGGTTATGCCCGGGAGCTTCTAGGCCGGATTGATCTACAGTTGAACTCTTTGCCTTTATTCGTGTAAATTCGCGTCCATTCGTGGTTTGCCTTGATCCGTCCGATTTTCGACCGGATCGGCCCTCGTGCAGTCGGGCCGTGCCCTTTAGGATCGCGGCATGACTAGCTCAACCTATCGTGATGGTGTATCTGTCGATGTGCCCAGATCAGTCCTCTTGGTGATTGATGTTCAAGATTCATTCAAGGGGGATGCGGCGACCTGGGCGACTCGCAACAATCCTGCCTTCGAGTCGAACGTGACTAAATTGATCGACGCTTACCGGAACGCCGAGTTACCGATCGTTTTCTTTCTACACCAGAATCTAAGGGCGGATAGCCATTTCAATCCAAGATCGCCCTTCTATCGGTTTATGGATTTCGTGGTTCCCGGGCCGGATGAAGTTGTTCTTCAGAAAACCACGATCAGCGGCTTTGCGAGCACCGATTTAGCGCGTCGGCTTACCCAATGGAAAATCAACCGCCTTACCGTGAGCGGCATCCAGACCGAGCAATGCTGCGAGACTACCACTCGAGATGCCTCTGACCGAGGTTATCAAGTGGACTTTGTTACAGACGCTACTTTGAGCTTTGCCATTCCTCATTGGGCCGGCGGACCGGAACTCTCAACGGACGAAGTGGTGCGCCGGACCGAATACGCATTGGCTGGCCGGTTCGCTAACGTGGTTTCTACTCAGGACGTCTTAGATTCCTTTAGCCAACCAGCACCTGAGGAGACAGTAATGGCTAAATGAAGGTTGCCAAGCGACGAGTCATTTTCGTTCTGGCGCCGGGTGTTCATTTGTTGGATTTGGCGGGACCGGTTCAGACATTCGACTCAGCTAATGGTTGCGGTGGCGATTACCGGCTTCATTTCATCGGTTCGTCCCCACAAGTGCCGAGCGCAGTCGGACTCGCATTGACCGGGTTTGGGCCGTTGCTTCCAGCGAATGAATTGGATCGGGACGATTTGGTCCTCGTTCCGGGCGTTCGCTGGAAAGGGCGTACCCGGAGCGAAGTATTATCGAAATCTCAGCGCGAGTATCTCCGAATCGCTCATTTGGCGGGCGCAACCGTTGGTTCGGTCTGCTCCGGCGCGTTCGGTTTGGGCGAAGCCGGGCTATTGGATGGGCGCCGTTGCACCACGCATTGGTCTTGCGTAAAAGAATTACAACGGCGCTATCCGAACGCTGAAGTCTTAGAAAATGTCCTTTTCGTTCCGGATCGTGGCATCATCACGAGCGCCGGTATCGCTTCCGGAATCGATATGGCTCTTTCCTTTGTTGAAAAAGATTATGGCCCCCAAATAACGGCGCGGGTAGCGCGAGATTTAGTTATCTACTTTCGTCGTACCGGAGCGCATCATCAATTGAACGTCTTTCTGGATTATCGAGCACACCTTCACGCCGGTGTTCATCGAGTGCAGGATTGGTTAAATGAGCATCCGGCTGAGCCGGCGCCTTTGACCCAGTTGGCTTCCCTCGCCGCGATGAGTGAATCGACACTGACGCGCGCCTTTCGAGCCAACACTGGGCTGACCCCTTTGCAATACCAACAAAAAGTCCGTTTAGAAATGGCGGCCGGCTTAATGCGCGATCATCGGCTGACTCTGGAAGTGGTGGCGGAACGCTGCGGTTTCGCTGACGTCCGGCATTTCCGCCGCCTTTGGACCAATTCCTATGGGCAATCGCCTTCGCATTTCCGAAAAGAAAAACTAACCGCGAATGGACACGAAATGAAACCGCGAATGGACACGAATCAACGCGAATAAAAAGGCAAAGAGTTCAACCGCAGATTTACGCAGATTGAGGCTATTTAGGTCCGGCGGGAGGCTCTCCGGTGATTCATCTGCGTTCATCTGCGGTTGAGGTGTGTGTTTTTATTCGTGTTTATTCGCGTCCATTCGCGGTTAAATTTTGGCGTTGCAAAATACCAGGCAATCGATACCCTAGTGATGCAGTAGGGTAATTGTGACTGCATCGCCGATGAGCCTGACTGGTTCCTCTGTTTTCTAAACCCCTCAGATCTTCACACTCGCCACAGGACAAACTGTTTATGGCAAATTCTTCCTTTGGTCTTTCGACGAATCCACTGCGTTGGACTGTTGATCCTACGTTTTATCCGACGGCGCGCTTGGCGATGGAAGCACCGGCCGAGCGCTACGCCTATGTAGCCGGATTGGCTGCTGATCAGAAGTCGCGGTCGGACGCGCTCTATGTCGTCGATGTCGACCCGTCATCTCCAAAATATGGGCAAATCCTGAGCCGGACTGACCTCCCGGATATCGGGGATGAACTCCATCATTTTGGCTGGAATGCGTGCAGCACCGCGCTGTGTCCGTATGCGCCGCATCCTCATGTGGAACGGCGGTACCTGATTGTTCCCGGGATTCGTTCTTCCAGGATTCACGTAATCGATACTAAGCCGGATCCGACCAATCTGCGGATCGTTAAAACGATTCAGCCGGAAGAGCTGTTCAAGCGAGCGGGCTATTCTCGGCCTCATACAGTCCATTGCGGGCCGGACGGCATCTATTTGAGCGCACTGGGAGCACCGGACGGGGCCGGGCCGGGTGGAATCTTTATCCTTGATCACTACGACTTTAACGTCCTCGGTCGATGGGAGGTAGACCGTGGTCCCCAAGAATTAGCCTACGATTTCTCCTGGCACCTGGGTCACGATATTCTCATCAGCAGCGAGTGGGGTACGCCTCAGATGATCGAGGGAGGGTTACAGCCCGAAACTCTGTTAGGCGCTCACTATGGGCACCAGGTGCATCTCTGGAATCTGCGTAAACGGAAACATTCTCGGGTGCTCGATTTAGGGAGCGAACATCAGATGGTCCTGGAATTGCGCCCCTCACATGACCCGACTAAAACCTTCGGGTACGTGGGAGTAGTGGTGTCGTTGAAAGACTTGTCTGCCTCGATTTGGTTGTGGCGCGAGCGGTCTGGAGACTGGGAAATCAAGAAGGTCATTGAGATTCCGGCTCAGCCCGCTGATGCGGCTAATCTTCCACCCTTACTGCAGGGGTTCGGTGCTGTGCCTCCGCTGGTTACGGACCTCAATTTGTCTCTGGACGACCGCTGGCTCTATGTCTCCTGCTGGGGTACAGGCGAGTTGCATCGTTACGACGTCTCCACACCAGATCAGCCAAAGCTAACCGCGGTTTTGCCGATTGGTGGAATCGTCAAACGAACACCCCATCCCCAGCGGCCGGCTGAACCACTCAATGGTGGGCCTCAGATGGTCGAGGTGAGCCGTGATGGTAAACGAGTTTACTTAACGAACTCGCTTTATCAGTCTTGGGACGAACAGTTTTATCCTGACGGCGTTCGCTCTTGGATGGTGAAAGCTGAGGCCGGTCCGGAAGGATCGTTGAGCTTTGATCCCCGATTTCTGGTCCGGAGCGACGACCACCGGCTTCATCAGGTCCGGCTGGAAGGCGGCGATACCTCTTCCGATTCTTTTTGTTTTCCATCCTGACAAGAATTGAGATTCCGTGAACCTTTGGCCTTGGATCGCGCTGGTTGGATTGGGCGCTTGGCACGGGTTAAACCCTGGCATGGGTTGGCTGTTCGCCGTTAGTCTGGGTCTGCAGAACCGTTCTAGAGTTGCCATCTTCCAAGCGATATGCGCCATCGCGCTGGGGCACGCTCTGTCGGTATTCGCCATCGTCGGATTGGCGTTGCTAGTAGGACAATACCTGCCCGTAACCTGGCTGGGTGTGGCTGGCGCTTTGTTCCTGGCCGGGTTGGGAAGTTGGCGTCTGCTCCGCGGACGTCATCCACGTTGGGTCGGGATGCGGGTGGGCTTTCGGGATTTGACTTGGTGGTCGTGTCTCATGACCAGCGCTCATGGCGCGGGTCTTATGTTGCTACCGGTGTTTATCCTGGGAGGTGGAGCTTGGTGCAGTGCTTCGACGTCCCCAGGTCTTAAGTCCGTGACGCCATTCCCCAGCTTTTACAATTCGATTCCCGGTATCTGTGTGCATTCGGTTTCTCAATTTGTCGTGGCCGGCATCGTCGCGTGGTTGGTCTACGACGTTGTTGGACTCGCCATTCTACGGAAATCCTGGTTCAACGCGGACCTGGTCTGGTCGTGTAGCCTGATTTTGGCAGGGTTGTTGATGCTAACATTTCGGGTGTGAGAAGGTCGTCCTCGTTCTCGTCATCGTCGATCTGTCCGTGCCACGCCAAATGCCGGCTGAATGACCGCGCATCGTTTTTGTTGCGCTCTGGTGTGTCTGAAAAGTCAGAACTTAGGGTATAAAGCGTTGACCGAAACAGGATGGGCATCACGATGTTCCCTTGTTTGCCACGGCCTCGCAAGCGTGGCGCGTTACCGCGGCTTTGGCTGAACTTGACAAGTTGACAACTTCCGCGGCGACCGGCATCTTAGCCATGCGAGCATGAAAACGATGACCGTGGCAGAATTCAAGGCTCGGTTCTCCGAGGCATTGGCCGCAGTCCGTCAGGGAGAGTCGATCGTGGTGACCTATGGGCGATCGAAGCGGGCGGTAGCGGTATTTCAGCCGCCGGTTAAAAGGAAGAAGAAAGATCGACCACTTGGTCTTCTGGAAAAGCAGGTTTCGTTCGAAATTGGGCCTGGCTTCGAAATGGACGACTCTGAATTGTTCGGCAATTGAGAGGCTTGATTGATACCCACGTTCTCTTGTTCGCGCTGGCGCGTTCGAAAAAGTTGAGCGCGGCAGCCACGAGCTTCTTGCGGGATGGCCACAATGAGGTGTTCGTGTCAGTCATTTCTTTTTGGGAACTCTCGATCAAAGTGTCGCTAGGAAAGCTCGCTCTTTCAGGTGTCTCACCGGATCAAATCCCAGAGTATGCGCTTTCTATGGGGCTTAGGTTGTTACCACTGGCCGCTGATACTGCCTGTACATTTCATCAGCTACCCAGGATCGGTAACCATCGTGACCCGTTCGATCGGATGTTAGTGTGGCAGGCGATCCGCGAAGAATTGGTTTTAGTTTCGCGAGATCGTGCGATGAGCGCATATGAGGCGTCTGGCCTCAGTCTCGTGTGGTAGCGCCGATCGGTAGTCGTTCTCGTCGTCGTCCTCGTCCTCGATTTGTCGGCGGCACGCCAAATGACGACCGAACTGGCCGCGAATCGTTTCCTCCCGGTCTGTCTCTCCTAAGCGTCAATTACTTCGATCGATCGAAGATCCGGTAAAGATGGTTCAAGGGTAAATCGTGACCGCTGGCCGAAACGACCTTTCGACGACGAGGCCGAGAACGATTGGCGATATCGCCTATCGCCTTACGCCAAGAACAGCAGCGCCAGACCGAAGACAACCAGGCCCACAAAGAACGACATCACCGTGAATCCCATTACCCGGCGTAGGCTAATGCCGGCGATCGCCAGGACTGGTAGCGCCCAAAATGGTTGAATCATGTTGGCGACTTGTTCACCCATGGCGACTCCCATAGCGGTGGCGGCTTGAGATGCGTGGAGTTGGGTTGCTGCCGGCACGGTGAATGGACCTTGTACGGCCCAGTGACCGCCGCCGCTGGGGATAAAAAGGCTGATGATCAGCGACGCGATATAATTCCAAAATGGTAAAGTTTGCGCGTTGGAAAAGGAGACAAACGCTTTCGCGATCACGTCCGCGAGGCCGGTCCCGGTCATGATCCCCATGATCCCGCCGTATAACGGATATTGCAGAATGAGCGGTCCCGTTACTCGAGCGGCCTGATTTACGGCCCGAACATAATTGATCGGGGTCCAATGCAGTAACAAGCCGGCCAAAAGGAAAAGAAAAATGATCGAATTCAGATCGAGAGAGAGGCCGCTTTTAGACCAGGTTAGTATCAGGGCGCCAAGGCCAGCAGCAACCAGGATCAATGTTAGTATCCAAGCCTGTTCGAGATGATCGGCCACCGTCTTAGGATGCTCCGGTTCAACGACTGCGTCTTCGGTTCGCAGGCGTTCTGGATCCGCTGCTACCGTATCTTCCGCGCTGGGCATGATGGCGCAATACAAAGCTGGGATCAGGATGGCGACAGCAATGACCGGTACGAGGTTAAAGGGAGCGAAGAGCATGTCGTTGAGCGGTAGCACTTGCCCGGTGAGTTTCTGCACTAAGTTTAGAGAAGAGCCGGGCGTAGCTTGAGAGAGCGCAATCGAGCTGGATAATCCGCTGGCCCAAACGATCCATCCGGAATAAGCGCCTGCCACCAGCCAGCCGAAATCGATCCGAATTCGTTTGGCAATTTCTCGGGCCAGAAGCCCGGCAACCACGAGGCCGCAGCCCCAATTGATGAAGGATGTGACCATCACTACCAGGATGGTGAGCACGATGGCTGCGCGCGGAGTCTGCGGTCGCGAGGCCAGCCAACCCAGCACAAAGCGTATCGGTCGTGAATTGGACAAAGCGTATCCGGTGACCAGGACCAGAACCATCTGAAAAGCGAACGCCAGAATCTGAAAAATACCGGTGTACCAACTACTCAGAATTTCGGGGACGGATCCTTTTGGCGCCAAGGCAGCGGCCAGCAGCGCCGTAATGATGGTCAGGGTAACCGCGAAAATATAGGGATCCGGAGTAATCCGCTCGAAGAGATAGACGAAGAAACCGGTAATTTTGTTGAGAGGTGTCCGGCTGCCGGGTCTCTCGGCTTGGTTGGGGGGAGTTGGCGAGGCCATGGGGACAGAATACGGGATGTGGGGTGAAGAGGTAAAGGGGAGTCAGGAGCCAGAATCCAGGAGCCAGAAGGGCGTGGGGTGTTTGCATATTCGCTTCCAAGTATTCAATTACGAATAGCTCGTTGATCCTCGATGACCGGCGTCGATCTGAGAACTGATTACCAAAGACCGATTAGTCTGAACCAGAAATGGGAACCTGCTGCATGAGTGTGCCAGACCCCACGCCCTCCTGGCTCCTGGATTCTGGCTCCTGACTCCTCTTCCCATCCGCCAGATTCCCTTTGAACATCCCCTTAATGTGCGGCAAGTTTACTTCCCCCCTTATGGAAGTTGCCGGTACAGTTAGCTGGATCCTGGCGCAGAAAAATTCGGCGGTTTGGACCGTGCGTCCGGACGCCTTGGTGTACGACGCCATCAAAATGATGGCGGACAAGAATGTGGGTGCTCTCCCGGTAGTGCAGAACGACAAGCTTTTGGGCATTGTCTCTGAGCGGGATTACACGCGAAAGGTCATCCTGCAAGGAAGGTCGTCGAAGGAAACTCGAGTCAGTGAAATCATGTCGACCAACCTGGTTGTGACCCACCCGAATGAAAGCCTCACCGGATGTATGCATGTGATGACGGACAAGCGTGTGCGTCATCTTCCGGTTGTCGAAGGCGGGAAGCTCGTCGGTATCCTATCGATTGGCGACGCGCTCAAATGGCTGATTTCGGCGCAGACCGCGACCATCGAGCATCTCGAGCAGTACATCTCCGGCGGATATCCGTCGTAAAGAGTGCCTAGGATTCAGTAGTGACGAATCGCGTAATAGCGGTTACGCGAGGGATGCGCCCTGCGGTCGGGACGAGCTCGGAGGAGGAGTCAGGAGCCAGAATCCAGGAGCCAGGAGGGGCGAGTTCTGGCGCGCCGATGCCGCCGGGTTTCATTTCTGGTGCAAACTAATCCGTCTTCAGTACTCAGTTCCCAGGCCGGCGTCGGCCATCGAGGATTACAAGCTATTCGTAATTGATTACTTGGGAGCGAATACGCAAACAGTCGGTGCTCGACCCAGGTCCTCCTGGCTCCTGGATTCTGGCTCCTGACTCCTTTACCCAGCTCATCCCTATTGTCGTCCTTACCATGACAAGGTGGATCGGCCCGACTAAGGGTAAGCTCTATGAATCTTCTTCACGTCGTTCACGGGTCTCTACGTTCAAATGACTCTGTCCAGCGAGTGTGGAAATCGATACGCAACCTGCTGGCTATCGCCGCTCTCCTCTCCATTGGATCAGCCGGCGCCCAGCAGGAGCCATCGGCTTCACCTATCCCCAATGCCGGCACGGACAAAGGATCGATCTTGCTGACGATCTTTCTTCGTCACGACCAATCGAAACCTTTAGACGAGATAAACAGCGAACTAAGACGGCAAGGCTATTACAAAGCATTCCCACCTGCTGGCATAGAGGTCGTTTCCTGGTACGTAATGATGGGTATCGGTCAGGTTATCACTCTGCGGGTTCCGGCCGAACGTTTGCGCGAAGTGAATGTTGCGATCGAAAAGACGGCCTGGGGTGGATATCGGACCGAGTTTTATCCTACATACGACTACAAAGCGATTGGTGAGGCGGAACACGCGAAGAACCAGTGAGAAAATAGCCGATAGCCAGCGTGTCGGCGAAGCCGCGGAGCGTGCCTTCCCGCGACCGCGAGATGTGCGTTAACATGAGTAAGATGGCTGCCCCGGGTAGCGGCGACTGTCGTCAAAACTCTTTGGCGTGCTCGAAACAATCACGTTTTCGGAGCGACAGCTTCGGCATGGCTAAACGCGCAGTCGCCATCCCAGCGCGGTGATGGCGACTGCGCGTTTAGCCAGTGCCTACGAATCGCTTCGGAAACGCTGTGTACTTCCAGCACATCACAAGGCGTTGTCGGAACAGTCGCCGCGACCGCGGGAAGGCACGCTCCAGGACGCACTGTCGATTTGACAACGCACGCCATCGCTGTTCTTTTTTAGTTGTCGTTACCGGTCCTGGCGTGAGCCCCATCGGTCGTAAGCGTTAACGTCAACCAACGCGCTAATAACCCTTGACTTGATTTTAGGAAATCGAGCGGGAGGTGAAGGCGCTTGGTTTCTGCTTTCCCACCGTTCGGTAGTGGAAGCGATGGATAAAATAACCGCACCGGAAGCAGACGAGCGATTTCGTTTAGTCGCTCTGATCGTAGCCGTCACTTTTTTTATGGAGAATTTGGACGGTACGGCGATTGCCACGGCTTTGCCGCAAATTGCTCGTTCATTTGCGGTTACTCCCACGGATGTCAGCATCGGGATGACAGCCTATCTGGTTACCCTGGCTGTTTTTATCCCCATCAGCGGGTGGATTGCCGATCGGTTTGGCGCCCGAACGATATTCAGCATCGCCATTGCGATCTTTACCCTGGCTTCGGTCGGGTGCGGTTTCGCCAACAATCTTCCTGAGTTTATTTCGGCGCGGATTGTTCAAGGGCTTGGTGGGGCTATGATGGTGCCGGTGGGGCGATTAGTTGTCCTGCGCAGCACGCCGAAAACCTCTTTGGTGCAAGCCATCGCGACCATCGTTTGGCCGGGGTTGATTGCTACCGTGATCGGCCCGCCCGTGGGTGGTTTCGTGGCTAACTTTACCTCCTGGCGTTGGATCTTCCTGATCAATATTCCGATCGGGGTGGTTGCGATCTGCCTGGTTTATCGATTCGTAAGGAATTTCCGGTCGGATGAACGCCGACCGCTGGATCTGCCGGGCTTTCTATTAAGCGCGGCTGCGCTTAGCTGTTTGATGTACGGCGTTGATCTCTTGGGTCGGGAAAAGTCCGACTGGGTAACCGCAAGTTTGGTCTTGGCGCTAAGCGTTGTTTTCGGTGGGTTGACTCTCTATTGGGAGCGGAAAACGCGGTTTCCGCTTATCAACCTTTCGCTGTTAAGAATACGGACCTTCGGTATCGCTCTTCTGGCTGGAAATATTAGCTGCATTTCGATCAGTGCTGCCCCGCTGCTTCTTCCCTTGATGTTTCAGACCGGGTTTGGGCTGAGCCCTTTCGCATCCGGACTTTTGGTTTTGGTGTATGCAGCCGGCAATCTTTTAATGAAGACGCGCACTACCTGGGCGTTGAAGAAGTTCGGTTTCCGGTCGGTGCTCGTTGTCAACACGCCGCTCATTGCCTGTTTCGCCATCGGACTAGGGTTGCTGTCCGTGAACACGCCGATCGTGGTCACGTTGATTTTCCTCTTAGGAGCGGGGTTGGTCCGTTCCATGCAGTTCACGAGTCTGAACACTTTGGCATTCTCGGAGGTGCCGCCTGCCGATATGAGTGCGGCCAGTATGATGCAGAGCACGTCGCAACAGTTGGGGTTCGGCATGGGCATCGCCTTTGGGGCCGTAGCCCTGCACCTGGTGTCGTTTTTTAGAGGCAATCACGGGCTGTATGCCGTCACGGATTTTCGGGTCGCCTTTGCTCTGAGTGCGATTTTCGGTCTGTTGGCTTTACCCGCGTATTGGCGCTTGTTGCCTACTGACGGTCTCGAAGTGAGTCGCGGGCCAGGAAGAAAAGTCAGTGAATCGGCGACATCATCGATTTTGGAACAGAGCAATGCGGGGCGACGGGGGGAGTGAAGGTCTTAGTCGTGCTCGTGCTCGTGCTCGAAAAATGGGGGCGTTGTTACGAGGACCAATTTTGAGAAATCAAGGCATGGTCGGGAAGATTAGATCCGTCGGTCGTTCAAAATGCTCGGAGAAAGGCGCCCTTTCGAGCACGAGCACGATTTAATGAGGTGCGACACCTCTCTTTATTAAGAACTTTATGGACACAACTACACCTAACCCCTCGGTCATCGACACGATTCAAACCAGACGGACCATTAAAGAATTTCGGTCCGACCCGATTCCAGAGGAAACGCTTTGGCGAATTCTGGATGCGGTCCGCTGGGCTCCTAACCATCGTCTTACCGAGCCCTGGCGTCTCGCTATCATGGGAAAAGAGAGCCGGGGAGGGCTAGTGGATGCCCTGGCTGCTCAGGCGGCATCAGGGCAAGATTCGTCGGCACTGGAGAAGGCCAAAGCAGAGGCTCGACGGAAGGTAATGTCATTTCCTGTGTTATTGGCGGTAACCTGTCGGTTGGAGGGAAATCCTGCGCAACAGGTCGAGGATCTGGCTGCCGTGTGCGCTGCGATGCAGAACCTGCAGTTGGCTGCATGGAGCGAAGGAATTGGCAGCCATTGGAATACCGGCAAGGTAACCCGTTTACCGGAGACAGCGGCTTTGTTGGGACTCGCAGAACGCAGCGAGCAGCTAGTCGGCTTTGTCTATCTCGGTTATCCGGCTCAGGTTCCGGAGCCGCCGAAGCGGCGACCGATCCAGGATTTCGTGAGAAGGTTGCCTTAACCGCGAATGGACGCGAATAAAGAGAAGACAACCGCAGATAAAGTTTGAGAAAACCTCCGGAGCAGTTTCTCAGGATCATCTGCGTTCATCTGCGGTTTGCCTTTGTTTCGCGTCAATTCGTGTCCATTCGCGGTTTTGTTTTCCCTTTAGTGCGACGGCCGGCCAACGGCGTTGCCGCGACAACCTTGTAAGAAATCGAGATCGGCGCCGAGGTTGGCTTGCATGACGTGATCGTGATAAAGGCGGGCATAACCACCTGTTGGCGGTTTTGCTGGTTGCCAGGATTTGCGGCGGCGCTCTAGCTCAGCGTCGTCAACGGCTAGATGTAATTTGCGATTTTCTACATCCAGCTCAATCATATCGCCATCTTGTACCAGTGCGAGGGGTCCTCCCACCGCTGCTTCGGGGCAACAGTGCAGTACTACGGTGCCATAAGCGGTGCCGCTCATGCGAGCGTCGGAAATCCGAACCATATCTGTGACCCCGGCTTTCAACAGCTTCGGCGGCAAACCCATGTTACCGACCTCTGCCATCCCGGGATATCCGCGCGGCCCACAATTCTTGAGGACCAGGACCGAATTTTCGTCGACGTCCAGTGCCGGATCGTTAATGCGTTCATGATAGTGTTCGATGTTCTCGAACACCACCGCTCGTCCGGTATGTTGGAGCAGGCGGGGACTAGCTGCCGAAGGTTTCAGGACCGCGCCGTCCGGCGCCAAGTTGCCGCGTAAGACCGCGACCCCACCCGAAAGGACCAGCGGTTTAGAGAGGGGCCGGATCACTTCGTCGTTGTAACATTCCGCGTGTTGGATGTTCTCCCAAACGGTAGCGCCGCTTACCGTTTGGACATCTCGATTCAAAAGTCCGGCTTCAGCCAAGCGTTTCATGACGACGGGCAAACCACCGGCGTAATAGAAATCTTCCATCAAGAACCGGCCGGAAGGCATTAGATCAACGACGGTCGGCACGTCGCGGCCCAGCCGGTCCCAGTCGTCGAGATTGACGTCGATACCGACTCTTCCGGCGATCGCTAACAAATGAATCACGGCGTTGGTTGAGCCGCCGATCGCGCCGTTGACCCGGATCGCATTTTCGAATGCTTCTCGAGTAAGGATTTTGGATAGCCGGACATCTTCTTTAACCATGTCGACGATTCGGCGGCCGGCGATCTGGGCCAGGACATCGCGGCGAGCGTCAACCGCTGGAATCGCAGCGTTAGTCGGCAGGGCAACTCCCAGTGATTCCACCATCGACGCCATCGTCGAAGCCGTTCCCATGGTCATGCAATGGCCGGCGCTTCGAGACATGCAAGCTTCCGCTTCAGCCAAATCGCTCAATGACATTTTGCCGGCTCGGATTGCCTCGGAAAATTGCCAAACACTGGTACCCGATCCGACGATTTGACCTCGGAAATGTCCGTTCAACATCGGGCCGCCTGAGAGCACAATGGCCGGTACGTCGCAGCTGGCCGCGCCCATTAATAGAGAGGGCGTTGTCTTGTCGCAGCCGGTCATCAACACAACCCCATCGATCGGGTTTCCCCGGATCGATTCTTCGACATCCATACTCGCTAGATTGCGAAACAGCATGGCTGTCGGGCGAAGATTTGTTTCTCCCAACGACATGACCGGGAATTCAAACGGAACACCGCCAGCCTGCCAGACGCCGTCTTTTACCTTCTGGGCAAGTTCCCGGAAGTGGGCGTTACAGGGCGTGAGCTCGGAAAAGGTGTTACAAATCCCGATAATCGGGCGACCGTCAAAGGCGTCATCGGTGAGACCCTGGTTTCGCATCCAGCTTCGGTGGATAACCACATCACGGCTAAAGCCACTGAACCAACTCTGGGAGCGCAGCGATGAAGAGAGGGTAGTCATGAGAGATGAAAAGTAGCGTTGTTACGCGAAAATTGCATCTGTTGGCGTGCTTTGGCGAAACGGCGAGTGGGCGAAACGGCGAGTGGGCGACGCGGCGGGACGGTATTGACGGGGAACGATGCAGGCTCAGGCGCTAGGAAAGGTCTTTGGAGCAGTGTGGGCACCTCCGTTCGCCCTTTCGCCCTCTCGCCCATTCGCCGGCGCGCCCTTTCGCCTTACTTCCCGCCGAGCGCCTCGAACGCCTTCTTGACGTTATTCGGCCGTAGAATCAGAAGCCCACGTTTCACCCGGGGAGATCCGCTGAGATACGCGTACTCAATATTGATCTTTTTCGATGAGAGCTTTTTGGCGATCTCAGATAACGTTCCAGCATGGTTGTCGTGCTCAATCATGAGCACCTCGTTTTCAACAACCAACGTGCCGCGCTCTTCGAAAATAGAGAGCGCCTTCCTCGTGTCGCTCACGACCATCCGGACGACCGAATGATCGACCGTATCTGAAATGGTCAGAGCGAAAATATTGATCTTTGCTTCTGCCAACGCATCGCAAACCGCAGCCAGTGTCCCTGGACGATTCTCGAGAAAGAGTGCTAGCTGGACAACGATTTCCATAGGCTATTTGTCGACGCCTGTCGCTTTTTCGACCAACGGGGCGGGGGGTACAGCGACGGCCTGAACTGACGGTACGTAAATTGGCCGAACCTTCCAGAACTTCTGTTGAAACACGGCCCATTCCCCCAGGATTTCTTTGGCCAGCTCGCTTTCAGTGCGCTCCAAATGTTTATAGATCAGTTCCTTAACCAGGACGGCGTCAGACTCGTCGCTGAGCGGCTCCATCAGGACCAGTTCCGGGTTTAAGTTGCGCTTCAGCGCTGAATCCTCGTCAAGGATGTAGGCGACACCCCCAGTCATACCGGCGCCGAAGTTCTTTCCGGTTGGTCCCAGGATTACCACGGTACCCCGGGTCATGTATTCACAACCGTGGTCACCGACGCCTTCAATCACTGCCGATACTCCGGAATTCCGGACCGCGAAGCGCTCTCCGGCGCGTCCGGAAGCGAAAAACTCACCACCGGTGGCGCCATATAAACAGGTATTGCCGATGATCGAATTTTCGCGGGCCACATATTTGCGCTCCGCGAAAGGCTTGATAATGATCTCTCCGCCACCCATGCCTTTCCCGACGTAGTCGTTCGCTTCGCCGGTCAGGATCAGCTTAACCCCTTGGGTTAGAAACGCTCCAAAGCTTTGGCCTGCGCTACCAGAGAGTTTGAGTTCGATGGTTCCTTCGGGCAGACCTTGCTCCCCCCATAGATACGCGATCTCACCTGAAAGCTTGGCGCCGACGGTCCGGTTCGTGTTTTTGATCCGGTAACTCAGAGACACTGGCACCTGATCGTTAACCGCTTCACGCGCGTCTTGCAGGATGACGTCGTCTAAACGGCGGCCCCAAGGCGGGTCGTTTCGATCCCAGGTATTGTGCCGGACGATGGTATCATCGTCCTTGGCCACATTCGCCAGCAAACGGGTAAGGTTTAACTTGTTGGCTTTGGGATGGTCCTTTATTTCGCGTTGCCGCAAAAGTTCCACTCGGCCCACTAGTTCGTTGAATGTCGCTAGACCGAGCTGCGCCATAATCTGGCGGACCTCCTGCGCAACTCCATTGAAAAAGTTCACTACATACTCGGGTTTACCTTTGAACTTCGCTCGCAACCGTTCGTCCTGAGTAGCCACGCCAACCGGGCAAGTGTTCAAATGGCATTGGCGGACGTAAACACAACCGGAAGCGATGAGGGCGGTGGTGCCGAAGTTGAATTCCTCGGCTCCCAAGAGGGCGGCAAAGACGATATCTTCGCCGGTGCGTAGACCTCCATCTGCTCGAAGAACAATCCGGTTCCGCAACCCGTTTAACATCAAAACTTGATGCGCTTCGGAAACGCCGAGCTCCCACGCGCTGCCTGCGTGTTTGATCGAGCTCAAGGGCGAGGCGCCGGTTCCACCTTCGTGGCCGCTAATCAGGATGATATCTGCGTGGGCCTTAGCTACGCCGGCAGCCACGGTGCCTACGCCGGATTCGGCCACCAGTTTCACGCAAACTTTCGCCCGCGGATTGACCTGCTTGAGGTCGTAGATCAGCTGAGCCAGATCCTCGATCGAGTAGATATCGTGGTGGGGCGGTGGCGAGATCAAAGCAACGCCGGGCGTGCTCTTGCGCAGCCTGGCAATCAACTCGCTAACCTTATGCCCAGGCAACTGACCGCCTTCCCCCGGTTTCGCCCCTTGCGCCATCTTGATCTCAATTTCTTTGGCAGCGGCCAGGTAGGTAGCCGTCACACCGAACCGCCCGGCAGCGACTTGCTTAATCGCGCTATTCGGCCAGTCGCCGTTAGGACGCCGATGTACTCGCTCGGGATCTTCGCCGCCTTCGCCGGAATTGGATTTACCGCCGATCTGATTCATGGCGATGGCCAGACATTCATGCGCCTCCGGGCTCAATGCCCCCAGAGACATGCCGGCAGTCGTGAACCGTCGCCGGATCTCCTCAATCGGTTCGACGTCTTCGATCGGTATCGGCTGTTGTCCCGCAGACGTTATTTCGAGCAAATCGCGAAGCGCGTTGGGGCGCCCTGCCTTAATAGCGTCGGCGTAAGCTTTGTAGTCTTCCGGCTTATTCGACTTTACAAAAGCGTGGAAGCTCTTAATCACCGGCGGCGTTATGGCATGTTGTTCACCTTGCCGCCGGAAGCGGTAGAACCCCGGGTCATCCAGCGCGACGCCGGCAGCGCCCTCATCGGGGACAGCTTTGGCATACGCTTTTTGGTGTCGGGTGAGAGTCTCAATCGCGATTTCGGTAAAGCCGATTCCCTCTATCTTCGAAGGAGTCCCAGCAAAACATTTGTCAATTAAATCGGAGCTAAGACCGATCGTTTCAAAAATCTGGGCTCCGCGATAGCTCCCGATAACCGAGATGCCCATCTTGGACATGATCTTTAGAAGCCCTTTTTCGACGGCAGACCGATATTTCCGCGCTGCTTTTTCGAAATTGGCGTCCTCGCCGACTTCGCCTCGGAAGAGCAGTTCTCGGATCGTTTCGAAGGCGAGGTACGGAGACACCGCGCTGGCTCCGAACCCAATCAAACAAGCAATCTGATGAACGTCCCGGGCTTCGCCGGTTTCGGCGATCAGACTGCACTTCATTCTTTTGCCAACCCGGATCAAATGATGATGGACGGCTCCCACCGCTAGCAGCATCGGGACCGCGACTTTGTCGTGGTCGACACATTGATCCGAAAGCACGACCAACCGGCATCCCGCATCGACAGCGCGCTCGGCCTCAACCGAAATCCGGTTTACGGCTGATTCCAGACCAGGGGGACCCTCGCTCTCGGGCCAGCAGAGCTGAATAGTGATCGCTTTATGCTCGGTGTCCGGCAGATGCTTCAGGGCTTCGAGCTCATGTGGGAATAACAACGGCGACTCCGAAAAAACGAGCTTGGCGTGCTCGGGCGTCTCGCCGAGCAGATTCCGTCGCCAACCCATAGCGGTCGCCAGTGACATCACCAATCGCTCCCTGATGGGATCGATTGGCGGATTAGTGACTTGAGCAAACAACTGGCTGAAATAGGTATAGAGCAATCGCGGTTGCAGTGAGAGGACGGCCAGCGGGGTATCATCGCCCATGGACCCAAGAGCTTCTTGGCCATCTTTCACCATCGGCTTGAATACCATGTCCAATTCTTCGCTGGTGTAGCCGAAAGCAACCTGGCGCTGGCTCAATCCGAGAAGATCCAGGTCGTGTATCGGTTCCGGTATAGCTCGGCCGGCGATCTCTTGCAGGCGGAGTAGATTGGTTTTGACCCAATCAACGTAGGGCCGGCGCTGAGCCAGCCTTTGCTTGATCTCATGGTCGCGCAGCAACACGCCAGCCTGAGTATCGACCGCGACCATAGTTCCAGGAGCTAATCTCCCTTTTTCAATGACCTCTGCTTCATCGAGCTCAACACAACCAACCTCGGAGGCCAAAACAAAGATTCCGTCCTCAGTCAGCTTATAACGGGCCGGGCGCAGCCCATTGCGGTCGAGGCAAGCAGCCGCGACCAAGCCGTTGCTAAACACGAGGCCGGCTGGACCGTCCCACGGTTCGTTAAAGCAGGCCTGATATTCATAGAAGGCTTTGACCTCAGGGGACATGAGCTCATCGGCTCGCCAGGCCGGAGGCACGAGCATCGTCATCGCATGGAGCAGATCTCGGCCCGACATTGTCAATACATCGAGTGCATTGTCCAAACTGGCCGAGTCTGAGCCGCCAGGCTGGATGATCGGTTTGAGCAGATCGATATCCTGTTTCCAGAAGTCTGCCATTAACTCGGATTCACGAGCCCGCATCCAGTTGCGGTTCCCTCGAATCGTATTGATCTCGCCGTTATGGGCTAAAAGGCGGAACGGCTGGCTCAAAGCCCAAGTGGGGAAGGTGTTGGTGCTGTATCGCTCGTGGAAGAGACAGATGGCAGTCTCGTAGTCCGGATCGCTCAGGTCGCGGTAGAACTTCTCCAATGAAACCGCCGTGAGCAGCCCTTTATAAACCAGGACTTGGTGAGAGAACGAGTTGATATAGAAGTGCCGGATGTTATCGAGTTGGGCACGTTTCTCGATCTCGTTCCGGGCCAGAAAAAGTTGGCGCTCGTATTCATCGTCATCCATGTCGGCAGGCCGGGCGATCAAAACTTGTTCGATGCGCGGCATCGTGAGCTGAGCTTTTTCGCCGAGTACGCCGATATGGAGAGGGACTTCCCGCCAGCCGAATTGGAAAAGTTGCCGGGACGTCAGGACGTCTTCGACTACCGATTTCGCTCTGGCCTGGGCGTAAGCGTTATCATGCGGCAAAAAGACAGACCCAATCGCCAAATCGGAATCGTTGTACAGCGTGTGCCCTAGCCGGGTAATCTCGCGCCGAAATATCTTGTACGGAATCTGAGTTAAGATCCCGGATCCGTCGCCGGTCTTAGCATCGGCGTCGACAGCCCCTCGATGCACCATGTTGCAGACCGAAGTCAGCCCATAGTGAAGTACTCGATTTGAACGCTCCCCTTTGACCGAAGCGACAAAACCGACACCACAGGAATCATGCTCTTCGCTCGGGTCATAAAGCGAGGCTGGAGCATTCCGCAACGCTTGAATTATCCCATCGTTCATTTTACGCAAAACCGGTGAAGCTAAGGGCAAAATTGCTTGTTTCAAGACTTAATTGGGTCCGAACAAAGCAATTTTTAGTCGCAGGCGTAGAAAAAGTAGACTATTCCTTACGAAAGCGACCTGGACAGCGCAGCCGATATGGGGAGGGATCATGTCGGCGCGCGCACACTTAACCCGTCCACCAATTTTTGCATGAGAATTCTTGATGAGCAAGAGAAGGCGATCGTTCGACAGTTAGTCAGAGACCCGAGAGAGTCGGATAACGGAGTTGGTGAGGTGACGGGAGTTAACGTGCGGACCGTCAGCCGCAAGCGAGACCGTCTCGAACAAGAGGGGATTCTCTCTTATTACACCAATATCGACCTCTCCGCAGATGGCGCCAAGCAATACAATGCGCGCCACCTATACATCATCAAATTCAAGGTAGGGATTACCTATAGCCAGCTGATTCAGGAGATCCGGAAGGATTCCGACCAACAGCCGGTGTTCACCGAAACAATCTTTGAGAGCCATATCGCGGAGATCGACGGGAAAGTCGCGTTGTTGTTGTTTGTGGATGGCAATAGCGACTTGGACATCGTGCAACGAACCCACGAAGAACTTATTCCAGGCCTTTTGAGGAATCACGGCACTGACTCGATCGAGTCTATTTCGACGATCCGTCTGCTGTCACCGGTCCGAGTGATGCGTAACTACCTTCCCAGCGTCAACATGTGCAAAGGCTATATTCGGTCCGATTGGCCGAGCGAGGCGATCTACGTCGGGAAGTAGTTCTAAGTTATAGGTTATAAGTTGTAAGTTTTAGGTTGGACGCTGTCCGTAGCGCGTCCAGGGGCGCAACTTAAAACTTAAAACCTACAACTTAAAACCTATAACTCGGTTCTCGGATAGCTACCGAGGACCTTCACGAAGGTGCAATATTGGCCCAGCTCTTTAACAGCTTCTTCGACGACTGGGTCTTCGATATGGCCTTCTACGTCGACAAAAAAGAAGTATTCCCAGTTCTTCCGTTTTGAGGGCCGGCTTTCGATCTTGGTCATACTCAGCTTCAGACGGCTGAATGGTTCCAGAGCCGAGTACAGAGCGCCGACCCGATCCTGAACCGAGAACATCAACGAAGTCTTGTCGTTACCGGTTACCGGACAGCCGGAAGGCGAAATGACTAAGAAGCGAGTCGTGTTGTTCGGGCTGTCTTGAACCGAGGGTTCGAGTACTTGCAGCCCGTAGACTTCAGCCGCCATCGAACTGCCCAGGGCAGCCGATTCAGGTTCTGTGGCGGCGATCTGGGCGGCTCTGGTGGTGCTGGATACTTCAACCAATTCAACGCCCCGCGCATTTTCCTGCAGCCACTGGCGGCATTGACCAAAGACTTGCGGATGGGAATAGATCTTTTTGATCTGTTCGCGCGGCCATTTTGACAAAAAATCGTTCCGAATGCGCAGCAGAATCTGGGCGCAAATTTTGAGCTCGGAATCCATGAACACATCAAGGGTGTGATTGACGGCGCCTTCCACGGAGTTTTCGATCGGCACGACGCCGTAGTCAGCCGTTCCCCGAGTAACCCGAGCGAAAACGTCGCTAATGCTGGACTCAGGCGCGTACTTAATGGAAAGACCGAACTTGGAGCGGGCGGCTTGATGAGTCCAAGTGGCCTCGGGGCCTAGGAAAGCGATGGTCAGGTCTTTCTCTAAAGCCAAGGACGCAGACATGATTTCCCGGTAAATTGCCCGGATGGCGTCCGCCGGAAGGCGCCCTTTATTTTTCTGGGTCAGGGCTTGGAGGAGCGATTCTTCTCGTTCCGGGGCATAAATCGGGAGACCCGCATTCCGTTTTATCGTCCCAATCTCGTGCACCAGATCGGCTCGCTCATTGAGCAGCCGCAAAAGTTCGGTGTCGATCTTGTCGATCTCAGTTCGGATCTCCTCGAGCGAATGTTTTGCTTCCATCTTTATTCCTCGTTTTTTGGTTCCTCCGACTTCGCCCCATCTCCCCCTTTAGCTAGGTCGGACAGGTCGATGGGCGGGCCAGGCTCAACCGCTACTTCAGTCGTGGTCTCCGACGTTACATTTTCGGGCGGCGCTGGCGCTTCAGCTGGCGGTTCGGGATCGGTCTCCTTAGCCTGATTATTCTCGTTAAAGAGTTGCGCCGGCTCAGGCTCGTTGATTGGAGCGGTGGTTCCATTTGGTAAAGGTATAAAGCGAAGTTCGGACGCGTTTGGCAATTCGTCCAAATTCTTGATACCAAAATGCTCCATGAAATGTTGGGTAGTCTCGTACAAAAGCGGACGCCCGGGAATCTCGGCTCGCCCAGCGATCTTCAGCATGCCGACGTCAAGCAGCCGCTGTATCACGCCATCCACCGCTACGCCGCGAATTGCTTCGATATCCGCTTTCGTGACCGGCTGCCGATACGCTACGATCGCCAATGTCTCCAGCGCCGGTGGGCTCAGCCGAGTGGGACGTAGGTCCGGGAACAATTGGCGTACCCAAGTTTGATGTTGAGGCTTGGTAACGAGCTGCCAGCCGCTCACTTGCTCGGAAAGCTGAAACGCTCGCCCCAGCTGCTCATACTCTTGGCTGAGCTCGACCAAAGTGGTTTGGATCGTTGCCTCTGTTATCCCTTTAAATATCTCCTGTTCCTCCTCGGAAACATACTCTACTCCCAGGCGGACCACTTGCAGAATTTCCTTCGAAGTCAGGGGTCTCTGAGAACTGAATAATAACGCTTCGACAACGGCCTTGAGAGTGAGCATGATCCCCAACGGGTTATAGGTTCTAAGTTACAAGTTTTAAGTTAGAGGTTGGTTCGACCGGACGCACAACTTAAAACCTAAAACCTAAAACGTAAAACCTAAGCGCTGACCCGCTCGATCTCGATGTCGGAAAAGGCGGCTTGTTGGGTTACCCGAAGCTGCTTCAACCGGATCAATTCGAGCAACGCGAGAAAAGTCACCACGATCTCCGTGCGAGTGGCGGCAGTCGCGAAGAGACTGGAAAAGGATAGTTTGGCGCCCGAACTGATCGTCTGGAGGATGTAATCGATCTTATCTGAGACCGTGAAATTCTCTTCGAATATCTCGCGCAGATTCTCCTGACGGTTTTCCAGCTTCTTTAACACCTTCTGGAACGCCGTGATCAGGTCAAAAATCCCTACTTCATCTTTGAGGAGGGTTTCGGTGTCATCGACGGTGGGCTTTCCCGCGATGCGCGGAATGATGCCTTCTTGGAGGACTTCGCATCGGTGCAGATGAAACGCCACATCCTTGAATTTCTTATACTCGATGAGTTGGCGGATCAGGTCCCATCTCGGATCTTCCTCATCCGCTTCCTCGTCCGCCGCCTGCTGATCGGCCGGTAGCAGGCTTCGGCTCTTGATATAGATAAGGTTTGCCGCCATCACCACGAATTCGCCCGCAATATCGAGGTCCAACATCCGGAAGGTTTGGAGATACTCCAGGTATTGATTGGTGATTCGTTCGATCGATACCGAGTAAATATCGACTTCCTCCTTTTTGATCAGGTAAAGGAGAAGGTCCAGCGGTCCTTCGAAGACTTCGATCTTAACTTTGTAGTCGGCATCCATCGGAGCAGTAATCAGTAATCAGTGAGTCAGTATTCGGCCGGGCCGTGGGAACCGCAGGGTTTCTCAGTCAAGTGATTGGACTGCATCGTCGCTCCGAAACAGCCGATCACAACTGATTACTGATTTACTGATTACTGTTTACCTGTGCGCACGGGCTCTGCTCATCCGTCATTAAAAGGGCATTGGCGACTGCATAATTCTCGGTGTGGCTTAAGCTGACCAGAATAGAGCTGATCCGGAGACGATCCGCTAATGCGGCGGCGCCGCCGTGAAGAATGACAAACGGTTCCCCGGTGGGTTTACGGCTAATTTCGATATCTCGCCAACTTACGTCCTGGGCAAAACCGGTGCCGAAGGCCTTCGAAACAGCTTCCTTAGCAGCAAATCTGGCCGCAAAATGGGGCGCCGGGTTTTGCATCGAACGGCAGTAGTCGATTTCGCTGGTGTGAAACACGCGATCAACAAAGCGTTGGCCGTGCCGGCGGATCGAATCCGAGATCCGGTCATTTTCGACCACATCGATACCGATACCAAACACCATGCGTGAATATCTCACACTCTGATTTAAATAAATAATTTCGCGCTCGGTAGCGGCAGAGCGACACGGCGAAACGGCGAGTGGGCGAATGGGCGATTGCCGGGCGTAGCTCTACAATATTTAGCTAGAACCATTGAGATCAGGAGCGATCCAAACGCGGAAAATCGGCGGAATGGGTATCGCCCATTCGCCCACTCGCCGTTTCGCCCTTTCGCCGTCTCGCTCTGCGCTATTGGCTATTGCCGTCCCCCTCCGCGAGCAGGCGGACCATTTCTCTGACGGCGTTCTCCAAGCCTACAAAAAGTGCACGAGAAACGATGGAGTGGCCGATGTTGAACTCGTTCCACCCTTTAATGTCCAGCAGCGCTCTGACGTTTTCGTAATTGATACCGTGACCGGCGTTGACGACGAGTCCTCTTTCCGCAGCCAGTTTTTGGGCAGCTCGGAGACGCTCGAGTTCATCCTCGCGAAAATCGGGCACCGCGTTGGCATAAGCGCCTGTGTGCAACTCGACGACCTCAGCTCCCAAGTCAGCAGCTGCGTGGATCTGCTCGCCCATGGGCTCAATAAACATGCTCACGCGGATTCCGGCGGACTGTAGACGGTCAACGGTTTTGCGCAACGGCTTGGCGTTTTTTACGACGTCGAGACCGCCTTCAGTCGTGATCTCTTCCCGGTTCTCCGGCACCAGGCAAACCTCATCCGGTAGGACTTGCAGTGCGGTCTCGAGAATCTCGGACGTGTTCCCCAGCTCGAGGTTCAGCTTGGTGATAATGCTGTTTCTCAGGCGAAACACATCCTGATCTTGGATATGACGCCGGTCCGCTCGTAAATGGATGGTGATACCTTGCGCCCCGGCACGTTCACACGCAGAAGCCGCCTCGAGAGTGTTGGGTTCGCAGTTAGGCGAATCCAGCAACCCCAAGTAACGCGCCTGCCGCAGGGTGGCGACGTGATCAATATTAACTCCAAGCTTTGGCATAAGATCAGTGACGGAAATTTCGGACACCGGTAAAGACCATGGCTACATTTCGTTCGTCAGCCGCTTCGATGACAGCTTGATCGCGAACCGAACCTCCTGGTTGAATGGCAGCGGTAGCCCCGGCATCGGCAGCCGCGATTAAGCCATCCGGAAACGGGAAAAAAGCGTCGCTGGCGACGGCGCTGCCCTTGAGCGAAAGACCCGCTTCGTTCGCTTTCCAAATCGCGATACGAGATGAGTCGACGCGGGCCATCTGTCCCGCTCCGATCCCCAAGGTCCGATCCTTGCGGGCGTAGACGATGGCGTTCGATTTGACGTGCTTCACGATTTTCCAACCGAAAAGCATTGCTGCCGTTTCGTCAGCTGTGGGAGGGCGTTTTGTTACGACGTGGTCGTCCGGCTGTGGCAGAGCGGCGAAGTCTTTCTGTTGGACGAGCATCCCGCCGATCACCGCGCGAACATCGGGTTCCTGATGGGTCGAGTTGAACCACTCCAAGGATTTCATTAGGCGGAGGTTCTTTTTCTTCTGTAAAATCGACCGGGCCTCCGGTTCGAAGTCAGGAGCGATAATGACTTCACTAAAGATCTCTGCGATGGCTCTGGCTAACGGTTCCGTCATGGGCCGGTTGCAAATGATGATCCCGCCAAAAGGCGCTTGTTTGTCGGTCGCAAACGCTTTGTCCCAGGCCTCTCGCAGGTCAGGGTCGCTTCCCACTCCGCATGGGTTCGTGTGCTTCAGGATGGCTACCGTGGGCTCGGAAAACTCCCGTATGAGATTAGCTGCGGCATTGATATCCAGGATATTGTTAAAGGAGAGCTCTTTCCCATGAAGTTTTTGGAAGAAATCGCCGAATCGACCGTACAGCGAAGCGCTTTGGTGCGGGTTTTCCCCATAGCGAAGGCGGGTCTCTAAAGGGAGCGAGACCGCATAGGAACCCGATGTAGCCTGCTCATGGTTAAGGTAGACCGCGATGGAGCTATCGTAACGCGCCGTCAGTAAAAACACCTTGATGGCCAGTTGCTCGCGCAACGCGAGCGTCGTTTCGCCTGCGTGGGTTTGCAGCTCTTCCAGGACGGTTTCGTAATCTTGGGGGTCGCTAACCGTGGTGACGAACCGATAATTTTTAGCCGCGCTCCGTAACATGGAGGGACCGCCGATGTCGATCTGCTCGATAGCGTCCTCAAGTTTGATGTCCGGCTTTCTGATGGTTTGCTCGAACGGATAGAGGTTCACCACCACCAAATCGATCGGCTGAATACCGTTCTTAGCCAGTTGTTCCTGATGGATCGGATCTGTTCGAACGTAGAGCAGACCACCGTGAACCTTTGGATGTAACGTTTTGAGTCGGCCGCCGAGGATCTCCGGAAACCCTGTAAACTTCTCGATCTCCATAACGGGAATCGATTCGCTTTTCAGGAGGGCGGCAGTGCCGCCCGTCGAAATGATTTCTACACCCAAATCATTTAGGCGCCGGGCGAACTCAGCGATCCCTGTCTTGTCTGAAACTGATAAGAGGGCGCGCTTAATCTTCATGAACCGACGCTAAGCTAGCGAGAATTTGAACGCCCACAATGATGGGAACGTGTCGGCGTGTCGGCGTGTCGGCGTTCGGCGTTCGGCGTTCGGCGTTCGGCGTTCGGCGTTCGGCGTTCGGCGTTCGGCGTTCGGCCACATTCCGATGTCTCTAAGGTGGTCAAGATTATAAGATCGGCGAGCCCCAAATCCCGGCACGTTGTTCGTCCCAGCGGTAGTTCACGCCGATACGCCCATACGCCGACACGCCCACCCGTTCCCCATTCCCGGCGTTCTCGCTCGCTTCCGCTCGTTCACGGCGTTTTAAAGTCCCAACGTTCCAAAAAATTGGGCTGGAGTTCAGGGATCGAAATGTGGCAAGATCGTTTCCCAACGCCCAGAACATGAGTCATATCACCACAATCGAAGGCATTGGCCCATCGCATACGAAGAAATTCGCTGAACTCGGAGTAACCACAGTCGAACATTTATTGAAAGCTGGAGCGACTCCGAAAGGTAGGAAGGAACTGGCAACCAAAACCGGGTTCCACGAGCATCACTTGCTAAAGTGGGTAAATCAGGCTGACCTTTTTCGGATAAAAGGTGTGGGGCGGCAATACGCAGAACTGCTGCAGGCATCCGGAGTTGATTCCGTTAAGGAATTGGCGCAGCGCAAACCGGATCATCTGCATGAGAAACTAAAGACGTCGAACGAAACGAAGCGTCAGGTTCATATTGTTCCCAACTTAACCAGCCTCACCAACTGGGTCGCCGAAGCAAAGAAGCTCCCCCGCGTGGTGTCTTATTAGCCGATTTTCACCACAGAGACACAGAGAACACTAAGAGACCTTTCTTTAAGGTTAAATTCAATCTCTGTGTCTCTGTGGTGGAATCAATCTGTTTTTTATCGAATTCCCGCTCCCGCCAGAACGCGTGGATGGTACTGGATTGATTCTGTCGACGAACGGAACCTGACAATTCGGGTCTCAGTGTGACCCTTGGCTAAGTCACCGTCAGAGGGAGTAAAGTCGACATAAAAGCTTCCAGTTGGCGCCACCGCTGTGGTTGATCCGTCTGGGTCCAATACAAAGGACTCAGAGGTTAGATCATCGAATACGAGCGAGACGGGGCCGGTTATTGTCTCTGTCCCAGAGTTAGTTACGGAAATTTTGATAGCGACATTATCATCTTCCCGGTCGGCAGGGTCTTCCTCACGGTCGATCTTTACCGACTGGGTGACGTTCGCGGCCGCTTTCACGGCGAGTAATCCAAACACCCCAACTGAGTTCTGGGTGGCCACGTAGACTTTGCCGTTGCAGATGGTCGGAACGATAAACTTATTAGCCGCTCCAAAAGCGTCCCGATTGTTCGGCGCCTGCGCGCTGTTATATAACTCCTGGGTTAGATCCGTTGCATTGTAGGCATGCAACACCGCATCACCGGACGATGCGTTCTCGTAAGCCCAGACTATCCCTGATTGAGTGCCGGAAGCAGACACGCTGGGAGTAGTTCCAGGATAGCCGAAGCTATTAGCCGTCGCCGACGTGGAGCCGGTGCCTAACAGGCCGTCATGAAAGGTGAATTGTTTTAGAGTGGCGCTGACCGCTCCGTAAAATAAAGAGCCGTTGAAATAGGCCGGACTACCAAACACACTTCCGCCTAACGAATTTTGGACCTCTTGATAGATATTGCTGTTGTCCGGGGTCTTGAGATTGATCTTTCCCATCTGATCCCGATTAACGATATAAATATTCCCGTCTTTACCCGCGCCGACGGCCAGGTGCACAATTGCCCCTGAAGCTGTCTTCATAGCCGGGAGTATTAACGTGCCTCCGGAACCTAAATCAGTGTCATTAGCCGCTTCTTCAGCTTGATTATAGGGCGTAAAATAGTCAGCTACCTTGAGAGTTTGGGAGGAGAGCTTCAGAAAGGTATCTCCGTAGTCGCCATTTTTAGGGAAGCCATCGACGACAGCCTCCCCAAATGGGCCGTTAGCCGACAGCCCATACAAGAAGCCGTTGTTATCAACCGATAAACCCGCACCGCTGCCCCAGAACGTGTTGCCGGACCCATCGGGAAGAAACTTGCTCGTGGGACGTCCGTTTGCATCGACGTTGAGAACCCGGACTTGCGTCAAAGAATTGACGTGATAGCCAATGATCCATCCCGTGTACGGCGCGATATCGCAATGTGAAGACCAGGCAGTATAAACGACGTTATTATGTAACAGGAGAGCGGATCGCTCTTTATAATCAGCCGGGTTAAAAATGACGTGCCCGGCGCCGTTGTTGCCTGGGCCTTTTCCAGGAAAGGATGCCTGTATCTCGACCGGGCTGCCCGTAATCTCCGCTCCGTTCGCCAAAGACAACGCGTGCAACCGTTGATGGTAGACGGTAGCCTTCTTGCCGCTCGTCTTGCTCATCGCCACGACATAAATCGTCCCCGGGTTGCCGGCTTCCCGAATAATGACCGGCGTCGCCGTGATGCCGATTTCCGGTGTTACCTGATCGCAGCCGCGATTGTCTGATGGTGTCTCACTTCCGACGAGCAGACTCACCTTCCAGTATTGAGCACCGGAATCTGCATCAAATGCGTAAACCGAATCGTGTTCGGTCGCTATCACAACTACGTTTTTACGCATTCCGCCAATCGAGACGCTGCTGATAACGAGTGGTTGGGCGTCAACTTTTCCGTCTACTGAAAGGTTGGAGAGTAAACCAAAACTGTTCTGGTTGACATTGCTCGGATTTAAGATGGTCTCGTGATCGTTAAGCCCAGTGCGGCCTGTGTTATTGTGAAAAGTTAGAACATCTGTCGCCAGAACTGGCGAAGCAGCTAGTAGGACCGCCGCCGAGGCAAGCCACTTGAAGTTCATAAGGTTTGTTGTTTCGAGATCGTGCCGTGGGAACGCAAGGTTCTTTTTAGCGTATTCCGGTCGCAAAATCGAACGCAAAAAGAGAGGAAAAACAGGGATATAAATCCTCGGGAGAGGCCGATTTCGAGCTTGAGGTGAGCGCGCCCAACATCTGGCGGGGCGAAAGCCTCGGAACGCTGGTGGTGTGGCTAACATCTCCGGGCTGGTCGCGCCGGGTTTGAGCCGCGCCGTGCGCCGGGCCTTGGCCAAGGTGTGGCTGAATCCAGCGCATGGGTTCACGACGGCAGCTCTAGATGTGTACCGGGCCGGCTCGGCAAGCCGGTCGGCCCAAAACACATAATCTCCAGAGACAACCAAGACCCTGGCAACGCTTTAGATCTTTCGGGAGCCCGCCTTCGCCAAGCCTACGGCGCGGCAGGCCCTCGCCCTACCCCTACTTAATGACCTTCACTTTCAGGTAGTCCCAGAGCGGTTCTGGAACTTGAATGGTGCCGTCAGCTTGTTGATAGGTTTCGATCAGCGCGACAAATAAGCGGGGCAATGCGGTTCCGGAGCCGTTTAGCGTGTGGCATAACCGGTTCTTTCCCTCGTTGTCTTTGAATTTCAGATTCATCCGGCGAGCTTGGAAGTCCTCGCAATTGGAACAGCTTGACACCTCGAGGAACTGTCCCTGTCCCGGCGCCCAGACGTCGATATCGTAGCTCTTGGCTGCGCTGAATCCGAGGTCACCGGTGCAATGCTCGATTACCCGGTAGTGTAGTCCCAATAGCTGCAGAACTTTTTCAGCATCCGCCGTCAACGATTCGAGCTCTTGGTACGAAGTCTCCGGTGTTGTGATTTTTACTAGCTCCACTTTATCGAACTGATGTACCCGGATCAGACCGCGCGTCTCTTTTCCCGCCGCTCCTGCCTCTCTTCGAAAACAGGGAGTATGGGCCACAAATCGTTTTGGCAGATCAGCTACCGGCACGACTTCTTCCCGGTAAAGGTTAGTCACTGGGACTTCCGCCGTCGGAATCAGATAGAGATTATCATTCTCTAGCCCGTAGCACATTTCCTGTTCGAATTTGGGGAGTTGTCCGGTACCCACCATCGCCTCGCGCCGGACTAAGAATGGAGGAGCGGTTTCAATGTAACCGTGCTCTTCGGTGTGCAGGTTGAGAAGAAATTGAATGAGGGCTCTTTCCAAGCGTGCGCCCAAGTTGGTGAAGTAAACAAAGCCGCTTCCGCTGACTTTCGCTCCTCGTTCAAAATCGACCAGGCGAAGGCTGGTCGCGAGATCGATATGATCGCGTGCTGGGAACGAAAAGTCTGGCGGTTTGCCCCAGACCCGAATTACCGGGTTGGCTTGATCGTTTGATCCGATAGGTACGCTCGCATGCGGCAGATTCGGGAGATGCAAAAGCAATAACTTTTGCCGTTCATCGGCCTCGGCAACCTGGGCATTCAACGCGGTGATTTGCTCGCCGATCTGTCGGACCTGGGTCTCCAATTCGGCGCTCGGAAGTTTTTTTGCTCGTAGTTGACCAATTTCTTTGCTGAGCCGGTTTCGTTCGGCGTTGTGCTTTTGCAACTCGGTCTCTGCGCGACGTCGCTCTGCGTCTTGAGCCAAGATCGCATCAACTTGAGAAGACAGGTCGCCTCCGAGGGTAGCCAGGCGTTCACGAACGAAGTCCGGTTTTTCGCGTAGGAGACGAATGTCGAGCATGACCTGACGGTATAGACCCTCTTAACGCCGTCAACGCCGAGAACGTGCGGACGGCGCGGAACGGATCTGGAGGGGAGCCGCTTTGGCGCGTATGCTAAAATCTCGTAACTTTAGGTACACTATGGGTGCCGCTGAGAGGCGCGCCAAACAGGCGGCTCCCGCGAATGCCCTGGCGCGATATAATCAGCCTGCGTGGAAAACAAACCAACAAACCATCGGCGAAACATTGCGCTGGGTAGTTCCCGGGAGCCGCCTGTTTCCGCATTTTCAGGTCGGGCGCGCGATATGGCGGTTGTCGACGGCTCTTAAGGAACGCGCCAAAGCGGCTCCCCTCCAAACGGGTTCCCGGCGTTCTCGCTCGTTGTCGGCGTTACTTGTCCGTGTTTCAGTAAAGAATGATCGATGACCTTCTTGAGTTTCTCCGATTCCCTTCCGTTTCGGCTGATAGCAAGTACAAGCCCGATGTTGAGGCGTGTGCGGATTGGTTAACCAACCGTCTGCGCAAGGCAGGCCTCGAAGCGAGCAAGATTGCTACCACTGGGCAACCGGTGATTTTGGCGAAGACACCTCACTCCCCCGGCAAGAAAACGGTGCTGATCTATGGTCATTATGACGTCCAGCCCGCTGATCCCCTCGATCTCTGGGACACGCCTCCATTTGAGCCGACGGTGCGCGATGGAAGAATTTACGCGAGAGGCGCCACGGATAATAAAGGGCAGATTCTGGCGCACATACTTGGCGTTGAGCAGGCGCTAAAAGAAAAAGGGGAACTGCCGGTTAACGTCACTTTCATCATTGAAGGTGAAGAAGAGACCGGCAGTCCGACGTTAGAAGAATTCCTCAAAACCTACGCCAAGGAGCTAGCCGCCGACATTATCGCCATTTCTGACACCGGGATGGTTGCTCCGGGGATACCGACTTTCACCTACGCGACTCGAGGGATCCTTTGTCTCGAGGTTCGCCTCCGTGGACCGGCCGTGGATCTACATTCCGGCATCTTCGGCGGGTCCGTGGCTAACCCAGCTACGGTTTTGGCCGAGATGATCGCTCAACTGCACGACTCCGACGGCAAAGTTGCTGTGCCCGGGTTCTATGATCGGGTACTTCCGATGGCCGATTGGGAACGCGAACTATGGGCCAAACTTCCTTATGACGACGGGCAATGGCTGGCTACGACGGGCTCACCGGTGTTAGCAGGCGAAGCTGGGTTCAATACCTTGGAACGGGTCTGGGCGCGGCCTACGGCTGAGGTCAACGGTATTGGAGGCGGGTACCAAGGAGAAGGGCCGAAGACCATTGTTCCCAGCAAAGCGTTTGCCAAGCTCTCGTTCCGGTTAGTGGCGGACCAAGATCCAACCGAGTTGCGGACGACGATCACCAAATTCCTGACGAAAATGTGCCCTCAATCCGTCGAGATAGAAGTCCTCTATCAACATCAGGGCAAACCATACTTGGTAAATCCTGACTCAGACTATGGAAAGATGGCCCAGCGAGCATTGAAACAAACGTTCGATCGACCGGTCGCCTTTGTTAGAGAGGGTGGTACGCTCCCGATTATCCAGAGCTTCAAAGACGTTCTTGGATTGGATTCATTGCTGCTGGGTTTGGCGTTGCCGGACGCGAAAGCGCATTCACCCAACGAAAACTTTCCGATTGATAATTTCGAGGCCGGGATCCGTCTAAACAGGCATCTCCTTGAGGAGATTGCTAAGGGCACATGAGATATTTGGTGTTAGCGCCGGCTTATCTGTGGCTGGCTTTGGCAGGTTCAGAAGTCAAGGGAGACGAGAACCCTTTCGATGCGGTTCATCGTTCGTTGGATAAGTGGGACCGGAGCGTAAGACAACAATTACAAGAAGAAGCGACTCCGACCCCTGCAAAAAGGCGCCTACATCATCTGTCAACGGTTCATCATCATCCTTCTCCGTCGCATTCGCCAAAATCTAAGTCGACGGACGAAGAACCCGCCCGCAACGCTTCCGCCGCGGTGGATGCGGGCGGGTCGGATCAAGAGCCAAAAGCGAAGAAGAAAACTTCGGAGGACGATACGGAAGGATCTTCCTCTAAGCACGCTAAACACCGCGAGTCTGACGAAAGTAGTCCCACACCGACGCCGAAGGAAACTCCAACCCCGACCCCTCAGACCCAAGCTGCTGTCGCTTCACTCGATCCCAGTCAATTAAAAGACTTCGATAAGCAGCCTCAACGAGTTCAGGATCTCATCCGCTCGGCTCTCGCATTAACCCAACGGAACTTAGCTTACAATTACGGATCCGCAGACCCTGCCAGCGGCGGAATGGATTGCTCCGGTTTTATCTATTACGTCCTAAGCGGCGCCGGCTACAAAGACATTCCCCGCCAGTCAAGCGACCAGTACTTGTGGGTGCGCAAGAACGGAAACTTTCGTTCGGTTCTTAGCCGGAACGCTGACACTTTCGAGCTCGAACAACTTCGCCCCGGCGACCTGATGTTTTGGTCTGGCACGTACAAGGTCGAGCGCGATGTCCCTATTACGCATGTGATGATCTATCTAGGGAAACAGAAAGGGACCAACAAACCGATCATGGTAGGCGCCAGCGACGGCCGTTCTTACAATGGCGAAAGAAGATTCGGAGTCAGTGTTTTTGATTTCAAGCTCCCGAACGGGACCCCCAACAAGAGCGATCCGGACCTTGTTGCCCGCTTTGAAGGGTACTCGTCGATCCCGGGTTTGAGAGATGAGGTTTACACGGTGCAAGCCGAGACACCAGCGCCAACGCCTGCTCCGAGGCCTTTTCTCAGGAGCGCGGTATCACCGCCACCTAAGCCGACCGCCCCCAAATTGTTAAGTAATGGAGATTAACCGGTAGGGCGAAAAACAGGTGGGGCGAAAAACTCGGCGCGCCGATGATACCGTTTTTCCCTTGGATTATCCGCGCCGGTTTTGAGCCGCGCCGTGGGTGTGGCATGAGCCGATGGCTTTCGAAGGACTGTAATTGGCGATGCGGCGATGATCAGAATTACCCATCGTTGCCTCACGCACGGAACGGCTCGAAACCGGCGCGATTGGCTGATAGAACAAATGACGTCCTTGGCGCGCCGAGTTTCTCGCCCCACCGGGTGCTCGGTTCTGCCGAGCGGCAGGCCCAACCCCAACATATTGTGGTCCCTTGTAGCCAAAATCCCAAAGATTGTATTTTTCGTCTTGTCAGGGTGCCCGTAGTTGTCTAGCGTTCGGTCGTTCAGGCTCATGTATTTAAAGTCGATAGAATTAGCTGGCTTCAAATCCTTCGCCCACCGCACGACGCTGAATCTGCATCGCGGTGTATCCGCCATTGTCGGGCCAAACGGGTGCGGTAAATCGAACGTATTGGATGCAATCCGCTGGGCTCTCGGAGAGCAATCTGCCAAGGCGCTCCGCGGCGGGGAGATGGCGGACGTTATCTTTGGCGGTACCGACACCAAACAGGCAGTCGGGATGGCCGAAGTCTCGTTGACCTTCGCGGAATGCGAAAAGGACCTGGGAGTCGAGTACAACGAGGTCAACATTACCCGGCGGGTTTATCGGGACGGTCGGTCTGACTATCTGCTGAATCGGGTGCCCTGCCGGCTCAAAGACATTCAGATGCTCTTCATGGATACCGGGATCGGCCGTGCGGCGTACTCGATCATGGAGCAAGGCAGGATCGACCAGATCTTGAGCTCTCGGCCGGAAGATCGGCGGGCGATTTTCGAGGAAGCCGCCGGGGTTACCAAATACAAGGCCCAGAAAAAGGAGGCGCTCCGGAAATTGGAATACACGGACGCCAATCTCCTTCGATTGACCGACATCATGAAGGAAGTGAAGCGCCAGATCGGTTCACTCCAGCGCCAGGCAGGGAAAGCGCGCCGCTATCGGGCGCTCTACGATGAACTGCGAGTGCTTGACCTGCATCTATCGTTTCGGAATTCGGAGCAGTTGAAGGCTGACATCGCTCAGGCGGATGAACTGGTTGAAAAACTGCGATCGATTCAGGTTTCGCTTGAAGAACAGATTGAGTCTCAAGAGTTCGGTTTGGCTGATCAGCGGCACGAGCTAGAGAGTTTGGAAGAACAGATTCTCGCCGCACGCCAAAACGGACAAGATATCAAGAACCGGATCGACGTTGCTACTAACCGGATTTCGTTTAACGACGAGCGGGCGCGGGAAGCGACCGGGCTGATCGGCAGGTACGAATCCGATGTGGCTGCGGCGCAGGAAAAGCTTCTGATCCAAGAGGGCCAGCTCGAAGAAACTGATCACCAACTGGCGGAGTTGTTTGAAAGCCTAAAAGCGGAAGAAGAACGGCTCGAGGATCATCAGCGAGAAGTCAGTGAATCGCGAAGGATGCGTCTGGATCAGGAACGCGAGGCCCAACAGTTCCAGCGTGAAGTTCAGCAAAGAGAAAATCGAACGGCGACGATTCGGGGCGAGCTGGCTAACGTAATTAACCAGCGAGAAGCGAGTCAGACCCGTCTGACCTTGCTGGAAGAAGAACTTCGCCAGGCCGAGAACGGGCGCGACCAACTGCTAGCGCAACTGGAACAGAGCCGGATGGAGATGGGACAGGCGAGCGCTCAAGTCCAAAGCTGCCGCGACGAATTGCGCGATAGCGAGCATGATGGGGCCAATCAACGGAGGACCCTTCAGGAGATCGTGGCCGAAATTTCGCGCAAACAGCGAAGTCTGGCAGAGCGCGAATCCAAGCTCGAAGTGCTTTCTCAATTGAACCGGGAAGGCGAAGGCCTCAGTTCTGGCACCCAGGCCGTGTTAAAGGGGCTGAATGACCCGCAGTTGCTCCGGGCTAGTGTTCTGGGGGTTCTAGCCAATTTCCTGGAGGTTAATACCGAGTTTGTTCCCGCGATTGAAGCCGCGCTTGATCATTATCTTCAGGTGGTTTTGGTGGCGGATCGTGACGTGGCGGAAGCTATTAGCCGCCAACTCATAGAAGCTAAAGAAGGCAGAGCGGGATTAATCTCGATCGATGGGGTTTCGCGGCTGGCTCCGGTACAAATCCAGACTCTGCCGGCGGAAGCGATGGGCTGGGCTTTGGATCGGGTTCAAGCTCGAGCGGAAGTCGCTCCTCTGGTGAATCAATTGCTCGCCAACGTCGCCTTAGCGCCGGACTTCGAGACAGCCCTCCGAATCACCCGGCAGAATGCGGATGTGGCCGCGGTCACTCTAAACGGCGAATTTATTTCGGAACGCGGAGTCGTGTTTACCGGTGCCCAGAAAATTGACGGTAGTTCGGTTCTGAGGCGCAAAGTCCAGATGCGCGAACTGGAGGAAGCCTGCCACCAGTTTCAGGCTGAGTTGGCTGCCGTTCAACAGAACCACGCCGAAGTCGAGACACTATGGGCGGATACCCAGCAGAAGATCGCGGAAAATCGCGAAGCGCTTCAGCAAGCTCAGGTGCTCGAGTCGACCATTCAGGGCAAGATTGCGTTACTGGACCGTGAGCTTCGTGATGTTGAAGGAAAGGTTAAGAGCCTAACCTGGGAAAAGCAGAATACCGATGAGCGGTTGAGAAGTACTACGGCGAAAACCGGCGTTCTCGAGACCGAGTTAACCAAGCTCAGTGAGGAAACCGCCGAATTCCAAGAAAGGTTTGCCGCCGCTTTAGCTCAAGTCGAGGCGTTGAAAGACACGGAAGAATCGTTGGTTGAATCACTCAATGAGTTGAAGGTGCGGGTCGCCACTGAACGACAGAGGAGAGAGGACTTGAACCGGCAGAGGCAACCGTTAGCGAGTCGAATTATCGAGCTCCAAGAATTGATTTCCAGCCGGCAAACCGATGTCCACAACTATCTGGCGCGCATCGCCCAGCTGGAGGAGGAAAGTGCTAACCTCCGCCAGAAGAATGAATCTCTGCAGCAGGAACGAGAAGCTGCGGATCTTCAAGTCGAGCGGTTAACGGAAGAGAAGACGACCCGCATCGAATCTATTGAAGCAGTGGAGTCGAATCTCAGGCAATTGCGGAAGCAATTGTCGGAACAGCAGGAACAACGAGGAGAACAAGAAATCAAATCGACTCAATTCCGTTTGCGGCGGGATAGTCTCTTAGAACAGGTTCAGCGGAGATATCAAACCGATCTCGATACCTTTCAGCCGGAATGGGAGCCGTTTCTAAAGTCGTTAAAAGAACAGCGGAGTCGATTAAAGGCTGCGATGGAGACGGAGCCGGCCGACGGCGCCGCCAACGTTGGAGATCTGCGCGAGGAAGATTGGGAACTGGCCAAGGTGATTGTAAATGAGATGAGCGAACGGCTGGACGGCATGGGGCCGGTCAATCTCGAGTCTATCCAGGAATACGAGGAGTTAGAAGAACGGCAGCGCTTCCTCGACGGTCAACATAACGATCTGATCAAAGCCAAGGCAGAGCTATTGGACATTATCAATCAGATCAATGCTACCACCGAACATTTGTTCGCGGAAACCTTTGAACGGGTTCGCCAGAACTTTCAAGAGATGTTCAGCGAGCTCTTTGGCGGCGGCAAAGCGAACTTGTTGTTGGTTGACGATGCTGATCCTCTGGAAACCGGAATTGAAATTATCGCGAAGCCGCCCGGTAAACAGCTGCAATCCATTAGCCTGTTATCCGGTGGTGAGAAAACGATGACCGCCGTGGCTCTGTTATTCTCGATCTATATGGTTAAACCGAGCCCATTCTGCGTACTCGACGAGATGGACGCGCCGTTGGATGAATCAAATATTAACCGGTTCATCAAAATTCTGGACCGGTTCGTTCATCAAAGTCAGTTCGTGGTCATTACTCACAACAAACGGACGATTGCTAAAGCCGATGTGCTTTATGGGGTGACCATGGAAGAACATGGCATTAGTAAATTGGTTGGGGTTCGCCTGACCAAACGAGAAGAACCCGCGCTAGTCCCTGCGTCTGCGACTACCGAGGAAGTTCCGGCAAATGCCGGTACCGAGGAAGCGAATCAGGTAGGTATCTAGGCGAGGACACTTGGTTGGGCGAGGCTCCCGCGAGGCATTCGGTTTCTGCCCCGAAGGCGCACTAGGACTCAGCCCAGGGTTTTAACCCTGGGAAACGGTTTAAAAACGCGACCGCCCCGAAGGGGCGGTAGATCGGTGTTGCTAAGGTGAACGGAGATGAAGAACGAAACGTTCACCCCAAATATCTTCCGCCCTTTCAGGGCGAGTCGTCGTGTGGACGTGTTCCTGCGGTTGAAACCCCAGGCTGAGTCCTATCGCCCCTTCGGGGCAGAAACCGAATGCCTAGCGCGCCTCTTATCTTAGCACTTATGGGTTAAGACCCGGGCTGATCCTGGCCTTGCCCCACCAAATTCGGGGCGTTACTTGAAAATGTGGCGGAGAGCCGTTAACTCTAGGCTTTTCTTGTCCGACCGTATGTTTTCAAAAGATGCCAAGAATCCATGGCCGGTTAATGATTCGACGGTACTTATCGGATAAGTCCTTGAGACTGAAGGAATTGATTTCATGATAGATCGCCGCACTTTTATTGTCTCAGCCGGAGCCACGGCCACTTTAGCTGCCCTGGGTATCAGGTCCTCGGCCGCGGCTGCTCCTGCTTTAAAGCTGGGGGATAGCAATCCGTTTTCGTTTGATTTGTTAATCGGTCGGGCGAAGGAACTGGCTAGTCGTCCCTACAACGAAGCTCAGGGACCGCCTGGGGATATCCTCAATAAGATCGACTACGATGCCCATGGCAAAATCAGTTACAGGCCGGAGTACGCTCTATTCGCGAACGGGCCCGGCCTATATCCGATAACGTTTTTCCATCTAGGTCTTTTCTTTCGGACACCGGTGCGAATGCACGTAGTCGAAAATGCTCCTTCTGGTTCCGCCGCCCGCGAGATCATTTACGACGAGAGCTACTTTGACATGCCGGCGGACAGTCCGGCTCGGCTTCTGCCGAAAGGCAGCGGGTTCGCTGGGTTTCGTATCCAAGAAAGCCGTCTGGGAGATCAGGCGAAATTAGATTGGCGCAAGAATGATTGGGCCGCTTTTCTCGGGGCTTCCTATTTTCGAGCGATTGGTGAGCTTTACCAGTACGGTTTGTCGGCACGCGGTATTGCCGTCAATGTGACCTTCCCGGATCAACCGGAGGAGTTCCCGAATTTTACCGAGTTCTATTTCGAAACACCTGCATCCGATGGGGACGCCATGACGGTTTACGCAATGTTGGATGGGCCCAGCGTGGCCGGCGCATATCGCTTCGATTTACACCGGACCAAAGGTGTCATCATGGAGATAGACACCGCCATTTACTTGCGGAAGGAGGTCGGTCGGCTTGGGATTGCGCCGGCGACTTCGATGTATTGGTTCTCGGAAACTAAAAAACCAACCGCGATCGATTGGCGACCCGAGGTCCATGATTCTGATGGTTTAGCCATCTGGACCGGAGCCGGTGAACATATTTGGCGGCCCCTGAATGATCCGGCTCGCGTTGAGGTCTCTTCTTTCGGCGACAATAATCCTCGAGGATACGGATTGCTGCAACGAGACCGAAACTTCGATCACTATCTGGACGGAGTTTTTTACGATCGGCGCCCAAGTTTGTGGATTGAGCCTTTGGGCTCATGGGGCAAGGGAACGGTTCAATTGATCGAGATCCCGACCGATGACGAGATTCACGATAACATTGTGGCCATGTGGGTCCCGGCTGATCCGGCTAAGGCAGGGTCATCTTATCGTTTGCGTTACCGATTGCACTGGCTAGGGGATGAGCCCTTTCCAACGCCGCTGGCCCGTTGCGTTGCTACCCGCCTCGGCAATGGTGGTGTGCCCGGGCAACCCCGTCCCGCCGGCGTACGCAAATTCATGGTCGAGTTTCTAGGAGGACCGTTGGCTGATCTACCTTTTGGGGTTAAACCCGAGACTGTGCTCTGGGCGTCGCGCGGCACTTTCTCCTATACCTTTACCGAAGCTGTCCCGGATGGCGTGGCCGGACATTGGCGGGCTCAGTTCGATTTAACGGCCACCGGCAACGACCCGGTCGATGTGCGCCTATATCTGAAGAACGGCGATAAGATCTTATCTGAGACCTGGCTTTATCAGTATTTACCGTTCCCCACGGGGACGAGCGGACAGGTCTACTAGGTTATAAGTTATAAGTTTTAAGTTTTAGGTTGCAGGTCGGGTCTCGGACGCTCGGAGGGCCAGCCGACGAGCGTACGGTTTTAGAGCTTAGTACGCCCAACCTAAAACCTAAAACTTAAAACCTAAAACTTATAACCGGGTAACTTATATCGTTACCTCTTTGCCTAGCTGGCTTGAACGATAGATCGCGTCCAACATTTCCATTAGTTGCACCGCTTGGCTGGAGCTGTTGACCGCGGCTTCTTCTCCACGGATAGATCGAAGGAAATTCGTTGCTTGTTCGCGAAACTCGTAGGCGCGTAGAGCCTCTCCCCGCACGTCATGGACGGGGATCTCGACTTTTGCCGGTGCACCTTGCTGATCCTCAAAGAACGCGATCGGAGAAGAGAAAGTCTTCTCGTCGACGGCGAAAGCATCAATGACTTTGATCGATCCCTTGGGCCCATAGACTAACGTCGAGAGCAGCGAGCGCCCACGTTTTGGGGACATCGGGATATCATCTTGTAAATTTGCCGCCCAAGACACCTTGAACAACAGTGTGGCCCCGGTTTCGAAACGGATCATGCCGTAGCCGTTATCTTCGACATCGAAAACGTTGTTCTTAACCAGTTGCGGAAATTTTTGATAGGTCTGCGCAGATACGGCTCTTGGTTGAGGCGTACCCATTAAGTACCAGGCAGCGTCAATCGCATGGACGCCGAGATCGATGATGGCGCCGCCGCCGGCCTTGGACCGCTCGGTGAACCAACCGTCGACACCGTCCGGTGTTCCCCGTGAACGCATCCACATGGTTTCAGCGAAATAGATCTCCCCCAGCCGCCGCTCTTTCATCAGATTCTTGGCCGCTTGCATGGCCGGTGAGAAACGCATCTGCCGGCCGAAGTAATAAACCAGTCCACGTTTCTGTGCTTCTTCGTGGAGCGTGCGCATCTGTCCCGCGTTCATCGCAGGCGGTTTTTCGCAGAGGACATGTTTGCCGGCCTGCAGCGCTTGCAAGGAAAACGGGTAATGGAGCGCGTTGGGTAGGCTGATCACCATCGCATCCAGGGCGGGATCGTTTAGCATTTCTGCGAAATCAGTGAATAACTGGGCCGGCCGAAAGGCGGTGGCGAACTTCTCGAGGCGTTCCTGATTCAGGTCACATGCAGAATGGATGGCGCCTAAGGCGCAGGCCATGATGGCTTCTGCGTGCCGTTCTCCAGGCCAGCCTAGACCGACAAAACCGATGTTTGGGAGCGATCCACTCATGAATAGTAAACGATCGCAGTTTGTTGGAAGTGCAAGTTATCTGCCTCCTGGGAAAAAAAAGCTCGATGCGTCCTCCTGCCTGGCCATCATGCTGTCCCCACGGGCTTGTCGGACTTATCCCGAAGGGATGAAAGGACTCAGCCTGGGGTTTTAACCCCAGGGCTGGAGTTTGGCCCTAAGAAGCTCTAAGTGGCGGCATAGAATAGAGCGGAGCGAAGATCTGGCTGGGGTTTTCTGGGTTTGTGGTTATCGCCGGGGTCGGACCTGAAGTGGCAAAAACTCTTGGTGA
>Ga0185299_10000464_pt1 | contig 109723 bp, 109 predicted proteins | sample PaiPotPPA55metaG_FD_128002 | JGI IMG/M metagenome (GOLD analysis project Ga0185299, IMG submission 128002) | Iron sulfur acid spring bacterial and archeal communities from Banff, Canada, to study Microbial Dark Matter (Phase II) - Paint Pots PPA... ... | reverse complement strand
GCGGCGGTTTCCACGGTGGCGGTTTCCATGGCGGCGCCGGCGGTTTCCACGGTGGCTTTAGCAGATTCCATGGCGGTGGTTTCCACGGAGGTGGCTTTCACAGTTTTGCGTTCCGCGGTGGTGGCTTCCATGAGTTTCATCACGGCTTTCATCGGCGCGCGTTCATCGGAGTTGGCTTCGCCCCCTATGGCTATTACGACGACTATCCGTACTATGACGAAGGCTGCTACATCGTCCGTCACCGCGTGTTGACGCGTCACGGCTGGCGGTTACGCCCGGTGCAGGTTTGCGGATGAGCTTGTTTGCCTGGTTAGCACCGCCGGGCATAGCCGTCCGAAGGACGGCGTCGCTCGGCACATAGCCGTCCGAAGGACGGCGTCGCTTCCGCTCGCCTATGGCCCCGGCGGTTCTAGGCTGACGCGGTGAACAGCGCCATCGCCCGCCAGCGCTCCAGCCATGGTCGTGGATGAACGATGGTCTTGAGCCGGCTTTCCCAGCGGCCGGGATGATAGGTTTCGATGGCCACGCGCCAGGCGTCGCCGTCGTTCCATTCGATGCTGAGCACCCGCTCGCACCGCCCCGCAGCCTCGCGCGGGGCGTCGACGGTGAGCAGCAGGGGCGAGCGGTGCGGATGGTAGGCAACCGTCAAGCCATCGCGCTCGGCGACCAGAAATGCCGCGGGATTGTGTTGCGGGCGGCCGTGCTTTCTGACGAGCCTTATCGCCAGTGCCCGCGCCTCGTAGAGTTTGGGCGCCCAGTCCGGATCATCGGTCAAGATTTTCATGCCGCGTCCCGAAATTATTGCGGTCGTCGCGGATCATTTTAGGCGGAATTCATGTCAAAAAATAGCAGCAAGCCTCGCGATAGTTCCGGGGCCAGCCGTTATTCCCTAGCGATGCCGCCGTTTGCCAGGCACAGCCTTGCGCCACGGTTTGAACGAAGCTAGAGACGGACAAAGAGCTTGCGGAACTGGGAGGTCAGCGGTCCGCCATGAAGGATTTTGCCGGAAAGATCGCTGTGATCACAGGCGGCGGCACAGGCATGGGGCGCGAATTGGCGCGCCAACTGGTCGCCGAAGGCTGCAATGTCGCGATGTGCGACGTCTCGGCGGAGGCCATGGCCGAAACCAAGCAGCTTTGCGAGGTCGAAAAGCTGCCGCAGGGCCTGCGCGTCACCACGCATGTCGCCGACGTGTCGATCGAGGACCAGCTAAAGCGCTTCCACGATGAAATCGCAGAGCAGCAGGCGACCGACAAAATTCATCTGTTGTTCAACAATGCCGGCATCGGCGGCGGCGGCAGCCTGTTCACCAATACCAGGGAACAGTGGGAAAAGACCTTCAATATCTGCTGGGGAGGGGTCTATCTCGGGGTCCGCACTTTCCTGCCGATGCTGATGAAGGCCGATGAGGCCCACATCGTCAACACCTCAAGCGTCAACGGGTTCTGGGCATCCGTCGGCATGGGCGTGTCGCACACCGCCTATAGCTCCGCCAAGTTCGCGGTAAAGGGATTTACCGAAGCGCTGATCAACGATCTCCGGCTCAACGCGCCGCATATCAAATGCTCGGTGGTGATGCCCGGCCATATCGGTACGTCCATCGTTTCCAATTCCCGCAAGATCCAGAGCGGCACCGAATCCGAACGGCTGAGCGACAACGAACTCCTCTCGACCCGCCAGCGGCTGAAGGGCATGGGCATCGACACGGCGCCGATGTCGGACGAGGATATTCAGCAGATCGCACTCGATCGCGCGCGCAGTTTTCGCGACGAGGCGCCGACCACTTCCGCGCAAGCCGCAAAAATCATCCTCGATGGCGTCAAGGCCGAGCGCTGGCGCATCTTGGTTGGTGACGACGCCCATCGCCTCGACGAGCGCGTGCGGCAGACGCCGGAACGCGCCTATGACGGCGAGTTTTATCGAAGCTTTGCGGAAGAAGTCGGCTGGCGGTTGGGCTAGGCGATTGTCATTCCGGGGCGTGCGAAGCACGAATCCGGAATCTCGAGATTCCCCGATGCGCAATTGCGCATCTGAGGTTCGCTCCGCGCCCCGGAATGATGGGTGCGCCGCGCCTCACGCCGCGCGTACGACGCTATCCAGAAACTTTTCGAACTCATCCTTGAGGTGGGTGCTGACGTCGGAGAGTTCCTGCGCCGATTTCAGCATCAGGCCCGATGTCGTTCCGGTTTCGCGAGCCTTGCTCGCGACCTGCTCGATATTGTCGGCGACATCGAGCGTGCCTGACGCTGCAGCCTGGACGCCTTGCGCGATGCTTTGGGTCGCGGTGCCCTGTTGCTCGACGGCGGACGAAATCGAGGTGGTGATCTCGCTGATGCGCTCGATCGTCTGCCCGATCGCCTTGATGGCGTCGACGGACTCTCCGGTCGCGCGCTGCATGTTGACGATATGGGCTGAGATCTCGTCGGTGGCCTTTGCGGTCTGGCCCGCCAGCGTCTTGACCTCCTGAGCTACCACCGCAAATCCGCGTCCGGCGTCGCCGGCGCGGGCGGCCTCGATGGTGGCGTTGAGCGCGAGCAAATTGGTCTGCTCCGCAATCGAGGTGATCAGCTTCACCACGTCGCCGATGCGGTCGCCCGCCGCGGACAATTCCGCCATCCGCTCATCGGTCGCGTCGGCCTGCTTGACCGCATCGGCCGCGACGCCATTCGATTCCTGAACCCGGCGGCTGATTTCGACGATCGACTGCGACAGCTCGTTTGAGGCCGCGGCGGCATTACGGACGTGCTCGGAGGCCTGCCGCGAAACGCCGGCGGATTGACCGGACATTTCCGCCGTCGAATCCGCGGTTGCCGTGAGCTTTTGCGCGTCCTTTTCGAATTGTCCCGACGAATTCAGCACCCGCTCGATGATTCCGCCGACCTTGGCGCGGAAATCCTCGACGAACCGATTGAGCTCCGCCTTGCGGTTTTCCACCGCAAGCTTCTCGGCACTGATGCGCTCGGCCTCGAGCTGACGCCGCTCGAGGCGGTTGTTCTTGAAGACATCGATGGTGCGGGCGATCGCGCCGATCTCGTCGTGCCGATCGGCGTGGCGGACTTCGACGTCCGTCCTGCCCTCGGCCAGAACCGTCAGCGCCTCGGTCACGGTCTTCAGCGGCCTGGTGACCCGGCGGACGATCAGCATCGTCATTCCGAGCACCAGCAGCGCCGCGATCGCGGCCGCAATCGCCATCGCCCACAGCGCCTGCGACAGCACCCCGTCAAACTGCGCGGTCGGAATGCCGACATAGACGATGCCGATCACCTTGCCGGCTTCGTCAAACACCGGCTGATAGGCGGTGTAGAAACGCCGGCCGAACAGGATCGCCGGACCCTTATACGCCTGACCGCGGCGAAGCATGGCTTGCCCCGGATGGTCGGCTGCGAGTTGCGTGCCGACCGCGCGGTCGCCGTTTTCCTTTTTCACGTTGGTCGTGCGGCGAACAAATTGCTGGGACGCATCATCGTAGACGAACAGCGTGGCGTTGCCTCCGACATAGGAGGTCGCCCGATCCACAATCCGGTGATCGCTAAATTCAGGCATCTTGGGAATTTCGATACGCGCAACGACGCCATCTCGAATGTCGATCTTTGCGTTCGGAAAGCTCTCGCCAAACGCGAGGCTGAGGGTGCGCAGGTTGATGTCGATATCGCGCCCGACACGGGCGTCGAACTCGCGCGTCAGCGACCAGTATCCTGCACCAACCACAAGCGCGGTATTCACGGCGATCAGAAGCGCTGCGCTCATGACGGCCTTCGGCCCGAGATTTAGCCGCAGAAATGCGAAGCCGCGTCCCCCAAGTCCTAACGCCATCCGGTCTCTCCTGAAGTTCGGCGCTACAAAGACCCTATTTTTAACGGTTTCCTTTACCTTCAGCTTAACGTTTGCACTGCATGGGGGATAAAGTACGGGCGCCCGTTACTCAGATACCGTGCGCCCCGCCGGCGAAGCGGGTATCTCATCCATGCACGACCGATTTCGCGATCATGCAGTGGATACCTTTCGAGCCGTTGACCGTCTGCGTCACCCGCAAATCGGCGGCCAGACTGCACAGTGTATAGGCGTCCTCGCGCGACAGATTCCGCTTTTCGCCGAGCAGCACGATCATGTCGCGCAGCGCGCGCACCACGCATTGATCGAGGTCGGGATCCATCGCCATCGTCATGTAGTGCGAAGGTGTCTCGGCGCGCGGATAATCGAGCCGCAAATCCTTACGCAGCGTCAGCCGAAAACGTCCCTGCAGCGCGGTCTCGATCGCGGTGACGCAGACCTCGCCATCGCCTTGCACGCCATGACCGTCGCCGCACGAAAACAACGCGCCCGGCACGAACACCGGCAGATAGAGTTTCGCGCCCGGCGTGAGTTCCTTGTTGTCGAGATTGCCGCCCATCGCGCGGGGGATCAGCGAGGTGATGCGGCCCCAGGCCGGCGGCGGCGCCACCCCCATCACGCCGAAAAACGGCTTTAGGGGCAGATCGAGCCCCCAGGGCAGCCGGCCCACCATCCGCTTTTGATCGAGCGGAATGTTGATCAGCCGGGTCTCGTGGAAATCGTCGGGCAGGGTGCCGGCGAGCGGCCGGATCATATTGTACCCCCAGTCCTGCCGGAGGCTGACGTCGAGAATCTCGACCTCCAGCACATCGCCGGGCTCGGCGCCTTTGATCGCGACGGGACCGGTCAGGATATGACCCGGCACCATCCGCTCGCACTTTTCGTGAACTGCCGCGAGTTCGGGCGGAACGTGAAACTTGTTGCGGTCCGGCACCACGTCGGGACCGCCGCTGATGGTGTCGACAGTCACTTCATCGCCGCTGTCGATGGTGAGGACTGGCCTTAGCTTGGCTTCGAAATAGCCCCAGTGGCAGGTTTCGGGGCTGGAATGCAGATGATGATGGGTCATGACGGGGGGCTTCTGGTTGGGGCTGGGGTCGCGTAAGACGCTGTACCAGACATTTCATGAGGCTTCTCTTGTTTTTTGTGCTCTCCAAGACGCTCGGCGTCATGTTGTTGCCTACCAATTTCCTGATCGGCATGGGGCTCGTCGGCGCGATACTGATGGCGACGCGGTTTGCGCGGCTCGGCCGCGCGCTCGCCGTCGTGTCGATCGTGCTGCTTGCGATCTGCGGCTTCTTGCCGCTCGGAAGCTGGCTGCTCTATCCGCTGGAGCAGCGGTTTCCGCCCTGGGATGCCGCAAGCGGCGCGCCGGACGGAATCATCGTGCTCGGCGGGTCGATCCATTCGGATATCTCGGCCGAGCGCGGAACGCCGGTGGTCGGAAGCGCAGCAGACCGCATTATCGCCGCCGCGGCGCTTGCCCGGCGATATCCGAGTGCACGCGTGGTGTTTTCCGGAGGCAGCGCGAATTTGTTCGCGAACGATGCGAGGGAAGCCGACTACGCCGGCGCCATATTCGAAAGCCTCGGTATTGCCAAGTCGCGGCTGATCATGGAACGGCGTTCACGCAACACGCAAGAGAACGCCGAATTCTCGAAAGCGCTGGCGGCACCGAAAGCGGGCGAGCGTTGGCTATTGGTGACATCGGCCTTCCATATGCCGCGGTCGATCGGCCTGTTTCGAAAGGCCGGATTTGCCGTCGAGCCCTATCCGGTCGACTGGCGAGTCGGTGGGCGCGCCGACCTCTTCGCCGTTGCGAATTTCGCGATTGACGGGCTGATACAAACGGACATTGCGGTGCGTGAGTGGATCGGGCTCCTGGCGTACCGTTTGACCGGCAAGATCGACGAGTTGCTGCCGGGACCGGCCGCGAAGTAGAAGCAGCTGTCGCAACCGGGCTTCGATCGGGCTAGAATTGACAAAACAGGCGCGCTGCCGCTCGCCGATTTGGGAGTTTACGCCATGCAACAGCAAACGCCGCACGAACCGTTCGATCTTGCCGGCATGGTTGCCGATCTCAACAATCTGCTGCGCCTGAAGACCACCGTGATCGGCATGAAAATGTTTGCGAGTGCCGACGAAATGGCGGCGATCCCGAAGATCAGGCGACCGACCGCTGTTCACACCACCGACCAGATCGTCAGCATGGCCTCGCGGCTTGGCTGGACCGTCGGCATCACCGCCGACGACCTGGTCGGCGCGCAGTGCCGGGCGGTGATCGGGCTCGCGCCGCAGGACGAGAAGTGGCTCGCCGGTGAGGCCTATGTCGGTGTCTGGCACGAAACTGCCGAGGACGCGCGCAAGCGCCAGGAGGCGCTCGACGTCGTTCCGCACGGCACATACCAGGCGCTGGCGGTGAGTCCGCTCGCCAGCGGAAGGTTGAACCCGCCGGATATCTGTCTAGTCTATGCGACGCCGGGCCAGATGATCATCCTCATCAACGGCCTGCAATATACCGGCTACAAGAAATTCGAATGGGGCGTGGTCGGCGAAACCGCGTGCGCCGATTCTTGGGGGCGGGCGCTGAAGACCGGCGAGCCCAGCCTGTCGCTGCCGTGCTTTGCCGAGCGGCGCTATGGCGGCGTGCCGGATGAAGAGATGCTGATGGCGCTGTCGCCGGCGCATCTTGCCAAGGCGATCACGGGAATGAAGGCGCTGGCCAAGAACGGCCTACGCTATCCGATCGCGCCCTACGGCATCCAGAGCGACGTCCGCGCCGGCATGGGTGTTTCCTACGCCAAGAAACAGGATTAGCGCCAGAAAAATGCAAGTAATTCCTGCAAATAAAGGGTTTGTTCGCTTGTTGCCGGGAGGACATTTTGCGAATTTGTACGCCATTTGTACGGAAGGCGGGAGGGGGCTTTCGGCCGGGCAGGCTGAAAATCTGTACGCTCGACCGGGGCGAGCCCTGAAGCCTCAACGCCTTACCGGCCCTCAGTGTCGATAGGTGGGGGAGGGGTTATTACCCGGATGAATTACAAAGAAAATAGGATTGCGGGCCTGTGTTTTAAATTGAAGCCGACGCGGATTCTAATAGATAACGTTGGACGACAAGAAACTTCTGAACGGCTTATGACGTTCACATAATGCGCGAGCCGGTAATGGACATGTCCGGCCGCAAATGGATCGAGTTGACGCGCTCGACCATCTACAGGGCTAACAACCTTGGTCCCGTGCGAACGGGATTGCTGACTGCCTCCCCGGTTGTCAGCCGTCGCGCGTCAAGCTTGTAGCTCACTCTTCGAAGTGGCGTCCCAAACCCGAAAACCTTTTTCGCTTTTGGAGCCACCATGCCCACTGCTAATCCCAACTCGATCACTAACCGCCGCCGCGTTCAAATCCCGAGCGACTATCCGCGCGCGGGCCGTCTCGCCGATCAGCGCCTTTTCGAAACGGTGCTCGGCATCGGCACGTCTAGCTTTGAACGCATGAAGGCGGCCGAGCGCTTGCCGCCCGCTATCCGCTTCGGACGTACGCTGCGGTGGGATGAAGCCACGATTGACCATTTTCATTTCTCAACACTGAACGTCGCTTGACTGAACGCGGCCGGGCTCAGTGCCCCCATTCCCCATTTGCGCCTGCGCGTCACGACCGAACGGCATTGCGCCTCGACGACCACGGGACCGCAACACGGGGGCCGCCAGCGCGGTCAGCACGCCAAGGGCGCTTGGCCCTGTCGGGTTGGGGCTGCGCCAGGGCGGGCAGGCGGGGCGCGGCGTTCGGCTCGGGGTGTTCGTTCGGTTCGCGCAGGCGTTCACCCATTCACTGAACGCTCGGCACGCTATGCCGCTCGTGCGCGCTCGCCTCGCTGCGCTCTGTCCCCGGATGTACGGGACGCGCAGCACGGCGGGCGCGCGAAGTAGGACCGCGATTCGATGACAGACGCGCCACGCGGCGCACACGGAGGATGCCCTCGGGTCCTCCGGCGCTTCAGGAAAAGCACCCATGCGGGCCGCTGCCGCCCTTTTCGCGTTGAAAACACTCGCAAAACGATAACCGAAATCGCAGAAATCGCTGCGGCACAAAGGGTTTTGAGACGATGGCTAAACGAGGCAAGATACAGGAAATCGCCGAAGAGTGCGGCGTCAATCACAAGACGGTTCGAAGCGCGCTCGCAAAGGCGGGCCTGATCGCGGGGCGCGGCGGTTATGACTTCGCTGAGGCCGTCGCTGCTGTCAACGCAATCGCCGATCCGGCGCGCGTCAACGGACACGGCATGCCGATAACGGACGCGAATGCCGCAGCGCAGTTCCACAAAATCGCGGGCGTTGTCGCTATCGAAAGCAAAAAAGGAGGCATGTCGCAAGAAGACATAGATGACCTTCACCGAATAGCAGGCGCGTCCTCAGCAGCGGCAAACGTTCCGATAGAAACGGTTGCGGCGCTCGGCATGACCCTGAAACGGAACGGCGTGCCCGGATCGGAAGCGGGCACCATGATCCGTCAATGGAACGCGCGCATGCTGGCCCCGACTAGTGAGGGCTACACCTCGATGGCCCATATGAAGATGGACCGTTCGCGATACTACACGCAAGGCGACGTGGGGGTCGACTCTGTAAGCCAAGCGATTGGGAGGTTTAACGGACAGCCGATTACTGCCGATGAAAAAGCGGAGATCAACAAGAGGCTCGAAGAAAACCCCGACGCGATGGCCAGCAAGCAATCTGCAATTGAGACCTACATGGAGACCCTTGCAAAACGCGAAGGGCTGACCGCCACCGACAAGCACAAATTCGCGAAAGCAATCGGCGACCAATACAACGCGGCCGTTAGTGGTTTCCGAGGCGATCAGTTCACAAAAGACTGGATATATGGCGTGCCCGGAGTCAGCGAAGCGGCGACGCCACAGGATACGTTGGGGATGATCGGCCCTAAGCAGGGCGGCCGGATGATGACGGTACAAGCGCACAAGGATGATTTGTCGGAGTACCTAAAGGACCAGGGCGCAGGCGGAAACTTCGCGCAGCAAGTGGCGGACGAACGCTCTAAAAGCCTCGCGGCTGCGTTTGACCGGCTGGCAGCTTCGACACAATCGCTTTCCGACGCGTTCGTCGAAGCGAACAAAGGCATTATAACGGGGGCCGCCAATCTCGGCACGGGCTTGGCCGCGTGGACGCAAGACCACCTTAACCCCGCGAAGATGGAGACAGCGGCGATAGGTGTAGCTACTGCCATCGGCACTGGCGCGTTGAAAGCTGCATCGGGAGCGGCGGGGCTAGTGGCAAGAGGCGCGGAAGCCATCGGCGCAACGGGAGTCGGAAGCAAGCTCGGCACGCTCGCGAGAGTGGGGGGCGGTGCGGCTCGCGTTCTAGGGCCGCTCGGATGCATTTCTGGCACGGTAGGCGCTTTTGATAAACTCGCTTAGGGATTTTCCGCTCTTGTCGAAGTGCTCAAGGAATACGACATCCCCACCCCGGTCATAAGCATCTTTGAGCGCCCCCGGCTTCCTTCTTTCGGCAGTCAACACTATTGCGTGGAATGATCGTGCCGCCAGCGATACGTCAGCTTCGTTCGGAAATAACTTTGTTGGCCTCTTTTTGCCCCTTATCCGGTTTTGCTGCCCGTCAATGAAAGCGCTCTCTTCAGCGCTAGCAAGGCGACCCTCACCAAGTCCCGAAATCCTCTGCTCATCGAGCGGGAGGCTTTCATCGGATAGTCCAAAAAAAGAATCTGACTCAATCTTGCATTTTGCGATTGTATCTTTAGCGAATGCCCTTACCTCGGCTCTCTTGATTGGAGCAATTTCAAATTCAGCTTCACGCGTAATGCTAACGCGAAATTCTTCTTGCGGTAACTCAATCGCCAAGTCTAGCTTCCGGTCGAACAAAAAATCCCATACACAATTGTCGATGTAAATATTGAAAGGCATCCCGCTGCTCTCCATCGAGGCGGACCGAAGGGCGGCCCCTTCAGTGCAGTCGCCTGCGCAACACAGTACGGTGCTTATCCTGAATAGGTATTGAACCTTCCGTGTCGCACACCGCGAACGTAGCCGCGCGACACCTGAGTCGCTAACTCGTTTTCCAAAAATTCATTCGCAATCAACAACGCCTTCACAGTTTCGCGCGCATCACCGCCGCAAGCTTCGCTTCTTTAGGCGTCGGCAAGGCGCTCGCCAAGAGAGGCGCTCTGGTTCGGTTCTGTAGGTGCGCGCCTGACAAATCAAACCGCCCTGTAAGTGATGGAATATAAGGGATCAAAATAGTAGGGGTTGAAAACAAGCTAGACTCCCGAGGCGGCAAGTGGTCTTCTGAGCTTCTGGCAATCTCAGGTTAGGGGGCGAAAATGCTACGTTCTAAGTTGGGAATTTTGTGTTTGACGTTCTTGCTGTTCGGCTGCTCGCCGCCACCTTTTCAGACCATCAAGATGAGGAGCACGCCCAAAGCGGTTCAGGCAGTGTTTAACGTACCCGGACCTGTCTACATTACAAACAATGTTGGCGGCACAGCTGCTATGGTCACGAACGTCACCTTGAAATTAGTTCGCGAATATACGACGTCAAATCAGCTGGTAACCTACTGGACGCTTGATTACCAATATTACAACGGAAAGTGGACATGGGAATATAATCAGTGGCTCTATATCGACTTTGTAGACCAATATGGAGTCGTACTTGTATCAAACGTTATTGGTACCGAAACGCCATCCGATTATTGCCACTATGGCAGCGGAGTCCATGCGTACCCACCAACAGGAGTGATTAATTTCGATTTTACGAATCCGGCGCTTCTGATTCACATCGCACCGCATGGGACTACGCTATCGGGCGGATCGCCTGGTACGGACCATCGATGCTGATGCAGCCGTGAAAGCTTGACCTCCTAGATCAAGCGATCCTGTAAGTCTTTGAAAATAGGGGGTCCGATTGCAATGATGACAGCTTGCAGTATCGGTGCGGGACCAAGGCAGCGAACGACCTTGACCCCTTCATAGCTCGACGGCCGGTTGATTGCTCGCCCGTGAACGTGGACCAATACCGGCGCACGGTTGCGGTATGTTCGATTGATGGCGTTGACCTTGCGGATTGGCTGGTACGCAACGGGCTCGCGTTGGATTGGCCGAAGTACTCAAAGGGCAAATATGATAAGGCGCAACGCGATGCAGAGCATGCCGGGCGAGGCATGTGGGCAGGCAGCTACGTTGAGCCTTGGCTGTTTCGCGCGTGCATCAGGCAAGGCGGAAGGCCGGGTGACTGCTCGGATGATGCGAGCTTGCATCCATGATGGTTGAGGTTGTGCGGACGTTCCACATAAACATTAAGCAACAGGTCAGATTGAACTACTGAAGGGTACAAAGGGCTATGGCTGATAGAAAAGAAACAACAATAAAATGGGAATATCAGGTTAAGTGGTTTCCGAGTTCTCAGCAGCAATTCAGAAAACCGGTATCGGATTGGTTGTCGATTGAGGGCAAACGCGGATGGGAATTAGTTACGGTATTAGACCGTCCCCAAGAGAAAGAGTTGATCTATTATCTCAAGCGCAGAACAGACCAGCGGCCAACTATTCCTGAGGACGACTACGAGGATTAAGGATGATGTGCCCGTTGGGAAGAAATGGCTAAACCCAGCTAGAGCATTCAGGCGATTATCTCGCGAAGTCTACTGGCCCATTGATTGAACGCAGCGCGCTTCAGTTCGAGCTTCGCCAGTTCGCGGGCGCGCAGCACAGCGGGCGAAGGCTTGATGTAGCCGCGCGTGACGCTCTTGCGTTTCCCGTCGCTGTGATTGAGGCAAAGCGCAATGGTCGATTCCGGTATCCCCATTTCATCCATCTGACTCGCGACGGTGCGCCGCAGGCCGTGAATGGTGTAGTCGGGAGCACCAAGCGCGCGCGGAACGTCGCACTTACAGAATTTGTCGGACACCATCGGCCCGTCGATGCGCTTGCCGTTCACGAGGCCCCAAGGGTTGCCTGCCTTCGTGTCGCCGATGATTGCGAGCATGTCCGCGTTAAGCGGGATGGCGAGGGGCTTGCTGTTCTTCGCTCGGCCTGCCGGTATCGTCCAAACGCCTTCGGCTATGTTCGCCACGTCCATTTCAGCGGCTTCGCTCACGCGACACCCGGTCAGCAGGCATAGCTTCAGAATGCGCGTGTAGGGCACCCGGCAGTATTCGGGGAGCACGTCGGCGACGCCATGCCAGAACACCTTCACCTCAGCGACGGTTAGCGGGCGCACGTTCTCCTTTGGCTCAGCGCCTTCCGGGGTTTCCATTTGCAACATCGGGTTGGCGTCCAGCTCTCCGGCCTGCACCCCCCACCCAAACATGAGACGCGTTCGGCTGTGCAGCGCGACCGCCATTGAGTGCGCGCCACGGTCGCGGGCCTTGTCGATAACGCCTTTGAGAATTTGCCGCGTGGCATTGGGGAGCGTCACCGTTCCGATATGCGCGCCGACGTGGCTCGTCAGCATCCATTCGATATGATCGAGGGTGCGGAGCGGCTTGGGGCTTCGCCTCAGGTCCGCCACGTACAGCCGAATGAGATCGTTCACGGTGGTCACGCCAGCGGGGGCCTCTGCGGTGCCTTCCTTGATGGCGCGGGGATCCAATGGGCGGTTGGCTTTCAAGCGCTTGGCGGTACTCTTTTGCCCGATGGTGGGCCTCCGCAAGCTTCGTGGTCGGGTAGCTGCCGAAGTCTATTCGGCAGCGACGTTTTTCGAGGGTATGAGGTTTTTTGGGGGCCCGGACGGGGCAACCCGGATCGCGAGGCCGCGATAGTCGGCGTCCGGTTCGAAGTGCTCTTCGGGCGTCTTGCCCTTGGCCTTCAGGGCGTCTAGCCATCGTGCGGTGAAGCCTGCCATCGCCGTCCCTCGTTTCTGCGTACAAATCAGGGTCTAAATTTGTACGTATGACAGAGAACGGGTGAATACAAGCGAGAGTTTGCGAGAGTAGCCGAGAGCATACTTGTTCAGCAATATAAGGGGTTAAATGGGATATGAGCCTAGTGTTTTCAGTGCGTTATGGACCTTTTGATCTTTCCTACACCAAAAAATAGCGCCAGCAACAAATAGATGCTATCCGGCCGGGTTCGGCGCGAGCCAGCATTTCTCTCTAGGGAACAGATTATGAAGCCATCGTCGAAGTTCGACATCGTTGTCTATGGCGCTACCGGTTTTACCGGTCAGCTCGTCGCCGAATATCTGGCGGCGCATTATACCGGCAAGAGCGATCCGACATGGGCGATGGCCGGACGCAGCCTGGAAAAACTCGCATCCGTCCGCGACGCGATCGGCGCGCCGGCCGACACGGCCTTGATCAGCGCCGATGCCGGCGATCCCGCATCGCTCAAAGCGATGATCGACCAGACCGGCGCAGTACTCTCGACCGTCGGCCCGTATCAGATCTACGGCTCCGAACTGGTCGCGGCCTGTGCTGCCACGGGCACCGATTATCTCGATCTCTGCGGCGAGCCGGTCTGGATGCGGCAGATGATCGATGCGCATCAGGCCACCGCGCAATCGACCGGCGCGCGAATCGTGTTTTCCTGCGGCTTCGATTCGCTGCCCTTCGAACTCGGCGTGTTCTTCTGTCAGGAGACGGCGAAAAAAGTCCTGGGCGCGCCGGTCAGCCGTGTCAAAGGCCGCGTCCGCGCCATGAAGGGAACGTTTTCGGGCGGCACCGCCGCGAGCGTCAAGGCGACCTTCGCCGCCGCCGCCAAGGACTTGAGCCTGGTGGCGTTGTTGAAGAATCCGTTCGTGCTGACGCCGGGCTTCGAAGGCCCAAAGCAGCCTCCCGGCAACAAGCCGCTGTTCGATCAGGATCTGGATGCATGGACCGCGCCCTTCGTAATGTCGACCATCAACACCCGCAGCGTCCACCGTTCCAATCTGCTGATGGATTTTCCCTACGGCCGGGATTTTATCTATGACGAGATGGTGCTGACCGGCCCGGGAGAGCAGGGCGAAGCCAACGCCAAACGGGTCGTCGCCGCCAATGCCGAGCTGGGCGGTCCCGGTGGTCCGAAACCGGGCGAGGGCCCGTCGAAAGAAGAACGCGAGAACGGACTTTACGATCTCCTGTTTGTCGGTCTCGCGCCGGACGGCCGGCAAATTCACGTCGCGGTGCGCGGCGATCGCGACCCCGGTTATGGATCGACCTCCAAGATGATCGCGGAATCCGCGATCTGCCTGCGAGAACAGCCGGAAATCAAAGGCGGCATGTGGACGCCGGGCGCCGCCATGGGCAACCGCCTGATCAAGCGGCTGGTCGATCGCGCCGGCATCACCTTCACCGTCGAGAAGTAGATCTCCATGCCGTTTTCAAGCGAAGCGGATACCCGGTTCGCATGAAGAAAGCACGTCTAACACGGTTCATGCCGCACGCGGATCGTAGCTGTACATCCAGTTCTGGCTCTTGGATGCGAGCGGGATCAGCATCTTCAACATCTGATTGCGGATCCAGGCGCCGGTGGCGCTGAACTCGCCTTTCTTGTTGCCGTTGCGGCGGGCGGCGGCAACGATCCGCTCCGCGCGCGGACGGCGTTCGCGCTCGAAATTCTGGAAGGTCGCGCCGAGCTCTTGAGCGTCCTGCAGCATCCGGGCAAGCCGCATGGCATCTTCCAGCGCCAGCGAAGCCCCCTGGCCGGCGTGCGGGCTGGTAGCGTGCGCGGCATCGCCGATCAGAAGCGTCCGCTTTCGCGACCATGTCGGCAAGGTCGCGACGTCGAGGGTTGCCGTGACCCCGATGTTTTCGGCAGCTTCCAAAAGCCGCGGAATCGGGTCGTGCCAATCGGCGTGGAAGTCAAGCAGGTGCCGCTTCAGCGCGTCCTGATCCATGGCGCGGAATGTTGCGGCGTCGATGCCGTGCGCGGGCTGGGTGCTCCACCACATCACCCCGTCGCGCGGGTCGGGACTGCAAAAGCCATAGCCGAAAAATCCGCTCTGCCCGAATGTCGTCGCCACACTTTGCCCGATCGAGGTGTTATCGAGCAGCGACCTCGGCAGGAACCCGCCAAAACCAATCTGGCCGGTATCGAAGGGTTTTGGACCGTCCGGAATGACATGGCTGCGCACCGCCGAGTGCACGCCGTCGGCGCCGATCAGGAAATCGCCTTCGGCGCTGGAGCCGTCGGAAAAGTGCGCGACCACCGATTGGTCGGCACGATCTTCGATGCGCACCAGCCGCTTCTCGAAGTGGAGTTCGACGCTCTCGCACCAGGCCTTATTCAGGATCGCCTCGTTGAGCGTGGCGCGGCACATATTCACTGCGGGCTGGCCGAAGCGCGCTTGCATGTTCCGGTTGATGGAACCGAGCCGGCGTCCCGATTGCGAATAGAAATCGAACGATTCCGCGATCGAGCCGCGGCGGATCATCTCGTCGGCGAGGCCGATCTCGGCCAGCACATGCATGCCGTTCGGCGCAATCTGCAGGCCGCCGCCGATCCCGGTCGAGTGCGGCCAGGCCTCGAACAGCTGCGCGTCGATACCGGCCTTCTTGAGCAGGATCGCCGTGACTGGACCGGCAATGCCGGCGCCGATGATGAGGGCTTTGCGGGGTCGTTTCGTCATTTCTTGCTCCCGGTGTCGCTGGGGGTTAAGAAGGTACGGCTGCTAGTTATCTTAGTGGCTAAGATATCATCGGACTAAGATATGAAACGGGCCTTGTCAAGCGCGAAAACGCGCGCGACGCTGATGCAGGAACTGGAACACGCGATCCGGCGGTCTTCCGGGCTGGGCGCGATATTTTCGCAAACGGTCGCCGATCGTGCTGGCGTTTCGAGTTCCGACCTCGAATGCCTCGATTTCCTGAATCTGGAGGGCCGTGTGACGGCGGGGAAGCTTGCCGAGGTCACGGGCCTGACTACCGGCGCCATCACCGGCGTGGTTGACCGGTTGGAGAAGGCCGGCTTCGTCCGCCGCGAACGCGACGTCAGCGATCGGCGCAAGGTGTTCATCGCGATCGTTCCGGAAAACGTCGCGAAGATCGGAAAATTTTACCAGCACATGCAGCGGGCCATGCTCCGGGAATGGGAGGCCTATTCGGACGCGGAGCTGCGGCTGCTGCTTCGGTTCATGGCGCAGGGCTACAAGACGATGTTGGCGGCGATCGAGGAGTTGAAGGCGATGATCGAGGAGCCGCCGAAGGGCAAGCCAACCGGTCCTACGAAGCCTGCGCGGGCGCCATGAGCGGCTGGTCCGAGGCCGCCGTCTTGTAGGTTTTTGCGGCCGCAAACATGCCCCACATCGCGCCCAGCATCATCCAGAAGTGCCGCCAGTGGTCGGTGTCGATCACAAAGCTCTCGCCGACCGTCCCCAGAAATGCCGAGAAGATCGCAAGGTAAGCGCGCTGCCAGGGCACGCGGACGAAGACGTGGCGGAATCCCATGATGACCGTGACGAACACCAGCGCGGGATAGCAGACGCCCGAAATCCAGCCGCCCGACATGAAGGCGTTCAGATAGGAGTTGTGGGTGTCCTCGGGGAAATAATTGCGGAACTGCAGCGGGCCGATGCCGAACGGCAGGTCGAGCGCCATCTGTGCGCCCAGAATATGCCGGCCGAAGCGGCCGAACCGGCCCTCGTCGTAGCTTTGATCGAAGCTCGCGCGCTGTTTGAACATCTCGCTGATGGAGTCGAACGACAGCAGCACCGCAATCAGCAGCACCACGATGACGATTGCAACCACCGACATCACGATGATCCGCGAGCGCTGGCCGCGGGACTGGCTGGTCAAGACCATCAACGCCAGCATGAAGGCCGAGGTGATCGCGAGACCGCCCCATGCCGCGCGCGAAAACGCCAGCAGGATCGCCAGCGCCATGATGCCGAGCGCGATGGTGCCGCGGCATGCCTTGCCAAATCTGTCGGAGACGACGCTTTGCAGCACGAACAGCGAGGGCAGGATCAAGAACGCGCCCAGCACGTTCGGATCTTTGAATGTGCCACGCGCCCGCTCGTACAGCGTCAACAGGTCGTGGCCGCCGGGCACCAGGTTGAAGTAGCCGGCAATGCCAGCGATCGCCGCAATCATCCCGCCGACGATCAGGCCGCGGCGGAGCATGTCGAGCCTGGCTTCGCTATCCTCGGACACCACCATGGCGAAGAACATCACAGTAACCGCCATGTACCATGATGTCGCGATCCAGTTCGCGACCTCGGGCTTGTCGAAAAACGGGATGGCGCCGATCGAATAGCCGATATTGACCAGGAACAGCAGCAGCAACAGCGGCATGAAAGCGAACCGCAACCGTAAGCCCGTCGCAAAGAAGATGATGGTGGCGGCGAGCGTCACCAGCTCGTACGGGCTCGGCTCGATAAAGACGATCGCGCCGCTTGCTCCGACCAGCCACACCAGCGCGCGTTGCAGCGCGACCACGCGCGGCGCCGTCACGGATAAGGGGAAGTCCCCGGCTGTCGCCGCATACGCCATCACACACTCTTAAAACGCAACGCAACTCATACGCAGGCCGAATCGGGGCGTTTAATAAGCATTCTCGTTCTTCGTCATCAGCGCCAACGGCGTCTTGAGAAGAATGTAGAGATCGAACAGCACCGACCAGTTCTCGATGTAATAGAGGTCGAACTCGACACGCTTCTGGATCTTCTCCTCGCTGTCGACTTCGCCGCGCCAGCCGTTGATCTGGGCCCAGCCGGTAATGCCGGGTTTGACGCGATGACGCGCGAAATAGCCGTCGACGGCCTCGTCGAACAGCCGGCTCTGCAACTTGCCTTGCACGGCGTGTGGGCGCGGTCCGACCAGCGACAAATTACTCTTGAATACGACGTTGAAGAGCTGCGGCAATTCATCGAGGCTGGTCTTGCGGATGAAGCGGCCGACCCGGGTCACGCGGGGATCGTTCTTGGTCACGACCTTGGAGGCCGTCGGGTCCGCTTGATGGTGATACAGCGAGCGAAACTTAAAGACGTCGATGCGCTCGTTGTTGAAGCCGAATCTTTTTTGGCGGAACAGGACCGGGCCGGGGCTGTCGAGTTTGATCGCGAGCGCGACCAACGCCATCACCGGCAACGCCAACAGCAGAATGAGCCCGCCGGCGACACGGTCGAACAGCCACTTCATCACCAGGTCCCAGTCGGTAATCGGCGCCTCGAACACGTCGAGCGTCGGGACCTTGCCGAGATATGAATAGGAGCGGGGGCGGAAGCGCAGTTTGTTGGTGTGGGCGGAAAGGCGGATGTCGACCGGCAGCACCCACAATTTCTTCAGCATTTCGAGGATCCGCGTCTCCGCCGAAATCGGCAGCGCGAACAGCACGAGGTCGACACGGGTGCGGCGGGCGAACTCGACGATATCGTCGACCTTGCCGAGCTTTGGGCTGCCGGCGCAGGTTTCCAGCGCGCGGGCATCGTTGCGGTCATCGAACACACCGAGGATGTCGATGTCAGAGTCGTCCTGGACATTGAGCGCTTCGATCAGCTTTTCGCCGTTCTCGTCGGAGCCGACGATGATGGTGCGTCGGTCGAGCCGGCCTTGCCGCGCCCAGCTGCGCACCATGGCGCGCAGGAACAGCCGCCCGGAGATCAGCGCGGCGAGGCCAACGCAGAAGAATGCCGACAGCCACAACCGCGAGACTTCGCTGCCGAGCTTGGCGAAGAAGGAAGCGCCGATAAACAGCAGGAATACGAATGCCCAGGAAGAGATCATCCGCGTCATCTGCCGGAGCTGACCGCGAAACACCTGGACTTCGTAGATATCGGCGGCCTGGAAGCAGACCACGGCGGCGGCCGTCATGCCGAAAATGGCGGAGACGTATTCCCAATGGAAGCCGGAGAGCGGCACCACATAGCCCAGATAGAGCGCGATGCCGACAAAACTCAACAGCACGAAATCGGCGAGGCGCACGGCGCCTGCGATCACGATCGGCGAATAGGCCCGGCGTACTTTCTGGTTGCTGACGGCGAGTGCTGCGGGCGACAGCCGCCGGCGACGTTCGATCGGAGGGCGATCCGCCGAGGAGGCGGCCGCGGCTTCCGCCGCGGCATCTAGCATCGAGCGTGCGTTGATTGGTTCCACAGTTCCCAAATCCGTATCCTGCCCAGTCACATAGGCATGCGCATGCCGAGGCGGAATTCCTCGTCTCACCGCTTAACGGACAAATCGGAAGAAACTGTTATCGTGGTAAAGAGCGGTTAACGGCCCGCAAACGCCTGGCCGTAGCCGGCCAAAACTCCTTCGACCATCGCGTTCTGCGAGAAATGCATCAGCACTCTCTCGCGGAGCGATTTGGTCCGCGCCTGCGCGGCGTCAGGATCCTCGAGGGCAGATTCGATCGCGTCCGCGATCGCGCCCGCACTATTGGGGGCGAACAGCCCGTCCGTATGTGAGCCGAAAATCTCCGGAATGCCGCCGACATTGGCGGCCACCATCGGAATTCCGGCCGCGGCCGCCTCGATTACGACATAAGGCATCGAATCCCCGCGGGAGGGAACCACCAGTACTTTGCCTTTCGAGAAACCATACCGCGCCTTGACATGACCGATGAAGCGCACCGCCTGGCCAAGGCCGAGCCTTTGGATTTGCGCCTTGAGGGTTTCCAGCTCCTCGCCGTCGCCGGCGAGCGTCAGCTTCACCGGCTTGCGGTCGGTATGCAGCCGCGCCACGGCATCGATCAGGAGGTCGGCGCCCTTGATGTGCCGGAACTCGCCGACATAGACGATGTCGGTGGCGTCGTCGGCCCTGACCATCGGGTCGAACTCGTCCGCGGTCACGCCATTGAAGACGCAGCGCACGAGCCCGCTCGGCGTGCCGATGGTGCGCTGATAGGTATCGCGCGCGAAGGCGCTTTCGAACAGGAACAGATCGGTGGAGTTCATCAGTGCGCGCTCGAGCCGGCTATAGAGCGCGCCCTTGAGTGTTTCCAGTGGGTAATGCAACGAGCCGCCATGCGGGGTATAGACCCGGATGCTGTCCTTCGAGTGGGATTTCAGGCGGATGAAGGCGCCGGCTTTGGCGCCGTGTCCGTGCAGGACATCCGGCTTCAGTCGCCGGATCAGGCCCATGAAACGTGCCCAAACCAAAAAGTCCGTCGGATAGGGTTCACGGTGAATGGCGATGCGATGAACGCCGAGTTTCAACCGGGGCGTGATCTCCTTGAGCGCCGCCTCGGCGCGCGCGCCGCCGGTCAAGCTGTCGGCGATGATACCGACTTGGTGGCCGCGGTCGGCCTGTCCGTTGGCGAGGTCGAGGATGTGCCGGAAGATTCCGCCCACCGGCGCGCGCACCGCGTGCAGGATACGAAGCGGCCGATCTGCGATTACGGGCATGATTAGAACCAGCGTTCGCCGACGAGAATGGTATCGCCTGGGCTGAGCGCGGTGCCGAGCGGCACCGCGACGCGGGATGAGCCCGAACCATCGGTGTGGGTTAGCGTGACCTGGTCGCGGAGCGCGCGGGGCGAGAAGCCGCCGGCGATGGCGACCGCACTCTCGACGCTCATATTGGGCACGTAGGGATATTGGCCGGGTGCTGCAACTTCGCCGAGGATGAAGAACGGCCGGTAGGATTCGATTTCCACCGCCACGGAGGGATCACGGATATAGCCGTTGCGCAGTTTGCCGGCGATCTCGCTGGCAAGTCCCGCCGGCGTTCGCCCGCGCGCTGCGACCGCGCCGATCAGCGGCATGGTGATGACGCCGCCGGCATCGATCGCATAGGTATTGGTAAGGCCTTCCTGGCCGTAGACCACGACCCGCAACTTGTCGCCGGCGTCGAGCCGATAGGCCGCGTCATAGGCGGCCGGCATGGGTGCGGCCGCGTACGCAACCGGGGTGGGGGCCATGGTGTAGGATCGACCGTAGGCAGGTTGACCGTAAGCCATCGCATCGAGGCCGCTTGGCGGCGGGACCGCGGCAACAGGACCGGCCGCGCGCATGCAGCCCGGCAGAGCGAGCGCAGCGAACAGACAGATGATAGCGGCGCGCACGCCTCGCATCGGGCAACCCATGGGAAATATTGATTCCGATTAAGGACTTTCATGGTTAACAAAGCATGACGGCGATGACTGCGCCCCCGATGTCCCCGGCATCAAATCGCCCGAATTAACCCAGCGGCAACCTTAATGGAGTGTAATCGCGCCAGCTTTGGTAGAGTCGCTGTGTCTTGCGGGAGTGTGCGATGCGTGTAGCGTTCTGGCGTGCAGCGAAGGACAAGGCCTTGATCCAGAGGGCCATCGCGAAGCTGGCACCAGCTCCGTATAAGTCGGCCGCCGCGCCCGCATCGGGGGATCTGGACCTGCGCGCGCTTGGCCAGACGCTGATGCGAAACCGGCGCTGGATCATCGTCCCGACGCTGATAGCCGCATTGCTGTCGATTGCCGCGGTCAATCTGGTTACCCCGCGATACAAATCCGAAGCGCGGATTCTGGTCGACGGGCGCGAAAACGTGTTCCTGCGGCCGAACGGCGAGCGCAATGAGGAGCGCACCGCGCTCGATGCCGAGGCCGTCACCAGCCAGGTCCAGCTTTTGCTATCGCGCGATCTCGCGCGCGAAATCATCAAGCAGAACAAGCTTGCCGAGCGGCCGGAATTCGATCCGGTGCTGCAGGGCTTTTCGCCGCTGAAATCGCTGCTGGCCTTGTTCGGCATCGGCCGCGACCCATTCTCGTTGACGCCGGAAGAGCGTGTGCTGGATGCCTATTTCGACCGCTTTACCGCATACGCGGTCGATAAATCACGCGTCATCGTCATCGAGTTCCAGTCGCTCGATCCGGATCTGGCGGCGCGCGTCGCCAATTCGATCGCCGAAGGCTACCTGGTGCTGCAGCAGAATGCGCGGCGGGAGCAGGCCCAGGGCGCGAGCCAATGGCTGTCGGGCGAGATCGACAATCTGCGCAAGAAGGTCGCGGAGGCGGAATCCCGGGTTGAGGATTTTCGCTCGAAATCGAGCCTGTTCGTGGGCACCAACAATACCACGCTGTCGAACCAGCAGATGGGCGAACTGAATACACAGCTCAACAACGCGCGCGCGTTGAAATCCGACGCGGAATCGAAAGCGCGGCTGATCCGCGAGATGCTCCAGAGCGGCAAGCCGATCGAGGCCTCGGAAGTGCTCAACTCCGAACTGATCCGCAGGCTCTCCGAACAGCGCGTCACGCTGCGCGGCCAGCTTGCCGAGCAGTCCTCGACGCTGCTCGACAATCATCCGCGCATCAAGGAATTGAAGGCGCAGCTGGCCAATCTCGACGGACAAATTCGCGATGAAGCCAGCAAGATTTCCCGCTCGCTCGACAACGACGCGCGGATCGCCGGCAGCAGGGTCGAGGGCTTGAGCGCCAGCCTCGAACAGTTGAAGAAGCAGGCGACCTCGACCAATGGCCAGGATGTCCAGCTTCGCGCGCTCGAGCGGGAAGCCAAGGCGCAGCGCGACCTGCTGGAATCCTATCTTGCGAAATATCGCGAGGCCAATACGCGCGAGACCATCGACGCGGCGCCTTCGGACGGACGGATCATTTCCCGCGCCACCGTTTCCAATGCGCCTGCCTACCCGAAAAAACTGCCGATCGTGCTGATCGCGACGCTGGCAACCTTGATGCTGAGTTCAGGCCTGATCGTAACCGGCGAGTTGTTGCGTATGACAGCGCCGCGCGCGGCGGCCGCGTTGGCGTCCTCGCTGGTCCCGGCCCGCGCGCCAGCTGCGGCCACGGTTGCCGCCGGTCCCACGTCAGCGTTCGCCGAACCGCCTCCAGAGACACGGAGGGAAGCCGTCACCGACATTCCGACTGAGCTCTCCGAGATCGAACGACTCGCCGATAGCTTGCGTCGCGCCGGCGAGGCCGCCCGCAAGGTCACGATCCTCGGCACCGCTTCGAGCGAGAGCATCACTTTGACGGCGCTGACGCTGGCGCGGCTGATCGCGCGCCAGGCGCGCGTCGTGGTGGTCGATCTGTCGGCGTCGTCGCCGACGATGTCGGCGATTTCAGTCGATCCGGCGGCTCCGGGGCTTGCCGAATTGATGCTGGGCGAGGCGTCGTTCGCGCAAATCATCACCAAGGACCGGCTGTCGCGGGTTCACCTCGTCAATGCCGGGCGTCCGGGCTTTGACCGGGCCTTGCTGCAGTCACCGCGGCTGACGCTCGCCATCGATGCGCTCAAGCGGGTCTACGACCACGTGCTGCTCGATGCCGGCACCGCGTCCGATCTGCCGGCGGAGCTGTTGACGGCGCAGGCGCACGCCGTTGTCGTGCCGGATGCCTCGATGACGCCGGACGCCCGCGCCGTGATGTGCGACCAGCTCAAGGCGGTGGGTTTTAGCGAGGTGACGATGCTGAGCAAGCCCGCGCAGCCGTCGGACGCGATCGAGCCCGCTCCGCAGGTGGTCGCGGCCTGAAGGTCGCCCTCACTTCGGCTCAGGGATGCTTCATTCAACCGTGAAACGCGCTGCGCAGCTTTTGCGCCAAACCAAGCAGCGCCTGATTGTGCTTGACCAGATATTTGGCGCGGTTGATGGCTGACAATGCGGAAGCTGCGAGCTTGCCGCGTGGGCTGAGCGGAATGAAACAGTCGAAGATCGGCTCGTCGTTCTTGCAGAAAAACCGCTTGTAGTCGTCGGAACCTACCCCGAAATCGATCGCACGATAGCCGCGCCCGGCATAGTGGTCGACGATATCGCGCATCAGGATCAGCCCGGGGCTAAGGCGGGAATTGGCCGACATCGTGTAGGTGTTGAACATCATCGAAAAGCGATGCCCATCGCCGACGCCGGCAAAAATCGCAATCACCTCATCGTCGCATTCAAGGGCGTGAATGTCGATGACGTGATGACCCTCCGCGAGCCGTGCCATGCAGGCGGTGCGGACAAATTCCTCGACGCCGGGATCGGCGAACACGTTGGGAAGTTTTTGTTCCGCCATCCGCAGCGGCTTCATCTGGAAGAACCAGTCGAGCAGGCGCTTGATCTCGGCGTCGGTGGCGGCAGCGGCATAGCGATAGCCCGGCAGCTTCCGCAGCTTGCGTTCCTTGGCTTTGAGCCGTCGGCGGAATGAATGGCTGACGAGCGCCGTTGGCGGCGCGTCCGGCGCGATGATGAGCAGCGGGCAATCGTTGGCGGAGGGTTGGTTCGGCAGCAAGGCCATCGGGTTCGGCAAATCGCGCCAGCGCCGCGGCTGCTGGCCAAGCGCCAGAACATCGGCGCCGGAGCGATCGCGGATCGCCGCTACCAGCGCGTCGAGGTCGATTGCGGTCGCTTCAGCCGCAAATTTCCCATCCCATAGCGCCATGTTGAACGTTGCGTGCTTGCCACCCATGAAACAGGCGGTGCGAACGCCGTATCGCCGCCCGAGCGCGAGCGGCAGCAACAGCAGCGGCCGGTGCTCGGCGTCGTAGGCGATCACGATGAGAGGCCGCAGGTCTTCGCGGGCGCCGACGTGGCGTTGCCAGGGCTCAAGGAAATCGAACCGCTGATACGGCGTTGAGAAATGCTGCTGATCTTCGAGGCCGCGCCAGATCGTCTCGGCCTGGCCAAGGTCGCTGAGAATATCGACACTGGCAATGCGGCTCGCCTTCGACCATGCTGGCGATTCTGCCGTCCGGCTTTCGATCGCCGCAGCCATGGTCATTGCAATGCCTGTCCGTAGGGAATTATTTACGTTTTTCGCCCTTGGCCGACCTTTGCAAAGAAATGTCAACAAAGAGTAATGACAATACGGCCGGGGCGAGGCGGAAATCGCCGCCAGGAGCATTTTCAAGAATGCTCATGGCCGATAAGTTGCGCGTATTCTATTCGCAAAACCGCTGTCCACTTTTGCGGAATACGCGGTAAAGGGCGGGACCTTGCCATCCGACAACCCATATTTGACGCGCCTGCAGCTTGAGCTCGCCTATTTTAGCGGTGTTCCCTGGTTGAGGGGGCGGGGAGGCGGCGGCGCCGGCGTCATCCTGCGGTTTGAGCGTGTGCGCCCGCGGCAGCCGGCGCCGTTTCAGCCGCTCATTTCCCGCGAAATCACGCCGAAATTTCTCGATCGAACGATCCGGGCGCTGAAGCGCTGGAAATACGATATCGTCTCAATCGACGAGGTTGTCCGGCGGGCGGTGACGCTCGCCTCGCGAAGGCGGTTTGTCTGCCTGACCTTCGACGGCGGCTATAAGGATGTGATCACGTCCGCCTATCCGGTGCTGTCGCGGCACGACGTTCCCTTCACCGTTTATCTGCCGACCGCGTTCCCCGACGGCGTTGGCGAGGCCTGGTGGCTCGCGCTGGAGCGGATCATTGCGCGCGAAAGCCGCCTCAGCCTGGTGATGGATCGCAAGGAGCTTCGTTTCGATATCAGGCAGACATCCGAAAAATATCAGCTTTACGAATTTCTCGAGAGCTGGATGCGCTCGCTCGCGCCGTCTGATCTTTCGGCGGCAATCAAGGATATCTGCTCGCGATACTCGGTCGATCTCGCGGCATTGACGCGCGACGCATCAATGGATTGGGACGATCTGACAAAGCTTGCGGTTGACCCGCTGGTGACGTTCGGCAGCGCGACGGTCAACTATCCGGTGCTGTCGAACCTGAAAAACGCGGTGGCGCTGCGCGAGATGACGATGGGCAAGGCGGTGGCGGAAGCGGCGTTCCGGCGCGACGTCAGGCATTTTGCCTTTCCGTTCGGCGATCGCGCCGCGTTTCAGCGGCTGCATGTCATGATGGCCGCCGAGGCCGGCTTCACCAGCGCGGCGTCGGCGATTCCGGGCGTCGTGGAGGCCGAAGGCCGCACCAATTTACACGCGCTTCCGCGCATCGCCTGGGACGGACGACAGCGTTCGCTTCGCGTTATGCGCGTGATGCTTTCGGGATTCACATTTGCGCCGGTGCAGCCCACCCGCACCGCGCCGGCGAGAGCATGATCCGGAAAAGCATGCCCTCGGGCTTGACCCGAGGGTGGGTACCGGTTTTCCCTCGCGACAAACGCGAAGCGTTTGCGCGGAGATCGTGCTCAAAAAAGATAACGCTTGAGCCTGATTCAACCCAGTTGAATCAGGTTCTAGCGATCCGGCCGAGCCATCCAGCTGACGATCGGCATCGCCGGCAGCACCCATCCGATCCCGGCAACGACATAGAAGATCGCCTGCAACAGGCCCGAATTCGCCAGCCACGGCGTCTGCGCCACCGTCATTCCCATCAACGACCACACCACCACCAGCAACAACAAGGCGATGGTTCCAAAGAATTTGCGGGTGCGTATGGTCATGACGGAAATGTGCGGCTCGCTCTTGAGGCGCGCCTTGCGCGCGGGAAGGGGCGGACTATAAGGGGCGCGCAAATTCAATCAAGCGCAGCTTCGATGACCTTTATTGCCGCAACCCACCCGCCGGACAACCGCGCGATCAGATGGTGGCTCATCTCGATCGCCGCCCTGATCGCGATCATGGTGCTGGTCGGGGGCGCGACCCGTCTCACCGAGTCGGGGCTCTCGATCGTCGAATGGAAGCCGGTCACGGGCACGCTGCCGCCGCTCAATCAGGCGCAGTGGACCGAGGCGTTCGAGGCCTACAAGTCGATACCGCAATATCGCGAACTCAACGCCGGCATGTCGCTCGGCGAGTTCAAGACGATTTTCTGGTGGGAATGGAGCCACCGGCTGCTCGGGCGCGTGATCGGGGTTGCCTATCTGCTGCCGTTTCTCTTTTTTCTGTGGCGCGGCGCCGTGAGCGCGGACCTGCGGCGGCGGCTGTGGCTGATCTTCGGTCTCGGCGCGCTGCAGGGCGCGGTCGGCTGGTGGATGGTGGCCTCCGGACTTTCGGAGCGGGTGGAAGTTTCACATTATCGTCTGGCCACGCATCTGGTGCTGGCGCTGCTGATTTTCGCTGGCATCGTCTGGACGCTGCGGCGGCTCGCGGACCGGCCTCAGGTCGCCGCGACGGCGCGGCTGAAGATCACCGGTGTAGCGCTCGTGGTCGTGACCTTCGTGCAGCTTTATCTGGGAGCGCTGGTCGCGGGCCTGCGCGCCGGAAAGATCTACAACACCTGGCCCGAGATCGATGGCGGATTTATCCCCTCCGCGGCGCGGCTGTGGTTCGAGACGCCGTGGTGGCGTAACCTGTTCGACAATGCGCTCACGTTGCAGTTCGAGCATCGCATGGTTGCCTATGGGCTGTTTGCGCTTGCGGTGCTGCACGCGCTCGACGCGGTTGGGTCGCGGGCCGGTGCCGCCGCGATCACCGGCGCATGGTGGCTGGTGGCAGCGGTGACGATGCAGGCGACGCTGGGCATTCTGACGCTACTCAATCAGGCTCCGATCGATCTCGCGCTTACGCACCAGGCTGTTGCGATTGTGGTTTTGACGTTAGCGGTGTTCCAGGCCGAGCGATTGGCGGCGCGGCCGGTCGAAGACGCGCAGCGGAAGCTCACTATGCCGATGACCCAAACCGGTTGAATCGAACGGCGCGCTAGCAATAACCGTAAACACCGCAGGCGTAGGGCAGGCGGTCCCAATAGCTGACGTAGGGACCGCCATAATAGGGGCCTTGGTATTCGTCGGAATAAGCCGATCCATAGTAGCCGGGGAATGTCGCGGCCCCCGGAAGCAAGGACGCGCCGCCCCAGGGTCGGATATAGGGGACCTCGGCATAGACGGGCGTAAACAGCAATTCCGGAGTCTCGTAGGCTTCGTACGGCCGAGCGTAAGAGCGATGAGACCAATAAGGCGCCTCGTACGAAATGGTTGTTCTGAAATTGTAATGCGGCCGCGGCAGGCCCGGAGGCAAGATGACGGCGGCGCGGTGCCAGCCGTGACGGGCGAGGGGGCGGTCGGCACTCATCGCAGGTACGCTGGCTGCCATCGCTGCAAGCAAGGCAATTGAAAAGCGGAACATCGGCTGCTCCGAAGGACGGTTTCGGTACGGCGTCATTATATCGAACGCTGGCGCACGCGGCAGCGTCCGATATAGTCGATCTTGAAACATGGCTAAGGCCGCTAATTCATCCCCATTTCGCTGCAATGAAGGCCGTTACGCGCCCAGCGCCTGCTCCAGATCCGCGATCAGATCTTCCTTGTCCTCGATGCCGATCGACAGCCGCACCACGTCGGGGCCTGCGCCCGACCTGATCTTGGCGGCATCGTCGAGCTGGCTGTGCGTGGTCGAAGCCGGGTGAATCACCAGCGAGCGGGTGTCGCCGACATTGGCGAGATGCGAGAACAGTTTCAGGTTCGACACCAGGTTGACGCCGGCCTCATAGCCGCCCTTGAGGCTGAAGGTGAACACGGCGCCGGCACCCTTCGGCGCATATTTGCGCGCGAGGTTGTTGTATTTGTCGCCCGACAGGCCGGCGTAATTGACCGAAGCCACCGCGGCATGGCCTGAAAGAAATTCGGCGATCGCTTTGGCGTTCTCGCAATGCTTTTGCATGCGCAACGGCAGCGTCTCGATGCCGGTGAGAATCATAAACGCGTTGAATGGCGACAGCGCCGGGCCGAGATCGCGCAGGCCCAGCACCCGGCAGGCGATCGCAAAGGCGAAATTCCCAAAAGTCTCCTGGATCCTGATGCCGTGATATTCCGGGCGCGGCTCGCTCAGCATCGGATATTTATTGTTCTTCGACCAGTCGAAGGTTCCGGCATCGACGATGATACCGCCGAGCGAATTGCCATGGCCGCCCAAAAACTTGGTCAGCGAATGCACCACGATGTCGGCGCCGTGGTCGATCGGGCGGATCAGATACGGCGTCGCCAGCGTATTGTCGACGATCAGCGGCACGCCGGCATCGCGCGCAACCGCCGCGACCGCCTCGATATCGGTGACGCTGCCGGAGGGATTTGCAATCGACTCGACGAAAATCGCCTTGGTGCGTGGCGTGACGGCGCGCTTGAAACTGTCGATATCGTCAGGGTCGGCCCACGCCACGTTCCAGCCAAAGCTCTTGAACGCATGGGTGAACTGGTTGATCGAGCCGCCATAAAGCTTGCGCGCGGCAATCAGTTCGTCGCCGGGCGTCATCAATTGCTGCAGCGCGACAACTTGCGCGGCGTGTCCGGAGGCGACGGCAAGCGCAGCGGTGCCGCCTTCGAGCGCGGCGACGCGTTCTTCCAGCACCGCGTTGGTCGGGTTTCCGATGCGGGTGTAGATATTTCCGAATGCCTGCAGCCCGAACAGCGAGGCGGCGTGGTCGGCATCGTTGAACACGAACGACGTGGTCTGGTAGATCGGCGTCGCGCGCGCGCCGGTGGTCGGATCGGGTTGCGCGCCGGCATGCACGGCCAGCGTCGAGAATCCTGGAAGACGGTCGGTCATTCGTGGTGCCCTGCCTTGTCGTATTTGAAATCGCGCGGGCCGGCATGCTGATGGCGGCGGCGTCCGCCGTCAAGGCGGTGTTGGGTGTCAGTCGATGTTCGCAGCGCTCGTGCTTCGGGTTGGCGCATTCCCGAAACAATCGTTTCGCATTTGCGTCACGAAGTGCCGCTCTTGTTTTTCGCGGCGCGGTCGGAAGCTTTGGTTTCGCCGCCGCCGACGCTCGTCCGATCCAGCGAAAGCCGCATGCCCTGCGTCGGTATTGGCGCGCGCTTGGAGCTGAGCGTCCGCGAATTGACGCCCATCCACGAAATCTCCGAGGACAGCCGGCCATATTCGATTTTCGGGCAGCGGTTCATGACGACTTTCAAACCGGCAGCTTCGGCTTTTGCGGCCGCGGCATCGTCGCGCGCGCCGAGTTGCATCCAGATCACGTTTGGCAGCGGCATGAGCTTGAGCGCCTCATCGACCACAGGCCCGATGTGGCTGGAATTCCGGAAAATGTCGATCATGTCGACGGGCCGGCCGATCTCTGCGAGCGAAGCAACAAAGGGTTTTCCCAAGAGGCTCTTGCCGACATGGCCCGGATTGACCGGGATCATGTCGTAGCCGCGCTGCGCCAGATATTTGAAGGCAAAATAGCTCGGCCGCACATTGACCGGCGAGGCGCCGACCATCGCGATCGATTTTACGCTGTTGAGAATCTCGCGGATGTAGTCGTCGGCATAGGCGTCATGGTTCATCTTCAATTCCTTGTTCCTCATGGTGAGGAGCGCGTCTTCGCGCGTCTCGAACCATGAGGCCACAGCGCGGGCCACATCCTTCGAGACGCGGCGAAGACGCCGCACCTCAGAGGCTGTGAATCTTTCAATTTTTGCGTTTTCCGACATGAGTCAAATCAAGGGCTTAGACCCCTAGAAACCGTCGAAATTCGAATACATTCACAAACTCTCAGGATGAGGATCACCTATCCTGCCACTTCGGTTCGCGCTTTTCGATGAAGGCGCCGATGCCTTCCTCGGCGTCGCGCGCCATCATGTTCCCGGTCATCACCTCGGCCGCGTAGCGATAGGCATCGGCAAGGCTCATCTCGGCCTGGCGGTAGAACGCTTCCTTGCCAAGCTTGACGGTGTAGGCGGATTTGAGCGCGACCTTCTGCGCCAGCGCGATGGCTGCATCCCGTTCGGTGCCGGCGGCGACGACGCGGTTGACGAGGCCGATCGCCTGCGCGGTCGTTGCCGAAACCGGCTCGCCCGTGAGTAGCATCTCCATCGTCTGCTTGCGCGGCACGTTGCGCGACAGCGCCACCATCGGCGTCGAACAGAACAATCCGATATCGACGCCGGGCGTCGCAAAGCTTGCGGCCTCCGACGCCACGGCCAGATCGCAGCTTGCCACCAATTGGCAACCGGCGGCGGTGGCGATGCCCTGGACCGCGGCCACGACCGGTTTTGGCAAGTGCACGACGGCCTGCATCATTGCGCTGCAGGCGTTCATGATTTGCGAGAAATAGGCGCGGCCGCGATCGGCGTCGCTGCGGCGGGCGGTGAGTTCCTTCATGTCGTGACCGGCAGAGAAGGCTTGGCCGTTGGCCGCGATCACGACCGCGCGCACGCTTGCGTCGTCGTGAATTTCCCTGAGCGAGGCGTGCAGGTCGGCGATCAGTCCCTCCGACAGGCTGTTGCGGGCGTGCGGCCGATTGAGCGTGAGCACGGCGATACTGCCGAGCGTCTCGCGCAGCAGGATCGGCGATTGCGGCGTGGTCGCGCGTGCGGTCTGAGCGGTCATCGAATTTTCCAATGGCTGCGCGGTCATACGGGTATTGTATACGATCGTCTACATGGCGCGAGTCGGAACAGGTTCACGCGTTCACCAAAATTGAGGGCGCGCAATAGGGTTTGCAAGTCCGGCTTCGGTGCGATCATGGAATGGATCTTGGGCAGGGCTATATCCATTATTTCTTTTTCTTCTCGGCCAGAGCCAAGGTTGCGCTGTCCACAAATCGCTCCATGAGATGAGGCGCCGAGGCTCCAAACATGCGGATACGGCCAGTGTGGGCGAGAAGCAGCAGCCCCGCCGCATGCGCGAAGATGTCCGCCATTAGCAATCTTGCCTCCTCACGGCGGGCACCGAGGGCTAGGGCAGCATCGACGATCGGATGCAATGCCAATTCAAGGGCCGCATTGAGGATTTCATCGCGTTCCTTGCCGAGACCGTGCGGCTTCATGCCGCCGCGGAACAGATAAAAGCCGAGATCAAGGTCCCCGGGATTGTCTGCGTAATATCGGAAGAACGCCATAGCAGCTGCCCGGAGCTGGTCCGCCGGCGTCTTGGCGCGTGTCGTTGCACGCGCGACGGCCTTTCCCAGATCGGACAGCGATTCTCGAAGAAGTTCCCCGTATATCGCTTCCTTGGATTCGAAGTGAAAGTAGAGCGCTGCGGGCGTGTAACCGGCCGCCGTCGCAATCGCCCGCAATGAAGCGCCGTCCAGCCCTTCAGCCTCGAACACCTGCCGAGCAGCGCCCATGATCAAGCTGCGTTTCAGCTCGCTCACCGCCCTCTGCCGGCCGATTCTCTGTTCTTTTGCCATTGGTCATCTATTAGCACGCTTGACGAGTATTCTAACAGTGTTAGAATTTTCAAACGCACTAAAAAATAGCGATCAACAAGGAGGCTCCCATGACAGTTAAGATTGAGAAAGACGGGCCGGTTTGGACCATCATTCATGATCGGCCCGAAGCCCGTAATGCCATGGATCCCAAAAGCGCCGATGCCCTGACCGCCGCCTTCCTCGAGTTCGATGCTGACAAGGACGCCTCAGTTGCAGTCTTTTATGGGGAAGGCGGTGCGTTCTGTGCGGGGTGGGACCTCAAATACGTCAGCTCCCTCGATGCAGCTTACCCGCTGGGCGAACTTGATATCTCGACTGCCCGGCCGCGCGGCAACGGCGGCGAAATTCCACGCGGCCCGCTGGGACCATCTCGTCTGGAATTGGACAAACCGGTCATTGCGGCGATTGAAGGTCCGGCGGTCGCCGGCGGCATGGAACTGGGATTGTGGTGCGATTTTCGGGTGATGGCCGGAGAGTCTTATTTCGGCGTTTATTGCCGTCGATGGGGCGTCCCGCTGATCGATGGAGGCACGGTGCGGTTGCCCCGCATTGTGGGGCAGGGCCGCGCGCTTGAGATTATCCTTACGGGGCGCAAGGTCCCTGCCGAGGAGTGCATGTCCATCGGTTTGTGCGAATACCTGACCCCGAAGGGCGGAGCGCGCGCGAAGGCAGAGGCGCTCGCACAAGAGATCGCGCGCTTTCCGCAGGTTTGCGTCCGTGCCGATCGAAGGTCCGCCATCAAGAGCCATGGCCTTACCGTCCGCGAGGCTCTGATTCAGGAATGGTACAACGGGCGCGAGGCCTTGATCGAAGACGGCGTGGCGGGGGCAGGCCGCTTCAGCGATGGGCTCGGGCGGCATGGCGATTTCGAGAAGATAAAGTAGCGGTTCGGCCTTGCTCGTTTTTCAAAGCGTTGCCTGCTCAGGCAGCGCTTTCGTAGTCTGTTGTCAGGCACATCGCCCGATCCGATTGCGCACGTGAGGTCGACCTATTCCATTCCAAATACTTGATGTTTTTAGAGGTAATATCACACCATAATTGTAAGCCATTGTTTTAGCAGATGTAATTATCTCGGTCTGGCATTGACGCGCGGCATGGACCTCTCTAGAAACCCGCGCAGTTCAGCGCTGATGCGCTGCTGTCCTCCTTTCACGGATTTCCTCACATGAAAACGTTTTCGGCAAAGCCCGCGGAGGTGACGAAGAAGTGGGTGCTGATCGACGCCAAAGGTCTGGTGGTCGGCCGACTCGCCAGCCTGGTCGCGATGCGCCTTCGCGGCAAACACCTCCCGATCTATACGCCGCATGTCGATTGCGGCGACCACGTCATCATCATCAACGCCGCGCATGCGGTGCTGACCGGGCGCAAGCGCGAGAACAAGGTCTATTACAACCACACCGGCTTCATCGGCGGCATCAAGGAACGCACGGCGAAGTCGATCCTCGAGGGTCGTTTCCCCGAGCGCGTGGTCGAGAAGGCCATCGAGCGCATGATTCCGCGCGGTCCGCTGGGGCGCGTGCAGCTCGGCAATTTGCGTGTCTATCCCGGGCCCGAGCATCCGCACGAAGCCCAGCAACCCGAAAAGATCGATATTGCCTCGATGAATCGCAAGAACATGAGGGCCGCATAAGATGTCCGACACCATGCAGTCTCTCGATCAGTTGTCGCAGCTGAAGCCGGCAGCAGCCGAAGCGCCGAAATACGTCAAGAAGGTCGACAAATACGGCCGCGCCTACGCCACCGGCAAGCGCAAGGACGCGGTCGCCCGCGTCTGGATCAAGCCCGGCGCCGGCAAGATCGTCGTCAACACCCGTGAGGTCGAAGTCTATTTCGCCCGCCCGGTGCTGCGCATGATGATCCAGCAGCCGCTGGTCGCTGCCGCACGCGCCGGCCAGTACGACGTGATCTGCACAGTCGCAGGGGGCGGCCTGTCGGGCCAGGCGGGTGCGGTGCGTCACGGCATTTCGAAGGCGCTGACTTACTTCGAGCCGGACCTGCGGAGCCTGTTGAAGAAGGGCGGCTTCCTGACCCGCGACTCGCGCGTGGTCGAGCGCAAGAAGTACGGCCGCGCCAAGGCGCGTAAGTCGTTCCAGTTCTCGAAGCGCTAACGGCACCAATAAAATTAGCTGTGAATGCAGCGAGTGCAAGAACTTCAAAAGGTGTTTGGAGCGCGATCAGCAGTCTGATCGCGCTCTAATTTTTTGGTGCCACTTGATCCGATCGCCAAACCGCTCACACTTGGCGGATCATGCGCCGGCTCCTTTTTTGCTGGCTAACTGCCGACGAATTGCGAAGATTTTTCCTGAAAACTTGCGCTCGTATGCAAACGGATTGCCAACGCCGGGTTCCCTAGAGTGCATTGTGGTAACGGCGCGCGGCCGCATTGCAAAGACGCGCCGACCCGCTGCATCACAAACGCTCGGTGGCCCATGTCGCTCGACACCTCTACGCTGTATCTCGTTGCCGCGATGGTCGCGGCGATGCTGGGAGCCATGCTGCTGTTTTTCGGCAGGCAGGAGGATATCCCGGCATTGCAATGGTGGGGTACCGCCTATCTGCTCGGCGCAGCCTCGGTTGCGCTGTGGACGCTATCGGCCGCCACGCTCGGCCCGTCGCTATTGCTGGCGCTCAACGCCGTCGGCTTTATCGCCTGCGGCATGGTCTGGAACGCATCGCGGGTGTTCCATGGCCGCAAGCCGAACCTGCCGGGACTGGTTTTCGGCGCCATCGCCTGGGTCGGCGCTGTCACAATGCTGCCGCCCGACGCCCACGCGCTGCGTCTGACGATCGGCGCGGGTATTGTCGCGGTCTATGCGGCGCTGACTGCCACCGAACTATGGTACGAGCGCCGCCGGACCATGCAAAACCGCTGGCCGGCGATCGTGGTGCCGGTGCTCCACGGCTTCGTGCTGATGCTGCCGATCCTGCTCGGCGACCTGTTGCACCCGCGTGGCGATCTGTTTGCCAGCAGCATCTGGGTGACGGTGTTCTCGATCGAACTCGTGCTCTATGTGGTCGGTACCGTGTTCGTCATCTTCATGATGGTATCGGAGCGCGCCGTGACCGCGCACAAGAACGCAGCCTCGGTGGATCCGCTGACCGGCATGTTCAATCGCCGCGGTTTTGCGGAAGCGACCTCGCGGGTGATCGAGCGCGAAGCCATCGCCGGCCGTCCGGTGACGGTGATGATCTTCGATATCGACCATTTCAAATCGATCAATGACCGCTTCGGCCATCCTGCGGGCGACGAGATCCTCAAACTGTTCTCTACCGTCGTGGTCAACTCGTTGCGCATCACCGACCTCTCGGGACGCGTCGGTGGCGAGGAGTTCGCGGCATTGCTGCCCTGTTCGCTGGAAGAGGCCGTGGTCGTGGCCGAACGCGTGCGCGAGGCATTTGAGGGATCGGGAATTGTCGACGATACCGGACCGGTCGCGACCACCGTCAGCATCGGGGTAGCCGGCGGGCCGGCCGGTACCGAGCTCGAGGTGCTGCTCGCAGCCGCCGACACCGCGCTTTATCAGGCCAAGCGCAACGGCCGCAACCGGGTCGAGGCGGCCGAGGAGCTGCCGCTGTCGCTCGAGAACTGGCGGCGCAAGACTGCCGGTGTCGCGCGGCCGCCGCAGGCGGGTCTCGTTCGTCTCGCGTGAGAGGAGCGCGGTAACCTCCCGTTTACCATCCCCTCCGTATCATGCCGGTCATGAATACGACCTGCAACCGGAACGCCCGCGCTGCCCTGGTCTCGCTCGAGGCCGCAGCGATATCGGCGCGCGGCGGGTTCGCCTGCATGTTCTCGACCTCGGATGAATACGAGACGGCGCTGATATCGGAGCGCCGCGCCCAGGGCCGCTATGGCCGGCCGCGCAGCCGCTGGCCTGCCGTCGTGTTCATCGGTTGTGCGCTGATGGTGGCTGGCACGGTATTGTTCCTGAACTGAGTGGTCTTGAAATAGGGAATGCCGGGCGCTGCGAGGCGCTTTTTTATTGCCATCGGTGCCGGGCATGTGACTGGCCGTCGGTCAAAGGCTGGTCTTCGTCACCCTCCGCGGACCTTCAATAATGCGGCCGGGTGCGTTAGAGACGTGGCTTCTGGAACCGGAGGCCGAGAATCCCAATGATCACCGAAATCGCACAAATCGACGTCAAGCCGGGCACCGAGAAGGATTTTGAAGCCGCCGTCGCCAAGGCCCGCACAGCCTTCGGCCGCTCCAGGGGTTTTCATGGCTTTGAGCTGCATCGCTCGATCGAGAAACCGCAGCGTTACCGTCTGATGGTCAAATGGGAGACGCTTGAAAACCACACCGTCGATTTCCGCGGCTCGGAGAATTTTGCGGAGTGGCGCGGATTGGTCGGGCAGTATTTTGCCGCGCCGCCCGAGGTCGAACATACCCAGACGGTGGTGACGTCGGCGGCCTGAACGCCAACGCAGAGGCGCTCAGGCGGCGGCCGCCTCAGGCGATTCCTCGGCCTTGAAATGATCGATCATGACCTTGACGATCGCGATCAGCGGTAGCGCCAGCGCGATGCCCCAGATGCCGAACACCACGCCGAGCAGGATCTGGAACGCAAACAGCGTGGCCGGCGGAATCTCGAGCGCCTGACGTTGAAGCAATGGCGTAAGAATGTAGCTTTCCAGCGCGTGAATACCCAGAAAGAGCACGAACGCGCTGGCCGCGGCGACCCATCCCGACGCCAGGCTCGCGAGTACGACGATTAGTCCGCCGATCAGCGCGCCAACGGTCGGAATGAAGGTCAGCAGGCCGGCCTGGATCCCCAGAATGAAGGAGCTCTGGATGCCGATGATGGCGAGCCCGATCCAGGTGACGAGGAAGACCACGAACATGGTGATGATCTGCGCGATCAGCCAGCGTTCCAGCGTTTCGCTGATGCGGTCGACGATGATGGTCGCCCGCGCGCGATGCCGCGCCGGCGCCATGAACAACAGCCCGTTGCGATAGACGCTTGGCTGTGCCGCAAAGGTCAGCCCGAGAAACAACACGATAAAGAAATTGCCGACCGCACTTACGGTACCCAACAGCAATTTGAAGGTCTGGCTGACGATGGCGCCACCGCTTGAGGCCAGCGCGCCGGCGCTCGGAAGGTTATGGGTCGGCGCCGCGCCGGGAGTGGCCGATGCCGACGAACTAGCCGATGGCGCGCCGGCATTACCGATGTCGAAATAGCTGGTGTCGATGCCGTTTCGCTCCAGGAAAGCTTTGACGCCGATCAGTTGCGACTTGATCGTGTCGCTCAGCGCGGTGGCCTGTTGCGCGATGGTGGCGCCGCCGAGATAGACCACGCCCGATAACAACCCTGCGAGCACCAGGCAGACGATGGTCAGCCGCAGCGCATGCGGCAGGTTGACGACGCGACCGAGCATGTCGGTCATGGCGTTGAGTGCGACGGCGAGCAGCATTCCAGCGAAGATCAGAAACAAGGTCGCGGCGAAATACCAGGTGAACAGTAATAGCGCCGTGAACAAGACGACGCCGATGCCGCCGACTGATATCGCCCATGCCAGATCGCCGCGGGCCTGGTGCCGTTCGTCAGCCGATACTGCCACATCGATTCCTTTTCACGCCAATCCGCAACAGCACTCTTTCGCCAAACGCGTCAGGGATCAAGCGGCGATGCCGCGCCGGTTTGACGCTGACCCGTTGGCTGTGCAAAGCGATTGACGCGAGCGGGTCGCAGGACGGGCGAGGGCTGACGGTATGAACTTCAAATGGCTCGGGCCGCTCGCGCTATTGGCAGCACTTGTGATCGGCGGTCAGGTCAGGATTAGCCGGCCCGGTCACAAATACCGTCTGACGGTCACGGTCGAGACGCCTGACGGGCTCAAATCGGCCTCCGGGGTGATGGCGGTGCATCCCGACCGGGGTTACAGCCGCAGCGGCCACACCACCACCAGGGGAGATGCCGTGTTCGTCGACCTCGGCGGCGGCAAAAATCTTGTGGCGCTGCTGGCGCATGTCGACAACAAGACGATCGATCTCGATGCCCTGAATTACGTGGCGCTGCGCGCCTACAAGGCGGCCGGCCAAAATGTCTCGTTCAACGAGATGAGCCGGATGACCGGAGTCGTGCCGGTCACCGGCGCGTTGATCCCGGTGCTTGTGACCTTTGCTGATTTGAGAAATCCGGCGAGCGCGCAGGCGGTGCCGCCGGGTGATTCGGAAGCTGCGCTCGGCAAGGGATTTCGGCTTCGCGGCATTTCTGCCGAGGTGGTGCCGAACGGGATATGGCCGCTCGATTTCGGCGGCGCGCTCGGGGAGCCCGTGACGCGCGGGATCGAGGCGAAACTGCCCTGGTGGAACGGGACGGCGGCGCCCGCGGCGACAGTGCTTCAGGCGGCGGGCGTGCCAGGCGGTGCGGCGATCGATCCGAGGGAGGCGTTTACGCGAAAATAGCATTGCCGCTGTGCGGGGTAACAGGTTGATCCGGCGGCGTCAGGCAGGCATGATCGCCATGAACGTGTTGCGACGCGGGATTGGATTCGAAGCGATGAGGAGACCGGTGGTCGGTGTGATCGGGAACGCCTATCGCATCGAAAATCGATTTGCGACGCAGATGGTCGGAGAACGAAACCTGCGCGCGGTCGCCGAAGTCTCCGGCGCGCTGCCGCTGATGTTCGCCGCCACCCCTGGTATCACCGATATCGGCGCGTTATTGGACGTGGTCGATGGCGTGGTGCTGACCGGCGCCCGCGCCAACGTTCACCCGACGCGCTTTGGTTGTGAAGCGGATCCCAAGCACGAACCCTACGATCTGCATCGTGACGACCTGGCGCTGTCGCTGTCGGAAGCCTGCGTCGCCCGCGGCGTACCGCTATTCGGCATCTGCCGCGGCCTGCAGGAGATGAACGTCGCCTTCGGCGGCTCGCTGCATCCGGAAATCCGCGAACTGCCCGGCCGCATGAACCATCGGATGCCGCGGCTCGAGAACGGCGAAATCCATCCCGATCCCAAGGTCGTCTTCGCCGACCGCCATGACGTCGCGCTAATTCCCGACGGCGCCTTTGCAAAAATCCTCGGCCGCAACACCATCCGCGTCAATTCGCTGCACGGCCAGGGCATCCTGGAGCCGGGCAAGCGGGTCGTGGTCGAGGGTGTCGCCGAAGACGGCACCATCGAGGCGATCAGGATCGCAGACGCCCCAGGCTTCGCACTCGGCGTGCAGTGGCACGCGGAATACGATCCGCAGCGCAATCCCATCAACCGCGCGCTGTTTCAGGCCTTTGGCGAGGCGCTGTCGGCGGGCAGGCGCTGAGAGATAACTCCGCACAAAATAAAAGGCGCTTCCACCGGAAGCGCCTTTTGCGTTTTTCAGCCGTGTCGCGCGGGTGCGCGAAACATCACAGCGAGTAGTACATCTCGAATTCGACCGGATGCGGCGTCATCTCGAAACGCTCGACCTCGGTCATCTTCAATTCGATATAGCTGTCGATGAAGTCGTCGTCGAACACGCCGCCGTTCTTGAGGAACGCGCGATCCTTGTCGAGGCTTTCCAGGGCCTCGCGCAGCGAACCGCATACCGTCGGGATCGACTTGAGCTCTTCCTTGGGAAGATCGTAGAGGTCCTTGTCCATGGCGGGACCCGGATCGAGCTTGTTCTTGACGCCGTCGAGACCGGCCATCAGCATCGCGGCAAAGCCGAGATACGGATTGGCCATCGGATCGGGGAAACGCACTTCGACGCGCTTGGCCTTCGGATTACTGGTGTAGGGAATGCGGCAGGCGGCCGAACGGTTGCGCGCGGAGTAGGCGAGCAGCACCGGCGCTTCGTAACCCGGCACCAGCCGCTTGTAGGAGTTGGTGGACGGATTGGTGAACGCGTTGATCGCCTTGGCGTGCTTGATGACGCCGGCGATATAGGACAGGCAGGTTTCGGAGAGATCGGCGTATTTGTTGCCGGCGAAGACCGGCTTGCCGTCCTTCCAGATCGACTGGTGGCAGTGCATGCCCGAACCGTTGTCGCCGTAAACCGGCTTCGGCATGAAGGTGGCGGTCTTGCCGTAGATGTGCGCGACCTGATGGATGCAGTATTTGTAGATCTGCATCTGGTCGGCCATCAGTGTCAGCGTGTCGAACTTCATGCCGAGTTCGTGCTGGGCGGAAGCCACCTCGTGGTGATGCTTCTCGACCTTGACGCCCATCTTGGCCATGGCGCCGAGCATTTCCGAGCGCATGTCCTGGACTGAATCCTGCGGCGGAACGGGGAAGTAGCCGGCCTTGGTGCGGATGCGGTGGCCGAGATTGCCGCCCTCATATTCGGTATCCGAATTGATCGGCAGTTCGGACGAATCGAGCTTGAAGCCGGTGTTGTAGGGCGTGGTCTGGAAGCGGACGTCGTCGAACACGAAGAATTCAGCCTCCGGCCCGAAGAACACGGTATCGCCGACGCCCATCGACTTGACCATCGCCTCGGCCTTCTTGGCCATGCTGCGCGGATCGCGGTTATAGGGCTCGCCAGTGGTCGGCTCCAGCACGTCGCAGGTGAGCACCATGGTGGTCTCGGCGAAGAACGGATCGATCACCGCGGTGACCGGATCGGGCATCAGACACATGTCGGATTCGTTGATCGCCTTCCAGCCGGCGATCGAGGAACCGTCGAACATGAGGCCTTCCGCAAAGGTGTCCTCCTCGATCATGCCGACGTCGAAAGTCACATGCTGCCACTTGCCGCGCGGATCGGTGAAACGCAGGTCGACGTATTTGACGTCGTTGTCCTTGATTGATTTCAGGACGTCTTTGGCGGTCTTCATGAATACCCCTTTGCATACGAGTCGTCGCGATCTGGCCACCGGCCAGCGACCGCGGGTTCAGCGACCGCGGGCAATGCTCAATACAATTGCGGGGTGCTCAACACAATATCAGAGAATCGGCAAAATCCGGCTCAGATGGCATCCAGTCCGGATTCGCCGGTCCGGATGCGAATGGCTTCTTCGATGTGGGACACGAAGATCTTGCCGTCGCCGATACGTCCGGTCTGGGCCGCGCGCCTGATCGCGTCGATCGCCTTTTCGACCAGATCCTCCGAGATCACGATCTCGATTTTCACCTTGGGCAGAAAGTCCACGATATATTCCGCGCCGCGGTAGAGTTCGGCGTGACCCTTTTGCCGTCCGAATCCCTTGGCTTCGGTGACGGTAATGCCTTGCAGTCCGACTTCCTGGAGCGCTTCCTTCACCTCGTCGAGCTTGAATGGCTTGATGATGGCTTCGATCTTTTTCACTGAACGCCTCCCAGGCATTTTCATATTCTAGACAGCAGGTTTGCTTCTCAGTTGCGCTGACGTCGCGCAGGTTGTTCGATCGTTTGGTCGTGCCGAGCTGCGGGGGACACCCCAAGATTCGCGGCTGAACACGATCATCCAGAGCCGGCTTCCTCAAAAGCAGGGTCTATGCCAAGTTGTTAAGATGCCTGATTTTAGAATGTTATCAGCCCTTTAACTGGCGTTCGCTGGAGGATTGACCAAACAGCCTACAGTACCCAAGCCTGCGAAATAGGCAAATAGATCAATCGATATGCAATCATCCAGCATCCGGCATTCGCATGGCATGGGAAATGCCTCTGGATAAGGCGCTCGTACCAGGGATTTGGCATGGAAGTTCTGACCACGGTTGAAATGGAGCGCGCCGACCGGCTCACCATCGCCGCAGGCACCCCGGGCTTCGCGCTGATGCTCAGCGCCGGCCAGGCAGTCGCCGAGACGGCAAATGACCTTGTCGCGGAGGGGCCGATCGTCGTGGTCGCCGGCCGGGGCAATAATGGCGGCGATGGCTTTGTTGCTGCGGCTGAACTCGCCGCCCGCGGCCGCGAGGTCTCGGTCATCCTGTTGTGCGAGCGCGACAGCCTGCAGGGCGACGCGGCGTCCGCGGCGCGCGGCTGGAAATATCCGGTAAAGCCGTTCAACCCGCAGGCCATCGGCAAGCCCGCGCTGATCATCGATGCGCTGTTCGGCGCCGGTCTCAACCGTTCGGTCAAGGGCGAGCCGCATGACATGATCGAGGCGATCAACTCGAACGGCGCGCCGGTTCTCGCCGTCGATCTGCCGAGCGGCATCAACGGCGACACCGGGGCGGTGATGGGCACCGCGGTCCGCGCCACCGAAACCGTCACGTTCTTCCGGCGCAAACCGGCGCATTTATCGTTGCCCGGCAGGGTTTACTGCGGCCGCGTGCGCGTCGCCGATATCGGGATCGATCCGCGCGTGCTCGAGGAAATACAGCCGAAGACCTTCGAGAACGTCCCGCAATTCTGGCGCGAATCGTTTCCGGTGCCGCGGATCGACGGTCACAAATATTCCCGCGGCCATGTCATCGCCGTCTCCGGCGATATCGCCGCAACGGGGGCGGCGCGGATGTCGGCGCGTGGGTCGTTGCGCGCCGGCGCTGGCCTCGTCACGCTGGCCTCGCCCCGCGACGCACTTGCGGTGAATGCTTCCGCGCTGACCGCCGTGATGGTTCGCCCGATCGATACCGTGGTCGAATTTGCCGAGCTATTGACCGACCGGCGCCTCAACGCCTGCGTGATCGGACCAGGCGCCGGCGTCAGCGAACGGACGCGCGATTTTGTCCTGACCGCGCTCGCAGCGAAACTGCATCTCGTGCTGGACGCGGATGCGCTGACAAGTTTTGCCGCAGCCCCTGACCGGCTGTTCGAGGCGATTAAAGCTTCGCTTGATCCGCAGGTCGTTCTCACCCCGCATGAGGGCGAATTTCCACGTCTGTTCAGCGACATCAGCAACAAACATCCGCTTCGCTCAAAGCTTGAACGGGTGCGGGCGGCCGCCGAGCGTTCTGGCGCCGTGGTCCTGCTCAAGGGGCCGGATACGGTGGTGGCGTCGCCCGATGGGCGCGCCACCGTCGCTTACAACGCGCCCCCCTGGCTTGCGACCGCCGGCGCCGGCGACGTGCTGGCCGGAATCATCGCAGGGCTTTTGGCGCAAGGCGTAGCGGCGTTCGAGGCGGCCTCTATCGGGGTCTGGATGCATGGCGAGGCCGCGCGCGAGGCGGGGCCTGGCCTGATCGCCGAAGACCTGCCGGAGGTGTTGCCCGCTGTGCACCGGCACCTCTACGACGAGTTCGGCATCGATTATTGAGGCGGGCCTGGATGTTGAAGCGGCTCGAAGTCGCCGACATGGACGCCGCGGCGCAGGTTCACCGGAACGCGTTCGACCAAGCCCTGCCTTGGCTGGCCGGTCTCCATACGCCTGCCGAAGATCAATGGTTCTTCCGGGAACGCGTGTTCAAAACGTGCGAGGTTTGGGGCGCCTTCGAGCGCAGCACGATGATTGGAACGATCGCTTTCCGGACGGACTGGATCGACCAACTCTATGTGCTGCCAAAGGCACAAGGGGGTGGCGTTGGCACCGCGTTGCTGGAAGTCGCGCAGCGCTCCTTTGATCGCCTGCAGCTTTGGACGTTCCAGCGCAATTTACGGGCTCGACGGTTTTACGAAGCGCGCGGCTTTGCACTGGTCCGGGAGACCGATGGTGCAGGAAACGAGGAGAGGGAGCCAGACGCGCTCTATCTCTGGACGCGGCGCGCGGCGGCTTAATGCACCATGTATTTCGCGACCGCGGCTTCGTCCCACGATAGCCCGAGGCCGTTCCCGCGCGCGGTAACGGTTCCGTCGACGATTTCGATGGGCTCTGTCAGGATGGCGCGGGCAAGGTCGAGAACCTCGAGCCAATGCGCGGTTGGCGTAACCGCCAGCATGTGAGCGCTGGCTTCGGCAAACAAATGGCTCGACATCGGGATCGAGGCGGCTTCGGCCTGGCCCGCGACGCGGAGCCAGCCGGTAACGCCGCCGACCTTCATCAGATCGGGCATGATGAAGTCGCTCGCGCCGGCGGCGATGGCTTCGGCAAAGCCGCGCGGAAACCACCAGTTCTCGCCGGATTGTATGGAGGTCGGAGATGCCGCCCGTACCTGCGCATGTCCTCTGAGATTTTCGGCCGCCACCGGTTCCTCGATCCAGTGCAGATCATAGGGCGCGAGCCGGGAAATGCGGCGGCTCGCCTCGGACGGATCGAGCGATTGGTTGAAATCAAGCATCAGCGCGATGTCGAGACCGATCAGGGCGCGTACGCCGTCGACGACGCGCTCGTCATTGCTGAGATCGCCGTCGCCGCCCTTGATCTTGATGCCGCGAAAACCTTGGTCGAGCGAGCGGCGCAGGGCTTTCTCGTCGGCGATTGGATCGACTGCGCCGTAACTGTCATAGGCCCGGATCGGACGCGGCGATCCGCCGAGCAGCTTTGCAAGCGGCTGGCCTGCCGCCTGGCCAAGCGCATCCCAGAACGCCATGTCGAGCCCCGACACCGCCATTCCGACCAGCCCCTGCCAGCCGAGCAACCTGAATTTGGCGTCCATCAGCGCCATCAGATCAAACGGTGCGACCGCCTTGCCGGAGAGTTCGCTGCCGATGTCGCCGATGAGGCGCACCAGCGGGACGAGCGCCAGTTTGGTGTAGGCAAAAATGTAAGCCCGCCCGGTAACGCCCTGATCGGTCGTGACATCGATCAGCACCAGCGGCGCGGAGCGGATCACGCCGAAGGCGTTTTTCACCGGCCGCGAAATCGGCGCATCGACGGCGCGGGCGGTGATGCTGCGGATGGTGAGATCGGCCTTGCTCATGTTTGCTTCCTTATTCGACATTGTACCATCGCACGAGACGCGGCGCTGCCCAGTCGGTCGCGGCGGCCTCGAGCAGCCAGCGTCCGGCGTGTTCAGCCAAAAAAGCGATGCGCTGGGTCTGGCCGGCGTCGATCGCCAGCGTATCCAGCCAAAATGGCTTCCAGCCATCGTCGAGCCGGTCCAGGAGCCTGAAATGGTGCCCGTGGAGGTGAAAGACGGTCGCGGTATTGGCGCGATTGGTTAGCGCCAGCACCACGGTGCGGCCGGCCTTGGCGTGGAACGCGGGCGCCGAGGAGGGGCTGAAATTAACGGGCGGGATCCAGTCGGCCTGCGCTCCGCCGAGGGGCACCTCGAAGCGCAGCGCGTTTTTCAGCTCGATCTGGGCCGGCAAGCCGTTCGATGGCAGTGGGGGCGGGTCGGGCAGGGCAGCGCTCCGGACCGGCGGTTCCGGGGAGGCGACCAGCCGGGCGATCGGGCGGGCCTCCCTGCCGTCGTGCAGCAGTATCGATGCGGTCGCGCCCGCCGGGACGGCCGCGTCAATGAAGGTGTCGGCCCTCGCGCCCGGGGCCAGCACGACAGCGCTGTTGCGTGCGGGGAACGGCTCGGCCGGCTCGCCGTCGAGGGCCATCACGCGGACCTCGTTCCCCTCTATTTTGATTGCGATAACATTACGTTGGCAGCCGTTGATAAACCGAATCCTCAGGCGCTCGTGGGTTCGGACGGAAATGTCGACCATCGTTACCCCGTTGACGGTGAAGATGGTTGTCGCGTCCTTTGGGTCAGTTCCTGGGGCGATGGCGGTTCCGTCCGGCCGCAGGCGCCAGTCCTCGACCAAAAGCACCTCTTCGCGATCGACATTGATCGATTCGCGCTCGCCGACAACCAGCGCCCGCGCGCGCGAAGGCCGGGCCTGACCGTCGCCCAGAAGCCGAAGGTCGCAGACGAACGTGCCGGCGTGACGCAATGCAATCGCGACGGTTTCCTTCGCTCCGGGCGAGAGTGGCGGGCGCGCCGCCAACGGCTCGGCGGCCGCAACGCCGTCGATCCCGTGCCAATTAAGCACGGCGGGAGCTGGAAGGTCGTTCGCGAACGAGACCTCGAGCGCATCGCCACGACGGAAGCGCAAAATAGGGTCTGGCGTGGCTCCCTGAAGCGACCATATCGGTGTTTCAGGCGCTCCCGGACGCAAGCCCAGGGTGCCGGCTTTGGCTTGCAAAACCAGCGATAGGCGCTCCCCGGCGGCGGCGATCCCCGGCACGGGTGGAGCGAGGAGCGCAAGCCCCAGTCCAGTCACAAGCTCGCGTCGGTCCGGCCGAAAAATGCGATCTGCCATACCCAATGCGGACCATTTTCCAGTTGTGATGTCCAGCAGGCGGGGGTACTTCCCGGAAGGCTCCCGAACGGCCATTTTTTTGCTGCGGACCGATAGGCCCATGTTATAAGCCCGCCGCCCGCGGCCTCGCGGCCGGACATGATGCCAATCACGCGGGCGTGGCGGAACTGGTAGACGCGCTGGATTTAGGTTCCAGTGACGAAAGTTGTGGGGGTTCGAGTCCCTCCGCCCGCACCAAAGCACCGAGCGTTGGCTTTGCGCAATAGTTTCAAAGTGTTAGCGTCTCGTCGAAAACCCCTAACCCCACTACCTAACCCCACCCTGAGAAGCTGGATAGCGCTCCTTTCCAATGCACCAGCCGTTTCGTGACACCCGCCCGACCGACGCTTATGGGGCCTTTGAGTTCCGTGCCCGCTCTGATGAGGCGAAGGAACTCGTGAAGCACCTTCACACAGTGATACTCGGCACCGAGAACCGCAAACGGCGACGCAAGCCGGACGATGCAGCACGGTTCTATGAGACCGTGGAACGCTTCATCGGCGAGTTGTTGCAGGCAAAGGCCAAGGAGGGCAAGGGCGGCACAGGGCGCTTTGGGCGGGCCATGAGCGCGCGTGGATTCTCAGGTGGCGTCGTCGGCTATGACAACGTGGTTGCGGCGCGCGATGGCTTGGAGAAGCTGGGATATCTGATCCACACCAAGGGATATCCCTCCTACCATATCAGCTTCGACAATCCTGACGGATACTCTCAGAGCAAGGGCGAGGCGGCGAAGTTCAAGGCGGCATCATCACTGGTCAAGCTGGCCGGTCGGCACGGGGTGAGCATTTCGAAGATACACCGGCACTTTCCAATCGAGCGCCAACCTATCGAGGCGCGACGAAGCTCCATCAACGATGGGCAAGGCAAGCAACAAGGCCCCAAGGTCCGGTTCGAGCACACGCCACAGACGCTGGCGATGGAAGCCAGAGTGGTCGCCCTCAACGACTTCCTGAAGGGCTTCAAGATCGGCGGGGCGGATCACCGGATGCTTTATCGCCTCTTCAACGGTTGCGATAACCTATCGACTTACAACTGGAAGAAAGGAGGCAGGCTCTATAGCGATAGCGGCACCGGGAAGCCGAGCTACCAGAGCATGTCCACCAACCCAAAGAAGCGCAGGGCGCTCAGGTCCAAGATAACCATCGACGCTGAGCGTGTAGTGGAGTTGGACATTGCTTCGTCCTACCTCACCATCTTCCATGCGCTGGCAGGCAAGCCGCTGGCGCTGTCACCAAACGAAGACCCGTATGCTCGGATCAAGGCCGAACGCGGCCTCGTGAAGGGGTGGATGACGATTAGCTTTGGTGCAGGCAAGCAATGCAGAGCGTGGCCGAAGGAGTTCTCGGACCGCTATGCGGAGGAGCACAGCGGGGTTCGTCCCACTCAGGTCTGCACGGCCACAAGCATCCGCGACAAAGCCCTTGAGGCATACCCGCTACTGAGCCGCGTGGGTGACTGGGGATTGAAGTGGTTCAATCTCATGTACGTTGAGAGCGAAGCGATCCTAATGGCTATGGAGACGCTGATGCGGCGAGGGTTGCCTTGCCTTCCCATGCATGACGCGCTCATCGTTCGAGCATCTGATGCCGCTGAGGGGGCCAGAGCACTTTACCTGAGCTTTCACGGCGTGGTGGGCGTGTTGCCGGTCATCAAGACCAAGCTGCCAAGCGTAAAGGCCGCAGTTGAGGCAGTGTGGGATGAGGTCAAGGACTTGGAGACCAAGCTACCTCAGATCAACACGAGGGCCTGAAGGCGCGTGGGGGAGGCTACAGGGGAATATCTATAATGGTCATAGCCTATACCTTTGAGGAGAACAGCAAGAACATAGAGAAAGGGAAAGCGTAAGGAGCCTGATCCACCGTGGTTCCATCTATGGTATTTCCGCCACAGTACTGCCAGATGGCCCCCGCATAGGACCCCCGGCGCTGCGGGTTTCCGGTGGCGGCTTTCCTAGCCCCATCAATAGGTTGCATGGCACCCCATTATTGTGTGGAGGGGCGAGGGAGGTTCACAGGCTCCGGTCCGATCCAGAAGGCGTCTGGGCGGGCTTAGGGAATCTCTGGAGGGGCTTTGGAGCACCGAGCGACCTTCGGAGGCCCCGAGCCGGGAAGGCTCACAAAGCCTTCTACGGTCTAACAACAACAGCGACTTTAGACCCCATTTTTGAAGTCGGTTTTGTCAGGGATTTTTGAAATCGGCGGAGGGCGTAAGGACCCATCGCGCACTCTCGGGCCACTTGGACGATGCCGACGCGAACGATGCACCGGGGCAAGCGAGAGCGATGCGAGTGACGGACAGGCAGAGGAGACTTTGGAAATCCCCTCCGCCGTTACAGCCATTCGGTCTCGTGTCAAAGCCCCGCGAGCCTGTGAGCACGGCGAGGATGAGCGCGGCGGTCGAAACCTGCACAACCATCATGATCCAGCCCCCTCGCTCTCCTCAAGAGCGCGATAGACGGAAGCGCGACCAATCTTCAGGGCCTTGGCGATAGCAGAAGCCCCCATGCCATCGGCCTTGAGGGCCTTCACCTTCGCAATGTCGATGGACGCTTTACGGCCACGATAAACGCCGCGCGCCTTGGCATCGGCTATTCCCTCAAGCTGGCGCTCCTTCCGCAGGTTGGTCTCAAACTCCGCAAACACCCCCAGCATGTCGAGGAAGCACTTACCCGCTGCGGTGCTGGTGTCGATGGGCTGCTCAGTGGCCTTGAGGCTTGCACCCTTGGCCTTCACTGCCCGGACGATATCTTGCAAGTCTCCGATGCTGCGGGCGAGGCGGTCGATGCGCGTCACCATCAACACGTCGCCACTGCGGAGGAAGTCCAGGACGGTGCGAAGCTCCTCGCGTCCTGCGGTCGTTGTGCCGCTGCGCTTCTCTGAGCGTATCAGGTCGCAGCCTGAAGCGCGTAGGGCGCTCTCCTGCACTTCAAGGTTCTGGTCGGTCGTACTCACGCGGGCGTAGCCAATGACGGTCATTTCAGAGGGTCCTGTCTCGTTAGGCTCCAGACCCTGAGACAATGCCGTCTCACAATGCCAAAGTCAACTCTATTGAGACACTATTTTTGTCTCACCGCTCCGTCTCATGGAGGTGTACCCAATCGGGACAGCGCTGGAGACGTGGTATCCTTGGCGGTGCGGGCGGGGAGGCAGGCCAGTGTTTGTCGCGAAGCTGGCGGTCACGCCGTATCGCTTAGGCCGCAACTGCATCGGCCCAAGTGGCGGCACCTATAAGTCCTTTTACGATGTCGTCCGCTGTTTTCGACAGATCGATGTACGTACGGTTCTCACGCTTCCATCTGCATTCTGCAACTCGACGTGCGCGTTCTTTATCAAAAGCCTCGCACACGGCTTTGTTTGGGAAAAGATACCGCCTAACCGTTTTGCCGTCGGCATCGCCCTCCGTGCAGAATAGGACATGGTCAATATCCCGCAGCGATGACCAGCAGGCATCGTCAGGCGAGCGCAAGGCGCTGATGAACCGGAATCCGGTCTTGATGACGATAGTTACCGGCTCGCCCTTGCGCTGAAATCTGTAAGTCGGCTGCGTATTGGTCTTCACCCGTTCAGTATCACAGAACAGGATGCCGAGCGCTTCGATACCGCGCTGTCTGAGTACCATCTTAGGAATTTTGGCCAGTTGCATCGTCTCACATGATCGATACTTGTATGAGCGAAGGGGGCTGTGGGCACGTCATCCGAATGGCAGACAATATCTCCCCCGCCGAACGCAGCAAGGTCATGGCTCGCGTTCGTCAGCGCAACACCGGACCCGAAATGGTGGTTCGGAGGATGCTACACGCTCTGGGGTACCGCTTCCGCCTTCATCAGGCGGAACTTCCCGGCGTACCCGATGTCGTATTTGTAAAGCGTCGAAAGATCATCTTCGTTCACGGCTGCTTCTGGCATGGCCATACAGCAGCGACTTGCAAACTTGCTCGTGTGCCGAAGTCGCGAACTGAGTTTTGGAGAGCCAAGGTCAGGTACAACCAAGAACGCTTTGAGGGGCAGCTTGCGCGACTAAAGGCGATGCATTGGGATGTCGCCGTTGTTTGGGAATGCGAATTGAAGGAACCAGAGGATGTGAAGCGGAGGCTCGGCGCGTTTCTGGGATCATGACGACGGTGAGAGCAGCGCCTGTAGTATGCCGTCGACTTCGTTCTTCAGCACTTTGGTGTTGCGCTCGAAGAAGCCTGCTAGTGAGTAGCCTAAAGTGTTCTCACAAAACGCATAGGTGCTGACGGTGTCGTCCTTAGAGAGTGTCCCGGTGAGAACGAGCAAGTTTGCGTCACGATAACGTTGCGCGACGGTTTGGCTCACTTGGTTCGAGAATACAAGAAACGCCCGAACGCCTTGGAGACGTGATGACCTCGCCGCTTGTCCCTGCCGCCTCGCACAAGGTTGGCTATCAGGTAGCGGTCGCCGTCCTTCAGGCGGCGTTCGATGATGGGCGCGATGACGGGATGCACAGGCACGGAGCGCTCTGCGGCTTCCGTCTTACCTTCTCCAAGGTTGATCCACAGACCATCGGCGCGGCGCTCAACGTCCGTGCGCTCGACCTCGCATATCTCGCCAAGGCGCATACCGCTACCAAGGGCGATGCGAAGCACGTCAGGGATGACCTGTTCATAGCGCTTGTTCTTCCGCTGGCCGGACGGCGCGTAGGCGGTCGAGAGGAGCTTGATGAGCGCTTCTTCGGGCAGGGGACGGCGCTTGCGCTTCTTCTTGCCCTTGCCAAGGCCGTGCCCCAGCCACGGGTTGGCGTTCGGGTCGCCCTCCCAATGGCCGCGCCGGTACATCCACTTCCAGAAGGTGCTCATGCTGGAGGCGTAGCGCTCAACCGTGCGGCGGGTCAGTTCCTCGCCTTGGAGGAGCTTGCCAATCCACTCGCCTGCCTTCTTGCGGTTGACCTCTTGGACGGTCGTGACCTCGCCCGCGAACTTCAGGAACTCGCCCACGGCGAACCCGTGCTGGTCCTTGGTCTGGACGGTTCCCTCCATCTCAGGCTTCCAGAGCGGCAACAGGTCGCGGATGATCGCCGCCCCATGGAGCACGAAGGCGCGCGCAGGGGCCATCACGTCCTCGCCAAGCCCCAGCCGGTCGGCGAGGTCCTTCAGGGCCTCCTTGGCGTCGCTGATCGCCATGTCCTTGTCGTTGTGCTCGTGGCCGTTCGGACCCTCCCGCCAGACGTTGGGAGCCTCGTCTATGTCGTTCCGAAGCTGGACAAGGCGCTCCCTTATCTGTGCGAACTGATCGGGCCTGCCCTGCTCAGCGCGATTGATTTGGCGCTTCCATTCGGCTACGAGAGGCAGCTTCAGGCGATTGGCGGTCGTGAGGCTGTCAGTCTTGAGAGAGCGGATGAAGCGCCTACGTTTGATGGCGGCACGCAGAGGCTTCGGGACCTCCACCACGGCGAAGTAAGTGTTGCCGCGCTTCTCAAGGTACTGGCTCGTGCTCATCGGCTCCAACCCCACTGGTGAACCCCACCAGTCATAGGGTTAAACGTAGGAAACACAAGTATTTAAGGGCTTTTGGGGCTTCTGATGTAGGCTCCCTCCGCCCGCACCAAGCGCTGACAGCGTTTGTAAGAGCAATTCTGGAGGACCTGTTTCCGTTTAGGGAGGGTCCGCCAAACCACCGGCGCAGGCTGCAAGGCCGCGCCCCGAAAACTGACAAGATGTCCGCGCCGTATGGGCCGGACGAACGCGGAAGAAGATTGACGCCATGCAGGTCACAGAAACCCTCGCGCAGGGATTGAAGCACGAATTCCAGATTAGCGTTCCTGCATCGGATCTCGATGCCAAGGCGGGCGCACGTCTGGTGGACCTCAAGGACAAGGTGCGTCTCAACGGCTTTCGTCCGGGCAAGGTGCCGGTGAGCCACCTCAAGAAGGTCTATGGCCGCTCGGTGATGGCGGAGACCATCGACCAGACCATCCGCGACACCAATTCGCAGATCTTCACCGAGCGCGGCTTTCGCCTTGCGACCGAGCCCAAGATCACCATGCCTACCGAGCAAAAGGCCGTCGAGGACATCCTCGCCGGAAAATCCGATCTCACCTACACGGTTTCGATCGAGGTGGTGCCGGCGATTGCGCTCGCCGATTTCAAGAGCTTTGCGGTCGAAAAGCCGGTCGCCGAAGTGACCGACGCCGACATCGATGAGGCCATCAAGCGCATCGCCGAGCAGAATCGCAGCTTTGCCGCGAAGGACGAGGGCGCCAAGGCAGAAAACGGCGATCGGGTCACGATCTCGTTCAAGGGCACCATCGACGGCACGCCGTTCGACGGCGGCACCGGCGAGAATATCCAGGTCACGATCGGGTCGAACAGCTTCATTCCGGGCTTCGAGGAACAACTGCTCGGCATCGCCGCCGGCGAAACCCGCTCCTTGAAGGTCGCGTTCCCGAAGAACTATGCCAGCGAGAAGCTCGCCGGCCAGCCGGCCGAATTCGAGACCACCGCGACCCTGATCGAAGCGCCGCAGGAAACCAAGATCGATGACGAGTTCGCCAAGGCGCTCGGTCTGGAATCGCTCGACAAGCTGAAGGAAGCCATGCGCGAGCGGCTGACCGCGGAGTTCGCCGGCGCGACCCGCCAGCGGGTCAAGCGCATGCTGCTCGATCGTCTCGACGAGACCCACAGGTTCGAGGCGCCGCCGTCGCTGATCGAGGAAGAATTCAACCTGATGTGGAACTCGATCAAGGCCGAGATGGAATCGAGCGGCAAGACGTTTGCCGATGAAGACACCACCGAAGAGACCGCCAAGGAAGAGTACCACACGATCGCGGACCGCCGCGTCCGTCTCGGCCTTGTGCTGTCCGAGATCGGCGAGAAGAACAAGATCACGGTCACCGACGACGAGGTCAGCCGCGCGGTGATCGAGCGCGCGCGCCAGATGCCGGGACGCGAGAAGGAAGTCTGGGACTACTATCGCAACAACGCCAATGCGCTGGCCCAGCTTCGTGCGCCGATCTATGAGGACAAGGTGGTCGATTTCATCCTTGAACTCGCGAACGTCACCGAAAAGAAGGTGACGCGTGAGGATCTCTTTAAGGACGACGAGGCGGAGAAGAGCGCCGCTTGATCGATGCCGTCAGGCCGGCATTAAGGTTGAGACGCGAAAGGGCCGTGGCGGCGGGAACCGTCGCTATCCCTGGTTTCGCGAATCAGCTTCAACTGCACTCCATTCCGCGACGTTTTCGACCCGGTCTTGTGGCCGGGTCGGCCCGGTCTTGTGGCCCGGGAATTGGCCCATATGTGTCAACTCTGTCTTTAAGTCCTGCATCACGGGACGTTCGTCTGCACCCGGCAAATTCCAGCCAGTTTCGCTTTTTGCCGATGGATATTCGTCTCCGCCAACCCGTCTAACAACCTATGGGTGACTAATGCGCGATCCGGTCGAAACCTACATGAACCTCGTGCCGATGGTGGTCGAACAGACCAACCGTGGCGAACGCGCCTACGACATTTTCTCGCGGCTGTTGAAAGAGCGCATCATCTTCGTGACCGGACCGGTCGAGGATGGCATGTCGACGCTGACGGTTGCGCAGCTTCTGTTTCTCGAGGCCGAGAATCCGAAGAAGGAAATCTCAATGTACATCAATTCGCCGGGCGGCGTGGTGACCTCGGGCCTGGCGATCTACGATACGATGCAGTTCATCCGTCCGCCGGTGTCGACGCTATGCACCGGACAGGCGGCGTCGATGGGGTCGCTGCTGCTGTGCGCCGGTCACAAGGACATGCGCTTCTCGCTGCCGAATTCGCGCATCATGGTGCACCAGCCCTCGGGCGGTTTTCAGGGCCAGGCCACCGACATCATGCTGCACGCCCAGGAGATCCTGAACCTCAAGAAGCGGCTCAACGAGATCTACGTCAAGCATACCGGCCAGACCTTCAAAGCGATCGAGGACGCGCTGGAACGCGACAAGTTCCTCACCGCCGACCAGGCGAAGGAATTCGGCATCGTCGACAAGGTAATCGACAAGCGCTCCGAAGACCCGGCGGTATTGTCAACAAAGTGATCGTCGGGCGCCCCGGAACAGGAGGGGGCGGCGGCGCCCCCGGGGGTGGCTTGGTTGCAGTGCAGTTAACGTTGGCCATCATTCCCCGGCAATTCCGGCCACCTGCGGCCCCTTTCGGCTCGCCCTGGGCAGAAAGTTCCGCTTTCGTGCTGGTCCGACAGCGTGGTAATCGCGCAACGCTTGGCTGATTTCCGCAAGTTCGGCTCGTGCTAAAGCCGCAAATCACGGTAATGTCACGGGTATCGGATTTCGCCCGATTAGTGAATTCTTGATAGTCGGGTGCGACCATGGTTGGCTAGGTCGTATAGGTTATGATCGAAGGGGATTCGAGTTAGCCGCGATTCGCGTGGCATCTAAAGCGTAGGGTCTTTTTTGGTACGGAATTTGCTCTATCTAGAACTCAGTGCCGGTACGTGCCGGAATGGGGCGATCGAGCGGACGGGATCGAACGGCGGACGGAGACGAGAATGAGTAAGGTCGGCACGAGCGACTCCAAGAACACGCTGTATTGCTCGTTCTGCGGCAAGAGCCAGCACGAAGTCCGCAAATTGATCGCGGGCCCCACGGTATTCATCTGCGACGAATGCGTCGAACTGTGCATGGATATCATCCGCGAGGAGAACAAATCCTCGCTGGTGAAATCGCGCGACGGTATCCCGACGCCTAAGGAAATTTGCAAGGTTCTCGACGATTACGTGATCGGCCAGAGCCATGCCAAGAAGGTGCTCTCGGTCGCGGTCCACAATCACTATAAGCGGCTCAATCACCAGACCAAGCACAACGACGTCGAGCTCGCGAAGTCGAACATTCTTCTGATCGGTCCGACCGGTTCGGGCAAGACGCTGCTGGCGCAGACGCTGGCGCGGATTCTCGACGTGCCGTTCACGATGGCGGATGCGACGACGCTGACCGAAGCCGGCTATGTCGGCGAGGACGTCGAGAACATCATCCTGAAGCTGTTGCAGTCGGCCGACTATAATGTCGAGCGCGCGCAGCGCGGCATCGTCTATATCGACGAAATCGACAAGATCAGCCGCAAATCGGACAACCCGTCGATCACGCGCGACGTCTCGGGTGAGGGCGTGCAGCAAGCGCTGCTGAAGATCATGGAGGGTACGGTTGCGTCCGTTCCCCCGCAGGGCGGCCGCAAGCATCCGCAGCAGGAGTTTTTGCAGGTCGACACGACCAACATCCTGTTCATCTGCGGTGGTGCGTTCTCGGGCCTTGAGAAGATCATCTCCGCGCGCGGGCGTTCGACCTCGATCGGTTTCGCGGCGCAAGTGCTGGCGCCGGAAGATCGCCGTACCGGCGAAATCTTCCGCCATGTCGAGCCCGAGGATCTCCTGAAGTACGGCCTGATCCCGGAATTCGTCGGCCGCCTGCCGGTGGTCGCGACGCTGGAAGATCTCGATGAAGCTTCGCTGAAGAAGATACTGACCGATCCGAAGAACGCGCTGGTGAAACAGTATCAGCGGCTGTTCGAGATGGAGAATATCGAATTGTCGTTTGCCGACGAAGCGCTTGGCGCGGTCGCCCGCAGGGCGATCGAGCGCAAGACCGGCGCGCGTGGCCTGCGTTCCATTCTCGAAAGCATCCTCTTGGAGACCATGTTCGATCTCCCAGGTCTGGAAGGCGTCGAAGAGGTCGTGATTTCGCGCGAAGTGGTGGAGGGCACGGCTCGCCCGCTCTACATCTACGCCGATCGTTCCGACCGCGCCGTCGAAAGCAGTGCCAGCGCCTGATCGGTGGGTGCTGAGGGCTGAGTTGCGTATGCAAGAAAGACGGCTGCGGAGTCTCGTCCCGCGGCCGCGGTTGCGTAGCTTTTTCACTGCGTTGCACCCCAATTGCCGGGCCTTTTTCAGCGACTTGACACCCCCATGGCCGATAGCCACCTTATGCTGTCGGCGAAGCAAAACGATCCTCTGAGATTCGCCGAACCCACCATCCGGAGCAATTGGCCGCGAGTGGCCATACGATCCCGGAACATCTCGGCACCTTGTGGCGGTTGCGCAAAACTTGGCGGACTGCGTGCAAGGGGGCACAACAAAAGGAATAGGCCATGACCACCCCAAAACCCCGGCCACATATCGTCTACGGCGAAAGCCACTCTTATCCGGTGCTGCCGCTTCGCGACATCGTCGTGTTCCCGCACATGATCGTGCCGCTGTTCGTCGGCCGCGAGAAATCGATCCGCGCGCTCGAAGAGGTGATGAAGAACGACGCGCTGATCATGCTGGCGACGCAGAAGAATGCCTCCGACGACGATCCGACCCCGGAGGCGATCTACGAAACCGGAACGCTGGCGAGCGTCCTGCAGCTGCTCAAATTGCCCGACGGCACCGTGAAGGTGCTGGTCGAAGGGCTTGAGCGCGCGCGCGTGCAAAAATATTCCGACCGGACCGAATATTACGAGGCGACCGCGGTCGCGCTCGCCGACACCGATGCCAACTCCGTCGAGGCGGAGGCGTTGGCGCGCTCGGTGGTGTCCGATTTCGAGAGCTATGTGAAGCTGAACAAGAAGATCTCCGCCGAAGCCGTCGGCGTGGTCCAGGCGATCACCGATTTCGCCAAGCTCGGCGATAACGTCGCCGGCCATCTCGCCGTCAAGATTGCGGATCGCCAGGCGATCCTGGAGACGCTGTCGGTGACCGCGCGCCTGGAGAAGGTGCTCGGGCTGATGGAGAGCGAGATCTCGGTGCTGCAGGTCGAGAAGCGGATCCGCTCGCGCGTCAAGCGCCAGATGGAGAAGACCCAGCGCGAATATTATCTCAACGAGCAGATGAAAGCGATCCAGAAGGAGCTCGGCGACGACGAAGGCCGCGATGAGCTCGCCGATCTGGAAGAGAAGATTGCCAAGACCAAGCTCTCCAAGGAAGCCCGCGAGAAGGCGCAGCACGAATTGAAGAAGCTGCGCCAGATGTCGCCGATGTCCGCGGAAGCGACCGTCGTGCGCAACTATCTCGACTGGCTGCTGTCGATCCCGTGGAACAAGAAGTCCAAGGTCAAGAAGGATCTGGTTGCGGCCCAAACCACGCTGGATAACGACCATTACGGCCTCGAGAAGGTCAAGGACCGGATCGTCGAGTATCTGGCCGTGCAGTCGCGCGCCAACAAACTGACCGGACCGATCCTGTGCCTGGTCGGCCCTCCCGGTGTCGGCAAAACCTCGCTCGGCAAGTCGATCGCGAAAGCCACGGGGCGTGAGTTCGTGCGTGTGTCGCTCGGCGGCGTGCGGGACGAGGCCGAAATCCGCGGTCACCGCCGCACCTATATCGGCTCGATGCCCGGCAAGATCATCCAGTCGATGCGGAAGGCCAAGACCTCGAACCCGCTGTTCCTGCTGGACGAGATCGACAAGATGGGCGCCGATTTCCGCGGCGATCCGTCCTCGGCGCTGCTTGAGGTCCTCGACCCCGAGCAGAACTCGACCTTCAACGACCACTATCTCGAGGTCGATTACGATCTCTCCAACGTGATGTTCATCACGACCGCGAATACGCTGAATATTCCGGGACCGCTGATGGACCGCATGGAGATCATCCGGATCGCCGGCTATACCGAGAACGAGAAGGTCGAGATTGCGCGCAAGCACCTGATCCCGAACGCAATCTCCAAACATGGCCTCGATTCGAAGGAATGGTCGATCGACGACGACGCGTTGTTGCTGATGATCCGGCGCTACACCCGCGAGGCGGGCGTACGTAATCTGGAGCGTGAGCTTTCGACACTCGCCCGCAAGGCGGTGAAGGAGCTGATGATCTCCAAGAAGAAGTCGGTGAAGGTGACCGAGAAGTCGCTGGAAGAATTCCTCGGCGTGCCGAAATATCGTTACGGCGAGATCGAGAGCGACGATCAGGTCGGCATTGTCACGGGCTTGGCCTGGACCGATGTCGGCGGCGAGCTGCTCACGATCGAAGGCGTCATGATGCCCGGCAAAGGCAAGATGACGGTCACGGGCAATCTGCGCGACGTGATGAAGGAATCGATTTCGGCGGCGGCGTCCTATGTCCGCTCGCGCGCGGTCGGTTTCGGTATCGAGCCGCCATTGTTCGACAGGCGCGATATCCACGTCCACGTGCCGGAGGGGGCGACCCCGAAGGACGGACCGTCGGCGGGTGTTGCAATGGCGACCGCGATCGTCTCGACCATGACCGGGATCCCGGTCCGGCATGATGTCGCCATGACCGGCGAAATCACCCTGCGGGGACGGGTGCTTCCGATCGGCGGCTTGAAGGAGAAGCTGTTGGCGGCGGCCCGCGGCGGTATCAAGACGGTCTTGATCCCGGAGGATAACGCCAAGGATCTCACGGAGATTTCCGATGCGATCAAGGGCGGGATGGAAATCATTCCGGTGGCTCGCCTTGACGATGTGATCTCCAAGGCCCTGGTGCGGCCGCCGGTGCCGATCGTGTGGGAAGAGGACACCAAGGTGCCGGTCAAGCCCGACGCCGGCGATGAGGCTGCTGGTGGCCTGACGGCACACTAGAGCGTGATGACTTTTCTTCAGATGATAAAGCGGCGCCTTCGGGCGCCGTTTGCTTTTGCGTGAACCGGCCTCGTCGCTGGTGTCGGAGTTGGACGAGATGAATATCGACGGCCAATGCCATTGCGGTTCAGTGACCTATCAAGCCGACATCGATCCGGAGCTTGTATCGATCTGTCACTGCACGGATTGCCAGATGCTGACCGGATCGCCCTACAGGGTCACGGTGATCTGCACCGCCGAACAAATCCGGATGACGGGAAGGGCGCTCCAAATTTACGCCAAGACCGGTGAAAACGGCCGGACGCGCTTTCAGCATTTCTGCGCCGAATGCGGTTCCCCGCTGTTCACCAGCGGCGAGGGCGGCCCCGGCGATTGGGGAATTCGCTGGGGCAGCATCCGCCAGCGCGAGGCGCTCAAGCCGAAGCGGCAAATCTGGTGCCGATCGGCGGTACCATAGATCAACGCTGTTACGGAATTGCCCGGCCGACCAACGGATTAGCTTCCGACCTTGCACCTAAGGGGCGCCCAAGGCTAAACAGGCGGCGAGGGCGGCTAGCTCAGCTGGTTAGAGCATCTCGTTTACACCGAGAGGGTCGGGAGTTCGAATCTCTCGCCGCCTACCACATGAGCGACTTGGCTTTTCAGGCTCAATGCCGGGAGCATACGCATGAGAGTTTTCGCCGCCGCCGCCATTCTCGCGTTACTGGCCGGGCCTGCTTACGCCCAGGCCGAACACGTTCCGAAATACGGGGAAGCCGATAAAGAAAAGACCCCGTCGCAGATCCAGTCCGAAAAAGATGCCCAGAAAGCCTATGAGAGGTCGCTCGGCAATATTCCCGACAAGGGTGCTTCGGACCCGTGGGGCAATGTGCGTAGCGACGGCCCGCCGAAGGCTGCCGTCAAAACCGTACCGGTGAAGCGGACCAAGACCGGCAGCACGGCGAACTAACGATGGAACTACCGGCCGGCCACGATCAAAATGCGGACCAGATCGCCTACTGGAACGGTCCGGGCGGCCAGCACTGGGCCGACCGCCAGCAAACCCAGGACATCGTGCTTGCGCCGGTTTCCGAGGCGTTGATCGATCGCGCCGGTGCGAGACCGGGCGAGCGGATCGCCGATATCGGGTGCGGCTGCGGGGCGACCACCATCGCGTTCGCGCAAACGGTCGGCCCGGCCGGACATGTCACCGGCATCGACATCTCCGCACCGATGCTGACGCGCGCCCGGCAGCTCGCGCCGGCCGGTCTGCCCGTCGATTTCGTGCTCGCCGACGCAACGGTCTATCCGTTCATTCCCCAAAATTTCGATCTCCTGGTTTCGCGGTTCGGCGTGATGTTCTTTGCAGAGCCCGCACTGTCGTTTGCCAACATGCGCAGGGCACTGCGTCCGTCGGGCCGGCTCGCTTTCGCGTGCTGGCGCGAGCCCCGCGAAAATCCGTTTTTCATGGCGCCGCTGCAGGCGGTCTACAAGCATGTGCCCAAGCTGCCGCAGCTTGGGCCCGAGGATCCCGGCCCGTTCTCGTTTGCATCCGAAGCGCGCGTGAACAGGATATTGCGCGAGGCCGGATTCACCGGCATTGCCATGGAGCCGTGCGATCTCTCGCTCGATATCGCGGTCGGGCGGGGTCTGGATGCCGCGGTCGAAGCCGCGCTGGAGATCGGCCCGGCCGCCCGCGCGCTTGCCGAGCAACCACCCGAGATCCGCGCTGCCGCGACGAACTCTATCCGCGAGGCGCTGGCGCCTTACGCCCGAGGACAGGCGGTCCCGCTTGCCGCCTCGATCTGGATCGTGACGGCACAAGCCTCGTAAGTCGCTCGAAAATGACTTAGGCCCGCTCTTCCCAGATCATCGCGAGATGGACGATGGTCTGAACCGCCTTTTCCATGTCCTGCACGCTCACCCATTCCAATCGCGAATGGAAAGCGTGCTCGCCGGCGAAGATGTTGGGGCAGGGTAGCCCCATGAACGACAGCCGCGAGCCATCGGTGCCGCCGCGGATCGAGGTTTTTGTTGGCTTCAGCCCGGCGCGGCGGATCGCCTCCATGGCATTGTCGATAATTTGGGGATGACGGTCGATCACCTGCTTCATGTTGCGGTACTGCGGCTTGATTTCGAACCGATAGGTCGAATGTGGAAAATCCTTCATCACGTCTTTGACGATGTTTTCCAGCAGGGCTTCTTTCTCTTTCAGGCCTGCCTCGGTGAAATCCCGCACGATGAAGCCGAGCGTGGCTTTCTCCAGGGCGCCGGAGATGCCGATCGGATGCAGAAAACCTTCCTTGCCCTCGGTGGTCTCCGGCGAGCAGGTATTTTTGGGCAACCGATCGACGATCGCCGCGGCGATTTTGATCGCGTGCTCCATCTTGCCCTTGGCAAAGCCGGGATGGGTGCTGACGCCTTCGATGGTGATGGTGGCGCCGTCGGCCGAAAACGTCTCGTCCTCGATATTCCCGGCGGTCTCGCCGTCGATCGTGTAGGCAAAGTCAGCGCCGAGCTTCTTCAGGTCGACCTTGTCGACGCCGCGGCCGATCTCTTCGTCCGGCGTGAACAGGATCTTTATCGCGCCGTGCCTGATCTGCGGGTTGTTTATCAGAAAATGCGCGGCATCCATGATCTCGGCGAGGCCGGCCTTGTTGTCGGCCCCGAGCAGCGTGGTGCCGTCGGTCGTGACGATATCGCTGCCGATCTGGTCCTGCAGCGCCGGATGATCCGCGGCACGGATCACCTGGGTGGGATCGGCAGGCAATACGATGTCTCCGCCGCGATAATTCCTTGCGATCTGCGGCTTGACGTCCTTGCCGGTGCAGTCCGGAGAGGTGTCCATATGCGAGCAGAAGCAGATGACCGGAACCCTTTTGTCGGTATTCGCAGGGATGGTCGCATAGACGTAGCCATATTCGTCCATATGGGCGTCGCCGATCCCCATCGCCTGCAGCTCGCGGGCGAGGAGGGCACCCAAGATTTTTTGCTTTTCCGTGGAGGGGCAGCTCGTCGAGGCCGGGTCAGACTGGGTGTCGATCACCACATAGCGCAGGAAGCGCTCGGCGACGGTGTGCGTGAACTCTAAGGCGGACGTCACAATCAAAACCGTGCGGTGAAACTTGGAGGCCTTGTAACAGAGAACGCAATCATAGCAGAAAAGCGTCATCCCGGGGGCCGCGTACGCCACGCGGGATGACGCTTAAGTCAAAAAAACGAAAACGCGTCTTTGATCAGACGGCTTCCTTCAGCTCCTTGGCTGCGCGGAAGGCAACTTTCTTGCTGGCCTTGATGTGGATCGCTTCGCCGGTGGCGGGGTTGCGGCCCATGCGGGCGGCGCGCTTGCGCACCTGCAGGATGCCGAGACCGACGATCCGGATCCGCTCGCCCTTCTTCAGGTGCTTGGTGATCCGGCCGACCAGATCGTTCAGGATGGTTTCAGCCTGCTTCTTGGACAATTCCTGCTCTTCGGCAATCGCCGCTGCGAGATGCTTGAGCGTGACGGTGGTCGGGGTCGCTGCCTTCTTCGCCATATTTGGCCCTCCTCGTTGTTGGTCGCTTAGGAACCTAAGACGTATCAGGCCTTAAACGATTCGGGGGGCACCTGACTACGCTGTTTGACCGATAAACAGCCTATTATTTGCATCGGCGTCCCAAAAATGCCCAACTGGCGGGAGGATTCGAACAACCTTGACTTGGAAAGGGCGCCCCTTTAAGTCCCAGCTCTCGCGGGTTTCGAATATCACGCGGGAGTAGCTCAGTTGGTTAGAGCGCCGGCCTGTCACGCCGGAGGTCGCGGGTTCGAGCCCCGTCTCTCGCGCCATTGAATCAATAGCTTAGCCGGTTTTCCGCTTTTTCGGCAAGCTCAGGGGACGGCACGCGCAAGGGCTGTCCGCGACGCTCAAGCTTGAGCTGGTTTGCGTCATCGCCGACGCCATGGCGCAGAATGAGCCAGCCGTCAACGTCACCGGCCTTGAGCGCCGTGAATTGCAAACATGAATGCCCGGCCGAACCAGGAGCCTATTGCTTCGCGGGGGATAATTGCTGGACGGCTACCTGCAATGAGTTCAACCGAGTTTGTACGTCGCGGGTGATTTTTACATTGGCAGGAACTTCCTGCACGGCGATTTCTACCGCGTTTACGCGAGCTTGGATGTCGAGCAATACCCGGGTGAGGTAATCATAGCTCGCCTGGGTTTTATCGGTCGAGGTGGCGGCTTGTTCGATCCGAACCAGGTACTCGCGTTCGTTTTCCCATATGACGCGCCTCTGCATTTCCAACAGGCCCATAAAAACCAGATTTGCCGCTAGCAACGACAAAAGGATCGCTCGCCAATTTTCCTTGATCATTGTGGTGTTCCCCACTGAGCTGAGATCTGCGGCGTAAACCGATTGGGTGTTCGATTGATCCGAACATCCAGGTGGCCGGCAAACCTCATTTGCGTTGTGATCATATCTATCCAACCAGCGGGAACCAGAGAAGCAGATCGTTGGCGGCAGCAATCGGTGCGCCGGCTTGTGGTTCCCCGATGCCGCGAAAAGCAAAAAGGCCGCCCCGGAGGCGGCCGTCTTTCTCATCATGAACTCTTGGATTTAATTACTGGATTTGCCCTAGCGGACCATCGAGCTATCCGAGCTCGTCACGGCCATCGGCTTGCCGGCCTTAATGACATGCGCGGTCTGGGTATAGTCCGAATTGGTGCGGGCGGAGATACCGAAGCCTGCCACGGCAATACCGGCAATCAGGGCAACAACCACAATTTTCAGGTGCGTACCGCGATCCGCTGAGTGAATTGAGTGGTTCATCTGAGCCTCCTGGCGACTCTTGGTGCCGCCTTGTTGGCGATAGACGTATCCCCCGTTTGTTTCAGGGTGGTTTCGTGGGTTTCCCAAAATGGTTTCGTCGGCCGGCAACGGGCTGGGACCGGCGCTTGGCCGACAGTCCGGGGCCGTTGGGCGGGTCCCAACCCAGCTTGCGGGCGCACACGATTCGTCGGAAGCTGACGTGAGGGCGCGACAAGGCGCTCGGGAGGCAACAAGAATGACCATTACCCGCAGGGTTCTGCTCGGCGCTGCGTCCGGCGCCTGGGCAACCACCGTTTTGAGCAAACCGGCGCGTGCCGCGGCCGAATTCGAGTTCAAATTGGGCGTCAACACGCCGGATACCCATCCCCTTACCGTTCGACTAACGGAAGCGGCGCGCGCAATCGGCGCGCAGTCGTCGGGACGGCTCAACGTGACGGTTTTCCCCAACAGCCAGCTCGGCGGCGATCCCGAGATGCTGTCGCAACTCCGCGCCGGCGGCATCGAACTGTTGGCGGCGCCAAGCATGACGTTGTCGACGCTGGTGCCGTTGTCGGGCCTGCCGAGCATCGGCTTTGCGTTCCAGTCCTATGACCAGGTCTGGGCGGCTATGGACGGCGGCGTCGGCGAGGTCGTCCGCGACGCCATCGGCAAAGCGGGCATCGTGCCGATGAAGAAGATGTGGGACAACGGATTCCGCCAGATCACCTCATCTTCCAGCCGGCAATTGAACGCTGTGGAGGACCTCAGGGGCTTCAAGATCCGGGTGCCGGTCACGGCGCTACTCACCTCGCTGTTCAGCGGGTTGGGAGCGCTGCCGTCGAGCATCAGCTATAGCGAGCTTTATTCGGCACTGCAGACCCACATCGTCGAGGGTCAGGAAAATCCGCTGGCGCAGGTCGCGACCGGGAAGCTGTACGAGGTGCAAAAATATTGCGCGCTGTCGAACCATTGCTGGAGCGGCTACTGGATCGTCGGAAACCGCCGCGCGCTGGCCGGCCTGCCGGCCGACCTCCTGGAGATCGTCAACAGCAGTTTCGACGACGCGGCGATCAAGGAGCGTGCCGATCTATTGGAGATGGACCGCTCGCTGCAGGCCGAGCTTATGGCGAAGGGCATGACCTTCAACAAGCCCGATCCGGTGCAGTTCAGGGCGGCGCTGGTGAAGGCAGGTTTTTATACGCAGTGGCAGAAGACGTATGGCGCCGAAGCCTGGGCACAGCTGGAGAAGTACACCGGGCCGCTGACTTAGGAGGGGTGTTCAGCTCGCCCGCTTGATATCCGCGCGAATGGATGCAGCCGCCCACACGAACAACAGCGCGCCGAGCGCGGTCGTGATCGCGGCCGACAGCAGCGAATAGCGCACGGCGTTCGCGCCATAGTCGTTCTTCAGCGCATCGTTGATGATCCCGACCGCGAGCGGGCCGACGCCCTGGCCAAAGCAGGTCGCGGTCAGGATGACGATCGCGGACGCCAGCGCCCGCATGCTCGGGCGTGCCACCGTCTGCGCAATGGCAAAGATCGGCCCGAGATGAAAGCCGACCAGAAACGATGTCGCGGCGAGCGCTGCGACCATGGTGGTAAAATCCGGCGTCAGCATGCACAGCGCGAACACAGGCCCGGCGAGGCCGGATGTGATCGCCGGCGCCCACAGCTTCCAGCGATCGTCGCGGCGGCTGATCTGCGCCACCACAAATCCCCCGACCAGCGTTCCGGCCATCCCGAACAGGCCCTTAAAGGTGCCGGCATAGGTGCCGATTTCGGCGCTGGTCAGATGATGCACGCGGGCCAGGAACGGCGGGATCCAGGCGGCGGTGGCGTAATTGGTATAGGTCGTCAGGCAAAACCCGACCAGCACGATGACGAAGCTTCGTTGCGAGACGAGAAAACGTAGCGTCGGCGCGAGCGGCTCCGCCACGAAGGTTTCGGCCATGGCGCCGCGCTTTGGTTCTGACACCGTCAGCCACAATATTGCTGACAGCGCGATGCCGGGCAGGCCGGCGGTGAAAAACGCCATCCGCCAGCCGTAGTGCTGGTTGACATAGCCGCCGATGAAATACCCCAAGAAGACGCCGAGATAGGTGGCAACGGCATAGACGCCGAGCGCGCGCGGGCGTTCGTCCTTGTCGAAGAGATCGGCGATGATCGACTGCGACGCCGGGGTGCCAGCGGATTCGCCGATGCCGACGCCGATCCGCGCCAGCGCCAGCGTCGCCACGCTCGAGGCCATGCCGCAGAGAAACGTCATCGCGCTCCAGAACGCCAACGCCAGCGCCACGATATTGCGGCGGTTGATCCGGTCGGCGACGCGCGCAATCGGTATCCCGAGCAGCGAATAGAACAGGACGAAACCAAAACCCGCGAGCAGGCCCATCGTGGTGTCGCTGAGCAGAAATTCCTTTTTGATCGGCTCGATCAGGACGTTGAAGATGGTGCGGTCGAGGAAATTCAGCGCGTAGACGATGGTGAGCAGGCCCAGCACGTAATATCGCCGCGCCGACGGCCTTGCGGCAGCACCGGCTTGCGCGGCCACCCCGGGTGCGAGATCGACCATGGTTCCCCCCGAAATTGTTTTTCTTGTAAGACGAGACGTGGTTGATCACGCCTCGCGAATAAAATTTCCCGCCTCGAATTCGACCGGTGCCGCGCGCTCATCGAACGAGACCCCGATCGGATCGCGCCCGGCAGCCACGGCCTCGAGCTGATCGCTCAGCATGCGTCGGACCATCAGAATGCCGCGGTCGCTTTGGCCGAAATGTTCTTCGGAATGGACCGTCACCGGCCCCTGACCGACCTGGGCCTCATAATCCCCGGGGAATTGCTGGTGCTCCTGCTCGGTCATGTCCCACCAGAATTTGCCGCTGAATTTCGAGCGCATCCGGCCGATATCGCCTGATGCCTTGACGCGGCCTGCGACGTAGATGCGGAATGACGTATCGTCGATCGGCAGCGTCCAGCCGATCGACTCGACGCGGGCGAATCGCGCGACCCTTGGATTGGGCACCACGCGCAGCGTCGGCAGCGCCGCTTCCGTCACCCGATAAAAAACCTTGCCGTCGTCCTGGTTGCGGATCGAGCGCACGATAACGCCGCGCGGCGACATCTCGAATTTCACGTCCGGCATCGAGGCCATCATGTCGGTGAATTGCGGGCCGCTGAACGAGCCGTGCAGCACCGGGACGTGGTAGGGATCGACCACGTTCTCAAAATGCTGCAGCCAGTTGCAGGGGATGATGGCCGGGCCGCCGCCGCCGATCGAGCTGTCGTCGGCCTCCACGAATTCGCCGTCGTCCATGTTCTCCAGCGCCTCGTAGCGCGGCAGCACCGGCCTTTTCTCGGCCGGTCCCATATAGGCGAAGATCAGCCCGTAACGCTCCTGGACCGGGTACCAGGGCTGGCGCACCTTGTCCTTGAACTGGCCGCCGTCGGGCTCGCAGGGCTGCTCCAGACAGCGCCCCTCGCTGTCGAACTTCCAGCCGTGATAGCAGCAGCGGATGCCGTCCTCCTCGACCTTGCCGTAATAGAGCGTGGTGCCGCGGTGGCAGCAGCGGGCGTGGAGCAGGCCCGGGCGGCCATGCCGGTCGCGGAACAGGATCAGATCCTCGGCCAACGCCCGGACTTTTCTGGGGATATCGTTGGCATCGGCCGCAAGGCCGATCGGATGCCAGTAGCGGCGCAGCAATTCCCCCATCGGCGTGGCGCGGCCGACCGCGGTCAGTTCGGTGCGCCTGGCCGGCGGCCGCATGGCGTAGGCCGTGCCGAGATCGCGATCCCGTTCGGTGATGTTCATTGCGATTTCCTCCCGCCGCGGCTCTTGCGCCCGCGGCCGTCTCATTTGTTGCCCAAGAAAACGTTAGATCGATGACAATGTCAACGATTTTGCCGCGCTTGGCAAAACATGGCTTTGTTGGCACAGGTCTTGGGCAAAGGTCTTGGGATGAGCCGGAAAACAAAAAGCGAGGACACGCCGCTGCCGGATGCCGGCGAGGATGCCGAGCTGGCGCCGATCACGGCGATGATGTCGTCGCGGCTGATGGTGCTCGCCAACCTTTTGAAGCGGGGCGCCATACTGCGCTACAAACGGCTGGCCGGGCTTTCTTCGGTGGAATTTGGCCTGGTGGCCTCGCTGGGACGCCGGCCGCCCCTGAGTGTGGTCAGCCTCGCTGAGGCGGTCGGCATGGATAAGGGGCAGATCAGCCGAGCGCTGGCCGGGCTGGTCTCGCGCAAGCTGGTTTCGAGGGCGGTCAACCCGAGGGATAACCGGGAGGTACTGGTTTGCCTGACCCGGGCCGGGCTCTCCGCCCATGATGCGATTGTGGCAGGTGCGCTGGAACGCAATCAGCGTCTCCTGGAACAGCTGGAGAAGGGTGAGGTCGCGATGCTGCTGGGGCATATCGACCGCCTGACCGACACCGCCGCCAAGATGCTCGAAGCCGAAAAAGACGTGAGCCAAAAAGGGCCCAATCGTCCCAGACGGCGCGCCCCGGAATGACCAATGAAGAAGGCTGTCTCGCAGTGCGCAGGGGGCCCCGGAGGCCTCAAAATTGCTTGTCTTGCGCCCCTTGTTGCGCTGCGCTAAGCCTCAGAACAATTCCAATTAACGAATCTGCGGATGTTCGAAACCGCGGGAAAAGGTACCGCCGATGACCGGCATCCTGCAGAATTATCTTCCACTTGTGGTGTTCATCGGGGTCGCAGGCCTGATCGGTTTGGCGCTTTTGATCGCTCCGTTTCTGGTGGCGTTCCAGCAGCCCGACCCCGAAAAGCTGTCTGCCTATGAATGCGGTTTCAACGCCTTCGACGACGCCCGCATGAAATTCGACGTCCGGTTCTACCTGGTGGCCATCCTGTTCATTATCTTTGACCTGGAGGTGGCATTCCTGTTCCCGTGGGCGGTGGCGTTCGGCAAGCTTGGAGCCACCGGTTTCTGGTCGATGCTGGTTTTCCTCGCCGTCCTGACCGTCGGCTTCGCCTATGAATGGAAGAAAGGTGCGCTCGAATGGGATTGAGCCCGGCTGCCGCAAAACCCGGACCGATACCGGCGGTCGCACCCGCCGCGACCGGCATTCTCGATCCCGCAACCGGCAAGCCGGTCGGCGCCAATGACCCGTATTTTCTCGAGGTCAATCACCAACTCTCCGACAAGGGCTTCTTCGTCGCCGCGACCGACGACCTCATCACCTGGGCGCGCACCGGCTCCTTGATGTGGATGACGTTTGGTCTCGCCTGCTGCGCGGTCGAGATGATGCAGATGTCGATGCCGCGCTATGACGCCGAGCGCTTTGGCTTCGCGCCGCGCGCTTCGCCGCGGCAGTCCGACGTCATGATCGTCGCGGGCACGCTGACCAACAAGATGGCGCCGGCGCTGCGCAAGGTCTACGACCAGATGCCGGAACCGCGCTACGTGATCTCGATGGGGTCGTGCGCCAATGGCGGCGGCTACTATCATTATTCCTACTCGGTGGTGCGCGGCTGCGACCGCATCGTGCCCATCGACATCTACGTGCCGGGTTGCCCGCCGACCGCGGAAGCGCTGCTTTACGGGGTGATGCTGCTGCAGAAGAAGATCCGGCGCACCGGGACCATCGAACGCTAAGGTTTTTAGAATGGATGACGGCAGGCTCGACGCCCTGGGGCAGACGATTGTTAGCGCGCTTCCGGGCGCGGCGACCGACCATACGGTCGCGTTCAACCAGCTCTCGGTGGCGGTCCAGGCCGACAAGATCGTCGACGTGGTGCGTTTCCTGCGTGACGATCCCGGATGCCGCTTCATCAACTTCACCGATGTGACGGCGGCCGATTATCCCGGCCGCGAGAAGCGTTTCGAGGTGATCTATCATTTGCTGTCGCCGACGCTGAACACGCGCATCCGCCTGCGGGTGGCGGCCGATGAGACCACCCAGGTGCCCTCGATCATCGAGGTGTTTCCGGGCGCCGACTGGTTCGAGCGCGAAACCTACGATCTCTACGGCGTGATCTTCACCGGCCATCCGGACATGCGGCGGCTGTTGACCGATTACGGTTTCGACGGCCATCCGCTGCGCAAGGATTTTCCGCTCACCGGCTTTGTCGAGGTTCGCTACGACGACCAGGAGAAGCGGGTGCTCTACGAGCCGGTCCGCCTCAATCAGGAATTCCGCAAATTCGATTTTCTGTCTCCGTGGGAAGGCGCGGATTATCCAGTGCTGCCGGGAGACGAGAAGGCGGGTCCGAAAGTCTGACCATGAACGAACAGAATCTGCGCAATTTTACGATCAACTTTGGCCCGCAGCATCCGGCTGCGCATGGCGTGCTGCGACTTGTTTTGGAGCTCGACGGTGAGGTGGTCGCTCGCGTCGATCCGCACATTGGACTGCTTCATCGCGGCACGGAAAAGCTGATCGAGCACAAGACCTATCTGCAGGCGATCCCGTATTTCGACCGGCTCGATTACGTCGCGCCGATGAATCAGGAGCACGCATTCTGTCTGGCCGCGGAAAAGCTGCTCGGCATTACCGTGCCGCGCCGCGGGCAATTGATCCGCGTTCTCTATTGCGAGATCGGCCGCATCCTGTCGCATCTGCTCAACGTCACGACGCAGGCGATGGACGTCGGCGCGCTGACCCCGCCGCTGTGGGGCTTTGAAGAGCGCGAAAAGTTGATGGTGTTCTATGAGCGCGCCTCCGGCTCGCGGATGCATGCGGCCTATTTCCGCATCGGCGGCGTGCATCAGGACCTGCCGCCGAAGCTGATCGACGATATCGAGGCCTGGTGCGATCCGTTCCTTGGCGTAGTCGCCGATCTCGAACGGCTGTTGACCGGCAACCGCATCTTCAAGCAGCGCAACGTCGATATCGGCGTGGTATCGCTTAAAGAGGCTTGGGAATGGGGCTTTTCCGGCGTGATGGTGCGCGGCTCGGGAGCGGCGTGGGATCTGCGCAAAGCCCAACCCTATGAGTGCTATGCCGAGATGGATTTCGACATTCCGATCGGCAAGAACGGCGATTGCTACGACCGTTACTGCATCCGGATGGAAGAGATGCGCCAGTCCGTGCGCATCATGAAACAGTGTATCGCAAAGCTGCGCTTAGCCGACGGGCAGGGGCCGGTCGCGGTCGAGGACAACAAGATATTCCCGCCGCGCCGGGCTGAGATGAAGCGCTCGATGGAGGCGCTGATCCATCACTTCAAGCTCTACACCGAGGGCTTCCACGTCCCGGAAGGCGAAGTCTATGTCGCGGTCGAGGCACCGAAGGGCGAGTTTGGCGTCTATCTCGTCGCCGACGGCACCAACAAGCCCTACAAATGCAAGATCCGCGCGCCGGGGTTTGCCCATCTGCAGGCGATGGATCACATCTGCAAGGGCCATCTCCTGGCCGACGTCTCGGCCATCCTCGGTTCGCTCGATATCGTGTTCGGAGAGGTCGATCGGTGATCGCACTGCCGCCGATACAGTTTGACCGGGCCACCGGCGCGCTTGAGGGCGCGAACGCGTGGGAGCGGACGGCTGCACTGGCGCTGGCGACCGGTTCGAAGATCTCGTCGCACTTTTCGCACCGCGGCTACATCGGCTGCGCCAACTTGCTGCGCAAGACGCTGCCCGCGCGCAACATCGCGATCAAGCTGAACTCGGACGCGGTGTTCGAATTTCCTTATGGGGACGGCTATTGGAGCAAGCTGCTCAACCGCTCGTATCACTACGAAGACGAGCTGGAACTGTTGTTCCGGGATTCCGCCGACGTCGACTACACGTTGCTCGATTGCGGCGCCAATTATGGCTACTGGTCGGTGCTGGTCTCGAGCACGCCGTTCGGTTCGCACCAGGCGATCGCGATCGAGCCTGCGTCGCAGAATTTTCCGAAACTCACCAACAACGCCAAAATCAACGGCAACCGCTTTGCGCTGATGAAATGCGCGATTGGCGCGGCGCGCGGCACCGCGCTTCTGTCCGGTACCAAGCACGAGGCGTTCAGCATCACCGGCGGCGCGGGCAGCGGCGGCGAGGAAGTGCCTGTGATCGCGCTCGACAATCTGCTCGACGACGGCAAGATATCGGCAAGCGGAAAATACCTGATCAAGCTTGACGTCGAAGGCGTCGAGGTCGAGGCCATCAAGGGCGGCACGCGGCTGTTGCAGAGCGACAGCGTGCTATTGTGCGAGGAGCACGGCAACGATCCGAACCACACCGTGTCGCGCTATATCCTCGAACAGACCCCGCTGAAGCTGATCGTCTACGATCCACGCTCCAATCGCCTGGAGACCGTGACCGAACTGTCGATCCTCGACCGCATCAAGGTTTCAACCCACGTCGGCTATAACGTTTTCGGCACCGCAAGCGCCTTCTGGCAAAACCGGATCAATGCCTTGAACGCGAGCGCCGCGCGCCGCATGCAATGAGAGACTGAACCATTATGTCCGTCCGTCGCCTCGCCCCAAAGGAAATGCAGCCCGCGAACTTCACGTTCACGGCGGAGAATCTCGCCTGGGCGAAAGAGCAGATTGCAAAATACCCGCCCGGCCGTCAGGCCTCGGCGTCGATCGCGATCCTGTGGCGGGTGCAGGAACAGCATGAGGGATGGGTTTCGGAAGCGGCGATCCGCGCGGTCGCCGATCTGCTCGAGATGCCCTACATCCGGATGCTGGAGATCGCGACCTTCTACACGATGTTCCAGCTGCAGCCGGTCGGCAAGAAGGCGCATGTCCAGGTCTGCGGCACCACGCCATGCCGGCTGCGCGGCGCCGGCGATATCCTCGAAGTGTGCCAGAGCCGCATCCATCACGATCCGTTTCAGCTTTCCAAGGACGGCAATTTCAGCTGGGAAGAGGTCGAATGCTTAGGTGCCTGCGTCAATGCCCCGATGGTGCTGATCTGGAAGGACACCTACGAGGATCTGACCAAGGAAAACTTCGGTAAGGTGCTGGACGGTTTTGCTTCCGGCAATCCGCCGAAGCCGGGACCGCAGAACGGACGGCAGTTCTCGGCGCCCGTCGGTGGCCCGACCACGCTGAAGGAGACCGCATGATGAGTCTCCGGAGATTGCAGGCGGCCAGGCCGGGGAGTGTCAGCACCATGAAGCACTGGCGCTATATCGCTCTGCATACGCTCGCTGCGGCCGCCTTCATTTTCCTGCTGCAGCGCTATGTGCTGCACGCCTCGCTTGAATCATGCCTGTTGTGGGCGCTGGTGTTCGGCGGCTGCGCCGCGGGCCTCGCCTACAAGCAATCCAATCGCTGATCGGTTTTAGGGAAGCTTCACGTCATGCTCGATGACAAGGACCGCATCTTCAAGAACCTTTACGGCCTGCAGGACTGGGGCCTCGAAGGTGCGCGCCGCCGCGGCGGCTGGGACGGCACCAAGGCGATCATCGACAAGGGCCGCGACTGGATCATCAACGAGATGAAGGCGTCGGGCCTGCGCGGCCGCGGCGGCGCGGGCTTTCCGACCGGGCTGAAATGGTCGTTCATGCCGAAGGAATCCACCGACGGCCGGCCGAGCTACCTCGTGGTCAATGCCGACGAGTCCGAGCCCGGCACCTGCAAGGATCGCGAGATCATGCGGCACGATCCGCATCTCCTGGTCGAGGGCTGCCTGCTCGCGAGCTTCGCGATGGGCGCGCACGCCTGCTACATCTATGTGCGCGGCGAATTCATCCGGGAGCGCGAGCATTTGCAGGCCGCGGTCGATCAGGCCTATCAGGCAAAACTGATCGGCAAGGACAATGTCAACGGCTGGCCGTTCGACCTTTACGTGACGCATGGCGCCGGCGCCTATATCTGCGGCGAAGAAACGGCGCTGCTCGAAAGCCTGGAAGGCAAGAAGGGCCAGCCGCGCCTGAAACCGCCATTCCCGGCCAACGTCGGTCTCTACGGCTGCCCGACCACGGTCAACAATGTCGAATCGATCGCGGTTGCGCCGGACATTTTGCGACGCGGCGCGGCATGGTTTGCCGCGATCGGCCGTCCCAACAATGTCGGGACAAAACTGTTTTGCATTTCGGGCCATGTCGAGCGCCCCTGCAATGTCGAAGAGGCGATGGGGATTCCGTTCCGCGAACTGATCGAGCGCCATTGCGGCGGCATCCGCGGCGGCTGGGAGAATCTGAAAGCGGTGATCCCCGGCGGCTCCTCGGTGCGCATGGTGCCGGCGGAGCTGATTATCGATACGCCGATGGATTTTGACAGCCTTGGCAAACTGCGCTCGGGCCTCGGCACCGCCGCCGTCATCGTGATGGACAAATCGACCGACCTGATCAGGGCAATCGCGCGGATTTCCTATTTCTACAAGCACGAGAGCTGCGGCCAGTGCACGCCCTGCCGCGAGGGCACGGGCTGGATGTGGCGGGTCCTGACCCGGATGGCCGACGGCCGCGCCCACAAGCGCGAGATCGACATGCTGCTGGAAGTGACAAAACAGGTCGAGGGCCACACCATCTGTGCGCTCGGCGATGCGGCGGCGTGGCCGATCCAGGGCCTCATCGCGCATTTCCGTCACGAGATCGAAGCCCGCATCGACGAGTATTCGCGCAAGGCCGACGTCGACGATGTTGGCGTGCGCGATCCCGCGCATATGGTGGCGGCGGAGTGATGTTGATGCGCCTTTTGATGGACATCCGTTCCGGCAAAAGAGACGGTCTTGGCGCTTATGCGATCATTTTCTGGTTTCTTGTTGGAGCGGTCGTTGGGGGCGGCATCGCCTATGCGGCAGGTGGTTGGGACAAGGCAGTTCTGATTTTCGGATCTGTTGGAGCAATGATCGGGCTTTGTGCCGGGCTCTATGCGGCGTTTGGAGATACGTGGTTGGCAAAGGTGTTGGTGCTTCCTGGCTACCTGATGATGATGCTCGCGCTGGTGCTGGGAGTGGGGTGATGCTGATGTCGCAACCCAGCACCTTCTGGTGGCAGAAGTTCGGGACGCTAGCGCAGATGGCGCAGGCGGCCGTGGCGCTGCTCGGCTTTGTCGCGATCCTGTTCCAGATCAACGAAATCCGCTCCAACACCCGCGCCGCAAGCGCGCGGCAGGTGTTTTTGGGCTATACAGATTTGGCGTTCCGGAACCCGAAATTCTCGCAGCCGGACTACGATGCGATCAAGACCGGCAGCCGCGAGGAAAAGGTTCAGTATGAGAGTTTCGTCTCCTACTTTCTCTACGCCTGCGAGGAAGCGACCGCCGCATTCGCCGGCAGCCGGGAGTGGCTCGCCTCCTGCGACTACGATCTGAGGCCGCATCTGCGGTTCCTGTGCGAGAAGTACAAGCTTGAGCCGGCCTATCTCGCGACCTATAGCGCCAACACCCAGCAATGGGTACAGGCATCCATGAAGACCGCCAGCGTCACACCACCCGACTGCAAGCTGGGAAAGACCTGAATTCTATGACCAAACTTATCGTCGATGGCAAAGAGATCGATGTCCCCGCCGAGTTCACGCTGCTGCAGGCGTGCGAGGCGGCGGGCGCCGAAATTCCGCGGTTTTGCTACCACGAGCGGCTGTCGATCGCGGGCAATTGCCGGATGTGCCTGGTCGAGATCAAGGGCGGCCCCAAGCCGGTCGCAAGCTGCGCCTGGGGCGTCCGCGATTGCCGTCCCGGTCCCAAGGGCGAGCCGCCGGAAATCTCCACCCGCTCGCCGATGGTGAAGAAGGCGCGCGAAGGCGTGATGGAGTTCTTGCTGATCAACCACCCCTTGGACTGTCCGATCTGCGATCAGGGCGGGGAGTGCGACCTGCAGGACCAGGCGATGGGCTACGGCGTCGACACCTCGCGCTTTGCCGAGAATAAGCGCGCGGTCGAGGACAAATATCTGGGCGCGCTGGTCAAGACCTCGATGAACCGCTGCATCCAGTGTACGCGCTGCGTCCGTTTCGCCGCCGAAGTCTGCGGCGTGCCCGAGATGGGCGCGACCGGCCGCGGCGAGGACATGGAGATCACGACCTATCTCGAGACCGCGCTGACTTCCGAACTCCAGGGCAATCTCGTCGATATCTGCCCGGTCGGCGCGCTGACCTCGAAACCCTACGCGTTCGCGGCACGGCCCTGGGAGCTCGGCAAGACGCAGTCGATCGATGTCATGGACGGTCTCGGCTCGGCGATTCGGGTCGATACCCGCGGCCGCGAGGTGATGCGGATCCTGCCGCGCGTCAATGAAGCCGTGAACGAGGAGTGGATTTCCGACAAGACCCGCCACGTCGTCGATGGCCTTCGCACCCAGCGGCTCGACCGCCCCTATATCAGGGAGAATGGCAAGCTCCGCGCGGCGTCATGGCCGGAGGCGTTCGCCGCGATCGCCGCGAAAACCGCGCGCAGCGACGGCAAGCGGATCGGGGCAATAGCCGGCGACCTCGCCGCGGTCGAGGAAATGTTCGCGCTCAAGGAATTGCTGGCGAAATACGGCTCGGTCAATCTCGCGGTGCAGGGCGGCGACGCGTTCGATCCCGGCGCGGGGCGCGCCGCCTATCTCTTCAATCCCGGTATTGCCGGCATCGATCAGGCCGACGCGCTTTTGATCGTGGGCGCGAACCCGCGGCGTGAGGCCGCCGTACTCAACGCCCGCATCCGCAAGCGCTGGCGCAGCGGTCAGCTCAAGATCGGCGTGATCGGGCCCAAGGCCGAGCTCACCTATGATTACGATTATCTCGGCGCCGGCACGGAGTCGCTTCTCGATCTCGCCGCCGGCAAGCATTCCTTTGCAGATGTGCTGAAAAACGCCAAACATCCGGTTCTGCTGGTCGGCACGGCTGCTGTGGCACGGCGTGATGGCGCCGCGATCCTTGCGGCGACGGCAAAGCTTGCCGTCGATGTTGGCGCGATCAAGCCCGACTGGAACGGTTTTGCCATTTTGCACGACACCGCCTCGCGGGTCGGCGCGCTCGATGTCGGCTTTGCGGCAAGTGCAGGCGGCCTGAGCGCGGCGCAGATGACGACGTTCGGCACGCTGGATGTGCTGTTTTTGCTCGGCGCCGACGATACCAAGGTGCCGGACGGCACGTTTGTCGTCTACCTCGGCACCCATGGCGACCGCGGCGCGCATCGCGCCGACGTCATCCTGCCGGGAGCTGCCTACACCGAAAAGTCCGGCATCTTTGTCAACACCGAGGGCCGGGTGCAGATAGCCAACCGCGCGGCGTTTCCCCCGGGAGAGGCGCGCGAGGATTGGGCGATCATCCGTGCGCTGTCGGAAGTCATGGGCAAGCGCTTGCCTTACGATTCGCTGGCTGCGTTGCGTCAGGCAATGTTCAAGGCGGTGCCGCATCTGATGCGAATGGAGCGGATCGAACCCGGCAACGCCGACGACATCAAGACGCTCGCCGGCAAGGGCGGCAGCGTCGAGAAGGCGCCGTTCAAGTCCTCCGTTGAGGATTTCTATTTGACCAACCCGATCGCGCGGGCCTCGGCGGTGATGGCGGAATGTTCCCGCCTTGCCTCCGGGCAAATGCTGACAGCGGCGGAGTGAGCGTGACCTGATGGAAGAATTCCTCGCAAGCAGCTTCTGGACCGGATTTCTTTGGCCGTTGATCGTCATGGTGGCGGAGAGCGTTTTGCTGCTCGTCGTGCTGCTGATCGCGATCGCCTACATCCTGCTCGCCGACCGCAAGATCTGGGCGGCGGTGCAGATCAGGCGCGGACCCAACGTGGTCGGCGCCTTCGGCCTGCTGCAATCCTTCGCCGATCTCCTCAAATTCGTGCTGAAGGAACCGATCATCCCCTCCGGCGCCAACAAGGGCGTGTTCCTGCTGGCGCCGCTGGTGAGTTGCGTGCTGGCGCTCGCCGCCTGGGCAGTGATCCCGATGGATCTCGGCTGGGTGATCTCCGACATCAATGTCGGCGTGCTCTATATTTTCGCGATCTCGTCGCTGTCGATCTACGGCATCATCATGGCCGGCTGGTCGTCGAACTCGAAATATCCGTTCCTTGCAGCACTTCGCTCGGCGGCGCAGATGGTGAGCTACGAAGTCTCGATCGGATTTGTTATCATCACGGTGCTGCTTTGCGCAGGCTCGCTCAATCTCTCGGCCGTGGTCGAGGCACAGAACACCCATGGGCTGGGAGGCCTGATCGGCCTGCCCAGGCTGACGTTCCTGAACTGGTACGCCCTGCCGCTGTTTCCGATGTTCGTGGTGTTCTACGTGTCGGCGCTGGCGGAAACCAACCGCCCGCCGTTCGATCTCGTGGAAGCCGAATCCGAGCTGGTCGCGGGCTTCATGGTCGAATACGGCTCGACACCGTATTTGCTCTTCATGCTCGGCGAATATGTCGCCATCACGACGATGTGCGCGCTGGCCACCATCCTGTTCCTAGGGGGCTGGCTGCCGCCGATCGCGGTGCCGCCGTTCACCTGGGTGCCCGGGGTGATCTGGTTCGTGCTGAAAGTGTTTTTCATGTTCTTCATGTTTGCGATGGCAAAGGCGATCGTGCCGCGCTACCGCTACGATCAGTTGATGCGGCTCGGCTGGAAGGTGTTTCTGCCGCTGTCGCTGGCGATGGTGGTTGTCGTCGCAGGCGTGCTGCATTTTGCTGACATCGCGCCGAAATGAGGTCGTCATGAGTGTCAATATCAACGCCACGGCCCGATCGCTTCTATTGTCCGAATTCGTTTCGGCGTTCTTCCTTGCCATGCGCTATTTCTTCAAGCCGAAGCCGACGCTGAACTATCCGTTCGAGAAGGGGCCGATCTCGCCGCGCTTCCGTGGCGAACACGCGCTGCGGCGCTATCCCAATGGGGAAGAGCGCTGCATCGCCTGCAAGCTGTGCGAGGCGATTTGCCCGGCGCAGGCGATCACCATCGAAGCCGGCCCGCGCCGCAACGACGGCACCCGCCGCACCGTGCGCTACGACATCGATATGGTGAAATGCATCTATTGTGGCCTGTGCCAGGAAGCCTGTCCGGTCGATGCCATCGTCGAGGGTCCGAATTTCGAATTTGCGACCGAGACCCGCGAGGAACTCTACTATGACAAGGCGAAACTTCTCGCCAATGGCGACCGCTGGGAGCGTGAGCTTGCGAAATCGATCGAACTCGACGCGCCGTACCGGTGAGGTGAGGGCATGATCCTTCCCGCGCTGTTCTTCTACCTGTTCGCCGCCGTGTGCGTGGCGTCCGCGGTCATGGTGATTGTGTCGCGCAATCCCGTGCACTCCGTGCTGTTTCTGATCCTGGCGTTCGTCAACGCTGCCGGCCTGTTCATACTGATGGGCGCCGAATTCCTGGCGATGATCCTGGTCATCGTCTATGTCGGCGCGGTCGCGACGCTGTTCCTGTTCGTGATCATGATGCTCGATGTAGATTTCACCGAACTGCGCGAGGGCTTTATCGAATATTTGCCGGTCGGTGTCGTGATCGGCGGGATTTTCCTGTTCGAATTGCTTCTGACCGTCGGCGTCTGGGTCATCAATCCGGTCGTCAGCAAGTCGATCACATCGGCGATCCCGACCAATGTCAGCAATACCGAGGCGCTCGGGCTCGTGCTCTACACCAAATACATCCATTACTTCCAGATCGCCGGCATGGTGCTGCTGGTCGCGATGATTGGCGCCATCGTTCTGACCCTGCGCCACAAGGCGAGCGTCAAGCGGCAGGACATCAACGTGCAGAACGCGCGGACGCCGGAACTGGCGATGAGCATCCGCAAGGTGGCCTCCGGCCAGGGCCTGCAGGACGCCGACGCGGCGGAGTGGGTGCAATGACGATCGGTCTTGGACACTATCTTTCTGTCGGCGCGATCCTGTTCACGCTCGGCATCCTCGGGATCTTCCTGAACCGCAAGAACATCATCGTCATCCTGATGTCGATCGAGCTGATCCTGCTGGCGGTCAATATCAATTTGGTAGCGTTTTCGACGTTCCTCGGCGACATCGTGGGCCAGGTGTTTGCGCTGCTGGTGCTGACAGTGGCCGCGGCGGAAGCGGCGATCGGTCTTGCGGTGCTGGTGGTGTATTTCCGCAACCGCGGTTCGATCGCGGTTGAAGACGTCAATCTGATGAAGGGTTAATTCGCGCAATGATCCAGGCAATCGTCTTTCTGCCGCTGATCGGCGCTGTCATCGCCGGGTTGATTTCTATTTTCGGCGCGCACGCGCGCAATCCGAGCGGCGACACGGTCGAACATCACGACGACGGGCATGGCGCGGGCGCCCATGCGTCGGAGACCCATGACGACCACGCCGATGATCACGGCCACGACGACCATGCGGTCGAACCGGCGGCCATGGGTTCGCGCGCGGCCGAATTGATCACGACCGGGCTGTTGCTGGTCGCCGCAGTGCTATCCTGGCTGACGCTGGTCGATGTCGGATTCATGCACCACGATGCGCGTATTGCACTGTTCCCGTGGATCACGTCCGGAGACCTGCAGGTGTCCTGGGCGCTTCGGGTCGACACGCTGACGGCGGTGATGCTGGTCGTGGTCAACACGGTGTCCTCGCTCGTGCATCTGTATTCGATCGGCTACATGGATGAGGATCCGTACCGGCCGCGCTTCTTCAGTTATTTGTCGCTATTCACCTTCGCGATGCTGATGCTGGTGACCGCGGATAATCTGGTGCAGATGTTCTTCGGCTGGGAAGGCGTCGGCCTCATGAGTTACCTGCTGATCGGGTTCTGGTACCAGAAGCCGTCGGCGAACGCGGCCGCGATCAAGGCCTTCGTGGTCAACCGGATCGGCGATTTCGGTTTCTTGCTCGGTATTTTCTCGATCTTCATGCTGATCGGCTCGATCGACTTTGAAACCATCTTCGCCGGTGCGCCGGGGCTGACCGGCAAGACCATCGATTTCTTCGGCTGGCACGCCGATGCGCTGACGCTGTCCTGCATCCTGCTGTTCATGGGCGCGATGGGCAAGTCGGCCCAATTCCTGCTGCACACCTGGTTGCCGGACGCCATGGAAGGCCCGACCCCGGTCTCGGCCTTGATCCATGCCGCGACCATGGTGACCGCCGGTGTCTTCATGGTGGCGCGGCTGTCGCCGCTGTTTGAACTGGCGCCGACCGCGCAGGCGGTCGTGATGTTCTTCGGCGCCACCACCGCCTTGTTCGCCGCGACCGTCGGCCTCGTGCAGAACGACATCAAACGCATCGTCGCCTATTCGACCTGTTCGCAGCTCGGCTACATGTTTGTCGCGATGGGGGCGGGGGCTTACTCCGTCGGCATATTCCATCTGTTTACGCACGCCTTCTTCAAGGCGTTGCTGTTCTTGGGGTCAGGCTCGGTGATCTATGCAATGCATCACGAGCAGGACATCCGCAACATGGGCGGGCTGTGGCGTAAAATTCCCTATACGTTCGCGGTGATGTGCGTTGGTACGCTGGCGTTGACGGGATTCCCGTTCTTCTCAGGGTATTTCTCGAAGGATGCGATCATCGAATCCGCCTATGTGTCGCACAATCCGATGGCGCTCTACGGCTTCCTGATGACGGTGATCGCGGCCGGCCTGACCGCGTTCTACTCCTGGCGCCTGATCTTCAAGACCTTCTTCGGCGAACCGCACGACCAGGAGCACTATGAGGCCGCCCGCGAGCCACCGTTCTGGATCCTGATCCCGATCGGCGTTCTTGCGGTCGGATCGATCTTCGCCGGCCTGCCGTTCAAGGAACTGTTCGCCGGCAATGGCGTGGAAGAGTTCTTCCGCGATTCAGTGAAGATGCATCCGCACATCATCGAGGATATGGAAGGTATCCCCTGGTGGATAAAATTCCTGCCGACGCTGATGATGGCGATTGGCGCCTATATATCCTATGTGTTCTACATCCGCAGGCCGTATCTGCCGGTCGAGTTGGCGAAGCAGCAGCCGCTGCTCTACCAGTTCCTGCTCAACAAATGGTACTTTGACGAGCTGTACGACCTGATCTTCGTCCGGCCCGCGAAGGCGATCGGCCGCTTCCTGTGGAAATTCGGCGACGGTTACATCATCGATGGTTTCGGCCCTGACGGCGTATCGGCGCGGGTGCTCGACGTCACCCGCAACGTCGTGAAACTTCAGACCGGCTATCTCTATCACTACGCGTTCGCGATGCTGATCGGGGTGGCCGGATTGATCACCTGGTTCATGTTCGGCGCGGGAGGCCAGTGATGACGACCTGGCCTATACTTTCCCTCGTCACCTTCCTGCCAGCGGTGGGCGCTGTTCTGGTTTATCTGCTGGCGCGTGGCAACGATGAGGCCGCAGCCCGAAACGCGCGCTGGATTGCGCTGTGGACGACGCTTGTGACGTTCGCGGTGTCGCTCATTCTGGTGATGCGTTTCGACCCGGCGCAGACCGACTTTCAGTTCGTCGAGAAGGCATCGTGGCTTTCCAGCGGCATCACCTTCCATATGGGTGTCGACGGCATTTCCTTGCCATTCGTGATCCTGACCACCGCGCTGATGCCGTTCTGCATCCTCGCGAGCTGGAAATCGGTGACCGTGCGCGTGGGCGAGTACATGATGGCGTTCCTGTTGTTGGAAACGCTGATGGTCGGCACATTCTGCGCGCTCGATCTGGTGCTGTTCTATCTGTTCTTCGAGGGCGGCCTGATTCCGATGTTCCTGATCATCGGGGTATGGGGCGGCCCGCGCCGGGTCTATGCCTCCTTCAAGTTCTTCCTCTACACGCTGCTCGGTTCGGTGTTGATGCTGCTCGCGATCATGGCTCTGTACTGGAACGCCGGCACCACAGACATTCCGACCCTGATGCACACCGCCGTGCCGCGCAGCTTGCAGACCTGGGCGTGGCTCGCATTCTTTGCTTCCTTCGCGGTGAAGATGCCGATGTGGCCGGTGCACACTTGGCTGCCGGACGCCCATGTCGAGGCGCCGACCGCGGGCTCGGTGATCCTGGCCGCGATCCTGCTGAAGATGGGCGGCTACGGCTTCCTGCGCTTCTCGCTGCCGATGTTCCCGCTTGCCTCGCATGATTTCGCACCGCTGATCTTCTCGCTCTCGACCATTGCCATCATCTACACCTCGCTGGTGGCGCTGATGCAGGAAGACATCAAGAAGCTGATCGCCTATTCCTCCGTCGCCCATATGGGCTTTGTCACCATGGGGATTTTCGCCGGCACCACGCAGGGCGTCGCCGGCGGCGTGTTCCAGATGGTGTCGCACGGCATCGTGTCCGGCGCGCTGTTCCTCTGCGTCGGCATCGTCTACGACCGCATGCATACCCGCGAAATCACGGCCTATGGCGGGCTCGTCAACCGCATGCCGCTGTACGCACTGGTGTTCATGGTCTTCACCATGGCCAATGTCGGGTTGCCCGGCACCTCGGGTTTCGTCGGTGAGTTCATGACGCTGATCGGCACCTTCAAGGTCTCGATCCCGACCGCCACGTTTGCGACAACGGGTGTCATCCTGTCGGCGGCCTATGCCTTATGGCTTTACCGGAAAGTCGTGTTCGGCGCGCTGGTAAAGCCGTCGCTGGCGAGCATCAAGGACCTCACGTTCCGCGAGAGCCTGACGCTGATGCCGCTGGTCGCGCTCACCATCGTGTTCGGGTTCTACCCCAAGCCGGTGCTCGACATGTCGGCGGCTTCCGTGCAGCAACTCGTCAACAATTACGCTACCGCCGTCACTGCCGTGAAGGCAGCGGCGCTATTGCAGTGAACCGGATAACGCCATGAGCTTTGAGAGTGCAGGATATCAGCTGCTGCCGGTGTTGCCGGAGTTGGTGCTGGCCGCTGGCGCGATGGCGCTCTTGATGTTGGGCGCCTATCGCGGCCAGGAGACGACCCGCCTCATCACCGGCCTTGCGATCGGCCTCCTGGTGCTGACCGGCGCGCTGGAGCTATTGCTGCCCACCGGCAAGCTCACGACATTTTCCGGCAGTTTCATCGTGGACGATTTTGCGCGGTTCCTGAAAATACTGGCGCTGATCGGCTCGGCGGCGACCTTGATCCTTTCCACGGAATATCTGGCCGACCAGTCCCGGCGCATCTTCGAATACGCGATTTTGGTGCTGCTCTCGACGCTCGGCATGATGGTCTTGATCTCGGCCGGCGACCTGATCATGCTCTATCTCGGGCTGGAGCTGATGTCGCTCGCGCTTTATGTGGTGGCGGCGAGCAATCGCGACAACGCCAAATCGACCGAAGCCGGGCTGAAGTATTTTGTGCTGGGTGCGCTGTCGTCGGGCATGCTGCTTTACGGCGCCTCCCTGATTTATGGTTTCACCGGCACCGTCAGTTTTGCCGGGATCGCCGCGGCGGCGAAGACCGGCAGCGTCGGTCTGGTGTTCGGCCTGGTATTCCTGCTCGCCGGTCTTTGCTTCAAGATCTCGGCGGTGCCGTTCCATATGTGGACGCCCGACGTCTATGAGGGCGCGCCGACGCCGGTGACGGCGTTCTTTGCCTCCGCGCCAAAGGTCGCCGCCATTGCCGTGTTCACCCGCGTGGCGCTCACGGCGTTTCCCGGCATCGTCCCGCAATGGCAGCAAATCGTGGTCTTCGTGTCGATCGCCTCGATGGCGCTGGGATCGTTCGCCGCCATCGGCCAAAAGAACATCAAGCGGCTGATGGCCTATTCGTCGATCGGCCATATGGGTTTTGCATTGGTGGGTTTGGCCGCCGGCACGGCCGAGGGCGCGCAGGGCGTGTTGGTCTATATCACGATCTATGTGGCGATGACGCTCGGCTCTTTCTCGGTCATCCTGAGCATGAAGCGCAGCGGCCAGCATTTTGAACACATTAGCGATTTTGCAGGGCTGTCGCGCACCAATCCGTTGCTGGCCTTCTTCTTCGCCATGCTGCTGTTTTCGCTCGCCGGCATCCCGCCGCTCGCGGGTTTCTTCGCAAAATGGTACGTGTTCGTTGCCGCGATCAAGGCCAACCTGTTCGCGCTCGCCGTCATCGGCGTGCTCACCAGCGTGGTCGGGGCATTTTACTATCTCACCATCATCAAGGTGATGTATTTCGACGAGCCGCTCGCCAAGCTCGATCCGATGCGGATGGAATTGCGCACGGTGCTCGCGGTCGCGGGTCTCTTCAACATCTTTTTCTTCGTCTATCCGGGGCCGCTGGTGAGCGTGGCGACGGCTGCGGCGAAGTCGCTTTTTTAGATGGATTTTTCTCTGGGTCCTCGAGCCACATCGGCCGGTTACCGGCTCGCGGCTTTCGACAGCATCGGTTCGACCAACGCGGAAGCACTTTCGCGCGCGCGAGACGGCGAACGCGGGCCGATCTGGTTCGTGACTACTGAGCAGACTGCTGGCCGTGGCCGACGGCATCGCCCCTGGATCGCCCCACGTGGTAACCTTGCCAGCAGCATTCTCGAAGTCATCGACGTATCGCCCGCGGTCGCAGCGACCCTGGGTTTTGCTGCCGGCCTTGCGCTGGAAGCGGCGCTGCAAAAGGTAAGCATTGAGGCCTCCCTGAGGTCGGGAGGATCGGACGATATGAAGTTTTCGCTGAAATGGCCCAACGACGTGCTGGCGGGGCGAAAAAAACTCGCCGGCATTTTGCTGGAGGCGGAAGTCGTGGTTGGCGATCAGCTCGCGATCGTAGTCGGCATCGGTACCAATGTTGTCGCCGCGCCCGAGGGCACGCCGACGCCTGCGACCTCGCTGAAGGCGCTTGGCGTCCATATCGGCGCCGAGGAACTGTTCGCCACGTTGTCGGACGCCTGGGCGGAATTCCGCGGCACCTGGGACCGCGGCCGGGGCTTTGCCGAGATCCGGCGGCTTTGGCTGGAGCACGCGGCCGGGCTCGGCGAGACCGTCGCAATAAAGACCGGCGGCGCCACGGTAGAGGGGATATTCGACACCATCGATGAGGCCGGCTGCATGATCGTTCGGACATCGGGGGGCGATCGGATCCCGATCTCGGCGGGCGATGTCTATTTTGGCTCGACGGCTTCCATAGGGGCGGTCTGATGGCGCGGCCGGATGAACTGACCTTTGCGCCGCTCGGCGGCGTCGGCGAGATCGGCATGAACCTATCGATCTACGGCTTCGGCAACCGCCACCAACGGTCCTGGCTCGCGATCGATCTCGGCGTGTCGTTTGGCGACGAAGAGCATCTGCCGGGCATCGACCTGATCATGCCCGATATCCAGTTCCTCGAGAAAGAGCGCAAGAACCTGGTCGGCCTCGTGTTGACGCATGCCCATGAAGACCATTTCGGCGCCATCATCGACCTCTGGCCGAAGCTGAAATGTCCGATTTACGCGACCAAATTCAGTGCGGCGCTATTCGAGGCCAAATGCGCCTCCGAGCGCAACCCGCCGAAAATCCCGGTCACGGTGGTGCGGTCAGGCGGCCGGATCGATCTCGGGCCATTCAACGTCGAGTTCATTCCGGTCGCGCATTCGATTCCGGAGTCGCACGCGCTCGCGATCCACACCGAAGCCGGCACGGTACTGCACACCGGCGACTGGAAGATCGATCCGACCCCGATCATCGGCAAGCCGACCGACGAGCGGAGGCTACGCGAGCTCGGCGACGCCGGCGTGCTGGCGCTGATCGGCGATTCCACCAATGCGGTGCGGGAAGGGCGCTCGCCATCGGAAGCGGAAGTCGCAAAAACCATCACCGAACTGGTGAAGGCGGCCAAAGGCCGCGTCGCTGTGACCACCTTTGCCTCCAACGTGGCGCGGCTGCGCGCGGTGGCGGATGCGGCCAAGGCCGCCGGCCGCGAGGTCGTGGTGGTCGGGCGCGCGATGGAGCGCGTCGTGCAGGTGGCGCGCGAGACCGGCTTTCTCGACGGCGTGCAGAATTTTCGCGGCGCTGATCTCTACGGCCATTTCCCGCCGGACAAGGTTCTGGCGCTCTGCACCGGCAGCCAGGGCGAGCCGCGCGCGGCGCTGGCGCGCATCGCCAATGACGATCATCCGGAAGTGACGCTCAATAAGGGCGATTGCGTGATCTTCTCCTCACGTACCATCCCCGGCAACGAAAAGGCGGTCGGCGCCATCATCAATGGCCTGGTTACGCAGGGCGTCGAGGTGATTACCGACCGCACCCATCTCGTCCACGTCTCCGGCCATCCACGCCGCGACGAACTGCGCGACATGATCTCCTGGGTCCGCCCGCAGCTGCTGATCCCCGTCCACGGCGAGGCGCTGCATCTGTTCGAGCATGCGAGCCTGGCGCGGGCCGCAGGCGTGCCGAAGGTCCTGATCTGCCGCAATGGCGATCTGGTCAAACTGGGGCCGGGCGAGCCCGGCGTCATTGAGGAACTGCCGTCGGGCAGACTCTACAAGGACGGCACCATCCTGGAGGACTCCAAGTCGCGCGCCGTGGTCGAACGGCGCCGCATGGCGTTCGCCGGCTGCGTCTTCGTGGCGCTCGCGGTGACCGAAAAGGGCGAACTGGCCGACGATCCCGAGGTTGATCTGGTGGGAATTCCCGAGAAGAATACGGCTGGAGAAATTATCGACGAGATCGTGTTCGCTGCCGTGGTTTCGACGGTCGAGAACCTGCCGCGGGCGCGCCGGCGCGATCCGGATGCGATGGCCGAATCGGTGCGGCGGGCGGTCAGGGCGGCAATCAACGAGCATTGGGGCAAGAAACCCTTGTGCTACGTTCATGTACTGACGGTTTAAAGATGACCGCAGGGGAGGAAGTTTCATGCTCGGCCGGCTCAATCATGTCGCCATCGCGGTCAAGGACGCCGAGAAGGCTGCCAAAATCTACGGCGCGGCGTTCGGCGCCGATATTTCCAAAGCCGTGGCGCTGCCGGAGCACGGCGTCATCACTGTCTTCGTGACGCTGCCCAATACCAAGATCGAATTCATCCAGCCGCTCGGCGAATTCTCCCCGATCGCGAAATTTCTCGAGCGCAACGCCGACGGCGGCATCCATCACATTTGCTACGAGGTTCCCGACATCGTCGCGGCGCGCGACACCCTGATCCGGGAGGGCGCACGGGTGCTCGGCGACGGCGTGCCCAGGATCGGCGCCCACGGCAAGCCGGTGCTGTTCCTGCATCCGAAGGATTTTTCGGGCGCGCTGGTCGAAATCGAGCAGGCTTGAGAGGCGATGCTCTATACCATCTCAACCGCGTTCGCGATCTACTTTGTGGTGTGGTGGACCGTGCTGTTCCTGACGCTGCCGTTCGGCGTGCGCAGCCAGCACGAGGACGGCGCGGGCGTGCCCGGAACCGATCCCGGCGCGCCGGTCGCGACCAGGATGGGCCCCAAGCTGATCTGGACAACGATCATTTCGGCGGTGATCTTCGCGCTCGCGTGGCTTGCCTATGATGCGGGTTATCTCAATGTCGAGCGGCTGTCGAAACTGATGGGAATGCCGTTCTGACGGTTCAACAGAGCGCGCGGTGTCCGGGGGGAGAAAATGACCTTTCAGCGAACGGTAATCGGGCTCTTGATCCTGGTCATCATCGGCCTCGGCGCGGCCTTCTACATCGATTGGAAAATGAACGTTCAGGTCAGGACCCTGAAAGCCTTCGTCGAAGGTTCGGTCTTTGCCGAAGCGGTTGCGGCCTGCGAACGCACGCAGAGCTCGACCCCGTTCAAATGGAATACCGGCAAAAGCACCTCGGTCGTCGGGCTGAACTCGGTCAAGCTCGACAAATCCACGGTGATTGCAAGTTACACGCTACTCGCCGACGGCGTGTTTTGCGACTACGATCCGATCAAGAAGAAGGCTGATATCGGATCGAATTTTCTCGAGCGGGAGTGAGGCCGTAATTCCCGCTGGGAGCACCGGAGGCGGCATCCAATGATCTCGCAGCACCGACCGTTGGACGCCTCCCGGCAGGATCAATATCGAATCCTGGGGGAGACCGACCTGCGAGATTACCTTGCGCTGCTGCCCACGGTGGCAACGAAACTCGGGGGATGGCCAACCGATTGGTCGATCGGCGAGGTCGGCGACGGCAACCTCAATCTGGTGTTCATCGTAAAAGGCGCGGACAGCGGAATCGCCGTCAAGCAGGCGCTGCCCTATGTGCGACTGGTCGGCGAGAGCTGGCCGCTACCGCTGTCGCGCTCCCACTACGAACATCAGGCGCTGGTGCATCAGGCGAGGCTGGCGCCAGGTCTGGTACCGGCCGCGCTGCACCACAATGAGACGCTGGCGCTGACCGCCATGGAGCTGCTCGAGCCGCATATCATCATGCGCAAGGGGCTGGTTTCCGGGCTCCGTTATCCGCGCTTCGTCGACGACATCACGACCTTTATGGCGCGGACGTTGTTCTTCTCTTCCGACCTCGCGGTTCCGGCGGCACGGAAGAAGGAAGGCATCGCCGCCTTCTCCGGCAACCACGCGCTGTGCAAGATTACCGAGGATCTGATCTTCACCGATCCGTATTTCCAGGCCGAGCAGAACCGCTGGACGCGGCCCTGGCTCGATGCGACCGCCGCCAGCTTCCGCGAAGATTTCGAGCTGCACGTTGCGATCTCGAGGCTCAAGCTCAAATTCATGGCGAGCCCGGAAGCCCTGATCCACGGCGACCTGCACACCGGATCGATCATGGTGACGGAAACCGAAACCAAAGTGATCGATCCGGAATTCGCGTTCTACGGACCGATGGGATTCGATCTCGGCGCCATCATCGCCAACCTCATCATGAGCTATCTGGCCTCTCCCGGTCACGAGCGCTCGGCCGGCGACCGGCGGTCGTTCGCGGCGTGGGTGCTGGAAGCGATCGAAAGCGTGTGGACGGAGTTTTCCCGCAAGTTCATCGAGCTTTGGCGCATTGAAGCGCATGGCGACGCCTATCCGGCCCGCTGTTCGCCGGAGAAGCCGGCACGGCGCGCCTCGAGGCCGAGCGGCAGGCCTATATGGACCGGCTGTTGCAGGACACCGTGGGGTTCGCAGCCGCGAAGATCATTCGCCGGATTCTCGGGCTCGCCCACAACATCGATTTCGAGCTGATCGAGGATGCCAAAATTCGCGCGATCTGCGAGGCACGAAGCCTGCGTCTCGCCCGCGTGATGATGCTGGACGCGCCGTCGTTCCGCAGCGTTGGCGCAGTGACCAAGGCGGCGCGAGAAATGCGCGATTGGCAGCCGGATTTCGCCCGCTGAGGGGACGGATTACTCGATCGTCCTGGCTCGCAACCGCTGCGCATAGACGTTGATGACGAGCGCCGCGAGCAGAATCAGGCCACGGATCAGGATCTTCAGGAAGCTGTCGATATTGACGTGATCGAGCCCGTTGTTGAGGACGCCAAGCACGAACAGCCCGACGATGGTATTGCCGATACCGCCGCGGCCGCCGAACAGGCTGGTGCCGCCGACCACGACGGCGGCGATCGAATCCAGCAAGTAAGTGTCGAACTCGTTCTGCTGGGCGCTACCGAAATGGGCTACCCCCAGCATGCCGCCGATCCCTGCGCAAACCGCCCCGATCACCATCACGCTGCCGAGGATCAGCTTGACGTTGAGGCCGGAATATTCCGCCGCCTCGCGGTTTCCCCCGACCATGTAAACGTAGCGGCCGAAGCGCGTATAGGTAAGCACCAGATGGCCGCCGAGCAGCATCAGGGCGGCGACGATCACGATCCACGGTACACCCGAGATCGACGACGATCCGAGCGTCGCGATGACGTCAGGTACCTTGTAGGCGATCTGCCCGCGCACCAGCAGCGCCGAGAATCCGGCCGCGATCTGCATCATCGCGAGCGTCATGATGAAGGAGGGGATGCCGATCACGGTGAGTCCGAACGCGTTGACGAGACCGAGCAGCGCGCACAGCGCAAGCGCAAGCCCGATCGCCGCCCATCCGGGCATCGGGATGTTGGCGATGTTCACGTAGGATTCCTGCTGGGTGAAATAGGCGACCGCAATCCCGGTGACGTTGGCGATGCTCGCGACCGACAGGTCGATCTCGGCGCACAGGATCACGAAGGTGAGGCCGACCGCTATGATGCCGGTGACCGAAACCTGCGTGAGAATGTTGCCGATATTGTCGAGCGTCGCAAAGGAGGGGCTGGCGGCGGCGAAGAAGCCGGAGAGGCAGATCAGCGTCAGGAACGGGGCGATATTGCGCATCTGGGAGCGCAATATCCCGGCGAGCCGGTGCGGACGCTTATGATCCGCGGAGGCTGTCACGCTTTCACCGGTCGTCATGGGCCTCTCCTCACGCCGCCTGCAGCAGACGGTCTTTGCTGATCGCTTCATCTGCGAATTCGCGCACCACCGCGCCGCGTTTGAGCACGATGATGCGATCGGCGAGCGACAGCACGGTCTCGGGCTCGGTCGAGAGCACGATGATGGCGAGGCCCTTCGCGCGCAGATCGCGGATGATGCTGATGACGTCGCTCTTGGCGCCGACATCCATGCCGCGGGTCGGCTCGCATAACACCAAAAGACGCGGCGGATAGCTCAGCCATTTTGCCAGCGCGACCTTCTGCTGGTTGCCGCCCGAGAGCATGCCGAGGTCGAGTTCGACGCCCGCCGGCCTGATCTGCAACTGCTCGACCTGGCGTTTTGCAATTGCGCGTTCGCGAGATGGCTTGAGCAAGAGCTGGGAGATGTGGCCGAGGATGCTGATCGAGATGTTCTTGTAGACCGGCTCCTGGTGGAACAGCATGGCGCGGCGGCTCTCGGGCACGAAGGCGATGCCGGCGCGCCGCGCCGCCGCCGTGCTGGCGAAGGTTTTCTGGTCGCCGGCCACGACAAGGTTGCCCTGGTCGGGCTTGAGCTTGCCGAACAGGATCCGCGCCAGTTCGAGCTGCCCGCAGCCCATGAAGCCGTAGATGCCGAGGACTTCGCCGGATCGCACCTTGAACGAGACGTCCCGCAGGCCGCGGGCGAGCGAGAGCCGGTCTGCCTCCAGCACCACCGGCCTGTCGCAGGGCGGCGGCAGTGGGATATCGTCGGTATAGCTCTCCTCCAGCGCCTCGCGGCCCTTGCCGATCATCGCTTCGATCAGGGCGGCCTTGCTGGTCGCGGCGGCGTCTGCCTCGGCGACCTTCCTGCCGTTGCGGAACACCGTCACCGTGTCCGAGACGCGCAGAATGTCCTCGATGAAGTGCGAAATGAAGACGATGGCGGTGCCCTCGTCGCGCAGCCGCCGCAACGTCGAGAACAGGCGCTCAACCTCCGGCGGGGACAGCGCCGAGGTCGGTTCGTCCAGGATGATGATGCGGGCGCCCGAGAACAGCACCCGCGCAATTTCGATCAACTGCTGCAGGCCGATCGGCAGGTCGCCGAGCCGCGACAGCGGATCGACGTCGATGCCGAGCTTGGCGAGCTGTTCACCGGCCTGCCGCGCCATGCGTCGCCATTGCACCAGGCCGAGGCGGTTGGTCGGCTGGACGCCGAGAAACACGTTCTCGGCAACCGTCAGGTCGGGTGCCACGCTGAGCTCTTGGTGGACCATGGCGATACCGGCCGCCCGCGCGTCGCGCGCCGATCGAAAACGCGTCTCATGTCCATCCAGCACAAAACGGCCGGAGAATTCCGGGTGCACGCCGGCGATGATTTTCATCAGCGTGCTTTTTCCCGCGCCGTTTTCGCCGACGAGACCATGGATCTCGCCGGCTGAAAGCGCGAAGTCCACACCACGAAGCGCCTCGACGCCGCCGAAGGCCTTCGTGATCTGGTGCAGTTCGAGGATGGGTGAGCTGCCCTGCGGCATGGTGCTCAGATCAGGAAGTGATCCTCCATCCACTGCATCCCTGCGGCATTGGCCTTGGTCACGACCGGACCGTCGGTCACGACGCTCTTCGGAATACCCTTTCCGCTCTTTTCGCCCGCGGTGACCGCAGCGACGCCGGCGACAATGGCTCCGCCATGGATGCGGCATGAAGGATTGCGCACGGTCGCAAACATGCGGCCCTCGCTCACCGCCTGGATCGCCGGCGGCATCGCATCGACCCCGCCGATCAGGATGTTGGTGCGGTTATGCGCCTTCATGATGTTGGCGGCGGCCAGCGCCATGTCGTCATTGTGGAAGAAGGCCGCGTCGATCTGCGGATATTTTGTCAGATAGGTCTCCCACAGCCGCGCCGTTTTCGAGACGTCCCAATCCGCCGGCTGGGTGTCGAGCACCTCGATGCCGGGATACTGCTTGACGACCGCATTGAAGCCCTTGGCGCGGCCTTGCGCGCCGGTATGGCCGAGCGCGCCCTGGGTCATGATCACCTTGCCCTTGCCGTTCAGCGCAGTGACGAGAGCCTGCGTCACCGAAGCGCCCATGAATTCATTGTCGGGCGCGAGGAAGGAGTGGACGTTGATCTGGTCGAGCGGCGCGATCAGCGTGTCCATGTCGATCACGGGAATGCCGGCGTCGATCATCTTCTGCACCGGCTGGGTCAGCGTGCCGATGCCGAACGCCTGGATCGCGACAAAATCCCATTTCTGCGAGGCCATGTTGTCGATCGCTGCGCGCTGCTTGACGGCGTCGAGCTGGCCGTCGAACCAGGTCACCTCGACGTTGAACAGCTTGCCCCAATATTCGGCCGCCTGCTTGCCTTGGGCGCACCAGGTGGCCTGCAGCCCTGCGTTGGAGAACGCTGCCTTCAGTGGCTTCTCCGATCGTCCCATTTCCGCCGCCAGCGCCGGGCTCACGCCCAACCCGCCGAACAGCGCGCCGGCCGCGCCCGCGGTCGCCGCCACCTGCAGAAGGTCACGCCTGGTTGTTGAGGATTTTTCAGTCCCGGACATTGTTTGCTCCCTCGTCATCTTGTTGCCAATGGCGTCGTTATGTGCGCCACGGTCAAAGGCAGTGTCTCACAATCCCGACGGCCGCGCTACCCGCGCCGGACCGGCTGTCCTTGCTGGGGCCTCGCGCGGCACCACGCCTGGGGCATGCACCCGCGCTCTCGCGGCGCGGCGCGCCCGAGTCGTTGATCAACGTTCCGCCCCTTAGAGGGCGTGGGGAATGCCGGGCGCCGATGCACCCGTAGCCGCGCGTGTAGTGTAGTAAACACGCGCGTTAGTCACCACGAGTCCACCGGAACAACCCGGCATTCCCGCACGCAATGGTTTTACGGCTTATTCCGTGCTCTCCCCGGTGACCGGGCTCTTTTGCCACCGTCATCGGCGGAATTGCTTCCGCCAACTTGACACCAGCGTCGGGGTGTCAGGACCACACGACTTCGCCGTCCGCCTCAGTGCCATTCGTCAAAAGCACATCCGCGTCCACCGCATCCCATCCCGCGTCCGTGACGATCGCGATACGCCCCTCGAGTGGAACGAGACGGGGTGAGTTTTAAAAGTGATTTGGGTCAGACGGGAACAGATTTATTTTTGCAAACAGGACTGGACGGGCCAAATCACTTTGAATCCGTTGAACAAAATAGCGTTTTGCCGCACGCTGATTTTGTAGCCCCGATGAAGCCAACGGGTCGGCGCAAGGCGCCGCCCGATGACAGGCTCCGCGCAATCCGGGACCGATGAGCGCAAGCCGAGTGCCCGTATTGAGACTGTCGTTGGCAATGACGGCGGTTCATGCTCGATTTGAGGGATGGGTCGATCTCAGCGAGCAGTATTCGTCACGCTTCGCACTCAAAATTTCGCCAACGCTGCTGGCGCTCGCTGACGAGGTCATTGGATGAGCTGCGTGATGTCCGTTCTTCTTTTGGGATATGCCGCCCCTTGCGATGAATGTCGGCTTTTTGGGGGTGAAGCGGAATGATGCGGACATTGCAGAACCGGCGCTCTTGACCCAACCCGGACATTCGTGCGGTTTCGCCGCACAATCACTTGACCCGGGAGGCACCTCCAGGGATTAGCGTCGGTTTATCCCGAGAATCCGGCAACGATCAATGAAGAGCATCAAATGAAAACCACAGTATTCAAGATCGAAGGCATGAACTGCGACGCGTGCGCGAACACGATCAAGACCCTCGTTGAAAAGGAACCCGGGGTGCAAATGGCCTCCGTCTCATACGGCGACGGGCAAGCGCGCGTACTCTTCGATCCGAAATCCATCGAGGAAGAGCACCTTGTCAACACGATCCAAAAGCCCGGGCGTTTCCGGGTTGTGGGACGCGAGGAGCTGAAGTGACGGATCGACGTCGCTCTCTCCCATCATCCCCGGTAACAGGTTTTTGGAGATTTCGATGACCGCTTCAACAGCAACTGCATCGACGTTGGATCTTTGGAGCGAAGAGCCCTCGGCGAGACCCGATCGCCGGAAGATCCGCGCCCGGATCGGGGGTCTTCATTGCTCGCTCTGCACCGGCACCATCGAGAAGGCGCTTGGACGAATGCCCGGCGTCGACAAGGTGGCCGTGAGCCTGACACACGAACAGGCGCTCGTCGAATACGACCCGGCTGTCGCGCGTCCGGAGCAGCTGCTGCAAACCTTGCGCGACATCGGCTATACGATCTCCGACCCGCGCAAGCTCAGGGCCTTCGAAGAGGAAGAGCGCGATCTGGTCCAAGAAGCCCGCCGGTTCGTCCTCGCGGTGGTTCTCAGTGTCGCTGCGATTCCGATCATTGCCGATCCGGCGGTAGGCTGGATCGGCTTCCTCCCGGCCCTGGTTTGCCTCAGTCTCGGCGGCTTCGTTTTCCTCGTCCTGCGATCGAGCGGATTGTGGGCCGCCATCGGCGCTTCCGTGGGCCTCACGATCATGGCCCTCGGTCTCCTCTACCTCAATCTGCAGGGCTGTCTGACGCGTGCAGCGCCATGGCTCGCCGGCGCTTTGGCGTTGGTTCTCGTCTTTGGAGTCGGACGTCACATTCTGTTTATGGCCTTCCAGGCGCTGCGGCGCGGCATCCTCAACCAGCACGTTCTGCTTGAAATCGGAGCGTTCGCGGGCATCGCCGGCGGCGTTATTGGCCTCATCCTCGATCGGCCCGGCTATCCGACCGCGGCGTTCTTCGCCGTCGCGGTGATGGTCGGCACCTATCACATCTTCTCGGAGTGGCTGTCGCTCATCGTCAAGACGCGGAGTTCCCAGGCCGTCAAGCGGCTCCTGGACCTGCAGCCGGAGACCGCGCGCGTCGTTCGCGGCTCGCAGGAACTGGAGTTGCCGATCGAACAGGTGAAGCCCGGCGATCTTGTGCGGATACGTCCGGGCGAGCGCATTCCGGCCGATGGCACCGTGGCCGACGGCCGTTCCGGGGTCGATCAGTCTCTCGTGACCGGAGAGTCGTTTCCCGTCGAGAAGACGGTAGGTGATCCAGTCATCGGAGGTTCGATCAACACGACGGGAGCGCTCCGGGTGAAGATCACCGCTATCGGGGAAGGCAGCTTCCTCAACCAGGTGATCCGCCACGTCGAGGACGCCCGCGCGCTGAAGCCCGGCATCCTCCATCTGGTCGACCGCGTGCTTCGCGTTTACACGCCGACTGTTCTTCTGATTGCCGCGCTTGCCGTCGTCAGCTGGCTGGTCGGCGCCTGGTTTGCCACTGGGCATGTCGACGTCGAACGCGCTGTTTTCGCCGGCTTGAGCGTACTGGTGATGGGCTATCCCTGCGCAGTCGGCATCTCTGCACCGCTCTCGATCGTGCGCGGCGCCGGCCAGGCCGCCGAGCACGGCATCCTCATGCGCACCGGTGAAGCTTTTCAGGGCTTCCGAACCGTCACACACATCGTTCTCGACAAGACAGGCACGCTCACCGAAGGGCGTCCCGTGGTGCGAGAGATCGAAAGGCTTGATGTGAGCGAACACGAGTTGTTGGCAATCGCTGCCGCCGCTGAGGCGTCCTCGGAGCATCCGCTCGCGCGGGCGGTGATCAAGGCTGCTTTCGATCGCGGAGCAACGCCGCCCGATGTCGAATTATTCGAGGCGTTTCCTGGAAAGGGTGTCGTCGCGCGTATCGAAGCCGGCGAAGTTCTCGTTGGAAGCCCGCGATTCCTTGCCGACCGGAATGTCGACCTGACGCGCCTCCGTAAAGCCATTGAAGACCTGGAAGCGGATGGGCGTACCGTCATCGCTGTTGCAAGGGATCGACTTGCGTTGGGCGTTATCGCTTTGGGCGATGCGCTCCGCCCGGACGCTGTCTCGGCCGTCGCCGCGCTGCGCAAGGCGGGGCTGAAAACGATCCTCGTCACCGGTGACAACGCGCGCGCAGCAAACCGCGTCGCGCGGGATGTTGGCGTCGACGAGGTGCACGCTGAAGTGTTGCCGCAGGACAAGGCCACGATCGTGCGAGAGCTTCAGGCGGCCCATGCCCGAGTTGCGATGGTCGGCGACGGCATCAACGACGCGCCCGCTCTGATGCAGGCCGATATCGGGATCGCCATGGGTGGCGGCACGGATATCGCGATCGAGGCGGCGGACATCATTATCCTGTCGAACCGTCTGGGCGCCCTCCTCATTGCCCGCGACATCAGCCGTCGGAGCTACGCGAAGATGGTCCAGAACGTTACCCTTGCATTCCTCTTCAATGGCTTGGGCATTCCGCTTGCAGCGACCGGGCTGATTCACCCGGTATGGGCGATGGTGGCGATGGCAGTGAGCGTCACGGCGATCTTCATCAACTCGCTGTGGGGAAGCCCGCGGCTGTTTTTCGATGCGATCCGCAGCGTGGGTCAGCCCATTGCCGCGACGTCGACACAAGCAGTCTGAACGCAAAGGTCTGAACAGGTGCGGCAAGACATCAGCGAAACCCGGCGCGAGCGTCTCCTCAAGATGCTCGCCGCCGCGACCTTCGTCATCTTCTTCCAAGGCTATATGGTGGCGCCGATCATCCCGACGCTGTCGAGCACCTTCGGGAGTTCGGTGCAGACCGTCGGCCTCATCGTGCCGGCGTACCTTATCCCTTACGGGATCGCGACCCTCGCATACGGCATTCTGGCGGACCGGATCGGAATCCACCGCATAATGTTCGCGTCCTTGGGGGCCTTTTCGGCTCTCACCGTTCTAACGGCTACCGCACAATCGATCGAGCAACTTGCGCTGTGGCGGATCGTGACCGGGATTGGCGCGAGCGGCGTCGTACCCTCGCTTTGACCCTGGTGGGCCGGTTGTATCCGTACGAACAGCGGGGCCGACCGCTCGGCTGGCTCTTCGGCGCGATGGCTGGGGGCATGGCCTTCGGTTCCCCATTGGGGGCGATGCTCGTTCCCGTCGTTGGATGGCAAGGCCTTTTCATTGTCGTCGGTGCGGCCGGAGCGGCACTTCTGCTTGCTCTTTTGCCTTATCGCTCCTTCATTGCCGCCACAGCTCAACCCGTGACCGGGACGCTTCGGGATTTGCTTCGTGGTTATGCGGACCTTCTCGGCAGCCCACGCGGGCAGCGCACGTACGGGTTTGTGCTCGTCAATTCGATGTTCCACTCCGGAGTGTTTACCTGGCTCGGGGTGTACTTCGAGCAGAAATACCACTTGGGAGCCGTCGGCATCGGTCTGGCCCTTCTTGGTTACGGCGTGCCGGGCTTTGCGTTCGGGCCGGTGATCGGCCGCGCCGCGGATCGCTGGGGCCGATCGAGACTGCTACCCATCGGACCGTTCCTTGGCGCGTTGGCGGCGGCCACGCTGCTGCTGGATTTCCCGATGGTCTTGGCCCCCGCTGTCGCGATGGTCCTGTCGCTGGGTTACGACATGACCCAGCCGCTTTTCGCGGGAATCGTGACCTCATTGGGCGGAAAATGTGCCGGACAGGCGATGGGGTTGAACGTGTTCACGCTGTTCGTTGGCTTCGGACTTGGAAGCCTCATCTTCGGTGAACTGCTTCGCCTCGGCTTTGGGGTGGCCTTGGGCCTGTTCGCCGGGGTCGAATTGATCCTGGCGCTTCTATCCTTGTGGCTGTTTCGTTCGGAGGTTCCCGCGCCGGCAAATACCGGCCGCGGGTAACGAAGTCTTGTTCGGCGGCCTGACACGATGGGCGTGGCGGACGGCCCAACCCTCACGATCGGCTTGACCTTGGAGTATACTCCCGGGGTTAGAACGCACGTTGGAGACAAACTTGATGTTCACCATCGGCAAATTGGCTTCCCTGACGAGCGTCAGCAACGACACGCTGCGCTACTATGAGCAGGAGGGTCTCATCGAGCCTGCGGGCAAAAGCCCCGCCGGCTACCGGTTGTACGATACGGATTCGGCGCGGCGTATCCGCTTCATCAGGCATGCCCAGAATTGCGGCTTCATGCTTGCCGAGATACGCGAACTGCTGGCTTTGCGGGGACGCGACAAGGCGTGTTGCGGCGACGTTCGCACCCGCGCCGTCGAGAAGAAGCTGCAGATCGAAGGCAAGATCCGCGCAATGAAGGCGATGTCCAAAGCGCTCGACCAGCTAATCGGGGAGTGTGCGAACGAAGGACAGCCCGTGAACGAGTGCACCATTATTGCCGCCCTCGAAAGGGCGGTTCCGACCCCGGTTCAGTGACCGTGAAGATCGAGCTTTTCTATACCCCGGGCTGCTCCGAATGCGTTGCCGCTCACGCCAAGCTCCGGGCGATCGCGCAGGAGTCGGTGAAGGATCTGGAGTGGCGCGAATTAAATGTGCTCGATGATCTCGACTACGCCGTCGAACTCGGCGTGCTTTCGCTGCCGTCAATTGCCGTCGACGGAGAACTTGTTTTCACGTCGATGCCGACGGCAACGCAACTGCGCGAAGTTTTGATAAAGCGGACCGGAGCGAACGCGTGATGGACGCAGACGCGCTTCGTCAAGCGGTGGAACATGCCGGGCTCGCCGCGGCAGGCGTTGCGTTTCTGACCGGGCTTGTTTTCAGTTTCAATCCGGTGGCCCTTGCCTCGATCCCTGTTTCGCTCGCCTACGTCACCAGAGGGCGTGACAAGGGCCAGGCGCTGCTTTTCGGCGCGATGTTCATCGCCGGCATGATTCTCGCCCATGTCGTTCTCGGTCTGATTGCAGGATTGGGCGGGAAATGGGTCGCGGATATCGCCGGAAGAGGCTGGGGACTTTTTCTCGGGCCGCTGTTGATCGTCCTGGGTCTCATGTGGGCCGGTTGGCTTCGGATACCGCTGCCGTCGTTCGGCTTCCGGGCAAGTCGTCCAGCCGCCGCATGGGGAGCATTCCTGCTCGGGATTCCGTTCGCAATCGCGGTGTGTCCGGTGTGCACACCGACCTTGGTGGTGTTGCTCGGTGTCACGGCGGGAATAGGATCGGTGTGGCTCGGAGTGGTTCTGCTTCTTGCGTTTGCTCTCGGCCGCGCCGTTCCCGTCGCGTTCGGAGCCTTCGCAGTCGGTTGGCTCGAAAACCTCAATCGTTTCGCCCGATACAGGCGAGGGTTCGAAATCGGCGGCGGCCTTCTCCTGATTGCGATGGGCTTCTACATGTTGAACGCGGTCTACATTTGGATTCCCGAACTGGCGGTCTAACAGGCTGGCATAGTGACGAGCAGAGAAGCTGATAGTCCTCGTGACCTGACGCGCTTGCAAAATGCCGCCGCGGCCGGTGGCGTCCTAGGCGCCGTCGCGGCGTCATCGTGTTGCATGCTGCCGCTGCTTCTCTTTACCCTGGGAGCCAGCGGTCCATGGATAGGCACGCTGGTTCGACTCGCCCCTTATCAGCCCTACTTCATTGCCGTAGCTGTTGCCTGCCTTGGGTGCGGATACTGGCTTTTGCATCGCTCATCGAACCAGGAATGCGCTGCGGCATGCTCAACTCGATCAGCGAGCAAATTCGTAAATCCCGCGCTCGTCGTCGCGACGATATTGGTCGTCGCTGCGATCGCGTTCAACTTCCTTGCGCCCTTGCTGAACTCATGATGGAGAGATTGATGACAAAATTCACCGCGTCGCTGGCGCTCGGGTTGCTTATCGTTTCCTCCGGCGGGGCGATGGCGGAGCAACGAACCGTTACCTTGGCAGTAGAGAACATGCACTGTGAAGCCTGTCCTTACATGGTGAAAAAGACTCTAGAGCGAGTCGCCGGGGTGGCTAAGGCTACCGTTTTGTTTAAAGAGAAGACAGCGACGGTGGTCTACGACGGTGCCAAGACTACCGTGAAAGCACTGACAGACGCCGCCACTAGCGCCGGCTTTCCGTCAACACCAAAGAGCTGAACCTGTCGGAATTCCTCTTGCGGGCCTGATATCGCCGATCAGTGTAGGCGCGCTGCCGGTTACGTCGGTCGCACACTTAAAGGCGAGAAGGCGGGCGAGCTTCCTGTCCAGGCGCCGACCAAGTACCGACTCGCAATCAACCTCAAAACGGCGAAGGCGCTGGGTCTCGCCGTGCCGCCTTCGCTACTCGACGCAGATTTGCGGAACTTCCTTCGCCAATGCCGGGGGGCAGGGCGCCAGGAACGCGAAGTGACCGGCATTCGGAACGACGTGATACTCGTGTTTTGACGGCAGGTTTTTATCCACGATGTCCGCGGTATGCGGGAGCACGCCGTCGCCGCCGAGCTCCGACGCCCATAATTGAACCGGAATTCCGACGCCGGCAAAACTATCAGGGGTAAAGAAAACGGCGAGGGGGTCGGCGATGACGGCGGCCTTGATCCGGGGATCGTGCGTCACCGGCTGTGTCGGAAATTGCTTGGCACGAATTTGCTCACAGACATGCGTCGTGGCTTGCCGGCAAAGTGCGGTGACGATGGTCCAATCCGGATTGGCCCCGATCACCGCAAGTCCGGTGTAGCCGCCCCGGGAAAATCCGAACAAGCCGATCCGATCGCGGTCGATGCTGGAAGCAATGGCGGACGCTCCGACCATGAAATCGATCAGGCGCTTGATGTCGTTTGGCCGCGAGACATAGATCGAAAGATCATCTGTCCGGCTCAAATCCGAGACCGTATCGCCGGGATGATCGATCGCGGCCACGACAAAGCCGGCATCCGCGAGCGCTTGAGCGGTGTCGATATGGCCGAGGAAATTGCCCCTCCGGCCGTGCGAGACGACGATGAGCGGCAATTTCCCGCCAGGCAGCGGACAGTCCTTGACCCCGGGCAAGGTGACTTGCCCGAAATCAACCGCCCCCGGCGGCTGTGAGCAGGGCGACCATATCGCTCCCTTAAGCGCCGGGCCGTCGGCATCTGCTGGTATAGCGATGGTCCGGAGACCGGCAGCTTGCGCGAGCGTTGCGGACAGACAGAGGACGGCCGCGCCGAGCCATTTGCGTGGATACATCGGTAAACCTCCTGCCAACAACGAGTGATCTTCGACCTATGCCTGTTGCTGCGCGACGACGGCCTCGATCTCATTAAGCAGAATCCGCCACCCGTCATCGATCTCGGGCGACCAGTCGGCCCCGAGAATGTCGCGCACCGTCTCCGCTATCACGTCAAAAAACGCCACGAATAATTCGCGCGGCGTCCCATAGGCGTCGTGCGAGACCACCTCGCATTGGATCATGCGAAAATGGCCGGTGCGGTCGCCGGCAAAATCCAGGATGGCGTCGATGGTCAGCGCCAGCATCGCCCCTTTCACCGGCGCGCTTCCTTCGGTCCGGAACATCGCTTCCGCTTCGGGGTGTTCGCGGAACAGCCGGCGGTAGACCAGCGGCGTCAGATCCTCGCAACGCTCGGCGGCCAGTTCGAAACTGCGCTCTATCGGATTGGTCGCTGTCATCGCGTTCGCTGCGTCGTGAGGCAGATCGTTGCGAGAACGTCTTCAGAGCATCTCGAGAAGAAAACAATCCCTGCTGCAAAAGAAACCCACTGCAAAAGAAAAAAGAGCAGGGCTTTCGCCCTGCTCCAAAAATTGTGTCGACCCTATTTTCCCGAAAATTTGGATTTGATCTTGATTGACGGGACGACGCTGCTTGTGCGCGTCAGGGCTCCTCCCGAGACTTGGACCACCAGACTAAAACCTCTCGGCCAGCCTGAGCTTGCATTGCTAGACCATCTTTTTCGTCTTGTCACCATTTTCGGCAGCGATTGTTCAAAATTCGAGCAATTTTCGAAATGATTGGAATTTCGCCACCCCGGGTTGCGCTCGGGGCTGCCCCAATCGGCCGTCGAGGAGAGACCAGAAGCAGAAAACGTGAGAAAAATTGAGACGATTCCGAGCAGTGCGCGCTATGGCGCCGGCTCGGATTTGGACAGTCCTTCTGCAGCCATCACCGCGTCAACCGGCCTGGCGGATCGGATTTGTTCCAGCCGAGGATCGTGGGCGGCCACCCGTCTAATATTTGCGTACTTGAGGCCTTCGCGGGTCTTGCGATTTCGAATGATGACCACAGCCATGATCCCCGGCGGCGCCTTCTCCGGGGAGATCAGCAAGGTACCCTGTCCAGGACTGGCCGGTGTCGCAATCATCACCCCGTCGGCGACGCAGGGGCATGGCGGCTTCTCGCCATCAATGGTTGAAGGATCGCCGCGAGGGCGAGGAGTGTCTTTTTCACGATGACCTCAGGAGTAGGCAGCTAGGAAGGTGCCACCCATCCTAAAGCACCGTCGCGATTCGCGTCGTGGTCTTGTCGCGGTTGCCAACGACCATGCGCCAAAAATTCCGTCGCTTGGTTTGTGGCGGATCAGGGCGTCGCCATATGCCAAACACCGCTGTTGAAGCCGTCGCCGGTCGTGTCGCCGGGCGCGCTATCCTTTTTCCAGCTGTAGAGCGGTTTTCCCTTGTACGCCCACATCACCTTGCCATCGTCGCGCGCGATGACCGTCCAGTCACCCATCGGCTTGGAATCGGCGCTGGCCATCAAAGGCGGCCAATTGTCGGCGCAGGGGCCGTTGCACATCGATTTCCCGCCGGCGTCCTTGTCGAAGGTGTAGAGGGTCATCCCCTTGCCATCCACCAACGCTTTGCCCTTCGCGGTGTCGGCGATTTTTGCAGGAGCCATTTGCGCGAACGCCAGCGAGCTTGCGCAAATAAATGCTGCTGCCGCTACGGCGGCGAGCGTCTTCGATATCATGGCAGAATCCCTTCCCTTTTGGTTGCTCAAACGCGGGTGTCAGCATCCAAAACTCCGGTGGTTCAGATTTATTCCCGCAGGGCTGCTCTGGCCTTGAGAGACTGCGGGGCGAACACATGGTACCAATGCGCCGCCGCAAGTAACCTCGACACGCAGCGACGCGGGTGGTAGGACACCCGAGGCGTTCTGGGGAAAATCATGCGACGACGGCTGGAAGTATTCATTCCAATCGTACTGCTTTCGATATTGGTGCAGTTGTTTGCGCCGATCGCGGCATTTCGCATGGTCGCTTATGCCGCAAGCGATCCCCTCGGTATGGCGTCGATCTGTGCGGAAGCGGCGACTTCCCAGGACGCGCACACAGCCCCCGCCAAGACCCAGCATGATCACGGAGATTGCTGCGTGCTTTGCGCGGTCGGTCATGGCGGCGTCGCTGCCGTCGCGCCGCCTCCGCTGATTTTTGTAAGTCTGCAACGCCAGTACCAGCTCGTATCCTGGCTGGAAGCTGCAGACCTATTGCCGACCGCGCGGGTCGGCTCGAACACCCAGGCCCGTGCTCCTCCGGCGTTGACGTGAACCTCGCGGCCATCGGCCGCCATTCATTGTTCAACCCTTTCGGAGAATCTTCATGTCACCCCATCTTTGGCGCGCGGGCCTTTCAGGGCTCGCGATAGCGCTCGTTCCCCTCAACGGAGGCCTTGCCCACGAAATCGTCGGCAATCGCTTCTTTCCTGCCACGATCGGCATCGACGATCCCGGCGTCAATGACGAATTGTCGCTGCCGACCGTCGACAGCTTCAAGACCGGCGACGTTCCACCGGTCCGGCAGCGCGATGTCTCCTCCGAGTTCTCCAAACGCATCACCGAGGATTTCGCGGTGTCGTTTGGCACGACCTACACCTTCCTCGGTCCGATCGATCCGACGGCTGCCGGCGCCAACGGATTTCAGAACCTCGATACGACCTTCAAATATCGCGTCTACAGGAATCCCGAACATGAGTTCGTGATGTCGGTCGGTCTCAGCGTCGAGTGGGGCGGGACGGGTGCCGAAAACGTCGGTGCGGAGACGTTCAATCACTACACGCCGAACATCTATTTCGGCAAAGGACTCGGCGATCTGCCGGACAGCCTGTCCTGGATCAGGCCGGTCGCGATCACCGGCCAGGTTGGCTACTCGATCCCGGAGAGAAATTTTACGACCACGTTTGGAACAGATCCTGACACCGGCAATCAGACCGTCGACACCCAATTCCATCCGCGGGTTCTCAATTGGGGCGGCACCATTCAATACAGCATGCCCTATCTGAAATCCGCGGTGATCGACCTCGGCCTGCCGGAGTTCATCGATCATCTGATCCCGCTGGTCGAGGCGACGTTGCAGACGCCGGTGGCGAATACGCTGACCTCGGGAAACATGACGACCGGCACCATCAATCCCGGGGTCATCTGGGTCAGCAACACCTTCCAGATCGCCGTCGAGGCGCTGATCCCGATCAACCGGCAAAGCGGCAGCAATGTCGGGGTGATCGCGCAATTGCACCTCTACCTCGACGACATCGATCCGCGCGGCATCGGCAAGCCGATCTTCGGCGGCCCGGTGCAGCCCGCAAGCCCCTTTGCAAGAAACTGAGCAAGGAACTGACCATGCATCGCTCATCTCTTTTCGGAATAATCCCGCTGCTTTTCCTGCTGGCCGCGGGCGAAGCTTCAGCCCACGCTTTTCTCGATCACGCCGAACCGCGCGTCGGCAACAAGGTCGCGAGTGCGCCGCACGAAGTGACGCTGTGGTTCACGCAAAAGCTGGAGCCGGCGTTCAGCACCATCACCGTGACCAATGCCAACGGTGAACGTGTCGATACCGGTAAACCGCGCGTTGCCGGCAACCAGATGTCGGTTTCGCTGCGTCCGGGCGGCGGCGGGACTTACCACGTGACGTGGCACGTGCTTTCGGTCGACACCCACAGGACCGAGGGCAATTTCACCTTCCAGGTCGGTCAATAGAGCGACTGGTTCGCGGGGAAGACCGATGACCTCGTTCGGGGCGGAGATTGACGGTCCCATGATCGTCGTTCGTGCCATCCACTTCGCCGCCACGGCGGTGACGGCTGGCGCGCTGATTTTTCGCGCCGTCGTCGCCGAACCCGCCTTGCGTTCTCAGCGCCAAGCAGGCGCGATCGTGCAGTCGCAAATTCGCGTCGTGGCGTGGATCGGTCTCGCCGTCGCCATGGCCTCCGGGCTGACCTGGGTGCTGTTGCTGACGATGTCGCTGAGCGCGGAGGGCCTTGGCGAAGCCGTGATGTCGGGGGCGCTGCGTGACGTGCTCAACTTGACGCAGTTTGGCTTGGTGTCGCAGATCCGCCTGGTGCTCGCGATCCTGCTGGCGACCTGTTTGGCCTTTGACCGGCTTGCGCCGGCGCGCTGGCTGGCATTTGCCGCGGCGCTGGGTTTTGCCATTTCCATCGCGTGGACCGGCCACGCCGGGTCAACTGCCGGAGCACTGGGAAACCTTCATCTCGCCGCGGATACGCTGCATCTGACCGCAGCGGCGGCCTGGATCGGCGGTCTTCCGTCGCTGGTCCTTCTGCTCGTTGCAGTTCGCGGCAACAAGGCTTTGGCGGGCGCGTCGCTCGCGCAATCCGCGGCGCAGCGTTTTTCGACGCTCGGCACCATCAGCGTGGGAACGCTCGTGGTATCCGGCATCGTCAACGCCTGGATTCTGGTCGGATCGTTTCGCGGACTGATTTTTAGCGGATATGGCATGGTCCTGATGCTGAAGCTTGCCGTTTTCGCCGCGATGCTGGGGTTCGCAGCCGTGAACCGGTTTTGGCTGATGCCGCGGCTTGGCGGCTCGCCGAATGATGCGGCGTTAGGTCAGCTCATGCGCAACAGCGTCATCGAGATCGTCCTGGGATTCCTTATCTTCGCCATCGTAGGCCTGCTCGGCACGCTGCACCCGGCAAGCCACTTCATGTAGAATATTTCAGCGGCGCCCACAGAACCCATGAAGTACAATCGAAAGAGGAATGAGAAGATGCAAGTCAAAAGGCCAACCGTCATGTCGGTGACGCGATCAATCGCGGGCGCTGCGTTGCTCGCCTGTCTCTTTGCGGTGCCCGCGCGCGCCGACGAGGTAAAAGCCGGCGATCTCGTCATCACCCAAGCCTGGAGCCGCGCCACGCCAGGCGGGGCCAAAATCGGCAGCGGGTATCTGACCATCGAAAACAAGGGATCGGCGCCGGACCGGCTGATCGGCGGCTCGGCTGATGTCGCCGGCAAGGTCCAGGTCCATGAAATGGCCACCACCAATGGCGTGATGACGATGCGTCCGCTTGACAACGGCCTGACCATCGAGCCCGGCAAGACCGTCAAACTCGCGCCGGGCGGTTATCATCTGATGCTGTTCGATCTGAAAAGCCCGCTCAAGCAGGGCGACAAGGTGCCGGTGACGCTCGAATTCGAAAAAGCCGGCAAGGTGAAGCTCTCGCTTGACGTCCAGGGCGTCGGCGCGCAAGCGCCGGCGGGCGGCCATATGGACATGAAGAAGATGCCCGACGGCATGAAGATGTGAGGCCGATGATGCGCAGGGCCGCTGGCCCCTGCGCATCGACGCCAGAACGGTCTTTGCGAACATTACACTGGAAGACGATGTCGACATCCCGGCGCGCTGGGCGACGTTTCCGGGGTTTTTTCGTTCATGGGTGGTTTACCGACCTGCTCGTGCCTTAATCGCGCCCTCAATGTCGGTCGCGGAGTGGCAGGAAATCCGTTTGCCGAGCGGCTTTTTGCCGACAGGCGGCCTTGTGTTTTTGCATCCGATCCGGTTTCACTGCTCACTTCCAATGTCCCAACGATTCTCTGAGTGTATCCATGCGATTGTCGCGGTTCTTTCTGCCCATCCTGAAAGAGAATCCGAAAGAGGCGGAGATCGTGTCGCATCGGCTGATGCTGCGCGCGGGCATGATGCGGCAGGAAGCGGCGGGCATCTATGCCTGGCTGCCGCTGGGCCTGCGGGTGCTGAAGAAGATCGAGCAGATCGTCCGCGAGGAGCAGAACCGCGCCGGCGCGCTGGAACTGTTGATGCCGACGCTGCAGCTTGCGGATCTCTGGCGCGAAAGCGGCCGCTACGACGCCTACGGTCCGGAAATGCTGCGCATTACCGACCGCCACAAGCGCGAACTTCTCTTCGGTCCGACCAATGAGGAAATGATCACCGAGATTTTCCGCGCCTACGTGAAATCCTACAAGAGCCTGCCGCTCAACCTCTATCATATCCAGTGGAAATTCCGCGACGAGCAGCGGCCGCGGTTCGGCGTCATGCGCGGCCGCGAATTCCTGATGAAGGACGCCTATTCCTTCGACATCGACGAGGCGGCGGCGCGGCGCTCGTACAACAAGATGTTCGTCGCGTACTTGCGCACGTTTGCGCGGATGGGGCTGAAGGCGATCCCGATGCGCGCCGAGACCGGGCCGATCGGCGGCGATCTCAGCCACGAATTCATCGTGCTCGCGGAAACCGGCGAGTCCGCGGTCTATTGCGACAGCGACGTGCTCAATCTGCCGGTGCCCGGCGAGGAGATCGACTATGACGGCGATCTCACACCGATCATCAGGCAATGGACCTCGGTCTATGCCGCGACCGAGGACGTCCATGACGCCGCGCGGTTCGACCGCGAAGTGCCGCCTGAGAAGAAAGTGAACACCAGGGGCATCGAGGTCGGCCAGATCTTCTATTTCGGCACCAAATATTCCGACACCATGAAAGCCATGGTCGCGGGCCCCGACGGCGCTGACGTGCCGATCCACGGCGGCTCCTACGGCGTCGGCGTCTCGCGCCTGGTCGGGGCCATCATCGAGGCCTGCCATGACGACGCTGGCATCAAGTGGCCGGAGGCGGTCGCCCCGTTCAAGGCCGTGATCCTCAACCTGAAGCAGGGCTCCGACGACACGGACACGGCGTGCGAAAAGCTCTACCAGGAGCTCACCGCCAAGGGCATCGAAATCCTGTACGATGACACCGATCAGCGCGCCGGCGCCAAATTCGCGGCCGCCGACCTGATCGGGATTCCCTGGCAGATTTTGGTCGGACCGAAGGGGCTCGCCGAAGGCAAGCTCGAGCTCAAGCGGCGTAGCGACGGGACCCGCGAGAATCTGAGCCCGGCCGATGTCGTGGCGCGATTAACCTCGTGACGAATTATCCACCGGGCGCGCCGGTGAACAGACGTAACGCCACAATTCGCCCGAATCGTGTGAAAATCGGTCTATGGATGCATCCATGAACGAGCCAGTTCGAACCCCACCTTTCGCGCCATTCGAATGGCTGCTGTCCGGACGCTATTTGCGGGCACGTCGCAAGGAAGGGTTTATCTCCGTCATCGCCGGTTTCTCTTTCCTCGGCATCATGCTCGGCGTCGCCACGCTGATCATCGTGATGGCCGTGATGAACGGCTTCCGCAAGGAGCTGCTGGACAAGATCCTCGGGCTCAACGGACATCTGCTGGTACAGCCGCTGGAATCGCCCTTGACCGACTGGAAGGACGTCGCCGAGCGCATCAGCGGGGTCGCGGGCATTAGGCTCGCGGCACCCGTCGTCGACGGCCAGGGACTGGGGTCCTCACCGTTCAACGCCGCCGGCGTTTTCATTCGCGGCATTCGTGCCGACGACCTGAACAATCTCACTTCGATCGCCAAGAACATCAAACAGGGTTCGCTGGAAGGTTTTGACGACGGGCAGGGCGTCGCCATCGGCCGCAGGCTTGCCGATCAATTGTCGCTGCATGCCGGCGACATGATCACGCTGGTCTCGCCGAAGGGCGCGGTGACCCCGATGGGCACCACACCGCGCATAAAGCCGTACAAGATCGCCGCGGTGTTCGAGATCGGCATGTCGGAATATGACGCGAGCTTCGTGTTCATGCCGCTGGCCGAGGCGCAGGCCTATTTCAACCGCAAGGACGACGTGACCGCGATCGAGGTGTTCACCACCAACCCCGACAAGATCGACACCTACCGCAAGACCGTCACCGAAGCCGCCGGGCGGCCGATATTTCTGGTCGACTGGCGGCAGCGCAACTCGACCTTCTTCAACGCGCTGCAGGTTGAACGCAACGTGATGTTCCTGATCCTCACCATGATCGTGCTGGTGGCGGCACTCAACATCGTCTCCGGCCTGATCATGTTGGTGAAGGACAAGGGCCAGGACATTGCGATCCTGCGCACCATGGGCGCCTCGCAGGGCTCGATCATGCGGATATTCCTGATCACGGGCGCCTCGATCGGGGTGGTCGGCACCATGACCGGGTTTTTCGTCGGCCTCCTGATCTGCCTGAACATCGAATCGATCCGTCAGTTTTTGTCCTGGCTCACCAACACCGAATTGTTCTCGCCGGAGCTTTACTTTCTCTCGAAGCTGCCGGCCGAGGTCGATTTCGGCGAGACCGCCGCGGTCGTGATCATGGCGCTGACGCTGTCCTTCCTCGCCACCCTCTATCCCTCCTGGCGTGCCGCCCGGTTAGATCCCGTCGACGCGCTCCGGTACGAGTGAGGGGACGATGGAGCAGGGGGCGGAAGATGTACCGGTCGTCTATCTCCACGAGATAAAACGCCAGTACATGCAGGGGGAAACAACCCTCACCATCCTCAACGGCGCCAAGCTCGCGCTGTGGGCCGGACAATCGGTGGCGCTGGTGGCGCCCTCCGGCGCCGGCAAATCGACGCTGTTGCATATCGCGGGTCTGCTTGAGAGCCCCGACGACGGCGAGGTCTATATCGGCGGCACCGCGACCTCCGGGTTATCGGACGTCGAGCGAACCCAGATCCGCCGCACCGATATCGGCTTCGTCTATCAATCGCACCGGCTGCTGCCGGAATTCTCCGCGCTCGAAAATGTCATGCTGCCGCAGATGATCCGTGGCCTCAAGCGCGCCGAGACCGTCAAGCGCGCCACCGAGATCCTGGCTTATCTCGGCCTTGGCGACCGCATAAAACACCGGCCGGCCGAACTTTCCGGCGGCGAGCAGCAGCGGGTGGCGATCGCGCGCGCGGTTGCCAACGCGCCAAGGGCGCTGCTGGCGGACGAGCCGACCGGAAATCTCGATCCGCACACCGCCGATCACGTGTTCGGCGCGCTGATGCAGCTGGTCAAGGCGACGCGGGTGGCGATGCTGATCGCGACCCACAACAT
>Ga0185299_10000463_pt1 | contig 109949 bp, 82 predicted proteins | sample PaiPotPPA55metaG_FD_128002 | JGI IMG/M metagenome (GOLD analysis project Ga0185299, IMG submission 128002) | Iron sulfur acid spring bacterial and archeal communities from Banff, Canada, to study Microbial Dark Matter (Phase II) - Paint Pots PPA... ... | reverse complement strand
CCACCAGGGTCTGCTGGTCGGCGGAGGAAAGATACGCGAGATCGCCGACTTTCACGGGACGCTTTGGACTACGGATCTCGGTGACGGACGAGGTCTCGGCAACGGACAAGACTTCGAGTTCGGCGACGTCGCCGGCGGCGGCCGAATCCGCGCCTTCCGCAGCGACGGCCCCCGAGTTCGGCAGGTCGCGGACGACTAGTTTCATGCCTTCAGCCAAGCCTGCCGCGCGGCCGCCATCGAGATAGGCGGCATCCTGGGCGACGTACTTGACTCGAAAAGCGGTGCGGAGATCAGGATTTTCGCCTGCGCGGGAAGGCAGAAGAACCCGACCTTGTCTAGAGCCATCACTACCTGGACTGGATTCCTCCGCAACGTTTTTAACCGGAGCTTCGGACGCCTTTGGAGTTTGAGACGCGGCGGGATTGGAAGATTCGGTCGCAGTCTGGGCGACGGGCGTCGACACATTCGACTCCGATGTCTTCGCAACTTGTGGACTGGAATTTTCGGCAACCGACGCAGGCGGAGTGAGCAAGACTCCCTCCTGATTCGATTGGCCGCCGCTGCCAGAGTCCTGCCTGCGTCCCAGGTAACCGATGAGCGGACCAGAGGCGGCGGCCGCCGGTCCGGTGCGCCGCTGCGCCGAAACACTCAGCGGAGTTTCTACCACCAGAATGATTTTTGTACCATTTGTCAGAATTTTGTAGGGATGCTCCTGGTCCAGATCCACGACCAGGTGGGTCTCTGGAGGATTGGGATGGTTCAGCCCGAAGCGGACAGAACGCACGCCGAGTTGTCGAACGAGGATGCGCTTTTGCTGGGCGTCGGAGACTGTTCCTGGAAGCTTGAGGACGAGGCGGTCGGGATGTTGCGCAACCTCAACCGACGGGACAACCGGCGCGCTCAGAGTGACTTCGACGCGAATCTCGCCGTTGCCGGGGAGGACCTCAACCTTGCGCACTACTCCTGGACCCGGCTCGGTGGTCTGAGCCGACAACATTGCTCCGACCAGGAGCGATCCCAGATAAATCAACCGCTTCATTCGCCCTCTCCACAACCTTTGCTGTGCGCGGATGACCGCACCCGTCTTAGTGCCGGCTTGAAGCACGTTCAATTCCTTTTAGCCACCGCCGCCGCCCTTGTGGCACTGGTAGCAATTCACACTGTTGTACACATAGCCCCCCACGCCCTGGTGCCTGGGGTCGGTCTGGGCCTTGGTGTGGCAGTTTGTACAGGCAAAGACCGAGTAGTCGTTGGGATTCGTGTGGCAAGTGGCGCACACGCCATTGGCGTTGCCATGGTTCAGTGGCCACCAGGTGTGATTGAACTTGCCATTCGTCCACTTGATAGTGTCGTGGCAGGTCGCGCAGGTAGTCGGGAATCCGGCGGCGATGTGGTTCGGATTGTTCGCATTCTGGTAGTCCGCCTTGTGGCAGCCATAGCAGTCCGTGGGCAGGTTGGTGTAGTTGTTGTTTACGTGGCAGTCGGCGCAAGCGCGCGGCGGGACGGTGTGCGAGCCGGTGAGCGGGAAGCCGGTCTTGCTGTGGTCAAAGTTGGCGTCGGTCCATTTGATCGTGTCATGGCAGACCTCGCAGGTCTGCGGAAAGCCAGCCTGCACGTGATTCGGGTTATTGGTGTTGTTGAAGTCGGTCAGGTGGCAAGTGACGCAGGCGGTGTTGTTTAGCTTGTAATTGTTGTTGACATGGCAGTCCGCGCACTGTCGCGGCGGCACCGTGTGCGAACCGGTCAAGGGCCAGCCGGTTTGCGCGTGATCGAATTTGCCGTCAGTCCAGGCCGCGGTGTCGTGGCAGGTTTCGCAGGTCAGGGGCAAGCCGGCCTGGATGTGATTTACGGGACTCACCGCGTTGTTGTAGTCCTGCTGATGGCAGGTGACGCAGGTCGTCTGGTTGAGCTTGTAGTTCCCATTGACGTGGCAGTCGGCGCAGGCACGTGGCGGAACGGTGTGTGAGCCAGTCAACACCCAACCGGTTTGGGCGTGATCGAACTTGCCATTCATCCAGTTGACGGTGTCGTGGCAGGTTTCGCAGGTCTGGGGCAAGCCGGCCGCAATATGGTCGAGCGGCTGCTTGGCGTTGTTGTAGTCCTGCTGGTGGCAGGAAACGCACGTGGTCTGGCTCAGGTTGTAATTGTTGTTGATGTGGCAATCGGCGCAGGCGCGCGGCGGCACGGTGTGGCTGCCGGTGAGCGGGAACTTGGTTTTGTTGTGATCGAACTGGGCCGGCTGCCAGGCGCTGGTCGAGTGGCATGCTTCACAAGTCTGTGGGAAGCCGCCCTGCACATGGTTCGGATTGTTGGCGTTCTGAAAATCCTTCAGGTGGCACGAGACGCAAGAAGTCTGAGTGAGGTTGTAGTTATTGTTGACGTGGCAATCGGCGCACTGGCGCGGGGGAACGCTGTGGCCGCCGGTGAGCGGGAATCCGGACTTGGAGTGATCGAAGTTCGCCGGCGACCAGGCCGTCGTGGTGTGGCACGACTCGCATGTTTGCGAGAATCCCTGCTGCGTGTGGTTCGGATTATTGGTGTTCTGAAAATCCTTCAAATGGCAGGAGACGCAGGAGGTCTGGGTCAAGTTGTAGTTATTGTTGACATGGCAATCGGCGCACGTGCGGGGCGGCACGGTGTGAGCGCCAGTGAGGAGGAATCCAGTGAGTGCGTGATCGAACCGTGCGTTCAGCCAGTTATCGGTCGAGTGGCACGATTCGCATGTAGTAGCAAATTTTCCGGCCACGTGGTCGGGATTTTTGGTGGCCTGAAAATCTTTCTGGTGGCAACTCAGGCAAGCCGTAGACATGGTATTGAACTGGCTGAGCGCGCCGTTCTTGTGGCAGTCTTCGCAGGTCACCGCTGCGTGCGCGCCGGTCAGCGGGAAGCGGTTCATGTGCTGATTGATCTGCTCGACCGAAACCTTCCAGCCGCGGACGGTGTGGCAGGACTCGCAAGCTGCGCCCATCTGGCGCTTGTGAATGTCGGCGTGGCAGTCAGCGCATTTGTTGCCGACGTCGGTGAAGACCATCTTGGTGTGGCAGGCCGCGCAGGCGACGCCTTCGTGCATGCCGCGCAGCGGATAGCGAGTCTGCTGGTGATCGAACTCGGGCACGGCACGGATCGGCTTCCAGCCATAGACAGTGTGGCAGTTCTGGCACGGCACATTGAGGTTGCCGTGAGGGCTCCGCGTGTTTTGCGTTGCTTGGGGCGGCGCGCCGAGAACGGGCGACGACAGCAGCAGCCACCAAATCATCCACTTTGCGATCACGATGGGCCCAGCCCTGGAACAAAATTTAGGACCGAAGAACCCTCGACGAAGGGGACAGCTCAGTCCGCAAAAAGCAATCGTGTCTCCAACAAGAGTAGATGTGTACTTATGAGTGCCCAAGTTACTTGAGCGAATGTTCATCAGTACAATACTCATCCGTTCAAAGATCTGAAACTTACTGGCATGGTCAGGTTCGCGTTGCGAATTGCAACGGTAAGTTATTCCTGAATAGAGCAGAATTTACGGTTCAGGAAGCTGAAGGGCAGATACAGATTTGAGACCGAGCCCTTGGGTCTAGCCCTATGAAGCGGGCGCTGGTGAGCGGGCAGGAGGGCCCCAGCCCATCAAGACTTCTGCTGGAATTTTGGATCCGCGCCGTGGCAGTCCTTGCAGTCTTTGGGAGTGGGTTTGTAGAAGAGCACCTGCTTGCCTTCGAAGTCGCGAAATAGTTTATGGCAATCTTCGCAGCGTACGTTTTTGTGCGCGCCCGCGAGCGCGAAGGAGGCCCGCTTGTCGTGGTCGAAAGTCGAGGGCTTCCACCTTGCGCTATTGTGGCAATCGGCGCAGGGCGTGATGTCAGCCTTGGCGAATTGGCGGCCGTGGGGGTCGGCGTGGCACGCCTCGCACTTGAGGGGAGCCTCGGCGAAATCGGCGTCGATGAGCTTGGTTCCTAGGTTGGGCGGCTTGTGGCAATCAATACAGGCCACAGCGCGATGGGCGCCGACCAGCGCGAACTTGGTTTCGGAGTGATCGAAGCGGGTAAGGTCTTTCCAGTTCCTGGTGGAGTGACAGGTCTCGCAGCCAGTGGGCTTTCCGTCTGCGCGGAGGGCTGTAATGCGCCCGGCGAACTGGCCGCGGTGAGGATCCTTGTGACAGGTGGCACAGGAAAAATCCTGAAAGTGATAGACGGCGGTCGTCCCGTAGTGCGGGGATTCCGCTGGCGGTGCAGTTTGCACGGCAGCCGAAGCCGGCAGCAGCGCCGCGCTCGGGAAGGCCGAGGCAGGCTTGTGGCAATCGCTACAAAGAACAGCCAGATGAGCGTTGCTAAGCTGGAAGCGGCTCTGCTTGTGTTTCGCCAGTGAGAAGGTGGTGGGCTTGAATCCGTCGAGCGTGTGACACTGCTCGCACTGGTTGAGCCAGGGCGCGGCGGCGAACTGGGTTTGGTGCTCGTCGTGGTGGCAGTCGAGGCAGCGAGCGAACTTGATCCTGTAGCTTGTGTCTTTGCCCTTGGCGATGTGGCACTCTGCGCATTCGAGTTTCGCGTGTTTGCCTTGCAGCGGATATTGCGTTGCGGCGTGAGCTTTCAAATCGAACTTGGACGGCCTCCACCCGTCAACGTCATGGCAGGAAGAGCACTCACCGCCGTCCGCGCGCTGGAGGAACTGACCGTTGTGGGCGTCCTTGTGGCAATCCCTGCATTTGGCGAACGCAAGCGGCTTTTTGAAATCGCCGTTGGCGTGGCACGCGCCGCACGCCACAGTCTGGTGCTTGCCGAGCAGCGGGAATTTGGTTTGGGAGTGATCGAAATTAAGGCTGAGCCCCGAGCTGATGACACGCTTCCAACTGGCCGTTGTGTGACACGACTGACAGGTCTGCTGTTGGAAGCCGCCTTTGTGCGGATCGCTGTGGCAGTCATTGCACTTCGAGAAGCGAAGGCCGAGGTAGCGCGGCTGGTTGTCGGAGCCCGGGGTGTGACACTTTTCGCACTTGACCTGCGCGTGTTGGCCGGTCAGCGGATAACGGGTCTTGGAGTGATCGAAAGTACCTGAGACGTTTTTCCAGTCAGTGAAGTTGTGGCACTGCGCGCAATTTGGACCGAGGCGTCCATTGTGCGCGTCTTTGTGGCAGGTGGCGCAGGTTGGCGCGACGCCGACGAAAGTGAGGTTGAGGTCTTTGATTCTGATTAGCGCGCGCTCAGCGACGGGAATGTGTTCCGGGTTATGGCATTTCTTGCACTCCACCCCGGCATGCTTCCCTTCGAGGGCGTAGCCCGTCTGCTTATGATCGAAGGTCTTGGGGTCCCACTTGATGAGAGGAAAGTCGAGGCCGTTGTGATCGGAGTGGCACTTCGCGCATTCCTGGCTGGAGCCCGCCCGGATGCCAAACGAGAAGTGCAGGCCTTTGTGAGCAGACAGGCGGGAGGCAATTTCCGCGTGGCAATCTAGGCATTTGAAAATAGGCTCGCCGCCCAACTTGTGGCAGGTCGTGCAGCGAGTGGCGCCTTCAAGGTCTTGGTGAGCGCGAGCAAGGGGGCCGGGCGAAATCTGGGCGCGAGCGGTAGCCGACAAAAGAGCCAGGAGCGCCAGGAGCGCCAGGATCGGGAGAAGGTCACGCACGGACTTTGAAAGCATGTTCCGAGCACGTAAGGTTCCGTTCTTGATGCCCGGGCAGCGTCCGAACCGCAGTCCTGAACTCTGGATCATCAGCGAACCTTTTGGCGACGACCAAATAACGAGGGCGCGCTACGGTGATGAGAGTGGAAAAGAATCCAGCAGCTTGTCTTGTGGCTTTCTTGTGTGCTCTCCATTCACCAGGCACGGCATTGTGCCACAACCAACTACAAAGTGCCACAAGTTCTGGGAACTGATGATGCGGCACTGGACCGCCGTCGCCGCAACGGCCTCGTTCACGCTTGCACGACTGCCGACGGAGTGGCAAAATTCACAGCCATGCGAATTGTGAGCATCTTGAGCGGACTGGCGGTGCTATTCACGACGCTAGCCTTCGGACATCTGATGCACCGTTACTTTGTCAACGCAGGCGAAGCTGCTCACTCCCCGCCGTTTTTGGTGGGTATGGCCATCGGCATTGTGGTGGGCATATTTTCCTTGATCGGTGCATGCTTGCTGCTGAGACGTGGGAGGTGAGTCTTCGGGACTGATTTCGGAAATCAGTTGCTTCTCATGCAACGACTTTCAAGGACTAAGAATGCCAACCGTGCTCTGCTATGTCCTTTGTTTAATGTTTGTCGGCGGATTCGACGCACACACGCTTCCGCCAAAACAAACGAAGTATATTAATTTGACAACGATTGAATGAAAGCCGCCACTCTAACCTCGCCTCAAGCGGTTTGGAAGCGCCCTCTGCGGGTTGGCCAAGTTGCCCGGCCGGAACCGAAGCCAGGTCAAGTCCTGGTGCGGGTGCGTGCGTGTGGAGTATGCCGCACCGATTTGCATATCGTCGAAGGCGACTTGCCGACCTCGCGCCTTGAAATAATCCCCGGACATCAGATTGTCGGCGAAGTGGTCGCCGGCGCCACCGACGAACTTTCTGTCGGCACACGCGTGGGCGTTTCCTGGATGGGAGGAACGGACGGCACCTGCCGCTATTGTCGCCTTGGTCTGGAAAATCTCTGTGATTCACCCACATTTACCGGTTACACGGTAGACGGCGGCTACGCCGAATACGCAGTGGTTCGCTCCGATTTCACTTTTCCTCTTCCCGATGAACTGGACGATTTACACGCTGCCCCGCTCTTGTGCGCAGGCATCATTGGTTTTCGCAGCCTTCGTGTGGCGGGTGTCAAGCATGGCGATCGTGTCGGGCTGTTCGGGTTCGGTGCTTCGGCCCATCTGGCGATCGCGGTCTTGCGCTCCTGGAATTGCGAGGTTTATGTCTCCACCCGAGGAGCGACTCATCGCCAGTTGGCGGCCTCTCTCGGGGCAACTTGGGTGGGGAGCGAGACTGACAAACCGCCCGCGGAACTCGACTGCGCAGTCACTTTCGCTCCTAGTGGCGACGTCGTAATCGCAGCCTTGGCCAGCCTGAGGAAGGGAGGCGCGGTCGCCATCAACGCAATTCACTTGGACCGAATTCCTCAGTTTGACTATGACCGTCTGCTGTGGGGCGAGCGCCAGCTTCGGAGCGTCGCCAACATGACTCGTGCTGACGCTCGAGATTTCCTACAGGTCGCGAGAGAGATCGGTCTGAAGCCGAAAGTAACCGCATTCCCGCTCGACCAGGTCAACGAAGCTTTGATTGCGGTAAAGGAGGATTCCATCGACGGAGCTGCCGCCATAACCATGTGAGGCGGACGGTCTCCGCCAGCTTCAAAAAAGAGCAGCGGGACGCGCAGTTTGCGCGTCCCACTGCTGGGAAGAGTGTTGCTATGCTGCCTTGCTACGCTGGGAAAGAATCCAGCGCAGTGTCACCGTCCATGTCTGCCACCACCACCTGACGACGATCCACCGCCGTGCGATGACCCACCGCCGCCGTGCGATGACCCACCGCCACCGTGCGGGGATCCGCCGCTCGGCGCCGAATGGCCACCGCCACCGCCGTAGCTGGGAGCGGAACGTCCACCACCGCCGTAACTCGGGGCCGGGCGTCCGCCGCCACCGCTGTAGCCGCCGCGATTGCCGCCATACGGACTGCCGCCACTATAACCACCTCCGCCATAAGAGCGCGGAGTAACGATGGGCTGCCTCATATTGAGTGGCGGGCGGGAGTATCCACTGTATCCCTGACCCTGTGAATTGTAGCCGCGGCTCCCTGAACCATAGCCTGAACTATAGCCACGGCTTTCTGGAGCCGAACCGCGGGAATAGCCACTCGGACTGCGGTCTTCTGCTGCGCGATCCATCGATGGGCGAACCGGCGACGGGCGTCCAGCCGACGGGCGTCCAGCCGATCCACCTTGCCCGATCATCGATTCCGGTCTGGCTGCCTGACGGGTTGATTGCGAAGCTGATGGAGACGATGGGCGCGCCGGCATCGGCGAAAATCTCTGCCAGCCACCACCGTTGCTGTTGCCATTGTTGCGAGCAGGCGCCGATCCCCCATTCGAATTGCCTCGCATTTCCGGACGTACAGAATTGTTCGGTGGACCTATAAAGCGCGGTTCAGTCGAGCGCGATCCAGCAACGCCGTTCTGTCCCGAGATCCGTCCCGAGTTCTGTCCCGGTTGACCGAAGCGCTGGAACCCGTTGTTCGAGCCGGTGCTTCCGGGTCTCGGAGCTTCACGAACGTTTCCAATCGACCTGCCATCCTGCCGGTTGCCGTTCGCGACCTGGGGCCGCCCTAGCTGCACCGAGCGCGGAGCCGCAGTGTTACCTCGTGCCGAGAGGAAGTGCTGATTCTGCGACAGGTTCCTGGTCGTTGAAGGAGCAGCCGGGCGTCCGCTGGCCGAGAAGCTCTCGCGGCTCGGAGTCACCGGCAGTCTGCCGGTCGAGAAATGCGCATTCTGGAACTGCGCGTGACTCATCGGCTGAGGACGCATGTGGCCGGTGCCGAACTCTCTGCCCGAGACCGTCGTCCCGCCGCGGAAATGCTGGTCATGCAGCGCCAGGTTCACGTTCGAAAATCGCGTGCCGCCATGCAGCGGAGCAAAACCGCCGCGGTTGTATATGTTGATGTTGGTTTCGCCGAAGCGCCCGCCGTACCGCCCATACCACGGATGGAAACGGTCACACGGTCCCAGAGGAAGCCAGCCGACCGAACCCCAGCCGCCACCAAAGCCAAATCCACCGCCGTATCCGAAGAACGAGACATAAGCCGGCGCCCAGATCGGGCGATAAAACGGGTCCGCGTAAATCGGACCAGGCCACCATGCCCACCCACCGTTGTACATCATCCAGCGACCGTAGTGATACGGCGCCCAGCCCCAGGGATCGTATGAAACCCAGGTCCATCCCCAATTAGGCTCATCCACCCAGCGCCCGTCACGATACGGAGCCCAGTCATCCGCCACGTTTGGACGCCACACTTCACCGTAATCGGGAACTTCCGACCAGGTGCCATGATTGTCGAGATCTTCCGCTCCCACGTAGTAGTCGTTGGTACGTCGCCGCGATGCCGCATTGCGGATAACGTTGTCGCGATCGGTGTTCCACTGATCCCAGTCATCCCGTGCAGGCGCTTCGCCGATCTTGTATTGCGCTTGCTCGCCCGCGCCCTGCACGGTAATGAACTGGCCCTCCCCCACGCGCGTCCCCCCTTGCGGAGTCGTAATTTCTACTTCGCCTTTGCGGACGAGCACTTCCGTGTGATCGTCGGCAGTAACCAGAATTCGAAAACTGGATTCGCGGCGATTCGTACGAATGGCAACGTTGGGCGTATCGATTTCCGCGTCCGCATCGCTGTTCTTCAGGACGGTGTAGTTCGCCATTCCGCGTCCAAGCTGAATCTGAATTTGCGAGCGAGTAAGCGTATTGATGTTTGCCTGCGTATGCTCAGAGAGGCGAAGCATGTTGGCATAGTCGAGCTGAAGTTCAGTGCGCGCTTTGTCGCCGGTAGAAACGCGATCCCCCGCAACAACGGGAGCATTCAGCGCAGCCGCGGACCAGTCGCCAGCATTGCCGCGCTGCGTGGAGACGTCACCATGAATCAGGCTGACACGCGCAACGCCGGAGTTGGTGTCAGTCGGAGCGCTGGAACTCTGGATTGCGCCCTGATCGTTGTAGCCCGGTTGGGTCGAACCTTGATTCGTCGAACCCTGATTCGTCGAACCCTGATTCGTCGAACCCTGATTCATCGAACCCTGATTCATCGAACCTTGGTCGTTCGAGCCTTGGTCCATCGAACCATTGTCAATCGCGTCCTGGTCCATGGAGCCCTGGTCGCTGGGACCCTGGATGTTCGCTTCGGCCTGAATGCCCGCCGACGGTTTCGAATATTGATCCGACGCCTGGTCGTCCGGGTTCTGAGCGCTAACCGCGCCCGGAATCGCGATCGTCAATCCCAATCCTAAGATTGCCGCTGTTAACTTGAATTTCGATTTCATAAATACCTCATCTTTGCTAGGGACACAAACTCTACCTAAAAGAATGCAGGCTGAGTGCCAATGTGAGGCGCTGGCTGGAATTCCATTAACCCTATTGTTTGTAGCACTTTAAGAGGAGAATTGCGGGTGTGGAGTAGCGGCGATTCAGGACGCTCCGGTGGCCCGGTTCCACCAGTGTGGTGGTTTTCGGCCAGAGGTGATTATCAGGATCAGGTTATCGAGGTAATGCGATCCGCGTCGTCATTGTTACATCATCATGGTCCGACAGTGACGCGCGATCTGTCGTTCCTCCTGTGTGGGGACAATCTGGATCTTATCCGCGCCAAGGCCGAGAACTTTGAGGTCATCCGAAGCTAGCGATCGAATGTGAGCGCTGTGCTCTCCGATGCCGCCGGTAAATACGAGAAGGTCCACACCGCCGAGGAGAGCAATGTATGCACCGATTCCCTTACGTACGGAGACCGCAAAGACATTCAGCGCGAGAGCGGCGCGCGGATCGTTCGAGCGGACACGCTCTTCGAGCGTCTTCACATCGCTTTCGCCGGAAGAAAGAGCGAAGAGGCCGCTCTGATGATTGAGCATATCTTCAAGCCCGTCGGCGTCCGGTTTCTCGGTGCGCAGAAGATAGAGGAAAACGCCGGGATCAAGATCGCCACAGCGAGTGCCCATTGGAATACCGCCTGTCGGAGTGAGGCCCATGGTGGTGTCGATGGAAACTCCGTGGCGAAGAGCACAGAGGCTCGATCCGTTACCAAGGTGCACGAAGATGGCTCGTTCGGGAAGCTGATCTCCGAAATGATGCACCAGCGACTCGTAAGAAAGACCATGAAAACCGTAGCGACGAATGCCTGCGTCGTAATAGCGTTGCGGGAGTGGTAGATGAGACGCCACTTCCGGAATGGTCCGATGAAAGGCATCGTCAAAGCAGGCGAAATGCTTCGCCTCAGGAAAGATTGACTGCGCGGAAGCGATGAGCGACAGAGCCTGCGGGATGTGCAGCGGCGCGAAATGTGTGGCCGATCGAAGGTCGTCCATTACCTGCGGCGTGATGAGTTGGTGCATGCGGAGCTTAGGGCCGCCATGAACGACGCGGTGTCCGACTGCCCATGGCGAAGTGTGAATATGCTCGCGGATGGCCGCAGCGACGGCCGCAAGTGCGTCAACTTGCGATTCGAGGATACCATCGCGCTGCAACAGCCCTTCTCCGCTGGAAGAACGAATGTGCAAAGTGCCGTTGTCCCGTCCAATACCTGCCGCGCTTCCGGTCAACAGGGGCTCTTCGTCGTTTGCGCCGCGATAGTAGACGCCAAATTTCAGCGAAGACGAACCGCTGTTGAGCACGAGGATTAAATCGTCCTTTTGCGCCAGCCTTTCCATCGTGCCTATCCCGGCCACTTCCAATTGCGAATCTCTTCTTTATCGATGCCTTCGGCGTGAGCGTAATGGATGCTTTCGATGATCTGGTCCTTCAGCCATTCCTTGACGTGTGCCCCTATGGAACGCAGACGCGGAACGCGGTCGATCACATCGATCGTCAGGTTAAAACGATCGACCTGGTTGAGAATGGCGAGTTCGAGTGGGGTGTTGATGTTGCCCTTTTCCTTGTAGCCTCGCACATGAATGTTGTCATGATTCTTGCGGCGGTAGCTGAGTTTGTGGATGAGCGCGGCATAGGAGTGGAAGTTGAAGATAACTGGCTTGTCGGTGGTGAAGAGCGAATCGAAATCGCGGTCGGTGAGTCCGTGCGGATGTTCGGTCTCTGGCATAAGGCGGAAGAGATCGACGACGTTTACGAAGCGGATTTTCAAATCGGAGAAGCGTTCCTTCAGAATCGCGACGGCAGCGAGCGACTCCATGGTTGCGATGTCGCCCGCACAAGCCAGGACCACGTCGGGCTCCCCTCCATCGTCGCTAGAAGCCCAATCCCAGATGCCGATGCCCTTTGTGCAGTGGGTTACGGCATCTTCCATAGTGAGGTACTGCAGATGGTCCTGTTTGTCCGCGACAATGACGTTGACGTAATCGCGCGAGCGCAGACAATGATCCGCCACGCTAAGCAGGCAGTTTGCGTCGGGCGGCAAATAGATGCGGACTGTATCGGCGCTCTTATTGGTGACCACGTCAAGAAATCCGGGATCTTGGTGAGTGAACCCGTTGTGATCCTGACGCCAGACAAGGGACGTGATGAGAAGATTAATCGACGGTATCGGAGCGCGCCAATCGAGATCCTTCTTCGATTTCTCCAGCCATTTCGCGTGCTGGTTGAACATCGAATCGATGACGTGGACGAATGCTTCGTAAGTTGAGAAGAAGCCGTGGCGCCCGGTGAGCACGTAGCCTTCGAACCAGCCTTCGAGCGTGTGCTCGCTGAGCATCTCCATGACCCGTCCGGAGGCGTCGAGTTCGCCGCCGTCTGCATCTTCCGGCCTATATTCCGCAACCCATGTCTTTTTCGAAGCGGCGTAGATCGCGGTGAGCCGGTTGGACGCTGTCTCGTCCGGGCCGAAGACACGAAACGAACTCATGTTGCGGCGCATCACTTCTGCAAGAAAGTGTGCGAGTACGTCGGTCGGTGGAGCATAGAGCGTACCCGGAGCTTTCATCTTGACTGCGTAGTCGCGAAAATCTGGCAGATCGAGCTCTTTGCGCAGCAGTCCACCGTTCGCGTGCGGGTTTGCCGAGATGCGACGCGAGCCCAAGGGAGCAAGGTCCTGTAACTCCTGTATAAGCGTTCCGCTGGTGTCGAATAACTCCTCCGGCTTGTAGCTGCGCATCCAGTCTTCGACGATTTTGAGACTGTGCTTATTCGTGGCTGGGTCGAGTACGGGAACCTGATGTGCCCGCCAAAAACCTTCCACCTTGTGGCCGTCAATCTCTTTCGGTCCAGTCCATCCTTTCGGCGAACGAAGTACGATCATGGGCCAGCGCGGACGCTTGCTATCGCCCGTTGAGCGGGCGTGATGCTGCAGCGAACGAATCTCGACGATGCATTGCTCCAGAGATGAAGCCATCTTCTGATGCATCGCGGAAGGATCGCTGCCTTCGACGAAGTACGGTTTGTAGCCGTATCCGGTAAGCAGCGCCTCCAATTCTTCATGCGGGATGCGCGCGAGGATGGTAGGATTTGCGATTTTGTAGCCGTTAAGATGCAACACTGGCAGCACAGCCCCATCGCGAATGGGATTCAGGAATTTGTTCGAATGCCAGGAGGTCGCAAGCGGGCCGGTCTCTGCCTCCCCATCGCCCACCGCGACTGTGACGATGAGATCGGGATTGTCGAATGCTGCTCCGTATGCGTGCGAGATGGAGTACCCAAGTTCGCCGCCTTCGTGGATGGAACCGGGCGTCTCCGGTGTGCAGTGCGAACCGATTCCTCCGGGAAAAGAAAACTGCCGGAAGAATTTGAGCATGCCCGCTTCGTCGCGGCTCTTATCAGGATAAATCTCGGAGTAGTAGCCTTCGAGATAACAGTTGGACAACGTAGCTGGCGCGCCATGCCCGGGACCCGAGACATAAATGACATTCAAATCGTACTTCTTGATGAGCCGGTTCAAGTGCACCCAGATCAAGGATTGGCCCGGATCGGAACCCCAATGACCCAGGAGCCGATTCTTGATGTGCTCCGGCTTCAGCGGCTCGCGGAGAAGAGGGTTCCCGCGAAGATAAATCATGCCCACCGACAGATAGTTGCAAGCTCGCCAGTAGGCGTCGATCTTCCTCAGCTCTTCAGGCGAAAGAGGCGTCAGGACTTCGGTTGTGCCAGCCACAGATGTTCTCCTCGAATTGAACTGCGCTCGGATCATCGCATCGGCTGATCGATGCTTCTCACTTACAGCCTAAACTCTTCTGGGGAACAAAACAGACGATGCCAATCTCCGTTAAGCGGCGATCTTTCACTCCCCTTCGTTGTCGTCGATCCCAATCTTCGACAATCGATACCGCAGCGCGTTGCGCGAGAGCCCCAGCAGGCGCGCAGCTTGCGACTTGTTGCCCCCCGCGCGCTTCAAAGCTTCGCGGATCATTTCATCTTCCCACTGGTCAAGCGTCATTCCATCAGGAAGAAAGCGATCGGACGCAGCGTTGGCGCGATTGCGCGGAGAGTCAAGTTGAATATCGCCGACTTCCAACTGGCTACCCGTGGCGAGCGCGCAGGCGCGTTCGATGACGTTCTGCAGCTCACGCACATTGCCCGGCCAATAATGACCCGCGAGAAGCTGCATGGCGGTGGGCGAAATACCGGTGATGGTTTCCGATCGTCCGGAATCTTTGGCAAAGCGCGCAAGAAACAGATTCGCCAATCCAGCGACATCTTCTTTGTGTTCGCGCAACGGCGGGATATCGATCGGGACCACGTTGAGCCGGTAATAAAGGTCTTCGCGAAACGTTCCATCTTCGAGCGCGGCGCGCAGATCGCGGTTGGTGGCAGCGATCAGCCGCACATCGACCTTGATGGTGCGCGTGCCGCCCAAGCGTTCGAATTCGCGCTCCTGTAGCACCCGGAGAAGTTTGACCTGGATGGCAGGTGGCACGTCTCCGATTTCGTCGAGGAAGAGCGTGCCCTTGTCGGCGAGTTCGAATTTGCCCGGCTTGCTGGCGGTGGCTCCGGTGAAGGCTCCCTTTTCGTAGCCGAAGAGTTCGCTCTCCAAAAGATTTTCGGGGATGGCCGTGCTGTTGATCTTGACGAACGGCCCCGAAGCGCGGCGCGATTTTTCGTGGATGGCACGCGCGATGAGGTCTTTGCCCACCCCGCTCTCGCCGCCCAGCAGCACAGTGGAGTTGGTGGGCGCGACGCGTTCGACGGTGGCCAGCACCTCCTGCATTTTCGGACTGACAGCGACGATGTTGGGATGGCTGTATTTTTGTCCAAGGGCTTCGCGAAGCGAGCGATTCTCCTCGCGCAGGCGGGAGTTATCGAGTTCCTTGTGCACCACCATTCGCATTTCGGCGAGCGAGAACGGCTTGAGCACGTAATCGCTGGCGCCGGCTTTCATCGCCTCAACCGCTGTTTCCACCGACCCGAACGCGGTCATGACGACGATGGGCAACGCGGGATTTTGCTGTTTGGCGGCGTGCAGAAATTCGAGCCCGCTGATCCCCGGAAGTTTGAGGTCGGTGAGCACGAGGTGAACGGGTTCGGAGGCGAGCAGCTTCAACCCAGTCTCGGCGTCGCCGACAGAGAGCGTTTTGAAGCCGTCGTCGCCTAGGTTCAGTTCGAGCAGGCGTCGCATCTTGGCTTCGTCTTCGATGATGAGGATAGTCGGCATGATTTATCGCGCCGGTTCGACCCCGCGGTGTTCGCCGGTTCGCCCAGCCGTTCGTGGCCAGGAATCGGTTGGTTGCGCATTGCTCTGATCGAGAGGAAAAAAGATAATGAATGATGCCCCGCCCTGCGGCCCATTTTCCACACGAATCGACCCGTGATGCCCATCCACAATCTTCGAGACGATGGAAAGCCCCAGCCCCACGCCGGTTTTCTTCGTAGTCACAAACGGATTGAAAATCTCTTCGCGCAATTCTTCGGGAACGCCGGGACCCGTGTCGGCCAGGCGAAGTTCCACCCCTTCCCGATCGTTCTGAACTGCGGGTTGGACCTCGACGCGTAATGTGCCATCGTGGTCTACATTCTCGTCCTGCATGGCTTCGTAGGCATTTTGCACAAGATTGAGAAAGGCTTGCTCGCAGAGGCTTTCGTCGAGCGGAACGAGTGGCAGTCCGCTGGCGTAAAGGCGTTCGACCCGCACCGGCTTGCTGGTCTCTTTGCCAGCAAAACGGTCCGCGACAATTTGCAGGACGCGTTCGAGAAGCGCGATCAGGTCCGCGGGATGCGGTTCGGCATGAAGAGGACGAGCGAAGTCCAGAAACTCGGTAACGAGATCACTGAGCCGGTTGACCTCGGTCGAAATGTATCCGGCTAACTCGCGGGCAAGCGCGTCGGACGCCTGTAATTTCTGGGTCAACATTTCGGCGGAGCCCTTGATGACTCCGAGGGGATTGCGAATTTCATGCGCCAATCCGGCGGAGAGCTGGCCAAGAGCAGCTAGCCGTTCGGAGCGCCGCGCCTCGGCCTGAGCCAGTTCGAGACGGCGATTCGTTTCCGCGAGACGTTCGGCGAGTTCACGATACAACCGCGTTTGCTGCTGGCTCTGCTGAGCGAAGCGGTTGACGACCATGGCCGCGAGAAAGAAAAACATAATGCGCAGCGCGAGATAAGGTAAAGCCTCGGGAGTCAATTCGTATTCTTCCATCGCGGGATAGAGATACGAACAGTACGCGGCGGACGCGAGCAGGGTCCAGACGAGCGTGAGCCACGGGCCGCAGTAGAGTGCGGCAGTGACGACCGGAAGATAATAAATAGGATAGTAACTGCTGTTGATCCCCACTTCGCCGGTGTGATCGATGAGGACGGTTGCCAGCAAAATCTTCAGGAGGATGACGTAGGAAACTCCTCGTTTGGGGAAACGGGAAATTATCCTTGTCTCCAGCAGTTGCACAATTCCGATGGCGAGGAGAATGACCTGCTTGTGCCATTCCAGTCGTGGAGGGAGCGCGGCCAGCCCGGCAAGGAAGACGAGCCAGATCGCAAGCCAGGCTGCGTCCTGACGGTTAAACCGCCGGGACTCGGCATCGAGAATGGGAGGCGCAGGTGCCACGCAGCTTCCATCCAACCGCACAAAGCCCTCCCGCGTCAATTGGACGGCGGCTTCCTCTTGTGGAGTTGCGGAGTTGTGGAGTGCCGGGCGCCCCCGGCCGGCGGTCAGCGAGACGCCCGAACGCGCATAAGGATTTCCAATGACAAACATAAATAGATTTGATTTCCGCAATGGGCGGCTCAGGGACTATCGTTAGAATGCGGTGGTTTGATCGGCCCAAGAGATTGATCAAGTTTCGAAACGGCGGAGATCGATATCCCCCTTGTCTGCGTGTTGATGAGCAGAGCGAAATATAGGCTGGAGCAGAAGCGAAACCGTTCAGGGAGGGTGTCGACGAAATGACCACCGTGGCCACCGTCCGTAGTGAGTTATCGCACCTGTACGTGCGGGAATCTGCCGCCATCGAGCAGGAATTCTCTCTCACCGGTGAAGGACGCACGGCGGTTGCCAGACGCACGGCGCTGGTCGATTCGATTGTTCAGCGGCTCTGGAACGAAATCATCGTCGGCGCTGGCCCAGCCGATCCGGACGGCCCCAAGAATTTCGCGCTGGTGGCAACCGGCGGATTCGGGCGCGGCTGGCTTTTCCCCCACTCCGATATTGATCTGCTGTTTCTGCATGCCGGGAGCAGCTCCGAGAGTGAATTCAAAGATCCCATCCGACGTTTTTCGCAGGAGTTGTGGGACCTGCGGCTGAAACTCAGTCCCGCCACGCGAAGTTTGGCGGAGTGCGAACGACTGGATCCGAACAATGTTGAGTTTGCCATCTCTGTTCTCGATTGTCGGTATCTGGCGGGCGATCGCGAGCTTTTCTCACGGCTGCACGATAAGGTTGTGCCTCGTCTGGTCGGGCGTGAGTGCCAGAACCTGATCCAGAACCTGGGCGAAATTACGCGCGCGCGCCATCATAAATTTGGCAACACCGTCTTTCATCTGGAACCGAATGTGAAGGATGGGCCCGGCGGTTTGCGCGACTATAACGTCGCCAACTGGTTAGCACTGATCTCCGCGATGGAAAAGTTGAAGGTGTGGCCGGACACGAACACGCTGCTGCCGGTTTCTTCGCGGAGGGCTCTCGACGCGGCGTTGGATTTCCAAATGTCGGTGCGTTGCTTTCTGCACTTCCGGCACGGGCGTCACGACAATGCGCTCACCTGGGAGGCACAGGACGAAGCGGCCGCGAGAAAGATCGGCGCCAGCGATGCGGAAATCACGAACGCAGCCGACTGGATGCGCGTCTACTTCGGCCACGTGCGCGGAGTCCATCGCGTCTGCACGCAATTGCTGGAGGAGATACCGGCGGCCTGGTCGTCGTTGTACCGGCAATTCCAGGGCTGGCGGTCGCGCGTCGCGAGCGACGATTTTTCAGTAGTGGATGGACTGATATTTCTACAGCAACCGGCCGGGCTGCGGGATCCGGAAATGCTGTTGCGGCTTTTTCATTTCATGGCGGAACATGGCCTGAAGCTCAGCACAACCACCGAATACAAAGTCGAGCAGGTGCTGCCGGCGCTGGCAGCGACGCCTCCGCGCGGCGCTGAGCTCTGGCTTTACTTGCAGGAAACCCTGGTGCAACCGCATGCGGCCGACGCTCTGCGTGCCATGAATGCGCTGCGCCTGCTGGCGCTTCTGCTGCCGGAACTGAAGGGGATCGAGGCGCTGGTGGTGCGCGATTTTTACCATCGCTACACGGTGGACGAGCACTCGTTTCTGGCGATCGAAAACCTGCATCGCCTGAAAGAATCGAAATCGGAATGGGACCAGCGCTTTGCGGAGTTGCAGAGCGAACTCGAACAGCCGGAACTGCTTTACCTGGCCTTGCTGCTCCATGATTCGGGCAAGGCGGTGCCGTGCGAGAATCACGTTGAGGTCAGTCTGCAACTCACTGCCAGCAGCACGGAACGGCTGGACCTTGATTCAGTGGACCGCGAGACAGTGCGATTTCTGGTGGCGAACCATCTGGAAATGTCGGCGGCGATGCGGCGGGACGTCTTCGATCCGGCAAATGTGAAGTCGTTCGCGGAAAAAGTGGGCGCGCCCGAGCTGCTGAAGATGCTATGCCTCCTGACTTATGCCGACATCAAAGCCGTGAATCCGGAGGCCATGACGCCGTGGAAGGCGGACAACCTATGGCAACTGTATATTGCGTGCGCGAATTATTTGAGCCGCAGCGCCGACGAGCGCGTGCACATCGGCAATGAGGGGGGAGATCTGGCGCATCTGCGGTCGCTGGCCCCGGTGGCGGGGAAAAAGATCAACGTTTTTCTGGAAGGATTGCCGCAACGATATCTGCGAATCCATGGCGCAACCGACGTTCTGGCGCATGCTGAAATGGCCGCCCGGCTGGGGCAGGACCGCGTCCAGTCAAACGTCCAATTAAATTTGAAGCAAGTTCGTCACTGGTATGAGCTGACGTTGATTACCACTGACCGGCCCTTCTTGTTCGCCTCGGTTTCGGGCGCGCTGGCGGCGTGGGGAATGAACATCGTGAAAGCAAACGCATTTTCGAATGCCGCGGGTATGGTGGTGGACACTTTCTATTTCACCGATCGCTTCCGAACCCTGGAAATGAATCTGCAGGAATGGGAGCGTTTGAAAAAAAGCATCGCGGCCGTGGTCAAAGGAGAAGCCGATGTGGCGGGCATGTTGCGCGATCGCCTGAAATCGGAAAAGGCGGACGCCACAAAGGTCAAGATCTCGACCCAGATTGAATTCGACGACAACTGCTCGGCGCACAGCACCCTGGTGCAGGTTCTGACCCAGGATCGTCCCGGACTGCTTTACCGTATGTGCTCACTGGTCTCGAAGCACGAGTGCAACATCGAAATTGCGCTGATCGAGACCGAGGGGCAGATGGCGATTGATGTCCTGTATCTGACCTCAGGCGGAGCCAAGTTGAGCGCGGATCGGCAGGCTGCGCTGGGGCAAGCGCTGCGCGACGAACTCGCAGCGAAGTGACCCGGCTTCCCGATCTTCTCCTGTGTTTCCCTGTGCTCTCTGTAGTTACGACCTTTTATTCACGCGCTCCACGTACTAGCGATCTGCGTAATATCCCTCTCTCGTCTGCACGGTAAGGTCTTTGCGCTTCACCGCCAATGTAACGTGATGATAACCGGAAGCTGCGGTGTCCTTATCCGGTGTATAGCCCATGCTGTACTGGGTTCGTAGTTCCTCGACAATGCTGGTATAGATCTCGCCTACGGATTCTTTCTTAGAGACTTCAAAGAAACGCCCACCAGTTTCTCTGGAAATCCGCTCCAGAATTTTCTTGCCATCGGTGCGCGGTTCTTCGGGATGACGTTGTCCTCCGCCGGGTCCTCCTCGACCACCGCCACCTCCTCCCGGCCATCCACCTCCGCCACCGGGCCAGCCGCCTCCTCCTCCCGGCCAACCACCGCCCCCGCCACGGCCCATTCCGCCGCCTCGCCTCTGGCCCTCGTTACGATCTTCGCGATGAGAATCCGCGAAATAAATGGAGTAGACGACGGTGTCGGCACGTTGGGCCGACTCGATCGTGCTTTCCAAGGAAGTCTTGCTACCGCGGTCAACGCCGTCCGAGAGAATGACGAGAGCCTTCCGGCCCTGCTGCTTTTTCATTAATTCGTTCGACGCCAGAAAGACGGCGTCGTAAAGCTGGGTGCCGCCGCCATGGTGCGATCCCGAACCGGAGCGGGAATCGCCGGAGTCGTTGGGATCGTTCGATCTGTCGCGGTCCGATGGCGTCTTGAGCAATTCGAGCGCCGCTTGCAGCTTTTCACGGGACGAAGTCAAATCCTGCAACAGCTCCACTTCACGGTCAAAGTGAATGAGGAATGCTTTGTCCTTTTCCTGGACAAGCATCTGATCGAGAAAACTGCGGCTTGCGTTCCGCTCCGCATCGAGGACGTTGGTTTGACTACGGCTGGTATCGACGAGCAGACCCAGCGTGAGCGGGAGATTCGCTTCCTGAGAGAAATAGCGGATAGTCTGCGGCCGGCCGTCTTCCTGAAGCGTGAAATCGTCTTTAGTGAGGTCGCGAACGATCTTGCCATGTTTGTCGCGAACGGTGACGGGAAGCGTGACCACTTTGACGTCAACGGCGATGGTGGCAGCGGAATCCTGTGCCTGCATCGAAGGGCCAAGCCCGGGGAGAGCGACCAGCGCGGCGATCAGCGCATAGGCAACCGGCGTCCACAAGGATGCGGATGTGCGCTTGAATGAACTCTTCGCAATCATTTCTTTGTCTTTAGTCTTTAATCTTTAATCTTTGTTTTTACCTGGCGGGGGATGATTCAGGCCTCATTCGCCGTGCATCCCCGTTTACATTTATTTCAAACGAATCTTAAGAGCGCTGAATCTGCACAAGAAAATAGAGTACACAGCCAGGATCGCACCCGCCCAACTGGGGAAGGCAACCGTCAACCGGTATAGGAAACCTGCCGCGACCGGCTGGGACTGCTTTTCGGGACTGGATATATCCGTGGACATGGGCATCCATGCAAGCATCGATTATGAGTGAGCTGGCTAACGTCTCAGTTACTGTGTCGCGGTCCTCGCGGAATCGAATCGATCCGCCCTTGGGACAAATAACAACACATTTGGTTGCTACTGACTGGATGCGCGGCGGCGGAGTTGCCGTTGCCAGCTCCCTGTAAAAACACCGTCAATGCCAGGTAAAACTTCGTAAAGGCGAAATATGGCGGGTTTGCCGATGCTAAAGTGAGATCATGCGATGTTTCTGGCAGAACCCGCCGCGGATGCATCCTTTTACAACGTGCCTGCTCACGGTGATGTTCACCCTGACGCTAGCGGGTCCGGGCTACGTTTGCGCGCAGGGCAAGCCGGCCAGCGCTTCGGGAGACGCCCAAATCGCCAAGGCCGTGGGAACAATCAAGAGCATTGAGGCGGATTCGATCACGGTCGCGGCTGAGTCCGCTGGCGGGGGTGAAATCTCTGCGAGGCTGACAAACTCGACGAAGATCCTGCGCGTGCCTCCAGGAGAAAAGGATCTGAAAAACGCGACCGCTCTGCAATCCCAAGACTTGCAGATTGGCGATCGAGTATTAGTTCGCGGGCAGGCATCGACGGCCGGCGACAAGCACTCGATCGTTGCGCTCTCGGTGATTGTGATGAAGCAGGCCGATGTGGCAGCGAAGCAGCAGCGTGACCGCGAGGACTGGCAGAAACGAGGAGTGGGCGGATTGGTTACTAACGTGGACGCTGCGACCGGCACCATCACAATTTCATCCAGCGAAATGGGCGCGAACCGGAGTATTGCCGTCCACATTACGAAGGACACGATCCTGCGCCGCTATGCTCCCGGCTCGGTGAGGTTCGACGATGCGAAACCGGCGCCCGCCAGCCAAATCATGGCGCGCATCAAGGCCGGAGATCAACTACGCGCGCGCGGGACTCGCAGCGCGGATGGCAGCGAAGTCAGTGCGGAAGAAGTTGTCTCCGGCGCATTTCGGAATATTGCGGGAACCATTAAGGCGATTGATCCGGCGAGCAATACGATGACGGTGCAGGATGCGATCGGCAAGAGCGCGGTAGTGGTGAAGGTGACATCCGACTCGCAAATGAAGAAGCTGCCGGCGGAGATGGCGCAACGCATCGCGATGCGATTGAAAGGCCCTGCCGGCGGTGGGAACGGAGATCAACCGGGTGCTAACGGCCAAAGTTACGGAAAAAGTTACGGAAAAAGTGTGAAAGATCAGGGTGGCGCGCCAGAAGCAGGTAGGGCGCGCACATCGAAGTCAACCGAAGGGCAAGCGGCGAGCGTGCCGGGCGGCGGGCAGAGTGGAAACGGTCCTCCGGATTTGCAGCGCATGCTGAGCCGCTTACCCAATAGCACGCTGGCGGATCTGCAAAAGGGCGATGCCGTGATGATCGTCTCGACCGAGGGGACCGATTCGGGCCCCGTCACGGCAATCACGCTGCTCGCGGGAGTGGACGCCATCCTGACGGCGTCCCCAAATCAAAGCGCATCCACCCTGCTTTCGCCCTGGTCGCTGAACGCGTCTGGTGGAGAAGGTGAAGCCACGCAATAGCGAACCAATTTCAAATCCGTTTTTCTCAATGAAGTTACTCTGCCTGGAAAGAATAAGGTGCGTGTTGAAGTATTTCTCAGTCTTCAATTCGGCGAATCTGATCCCCGCAATTCTGATTTCCGCGACGCTGATCGGGCTTTCCACGCCGGCGCGGGCGCAGTCGCCAGCGCAGTCATCAACACAGTCACTAACCACGACCGGAACTTTGCGCGGACAAGTGACGGATCCCTCAGGCGCCGTGGTTCCGAGCGCCACGGTGGCGGTCCTGGTATCCGGCGGCCAACCCCACTCGGTCACCACGAATCGCGGCGGCAATTACGAAATCGGAAATCTGGCGCCCGGCAAATACACAGTCACCGCGAATGCGAAGGGATTCGCCGTTTTTGTGCAGAACGACGTAGACGTGCCCGCGGGCCAGGTCGCGCAGTTCGATATTGCGCTCGACATCAACGTGGAGAAGGAAAAGGTCAACGTGCAGGAAGAAGGTCCGCAGCTCGACGTCAACCCCTCAAATAACGCGAGCGCGATCGTGCTGAGCGGCAAAGACCTGGAAGCGCTTCCCGACGATCCTGACGAATTGCAATCGGACCTGGAAGCGCTGGCGGGACCTTCGGCCGGTCCCAATGGCGGGCAGCTTTACATCGATGGGTTTACCGGTGGACAGCTTCCGCCGAAATCATCGATTCGCGAAATTCGCATCAATCAGAATCCATTTTCGGCCGAATATGACAAGCTCGGCTACGGACGAATCGAAATCTTCACCAAGCCAGGCACTGACAAGTACCATGGACAGTTCTCCGTTGAGGGAAACAGTTCGGCAATGAACAGCCGCAATCCTTTTCTCGGCACCGCCGCACAGCAGCCCTACGATTCCGTAATCTATATGGGAAACATCGGCGGCCCCATCAACAAGAAGGCATCCTTCTTCTTCAACATCCAGCGGCGCAACATCGATGAAATCGCAGTCGTAAACGCTCCCGTGCTGGACCTGAGCGAAAGCGTTCCCAACCCGAGGACCCGCACCAACATCGGACCGCGCATCGACTACCAGGTCACTCCCAACAACTCGCTCACCGCCCGTTATCAGTTTTACCGTGACACGCAGCAGAACGCCGGCGTCGGCGGAACAGTGCTGCCCGAGACGGGCTACGACACCACCTCTACCGAACACACCGTGCAGATCAGCGATACGCAAATCCTGGGTGCGAAGGTGATCAATGAGACCCGCTTCCAGTATCTGCGCGACAACAGCGGGCAGACTCCGCTAAGCAACGCGACAGGCATCAACGTGCTTGGGGATTTCACTCGCGGCGGCAGCGGTTCGGGAACGCAGACCGACCACCAGGATCATTACGAACTGCAGAATTACACTTCGATATCGCAGGGTAAGCACTTCGTGAAATTCGGAGGGCGGCTGCGCGCAATTCATGAACTCAATGTTTCCAGCGCAGGATTCAATGGCACCTATACCTTTACGAGTTTCCCAAATTTCACCAATGGCATGCCGAGTCAGTATTCCGTTAATGCCACCCCGAGCGGCGCGGCTGCCAATGTGCCTGTCACGATGGTGGATGGGGGGCTGTACGTACAGGATGATTGGAAGGTGCGTCCCAATTTCACGCTGAGCGGTGGGCTGCGTTTTGAAACGCAGAACGCGATTCACGATCATGCCGACTGGGCACCACGCCTCGGCTTTGCCTGGGGCATAGGCGGAGGTGGCAAGAGCGCGCCAAAAACCGTGCTGCGCGGCGGTTTTGGCCTGTTCTACGATCGCTTCGCCCAGGATCTGATTCTGAATGCAGACCGTTTGAACGGCGTGACCGAGCAACAGTACATCGTGACCAGTCCGACTTATCCGACTCCGCCGCCGGTGAATACGTTGCCGCCAACGACACAATCGATTTATCAGATCAATTCCCAGCTGCACGCGCCCTACATCATGCAGACCGCCTTCAGCCTGGAGCGTCAGGTCACGAAGATCGCGAACGTGACGGTTTCGTATCTAAACGCGCGCGGAGTGCATCACTTCCTGTCGCTGAACGTCAACGCCCCTCCGCCGGGAACACCGTACTCGTCCGGGCCGCTTCCCGACCCGGCGGCGGGACCCATCTACCAATACGTCTCGGACGGAAAATTCCGGCAGAACCAGTTGATCGCGAACTTCAACATCCGCGCCGGTGCCAAGCTGTCTCTGTTCGGCTACTATTCTCTGAATTACGCGAACAGCGATGCTTCAGGCGCTTCGAGTTTTCCATCGAATCAGTACGATTTGGCGGCGGACTACGGGCGCGCTTCCTTTGATATGCGACATCGCGTATTTATGGGAGGCACGATCGGACTGCCGCGCGGGTTTCGCCTGAGTCCATTCATGATTTTCAATTCCGGCTCGCCCTACAACGTTACCGTAGGCCAGGACTTGAGCAACGATTCTCTGTTCAACGACCGCCCTGCATTCGGCACCAATCCTCCGGGTTCGTGTCCGTTCCCGACCGCGGCCGCTTGTCTCCACTACGTGATTCCGCCGAGTGCATACACTCCGATTCCAATCAACTACCTAACCGGCCCCAACCACTTCACACTTAATCTGCGGCTGGCAAAATCATTCGGCTTCGGTCCCGAAGTTGGTGGAAAGAGCGGAGCGCAGGCGGACCGTGGTCAGGGTGGAGGAGGCGGTGGTCCGCGCGGAGGCGGCGGGGGAGGCGGGGGAGGCGGAGGCTTTGGACGAGGCCCCGGCGGAGGCGGGTTCGGCGGAGGCGGGGGACCGGCAACCACCAGACGCTACAGTCTGACGTTCAGCGTCAATGCGCGAAACGTTCTGAACAAAGTGAATGCGGCAACGCCTGTCGGAGTCCTGAGTTCACCCAATTTCGGACAGTCGATTGCCCTGGCCGGTGGGCCGTTCTCAAGCGCGGCGGCGAACCGAAAGATTGAATTGCAGGCGATGTTCAGCTTCTAGCGCCACGCCGGTTTCCCCTGTGATTCCCTGTGCTCCTCTGTGTCCCCTGTGGTAAAGCCCTTTTTAACACCGAGGACACAGAGGCGTACGGGGAAGAACAAGCAGGCGCCAGTCCCTTTTCTAAGTGGAGTAATCAGCATTGATCCGCACATACTCTGCGGTCAGATCGGTGGTGAGAAATCGCACCGAATGCCGGCCGCGTCGAAGCTGCACACGAATATCCGAGACCGGCTGAGCGAGGCTGCGGTGAGCTTGCCGCTCGTTGAACGAGCACGCGACTCCATTGCGGCATACCTTCTGACTGCCAATAAAAATTTGGACGCGAGCGGGATCGATGGGGGCGCCGCACCGTCCCACCGCCGCGAGAATGCGTCCCCAATTCGGATCGGCCCCAGCCCACGCGGTTTTGACCAGCATGGAATGAGCAATCGTCCGCGCTACCAGTAACGCCTCTTCCCTGCCCCGCGCCTGTTCGACAAACAAACGGATCACATGCTGCACGCCCTCACCGTCACTGACGATCTGCTCGGCGAGGGATTGGCACACCGCGGTCAGAGCCGCGGACATTTTTTTTCGGACGCGAACGTCTTTCACCCGAGTGCCGCTCGCCCCGCTGGCGAGCAGCAGCACAGTGTCGTTGGTAGAAGTGTCGCCGTCAATGGACATACAATTTAACGACTGATCGCACGCCTCGCGCAAAAGGGATTGCAGGTCGCGTGGACTCGCGCCCACATCGGTGAACAAGTACACCAGCATCGTCGCCAGCTGCGGATGGATCATGCCTGCACCCTTCGCAACACCCAACACGGTGACGTCTCTTGCGTTCACGCGGAAGCGCGCGGAAGCGATCTTAGCCCGCGTGTCCGTGGTCATGATGGCGTGGGCGAAGGAGAGAACCCCACGCTGGCTGGGCGATCGCGCGGAAAGGATGACGAGCTCGGGCAACTTAGCGTGTATTTTTTCCGCCGGCAATCGAACTCCAATGATGCCGGTCGATGACGGAAAGATTTCGGTAGCGGGCACGCCAAACAATTTTCCGGCCTCGCGACAAACCCCTTCGCAGGCTTGAATGCCGGCGCGTCCGGTGGCGCAATTGGCGTTTCCAGAGTTCACGACGACGGCTCGAATGCGGCCGCCGGTCGCAAGCAACGAAGCGCGCCCAACCTCCACCGGAGCGGCGACGACCCGGTTCTTGGTGAACAAAGCGGCAGCGGTCGCGCCGCCGGCAGCTGCCAAGCTGCGCTTGGCTTGGACGGGCGAGAGCCTGCCCTGAGCTTGCCGAAGGGGCGCCCGTCCCCACACATCGACCAGCGCGAGATCCGGCCGGCCGCTGACTTTAATGCCGGCGGCGACCGCAGAGAAAGAGAATCCCAGTGGCAAACGAATTTTCTCAGGAGAACGGCGCAGCGAAGTCATGCCTGAATCTTCAACCAGTTCTTCGGCGGTGGCAAAATTGCAAACGTGGGCACGTCTCCGCGGACCATCGCTACTTCGTCGCAGCGATACAGTCTGGGGCACTGATAACAGTCCTTATGAATCTTGTCGGGAAGATCCTGATGAGCTGCGATAGCGAATCCCAGGCGCGAGAAGAATTCTGGAATGCGAGTGAACAGACAGACGCACGTGACTCTGTGCTTTTCCGCTTGCGCAAGAAGCGCCTTGACCAGGCGTCTGCCGCCCCCGTTGCTTTGACAGGAAGGATCGACGGTAATCGAACGAATTTCGGCCAGGTGCACGCCATAGAGGTGAAGCGCGCCGCACCCGATAATGCGTCCGTCGTCCTCCAGCACGATGAAATCGCGGACGTTCTCGCAGATCTCCGCCAGCGTGCGAGGCAGCAGAGTGCCGTCGCCGGAGTAGGCCGAGATGAGAGCGTGAATCTGTTCGGCATCTGGCAAGACAGCTTCACGCGTGCGCATGGACTGCCTTGTGCCGCGGCGGGGCGGTTTTTTCTCTTTTTTGCGTTTTTTCCTCAGCGGATTCTGCATTCTTGCGCAGCGCCGCGTCCAGCGCCTTGACCAATCGATCTACGTGCTTTTTCTGAATCACGTAAGGCGGCAGAAAGCGCAGCACGGTTTCGTGCGTGCGATTGATGATAATCCCTTCTTGCAGCAGTTGCTTTGCGACTGCCTTGGCCAGTTCGGGCGAGTCCAACTCCACAGCCTGCATCAACCCTGCTCCACGGACGTCCTGAATTGATTTGTGCTTCCTGTCGAGCGCTTCGAGCACCGCGTGAAAATATTCGCCCAGCGTGCGCACGTGCTTCAGCAATTTGTTCTCCGCTCGCAGGAACTCAATGGCAACGGCGCATGCCAGCGGCCCTCCGCCGAACGTGGTCCCATGCAGACCCGGATGCATACAACTCGCAACCCGCTCTGTGGTGAGGATGGCCCCGAGCGGCAAACCGCAAGCCAGCGGCTTGGCGACCGTGACCACGTCGGGCAGCACGCCATAGTGCTGATAAGCAAAGTGGCGTCCCGTGCGGCCGAGACCGCACTGAATCTCGTCGAGCAGGAGCAACGCGCCGCTCTGTTTGGTCAGGCGCGAGGCGAGTTCGAGAAACTCCGCATTGACTGGACGAATCCCGCCCTCACCTTGAATGGTCTCGATACACACGGCGCAGACGCTGGAATCAAATTTCCGTTGCAGATCGTCGAGATCATTGAACTTGACGAAACTTACGCCGGGCATGAGCGGAACGAATGGAGCCCGGTATTTCGGCTGTCCGGTTGTGGCAAGCGCGCCGAAAGTGCGTCCATGAAAAGAGTTCTCCATGGCAAGAATGCGCCATTTCGCTTTGCTGCCGTTGCGATTATTCATTTGCGCAAAAGCGCGGGCGAGCTTGAGCGCGCCTTCCCATGCTTCCGTGCCGCTGTTACAAAAGAAGGCGCGGTCGAGCCCGGAAATTTCGGTCAGCAGCCGCGCGAGCTCCGCTTGATACTCGTGGAAGAAAAGATTAGAAACATGAATCAACCGGCCGGCTTGACGTTTGATCGCCGCCTCAACAGCAGGGTGGCTGTGGCCGAGCGCGTTCACTCCGATTCCGCTGAGGAAATCCAGATAGCGCTTACCCTGAGAATCCCAGAGATACACGCCGCGTCCGCGAACAAAAAGGATGGGCTGGCGCTCGTAGGTGGGAAGCAAGAGCTTCGCTTCCATGCGGGAAACAGAAGCAAGGCTCATGCTCTCAGCACCTCCGTGCCGCATTCCAGCTTGGTGAAATAAAACAGCGGCAGCATTTCGACCTGCGCCGCGGGCAGGATGCGCACACGCCCCACGCCGTTTTTGAGAGCCTGAGTGCAGGCCTCCAGCTTGGGCATCATGCCGCCGCTGATGACGGATTCGTCAATGAGCCCGGCAACTTGCTTAGTATCCAACCTGGGCATCACCGAACCGTCGGCTTGCTTCACCCCGGCCACGTCCGTGAGAAAAATCAGCGCGTCGGCCTCGCAGGCGATGGCGCACGCGGCCGCCATCTGGTCGGCATTCACGTTGTAATACTGCCCGTCACCTCCGAGCGCAACCGAGGAGAGCACAGGAATTCCACCTTCCGCCCAAATGGCTCGGAGCCAGCGCGGCTCGGAAAAGCAGATTTCACCGACATATCCCAAGTCGTATTCCGCGTCTTGTTTCTTGCGGGCGCGAAAAACGCCGCCGTCTCCGCCACAAAGGCCGATGGCCGGACACCCCGCGGCAGCAATCGCCGCCACCAGACTCTTATTCACAATGCCGGCCAGCACCATCAAGGCAACATCGCGCGTCTCCGCGTCAGTCACGCGCAGTCCGTGGACAAAGTCGCTTGTCTTCCCGAGGAGTTTCAGCGTTCGCGTGAGCGCGCTGCCGCCGCCGTGCACGACCGTGACCTGGTGTCCGTCCTGGGCGAGCTGCACCACCGCTTGCGCACATTTCTTGAGGGTCTCTTTATCCTCCAGCGCCGCGCCGCCGATCTTGACCACAATTTTCATTGCAGGCCCTCCGCCTCGTCCCAACCGTACATAAGATTCATGTTCTGCACAGCCTGACCAGCTGCGCCTTTGAGCAGGTTATCGAGACAGGAAACCAGGACGAGCCGGCGGCCGTCGCTTGCCAGACAGAAACCCAGGTCACAGTAATTTGTGTGCACGGAGAATTGGATTTCCGGCAAACTCGACGCGGGAAAAACGCGCACCCACCGCTTGCCTTGGTAGAAATCGCGGAAGCAGGCTTGAATCTCGTCGGCGGTCATTTCGCGCTTCAAGTACACATAAATCGTAGAGAGAATCCCGCGCGGGATTGGCAAAAGATGAGGAGTGAAAATCAACTGGCTGGAGCTGAGCGCCAATTGCTCCAATATTTCGCCGGTGTGACGGTGTCCGAAGACCGAGTAGGCGGAAAAATTGTCAGCCACCGAAACGAAGTGTGTACGCGCCGTGGGTTCCTTGCCGGCACCCGATACTCCGGACTTCGAATCGGAGATGATGCCGCGCTCGCAATCCACAATCCCGGCCGACAGCAGCGGCGCCAGTGCAAGAATAATCGAAGTGGCATAGCAGCCCGGATTCGCAACCAGAGCCGCCGACGGTATCTGGTCCGCATTCAACTCCGGCAGACCGTACACGGCGCGCTCCATGAGTTCCGCTGCGGTCTGGGCGTTGGCATCTTTGAAACCATAGACGGCGCGATGCTGTTCCTGTTTCAGCCGCCACGCGCCGCTAAGATCGACGACCCGCAACCCACGAGTCATCATCCCCCTGGTCATCGCCTCGGTTACAAGTTCGCGAGAAACGGCGTGCGGCGTCGCCAGGAACAACAGATCGACGCCACGCTCTTCCAACGCTGACCACGAAAACGGCCGGACCGGCGAATTCCCATTGCCGGAGCCATTGCCAGAAATGTGCGCCAAGCCAGCGGCGGACTCGCCGGTCTCTATCTCTGCGTTGCGCCGCAAAAGCAGAGGCGCGTCGGTCCGCGGATGCCGGCCGAGAAGGCGAGCGAGTTCGAGACCGGAATAGCCGGTCGCGCCGAGCACCGCGGTTTTAAGTTTGGCCGCCATCAGATTTTCTTCAAGTCGCCCCAATCTCCTATTCTAATTTTCTTCCTTGAGGCATATTTATCCATTATGATGCATAAATATTCATCTATATTAAATGGTCTGGCCGAACTGTCAAGTTGAAATCGCGGTTCGAGATTCTACGGGTCCGTGAATCGAACATGTCCGTGTGGTGGCGGGGCTCTGCCCCATAAGCGCTTCTAACTTAAGTCCGGCGGTGGCTAGAAGTCGACCTTCAACATGTGATGTTGGACGTGCGGCAGGTTTCTAAGACGGGCAGTTACCGAGTGGCTGCATGCTTGGCAGGAGGCGCTCCATCATCACCCGCGATTTCCAATCCCGCCTTGCGAAGACCGTCGACCAAGTGCTCGATGAATTCGGCATCCCACCACTTCCGGAGTTCGTTGCGCGCAACGACGGGGAAGTCCGGTCTAATCGTTAGGAGCTCCCGGACGGCATTGCTCGCTGCATCCCGTTCGCCGAGTTGCGCGTACGCTGTGGCAAGCGCGAACTGCGTGCGCCAAAAGGCGGGCATATTGACTTTGAGGACAGCGTCCAGCGCGCCTTGGTAGTCGCGTTGGCGGTAAGCATTGAAGAACAAGGGGAACCAGTACCATCCGGGATGATGAGGATTGAGCCGCGTGGCCCGTTCCGCCAGAGCGCAGCCTCGCTCCCAGTCGCCGGCGTAGGCAATCTGGAAGCCCAGATAGGCGGCAGTGAATCCGTCCATGGAGTTGAGGGCGAGGGCGCGTTCCGCCGCTGCGCGGAAAGCCCCGAGTTCCCTCCGGAAGAACAAGGCCGAAGCCAGTGCGTGATAGGCGAGGTGGTTGGCCGGCGCCGCGTCGACCGAGCGCCGAGCCGCCGCCAGCGCCCGCCCGATCGGATCAGGCTGCAAGTTGAACCCATGCGTGTACTCTTCCCGGTATAGCATCGACAGCATGGCCCAGCAATCGCCGCGATCGGGAGGCTGCTGGACGGCCCTTTCCAAAGCTGCCCTTGCCGCCGCGTGCTCAGGCGCATTGAGCCGCTGAAAGTGCGCGAAACTGCGAAGCACAGCCTCGTAAGGGCTTAGCCCATTGGGATCCCGGTTGCGGAGAGCCTCCGTCATGCTGTGCGGCAGAATGCCTTGGGTATCGGCCACAGTGGAAACGATCCGAGGCACGACGTCATCCAGCAGCTCGAACACAGCGTCAGGGCGAAAGGCGCGGTCGTAGGTTTCTGCCCACAAGTCTGCGCCGGAACTCGCATCCACCAGCTGTGCCGCAATGCGAATCTTCGATCCCGACTGGCGTAGACTTCCCTCCATCACGTAGCGGGCGCCCAATTCATTGGCAGCGGTGCGCACGTCCACCGCTTCGCGTGCGTAGCGCACAGTGGAACTGCGCGCAATAACCTTGAGATAAGAGAACCGTGACAGGCCCGTCACGATGTCCTCAGTCAGTCCTTCGCCCAACGCCGTGAGGTCAGAGTTACCGCCGCTGTATTTGAATGGCAGGACGGCGACCCAGAAACCTTCTTCGGCGCGGGCGGCGCCCGAGTCGGGCGCGGCAGCGGAACGCAAGGTTGAGGATGGGGTAGGCGCCGTGTGGGACGCGAGTCGCGCCAGGTCGCGTAATTCGTTGCTGACATCGCGCGCCGTCTGGAGGCGGTGGCGCGGGTCCTTTTCCAGGCAGCGCCGGATGATACGCGCCAGATCACGCGGCAGATCTGAACGAACGTCGGTTACGAGCGGCGGGTGGTCGCGCAGAATCGAGGAAACCAGCTCCGCCGATGAAGTGCCCTCGAACGGGCGCCGGCCCGTCGCCATCTCGTGCAGCATGACGCCCAGCGAGAAGATGTCGGTACGACAGTCGAGCACCCGTCCCGAGACCTGTTCTGGCGACATGTAGGCCGGCGTCCCCACGACGATGCCCTCCTGTGTTCGCCCGGCCGCCGTCATCGTGGCATCGTTTGAGGTCTCGGGGCTCACATCTTTCGCTAGACCAAAATCCAGCACTTTGACGCGCCCTTCAGCCGTCACCATCACATTGGCGGGCTTCAGGTCGCGATGCACGATACCTTTCTCATGCGCCGCAGCCAGCCCCTCGGCCACTGCACCGGCAATCTCTACGATGCGCTCGACAGGGAGACCGCTCGCGGAGATCATGCGATCGAGTGGCTGCCCCTCGATCAGTTCCATGGTGAGAAAGTGGACGCCGTCGCATTCCTCGACCGAGTACAGAGTCACGACATTGGGGTGGTTGAGGGTGGCAACAGCGCGAGCCTCGCGATGGAACCTTGCGAGCCGGTCGGGATCTTGCGCCATCTCAGTGGGCAGAATCTTGACTGCGACGCCGCGACCCAGCTTGGTATCCGTCGCGCGGTACACTTCTCCCATACCACCGGCGCCGATGGGCGCCTGAATTTCATAGACGGCGAGGCGAGTACCGGAAGCCAGGGGCATAGAACGTCGAACGATTCTACTCTAACTTCGGACAGGCGAACCCGTGGTTGGGGCAGGATTATAGGGGTCACTCGGAAGGAATTCTGCCTTACGTTAGCGCTTATGGGGCTCTGCCCCGCTAGACGGGCCAGAGGCCCGTACCAAACGAGCCCCGAATCGCTTGAGTGTCGAGGAGTCGGCGGTCGACGAGCGGGGGAGATTTTTACAGTCTGAGCCGCGAGTCGCTCGACGTGCCCCCGGCTGCTGGAACGTAGCACTGGAGCGTGTAGTCCATCACCATGCGATCCGCGTTAAAGCGCCAGCCGAGCGTCCGGATGGTCCGCTTCATGCGTTGGATCCAGCCACGCGGCAGGCCGTCGCGATCGCGCTGATAGTACAGCGGAATCACTTCTTCACGAAGAACTCGCATCAGGTCTTCGCCGTCGCGGGTGTCGTGAACATCCATTTCGGAATGAGTTCTCCCGTGTCCGATGGCGAAGCCGTTCAGGCCGTCGTACGCTTCCGCCCACCAGCCGTCCAGCACCGAAAGGTTCAAACCGCCGTTCAAAACAACTTTCTGGCCGCTCGTTCCCGAGGCTTCCAGCGGACGCCGCGGATTGTTGAGCCAGACATCGACACCCTGCGTCAAATGTCGGCCGACGTTGATGTCATAGTCTTCGACGAAAACGAATTTGTCGGCAAACTGCGGGTCGCGCATCAACTGCGCAATCTGCTGCAGGACGCGCTTGCCCGGCTCGTCGAGAGGATGCGCCTTTCCTGCAAACACAAACTGCACCGGGCGTTTCGGGTCATTGACCATGCCCGCTATTTTTTCAATGTCGGCCAAAAACAGATTGGCGCGTTTGTAGGTGGCAAAGCGGCGGGCAAAACCGATGGTGAGCGCATCGGGACTGAGCACGCGTTCCAATTGCTGCAGCACGCCGTGCGGTTCGTCGCGGCGCGCAGCCTGCTTGACGGCGCGGCGGCGCACAAATTCAATCATTCGTGACTTTAGATTGAAATGCGTCTCCCAGAGTTCCCCGTCGTCAACGTTATCAATGCCTTCCCAGATTTTCGCCTCGCTGCTGCGCAGATGCCATCCCGTGCCAAGATGACGATCGTAGAGGCGAAACATCTGCGGAGCCAACCAGGTAGGAACATGGACGCCGTTGGTAACGTGTCCGATGGGGACCGCATCTTCCAGTTTGCCCGGAAAGAGTCCGGTCCACATGGCGCGGGAGACTTCACCGTGCAGAGATGAAACTGCATTAGCGCGCCGCGAGAGCTTCAGACCGAGCACGGTCATGCAGAAACGTTCGTCGCTTTCGGGATTCTCGCGTCCCAGCGCCATGAAATTTTCCTTGGAAAGCCCGAGGGCCTCGCGGAGAGGTCCGAGGTGTTCTTCGATCAGATCGGCATCGAACCGATCGTGGCCGGCCGGCACCGGAGTGTGGGTCGTGAAGACCACTTCCCGGGCAACCCGCGGCACCGCCATATCGAAACTGATGCCTTCTTCTTCCATGCGTTGCCGAATCGCTTCGAGGACCGTAAATCCGCTGTGTCCTTCGTTCAGGTGAAGCACTCCGGGCGTGATGCCAAGGGCTTTCAGTGCGCGCAGCCCGCCCACGCCCAGCAGCAGTTCCTGATGCACGCGCACGCGGCCGTCGCCCCCGTACAAACGCGAGGTCATCTCGCGGTCCTCGGGCGTATTGCCTTCCACGTCGGAGTCGAGGAGAAATAAATCGCAGCGCCCCACTTTCACGCGCCAGACTTTTGCGTAAATGACGCCATGGCGGGTATCGACCTGCACCACAACCGGTCGGCCATTTTTCCCGATGGCCGCTTCCATAGGCAACTGGCTGACATCGGTTTCGAGGTACTCTTCGTGCTGCCAGCCATCGCGATCGAGACGCTGGCGGAAATATCCCTGGCCATAAAACAGGCCCACGCCAACCAGAGGGATTCCGAGGTCGGAGGCGCTCTTGATGTGATCGCCGGCCAGAACTCCAAGTCCGCCGGAATACACCGGAAGCGATTCGTGCACGCCAAATTCGGCCGAGAAATAAGCCACGGGACGAGGTCGCAGAACACCGGCGTGGCGCGCGCCCCAGGTTCGCTCCGCCTCTTCATACTCACGCAGGCGGCGATAGGCATAGTTGATCCGGCTGTGCAGGACGAGTTCCGCAGCGCGCGCTTCGAGTTTGGCAAGAGGATATTCGTTCAGCAGCGAGACGGGATTGTGATTGAGCTGACTCCAACGCAGCGGATCGAGATCGCGGAACAAGCTGGCGGAATCGTAATCCCAGCTCCACCACAGGTTGCGAGCCAGCGCCCAGAGCCGCTCTTGAGCGGGCGCGATGAAACGGTCGATCGTGCGCGCCTCGCTCACCACCGGCGCAACCCGGTTCGCGGCCTCCGTGAGCAGACGAATCTCTCTCTCCGGGAAGATACGCGGCTCCAAGGTTTGAACCACCAGTACGCCTTGCAGCACACCGCGATCGATGAGGGGAACTCCCAGGAACGATTGATAATCATCCTCGCCGGCTTCTTTGAAGTACTTAAAGCGAGGATGATTCCTGACGTGTTCAACGGCCACCGGGCGGACTTGTTCCGCGACCAGGCCGGCGAGTCCTTCATTGACCGCCATGCGAAGCTTGCCGACGCATTCATGGCGAAGCCCGAGCGTCGCTGCCAGAACGAGATTGGCGCGGTCTGGCTCCAGCAGGTAGGCTGAGCAAACATCGGTGCCAAACCGTCTGGCAATTAGCGCGACCACGTTCATCAGGGTCTCGGCTGGCTTGCCGGGCTCCGCCGCCAGGTTCGCAATTTCGTCCCACGTCAGCACATAGCTGGCATCGAGAGAGCAGGCAGCCTGGTCTTGATCCTGCACTGGCTCCTTCGGTTGTTCCAACTTTATCTCCATCTGCTTAAATCCCTTGGGTCTTCCGACCGATCATCCAATCACGACCATCCAATAACGACCACCCAACAACGAGCGAACGCCTAGACGGTCGGGTAAAAACATCCCACAGACCATTCTATCGGGCGAAAACAGGACCGCTCCACATTGCTGCTGGATTGTTGATTACTACGGTGCATCATGGAATGGCCGAATTGCTGTTTTGGCGCTTGCCCTATTCCGATATGTAGCCGCACTAAAGACTCTAGTATCCGGTTGTGTGCTGAGTCCAATTCGAATTGTTTATGGTTCGCATTAGCGGAGCGATGACATCCGGTGCGGAAATAGGCCAGTTCAAACCGAGGAAGGAGGCGCTCGACGCTCAAAGTGCAACCCGTATGCCTCCCCGTGATCGGATCGGGCACAATGACGACAGCCACCCTGTCATCTGCCGCGACCAATGCGAGACGATACGGTTCGCCCTTTCTAGGGTTGAACGCCAAATCGGCACAGGGTCCCCCTTCTGTGAAGAGTCGCCGCACTGCTCTGGTGTCGTTCCGGCGCACATCACAATTCCATTTTTCCCGATGCTAAGGCCCTGCATCATGGGTGATGGTTTTGGCTGTCCGACTGGCCAACTCATCAGTGTATAGAGTTGGTTCGTGGGTAATCCGGAGACGTTCGGAGACGTATAGGTTGTATTTTACTAGTGACCCTGCACGCGCTATTTCCTTTGCCTGAATGGAAGCTCCAGACTGGATAGCTTAGTCCTCCATGCAATGTACCCTTTGACAAGAGCTTCGCCAGCCTCTGCTGCGCGTGCCTCCACATCGGTTTGTTCGGAGACGAAAACCGAGGAACACATCAATCTATGGGGGGGGAAGATTAATTGTTCAAAACACGTTTGCACTAACCACGTCAAAAAAAACGCGCTGCGCCCCGCCCATTCCACAACCGGGCAGAACCCAGCGCGCCACCAGCCATCAGTGCTGGTCGAATTTACTTCCCTTACCCCTGCGAAGGATGCAACACGCGGAACGTGCTGCCCCCATTCGACCACACCAGCACCAGCGCATCCTGCCCGCTTGCCACCCCCGATAGCGCCTGTGCCACTTCGGACGCGGATTTCACCGAGTGCCGGTTCACTTCCATGATGACATCCCCGCGCTGCAAGCCCGCATTATCAGCCGGGCTGCCGGGCTGGACGTCCTCAACAACGGCGCCATGAACCGGACCTTGTGCTTGTCCCGGTCCTCGTTCTTGCCCCTGCTCTTGCAGTTCATTCCGGACGTCCGGGGTCAAGTCACCGAGACTCAGCCCCCAACGCCCCTTCCCGTGTTCTCCGCCGGCGGTCTCGGTGCCTCTGCCGCCACCGAGCGCTTCGAGTTTCACAGCAACGCTCGTCGGCTTGCTGTCACGCATCACCAGCAGATGGATCGTTTCACCCGGTCGTTTTTGTCCGACCGTCATCTGCAACTGTCCAGCATCGGTCACGGGCTTTCCGTCGAGTTCCGTGATCACGTCTCCCGTGCGCAGTCCAGCCTTCGCTCCGGGCGCGTCCGGTTCAACCTGACTAATCAGCGCTCCCTCAGCTTTGTTCATCTGGAAAAACTTTGCATTGTCGGGAGTAACATCGGCGATCTGAATCCCGATATACGCGTGAGTTACTTTACCGTCCCGAATTAATGTCTCAACCGTAGGCTGGACAATCTGAGCGGGAATCGCAAAGCCCATTCCCGAGAACGATCCCGAGGATGAAATCAGGAAGGTATTGATTCCGATGAGCTCGCCGCGCGCGTCAACCAACGCCCCGCCCGAGTTACCGGGATTGATGGCGGCATCGGTCTGGATGAATTCGCCCGGCTTGCGCCGATCGCTTGCGTCAGGATTGGGACGGTTCAGCGCGCTGATGATGCCGCGCGTCACCGTGAAGCGGAATCCGTACGGATTCCCGAATGCCAGCACCGTTTGTCCCGCACGTAAGTTGGCCGAGTTACCCCAGGGCACGCTCGGTAAGTTGGTTCCATTGACCTTGATAACTGCGAGGTCCGTCAACGGATCGGCGCCCACCAACTTCGCCGACAGCACTTCCCGGTTGCTCATGGTGACACGAATATCGACCGCTCCATCGATAACGTGATTGTTGGTGACGATATATCCGTCAGGGGAGATGATCACACCGCTGCCCAGGCCATGTTCCATCCTGTTCTGAGGCTGCGACGGAACATTGAACTGGCGGCCAAACTGACGCCCAAAAGGATTGCCCGGACCGAAAAATTGCTGCATGTCAGGCATACCCTCCGTATCCGCACCGCCCTGCTGCACGTTGGCCTTCGACGCTACCGTTACATTCACCACCGCCGGTGTAACTCGCGCCGCCAGCGTTTCCATGGCGCGGTCGAGCGTCAGCAACGCTCCGACACTATTGTCGTCAAGCGCCGCCGCAGCCGGAGCCGCGACCGCTGCGGTCGCAGACTTCGAAAAGTTAAACGTCGCTATCGACCCGACTGCCACCACGGCAATCAGGGCCACTGCCAGATGCCTCGTTACCACTGCCTTGCTACGTTCTATCCACCTCTTCATTTTCTTTTCTCCTTGTGTGACTAACTTCGGTGAAACTAACTGTGTGAAACTAACTGTGTGAAATTAGCGATGTGAAACTAATTATCTAGTTGCTCGTGGCAAAAAAATTTCCCTAAGTCGAATGGGCTACAGGCACTCCCGCCAACGTGTCGCGGACTGTTCTCACCAACATCACTCGCCAAACCTGGACTCTCCACACCGCCGAATCGGAGTTCCCGTACTGCGTGGTTTCGATAAAAATCAGGGTTCGAAATTCCGGCACAGTTTCCTGATCCCCGCTTGCGCTTGTCTCGACTACTCGCTCGCGCGGCGGTGGCGCGTTCAAAGGCGCCGAAACTACACCCGCCGAAGCCAGCTGGTGTCCGCCAACGTCGTGGGCATGGACGCGCGCGGGAACAACTTTGGCAATCGCTCCCTTTCCAGTCGTCCGCAACGACGAGGACTCGCCCGTCTGCAACCCGGCGGTCACTACCGCCGCCTTGACCGAAGGCTGGAGCAAAGGCTCAAACGAAGACGGGCTGACCGCGGCCGAGTGCACCGGATCGGAATGGCTCGCCAGCGTCCCGCGATCAAACGCAACGAACTGCGGTGCGAGCGGCAGCAGCGCGAGGCAAAAAATGGAAAAAACGCCGACAATGCCCAGCGCCGGTTTCCAGACGCGCGTGGCCGCAGGCCGGTTCTTGTCGAGAATCTGCGCCAGCCGCAGCGAAGCCTCTCGTGCCCGGTGCACGGCTGCCTGCGCCATCGACCATCGCCGCTGCGCTAGACTCTTTTCCAGCAGCGAGACCAGACATGTAGCATATCCGCGCGGATTGGCAGTTTCGGCCAGCACCGCATCGTCGCAAGCCATCTCGCGTTCCACCGAGATACGCTTCTCAATCCACCACACCGCCGGATGAAAGAAAAATAAAGCGCGCACAATTTTCTGAATGAGATTTGTCCAGTCATCCCAGCGCCGCAGGTGCGCGAATTCGTGCAGCAGGATGACGTTCAGATCTTGAGCCGGCAGTTCTCGCAACGTCCAGCCCGGAAGGACAATCGTCCGCTTCCAAAAACCAATGGCGGCAGGCACGCGCACGCACTCGGACGTAGCGATCATTATTGAGTTCCTTGAGATCATTGACCCTGACGCGCCGATTGCCTCCACCGTTTTTCGTACCGCCGGATCGAGATCTGCCGCAATGATAGGAGTGCAACTCCGGCGAAGCTGTCGCAGGCGCCAAAGCCCAGCCAGCAACCGCATCATCGCTACGCTCGCACCGAGAGCCCAAACCAGAAAAACGAAAAGGGCCCAGCGGCCAGGGATCGTGATTGCCGGCCGCAGGCTTCCCCACGAATTCGCCGACGACATAAACGATGACATCCCCGCCACCATCCGCGCCTGCCCTTCGCCGATACCGCCCAGCCCAGGCAGCGCAGCGACGGTCAGCAGTGCCAGGAACCAGACAGCAAAACGGGTTCCCGAATTCTGCCTCGGCAAAACACGCAGCAACGCCCAGGCAAAGAGTGCGATCAGGAATCCTTCCGGGAGCGCGTTGAGAATTCGCTCGACCGAAATCTGCGCCACGGTCTGAACCGAAAGCCAATTCATTTCGCGTCGCTCCGACCTTTTTCCGTTAAATCGGTGTCCTTATGATCCAGCATCTGCCGCAGGCGATCGATTTCCTCCGTCCCGATACCCTGATCCTCAAGAAGGTTCAAGACGAGCTGCTCGTGAGAATTCCTAAAAAAGCGGCTCACCAGGTGCCGGATTTCCGAGCGCGTCGCCTCCTTCTGCCCCACCAGAGGCGTATACACATGCGCCCGTCCGTCTTTTAGATGTTTCAAATAGCCCTTCCTCTCCAGCACACGGATCGTAGTCAAAACGGAGTTGTAGGCCAGGGAAGGTTTTTGACTAATAGAATCAAGCACTTGCTGGACCGTGCCCGAGCCCTTCCCCCAGAGCACGTTCATGATCCGCAGCTCGGCTTCTGTCAAAGTTCCCGATTGTCTCGGCGGCACCGAAGGCCCTCCATGGCACCTTAGACGCTTCACGCAGCGAAAGGTAACTAATTCTTTAGTTGCAGGGGAAATGTCGCGAGTTGCCCGGCTAGCGCACCGGACTCGCCCTCATCAGGATGTAGCGCTCAGGCGGGGCCGGGCCAAATGCGAATGGCAACGGCCCCCAATAAGACGAGTAGAAGCCGGCGCCCAGCTGCCAGCTCAGTACCGCTGCCCCTGACGGATTGGGAAGCTCCAAAACTGCTTCCTTCTGGAAAGACATATCCGGCGGAAAACCGGCGAATCTTAGGTTGTTTTCCGGCACAGCCACCAAGTCGCCGGGGCGAATCTGGAAGTCATGGGCATCCACCGACAGCGCCCCCAGTTGTTCCATATAGTACTGAAAGCCCCAATGCCCTTCATACCAGAGCGTTCCAACTTCATTGCTGGTCCGCCCGCGGATGCTTTGGGCGGCCTCGCGCGCCAGGTTGGCGAGACGCGTATCGGCGCCCGCCACCCAGATCGACAAAACGCCAGATACCATCAATCCGCCAGCAACTTGCAGTATCAGGCTACGAGTCCACGCGCGGTGCATTGTCTCCAGTCGGCGCATGCTCAATATTGCAGCGGCGGGAATCAGCGGCAACACTGACCGGGCGTTGATCGTCCAGTTCAGGAGGCTGACGAAAACGAATGTACCCACAACCCACAGCCCCAGCAGCAGTGAGTCCGGGTCTCGTCTGCTCCGATAGTCGGCAATCGCCAGCGCCAGAGTGAAAACGCCGCCTGCGATAAAGAGCGCTAACTGGCTGCCGATCAGCTCCCAGTGGGCAAGGAGCGGATGTGGCGTCAGCTTATTCGCGAACTGTTCCGCTAAATTTACCCATCCAAAAATAAGTGCTGCGGCAGCCAGGGTGCTGCCGGCGGCAATGATGCCCAGCACCTTTCGAGACCACATAAGAGGACACAAGGCAACCACGGAAAGGGTGCAGCCTCCGGTGAAACTGAGGCTGACCAACGTCCTGGTTAACCGGGAAGCGTGTCCTCGGTTCGCATGCGCAAAATGAACGGCGTTCGCCAGCAGACTCTGCCCATAGAGCGCGTGGGTCCAGAGTTCATAGCCCGCGAGCGCGCCGACGGGAATCAGCAGATACCACATCCAGCTTCCGAAACGGCGCAGGCGGGCCAACGAGTAAGCCGCCAGCAGGAGAATCAGCACCGCCCCGAAATACTTCGCCAAAGCGCCCGCCGCCATCAAGACTCCGGACCCCGCCAGATACCAGGACTTTCGCGGCTCGAGGCCTTCGATCCACAGAATCACCGCCCACACCCAGAGCGCCACCATCATCGTGTCGCACATGACGCTGCATGCCGACACCAGGATCCCGGGAGTGAGCAGCGTAGCCAACCCAGCCAGGAGTGGAAGTCGTGTGAAATGCTTTGCCAGGCGGTAGGTTCCGAGAATCAGGGCGAGCGCGGGCGCCAGGAATGCGAGATGAAATGGGCGCTCCGACCATCCGGCAATTCGGCCGACCGCCGCTCCGTAGTAACAAGCCAACGGGGGATTCATGGTAACGTCCGCCATCCGATTCAGGCTTTCGTACCAGATGACATTGAAGCCGTACGGGTCGAGGGGGTGCTGGACAATTTGACGCGCAGCGAAAACAAATAGCGGGTCATCCATGTGCAAGGCACGGCCTGACAAAGGCAGTAGGCAGGCGACCGTCAGTACTCCCAGGAAGGCATAGGAGTAAGCCGATGACCACCGTCCGACGAGGGGGATATCCCCTGGAGGAAGGCGCGGTGGCTGGGCGGGTGGGCCACATCAAGGTGGAAAGTATAGCGCGGGTTGTCTTTGCGTGTTGACGCGAGATAACTGGGGGCTCGCGTAATTTGGCCCAGCCGCCAAAAATGGAGTTCCCGTGGAATATTGTACTTGCCATATTGTACGTACTACTATATACATATAACGAGCGCATAGGAAACATCGGGAAAGGGTTACGAGGCGCGGGAAAGTTGCCCGGCTGCGGGCTTCCGCGGGCGGGCGAAAGCGTCCGCCGGGACCTACGCCGGAGTGGCTGGGATACTTCAGGCCGATCAAGAAGGCAGTGACGTTGCGTCTGGATGCCAACGTTCTGGCCTGAATGAAACGGCAGGTTCAAACGGCGGGGATGAGGCTACCAGACGAGAATTAATCGGGCGCTGCGGAAGTTGATGTCGGAAGAGAGGAAGATCTCGGTGGAATGAGCCGGGGCTGTTCGGCGGGCCACTTCTCAAAAAGCGTGAGAAGTGGCGCACCCTCCGTTTGTTTTGGCCGACGTTCTGTCTTGGTCGACATTCAAAGACAAAACTCGCGTAATGCTTCCCGCGTTGATTTGGGCCACCCGCCTCAAATCACCACCGCTTCCTTGTACTCTCCATACACCTTGCGCATCGCGTCCGAAATTTCGCCTACGGTGGCATTCGCCTCCACTGCCGCCAGTATCCGAGGCATTAGATTGTCCCCCGACCGCGCCGTATCTTCCACTGCCCGGATCGCGGCTTGCCAGGTCCCAGCATTGCGCTTCGCGCGCAGCGCTCGCAGGCGCTCCACTTGTTTCGGTTCCAGCGCGGGATCGATGCGCTGGATCGGCACCGCCTTCTCATCTTCGTCCTGGATCTGGAAGCGGTTCACGCCGACCACAACCGCCTCCTGCCGATCGACCGCCTGCTGATATTCGTACGCGGCGTTCTGGATCTCCTGCTGCACGTATCCGCGTTCGATCGCCTTGAGCATGCCGCCCATGACTTCGATTTTTTCGAGATAATCGACGGCTCGCTTCTCGATTTCATTGGTCAGCGATTCGACGTAGTACGATCCTGCCAGCGGATCGACCGTCAGCGGCGCGCCTGACTCAAACGCGATCACCTGTTGGGTACGCAGTGCGATGCGCGCGGAGGCCTCAGTCGGGAGCGCCAGCGCTTCATCATAGGAGTTGGTATGCAGCGACTGCGTGCCGCCTAGCACCGCCGCCATGGCCTGGATCGCGGTCCGCACAATGTTGTTCTCCGGTTGCTGCGCCGTCAGCGTGGAGCCGGCCGTCTGCGCGTGGAAGCGCAGCATCCACGATTTTGGATTCTTCGCCTTGAAGCGGTCGCGCATGATCTTCGCCCACATCCGCCGCGCGGCGCGAAACTTCGCGACTTCCTCGAGAAAATTGCTGTGGGCATTGAAGAAGAAGGAGAGCCGCGGCGCGAACTGATCTACATCGAGGCCCGCCCGAATCGCCGCTTCCACATAGGCGATGCCGTTGCCCAGCGTGAAGGCGACTTCCTGCACCGCCGTCGATCCCGCCTCGCGCATGTGATAGCCGGAGATCGAGATCGTGTTCCACTCCGGCAGGTTCTCATTCGACCAGGCAAAAAGGTCGGTGATGATGCGCATCGCCTGCTGCGGCGGATAGATATAGGTCCCGCGCGCGATGTACTCCTTGAGCACGTCGTTCTGCACGGTACCGGAGAGCTTGCGAATGTATTTATCCTTATTATTGCCATCCTTGTCATTGCCCTGCCGCCGCGCCACGGCCACGTATAGCGCCAGCAGAATCGAGGCCGTTGCATTGATGGTCATCGATGTTGAAATCGCGGTCAGGTCAATGCCATCGAACAACCGCTGCATGTCTTCGATCGAATCAATCGCCACGCCGACTTTGCCAACTTCTCCCATGGCCAGCGGATTGTCCGAATCGAGGCCGATCTGCGTCGGCAAATCAAAGGCCACCGATAGGCCAGTCGTCCCATTCGCGAGCAAATACTTGTAGCGCTTATTCGACTCTTCGGCGTCGCCCATACCTGCGTACTGGCGCATGGTCCAGAGGCGGCCGCGGTACATCGTGGCCTGCACGCCTCGGGTGTAGGGAAACTCCCCCGGATAGCCGGCGTCGCGGTCATAGTTCCAGTCCCGCGCCGTAAGATCGGCGGGCGTGTAGAGGGGGCGTATGGGGATGTGAGAAGACGTCTCTTCGTCCGGGAGAAGGGCTCCCCGCTTGGTGGCAGATTCAGAGGTCTTCAGATCTGTCATGATTCTCCCGCACCTCTTCTTCTGAACATCATGGCGCTCTCGGCGGCCTGCAGAGAATACCGGTGACGATGCCCCGTCTCTATGGGAAGTCTGCTCTCTTAGCTCTTTTCTTTACTCGCCAGAACGAGCTCACCCCGAACCAAATGAACGAAACCGTGAAGCACACGGCAAGCACCAACCGCCCCGGCCCAGCCGCGTGGCCAGACTGGTACTTCCCGTATTCGCGCATGCCAGCGAGCGCCCCGATTCCGGCAATCGCCAAGAAGGTGAAGCCGGTCACTTCCAACCAGAGTTGGTGCAACACTCGTCCGAAAGAGCGGGCTATCGCGCGGGTCCCGGCCAGTACGGCGCGGCCCCTACGGCTGCGTTGCACCTTGCTGGCGACCAGGTTGGCGGCCACACGGAAAATCAACTTCATTTTCCTGGCCGTTTGGCCGTCGATCTTCGGTCGGTCGATCTTCGGTCGGTCGATCTTCGGTCGGTCGATCTTCAGTCGGTCGATCCTCGGCTGGTCGATCTTCGGCCCGTCGATCTGTCGGTCGATCATCAGTCGATTTTAGCAGCGGCCAGGCGTACAATGTCGGTTGGGCGTCGTCACAATCGCTTGTGATGTCCCCATCAGCGGCGTCCGATTCCAGGGGGACTCGTGGATCAGCAACTGAAGCAGCTCATCAAAGAACTCGGAGAAGCGATCAACGAATCGCTATCCGATTCCGAATCGATCGCCGAAGTCGTTGCCCGGATCAAGGAAGGCGGCTACGACATTTTCCTCGTTCTCGAAGCCACTATCGGCGTCAGCAAGCAAGGCGAACACACCACCGACAAGACTTCCCTGGTCTCCACCCTCAGCACGAATGCTGAACTCAAGATCAGCGATCAGGATCTGAAGTTTCTCAAGTCGCTGCGCATCAAGATCGACGACGCAGACGACGAGTAGCGGTCACCCGCGTAGATTCGCGACCTACCTTTCATCTGTCATCCTCAGTCAGTTGTCATCCTCAGGATGACAGCTTCGATTTACACTTGTCCGCATGTGCTACGATTTTGCCCGCCATGAAACGCTATTTCCTCGCCGCTTCGCTCTGCGCCTCGCTGCTCTTTGCGGCGCCACTTTCGGCCCAAGCCGTTCCCACCTTTGTCGGAGTGCGCACGTTTCTCGGCGCTCCTCACGTCACCAACCTTGAAAAGCTCGACGCCGACTTCGCCGTCCTCGGCGTACCGTTCGATGAGGGCACCTGGGGACAACCCGGCGAACGTTACGGCCCGCGAGATATGCGCGAAGCCTCACAGGAATATAACCACGATCTAACCGAAGGCTTCTACTACATCGACGGCGACCGCACTGTGCTCAAAGGCAAGCGCTGGGCCGATGTCGGCGATATCGAAATCTGGCCCACCGTCCCCGCGCAGACGAACGACAAAGTCACGGCCGCGGTAAAGACTATCCTCGCCCATAAAGCGTTCCCCATTGTGATTGGCGGCGATCACAGCATCACCTACCCGTCGCTGCGCGCCTTCGACCAGCCTCTCACCCTCATCCACATTGACGCGCACCTCGACACCTGGAATGGCGCGCCGGGCAATCTCGATCATGCGTCTTGGGTTTTGCGCGCCGCTCAGTTGCCGCAGATTACGAAGATTATCCAGATCGGCATGCGCGGCCTGGCCAACGATCCCGAGGCCGTGGGCAACGCCCGCAAGCTGCACACGCAAGTCATCACGGCCGAGGAATTGCATCGCCGCGGCGTCGCCTGGGTCCTTTCCCAGATTGCCCCCACTGGAAATATTTACGTCACCTTCGACGTCGACTCCATGGATCCCACGCTCGCCCCCGGCACCGGAACGCTCGAGCCGGGTGGACTCAACTTCGCCGAGATTGACGACCTCATGATGGGCATCCCCGCCAAGGGAAAACTGGTTGGCCTCGACATCATGGAGGTCAACCCGCTGCGCGATTCGAGCGGACGTACCGCGCAAACTGCCATCCGTTTGATGGTCGACATGCTCGGCGCGGCGTTCCATTGAGAAGCTTAACTTTATGAGGACGTTCGTTTTTTTACGTCCCCACCTCGGTGCTTGTAGCCCAGGCTGCCGAGCTTCGCTCGGCTGGACAGCCCGGGGGCGGCTGTCCCTACGTATAACGTGGTGAGAGAGCTGGGTTGCGGGCAAAATCTGCCGATTTTCCACAGAATTTTCCCTGCCCCAAATAGGAAAAACCTTGCAGGTGACCTCTTTTGGTCTGTTAGACTAAATTCTTTCCCAACTAAGTGGCCGCTTAGCAGCATCTTAAGGATGTAGCGCCTCCGTCGAAAATGGCCTTCGGCGTGCACTTCGTGGATCGGAAGTGTCGTCGTTCGTCCGGTCTCCCGCGGTCATTAAAACACTGGTCTGTGGGCGTGACCGCTTTAAGAAGGGTAGCTACATTGAGGTGCCGCATATGGATTCCCAGGCTTCACAGTTGACCCTAGGCCTTCTTCCCGAGCCTGGCACTCGTTGGGGAAGGTTCGTTCTCAGTTATGGGGTGCAGTCGCTGGTGGTGGCGTTCGTCGTAATTGCGGCCATCGCCAACCCCGATGTGCTTGATGCGCCGATCCACGACTACCACTTCATCACCCTGGTCAGCACTCCGCCGCCGATTCCGCAGGCTCCGGCGCCGGTCAGACACTTTCCCGTTCCTGCCCCGAAAGTCGCCGAACCGGTAACGCCGCGTCCCGAAGCGATGCGCGTTCCCTCCGAATTGGTTCGACCGAAGAAGGTGGTTCCCGACGAGCAGGCGCCCAAGGTAACGCTGGCTGCCAAGAAAGAGCTGCTGCCGGATACGAAGCCGCTAATCCCGAGGCCGCCGGTCAAGACGAATGTGTTTTCCACAGGCAGCTCGGCTACGCCAACCATGGCGGCCGCGCCGCAGAAAGTACAAACCGGTGGCTTTGGCGACCCCAATGGCGTGCCCGCTCAGGATAATCACGGCCGTCCGGTTACGATCGCGCAGGCGGGCTCATTTAATATGCCCTCCGGCCCCGGCTATGGCAACGGCACTGGCGGAGCGCATGGCGCGCGCGGGGTGATCGCGAGCACCGGCTTTGGCAGCGGCGTCGCTACCGGCAACAGTGTAGGCCCGGTGTCCGGTTCTCGCGGTGCGGTTCGCCAGGGCGGCTTCGGAGATGCCGACGTTGTAAGCACTTCTTCTCAGCCCAAGGCTAAGTCCGCCGAACCCGTGGTCAAAACCCTGCCGGCCGAGATCACATTCAAGCCCCGTCCGGTTTACACTGATGAAGGACGACAGCTTAAGATTGAGGGCGAGGTTCTGGTCGAGGTTGTCTTTTCAGCGACCGGGCAGATTCGTGTCTTGAAAGTGGTGCGCGGTCTTGGTCACGGGCTGGATGAATCTGCGGTTCGCGCCGCGGAAAAGATTCAGTTCAAGCCCGCCCTGAGAGATGGCCACCCCGCAGATTTCGAAGCGGTATTGCACATCGTGTTCCAACTCGCTTCATAAGGTGAAATGAAACCAACTAAAATGTTGCGCTCCCTCTTTGCACTCTTTGCGCTCTCCCTGGTCTGCTGCGCCACGTCCGTGTTTGCCCAGACGACGCCCGCCCAGACTTCGCCGCAACCCCAGCTCTCGAACCGCGACGCCGCCACCCAACAGGCTAGTGCAACCGCCAGCAGCTTCGACCAGGTTGTCGATCGAGCGGTGGAGCGCGAACATTTCTTCATGGCCCAGATGAAGCAGCTTCATCCTCTGGTGGAAACTTATCTCCAAAATCTGAAGGAAGACAGAGACATCAACGCTCCCGTCCCCATCAGCGACGTGTACTTCCTTGGCCGATTGGATATGAGCGAGGGCACCGATGACCGTACTTTCACCTCGCCCACCACGGCCGGCCTCGGCAAACGCATGCTCAGCAAACTGAGCAATGTTTATTCCATGAAATTCCTGCCCCTGGGCTTTGCCCAGATGGTAGTCCTCGATCAGGATTTTCAGCGCAGGTACTACGACTTCACTTTCGTCCGCCGCGAGTTCCTCGGCGAAGTACGCTGCATTGTCATGGATGTTGCCCCCAAAAAAGACGCTGGCAAGGGCCGGTTCCTCGGCCGCATCTGGATCGAAGATCAGGACTACAACATCGTCCGCTTCAATGGCACTTACTATCCTCATCCGCGAGCCAGCTATTACCTGCACTTTGACAGCTGGCGGCAGAACCTCCGCCCTGGCATCTGGCTGCCTTCGCTTATCTATTCCGAGGAGTCCGATCTCAAATACCGTATTGGTCAGACGCTGCATTACAAGGCGCAGACGCGGCTCTGGGGCTACAACCTGAAGGATCTCCGCCGCAGCTCAGAGTTCACCGAGATCACCGTCGACGCTCCACAGTCGGTTCAGGACCAGAGTCAGAAGGCCCAGGACGCTACTCCCATCGAAGCCCAGCGCGCCTGGGAACGTCAAGCTGAGATCAACGTAATTGACCGCCTGCAACAGATCGGCTTGATTGCGCCGGAAGGCGAAATCGACAAGGTGCTCCAGACCGTCGTCAACAACATGATGGTCACCAATAACCTCGACATCCAACCCGAGGTCAAGTGCCGCGTGCTGCTGACCACGCCGCTCGAGTCCTTCACCATTGGCCATACCATCGTCGTGAGCCGCGGCATGATCGACGTACTGCCCGACGAAGCCGCCTTAGCCATGATTCTGACTCATGAACTGGCGCACATCGTGCTCGGCCATCACCTGAACACCAAGCTGGCCTTCAACGACCGCATGTTCTTTCCCGATGAGCGCACCTTTGAGCGCATGGATTTCGCTCGCGATCGCAGCGAAGAAGAAGCCGCTGACAAGAAGGCCGTCGAACTGCTCAACAACTCGCCCTACAAGGACAAGCTCGCCAATGCCGGCTTGTTCCTGAAAGCGGTCCAGGCCCGCGCTCCGGCACTGAAGAGCCTCATCCGGGCGCACTTGGGCGACAGCCTCCTCAATGGCAACGCCACCAAAATGTCGTCTTTGATGACTAGCTCGCCACAGTTTGACCCGAAGAAAGCCGACCAGATCGCGGCGCTGCCTCTCGGGGGCCGCGTCAAGGTCGACCCGTGGAACAATCAGCTCGAACTGATCAAGACGAAGCCCGTGGCCATGACCGCCGCAGCCGAGAAAATGCCCTTCGAAGTCACGCCCTTCTTTCCGTTCCTCACCAGGCTCGGCGCGGCTGGCCCAGAAAAAGCGGCTCCAGTCCCGGAGAAAACCGGGGCAGCTCCGACGGGACGGTAGGAATAGGCAAAGGTTTCGAGGTTCGGAAAGCTTCAACGTCTGAAGCGCGCGGGCGCAACGCTCCTGGCAACCGCACCCAAGAGCCTTACGTTTGAAACTCTGAGACCTTTTAACCTTGCCTTTAGAAGAGGCCAGCAGAAAAATCAGGGGAAGCCCCCTGCCAGACGCAGCGGGGCTTGGTCGGGCGGTTACTGCAACTGGCTTCCGACTTGCGAAAACACGTTGTTGGCGTTGCCACCGATTAGTTTGACCGTGCCAATCACGATCACCAGGATTACCGCGAGCATCACCGCGTATTCGGCGACGTCTTGACCACTCTCCTCGACCCAAAGTTGACGGATGGTTTTAATCACTATGTTTGCCCCCAATCGACGACACGCCCACGCTTCAGTCCTCGGAACAGGAGTTCGCCGTCGTGTCATTGTAAAATATCCCGAACTCCCCCCTGCACCCAATAGCACACCAGTGACCCTAGATGGCACTATCGTGCCACAAAAGCTTAAGAAGCCTGTCAACCTCTTGATTCCACGGCCCTGATTACACAATTGTTTTCAGCGGAAGCCCCTGGTTTACCGCAAACAAAGCCAGTTCCAGACGGGTGGAGACCCCCAGTTTGTCGAAGATATTGCTGAGATGATGCTTCACCGTATCCTCGCTGATTTTGAAGTACTCAGCGATTTCCCGGTTGGCGTAGCCCGCGACCACGGCGGAAACGATCTCCAGTTCCCGCGGCGTCAGCCCGAATTTCTTCTGTTTCGATTCCTCGTTCGTACTCTGCATGAGGTTTCGCAGGTACTGCACCAGATTCGAGACGCTGTCCCGTCCCACCCAGTACTCCCCGGCCATCACCGCATGAATGCTCTTGAGCAGGAGTTGGGTGGCGGAATCCTTCAGCACCACGCCGCGCGCTCCCAACTGCAACGCCTCGACCATCTGCTTCTTTTCCACCGCCGCCGTCAGCAGGATGATGCGCACCATCCCGGCCGCGCCACCGCTTGTACTCAGGTCGCGCAGCGCCTCCAGTCCAGTGTGGCGCGGCATGGCCAGATCGAGCAGAAGAATGTCTGGCTTGATCTCCGTCGCCAGTTTCACCGCCTCGCGGCCGTCGCAGGCTTCGCCCACAACTTTCATATCGCCTTCCGATTCCAGCAGTCGCCGCAGACCGTCGCGAAAAATGGGGTGATCGTCGGCAATCACAATGCGTATGGGATGACTGCGTTTATCCGTTGTTGGCCTATCTATTGCTGGCCTATCCATCGTTGGCCTATCGGTTCGCCTGTCCATGATTCGCCTTTCTCGGCGGCGGAATCCGTACTTCCAGCCGTGCGCCGTGCCCCGGAGTCGATTCTATCGCGAGTTCGCCCGCCAGCAGGCGGACCCTTTCCCGGATCACTGCCGGGCCTTTACCTGTCGTCTCCAATTCAGCATCCGACAGCCTCCCGGAAAAAGAAAACCCTTTTCCGTCGTCCTCCACCGTCAACTGCAAATTACCCGCCCGCTGCGCCAGCCGTACGAGCACGTGGTGCGCACCACTATGCTTGCGCACGTTCACCAGACTTTCCTGCACAATGCGCGCCAGTTCCCGGCACACCTTCTGCGCCAAGTCTACCCGCTCGAGTTCGCTGACGAACTCCGCTGCGATTCCCGTCTCCCGGCGGAAGCGCTCTACCGTGTCGGAAATGAAGCCTAGAAGCCGGTCCGCATTCACCGCGAACGACTTCATCGCCTGCATCAGTTCCCGCAACTTTAGAACTTCTTCGCGCAGCAGTTTCTGGATCCGCCCCAGTTCAGCGTTCACAACCGGCGCCTGCGCTCCCGACTGGCGCCGCAGCACATCCAACTGCATTTCCACTGCGATCAGCGATTGAATCGCTCCATCATGCAGTTCGCGGGCGAACCGCGCCCGCTCGAGCGCCCCGGCCCGCTCCCGCAGCCGCCGCATCAGGTACACGTTATAGATCGCAGGGCCCACCTGCTGCGCGAATTCTTGCAGAAACCGCAATTCCTCTTCCGGCTCCCCCATCATCTGTGGGTCGAAGAGGAACACACGGCCCGACCACTCAGTCCCAAATACCAACGCGACCGAAACCATCGCGTCAAATTTTTCCACTCGCTCCAGCGCATCTAGAAATCCGGTGCCTACTTCGCGCAGCCGCGCCCCGTCGCGATCCAGCAGCACCGTGCGAAACCCCTTGGAAGTGCGCGACGCGTAAATCCCGTCCGCCGGCGATTCGAACAGATACACCTTTTCGCTTTCCGGCAAAGCCTCGCGCCAGCGTAGCGCTTCGCTGCTGTCGACACCAAGAGTCACCTCGGCCAGAAATACCCGGTAACTGTTTACTTCCTGAGAAGCGCTCAGCACCCGGCTCGCGCCGTAGATGCTCATCACCTCCCCAAGAATCTGCTGCATGGTCCCGGTAAGTCCCGCCTCCACCCGCGTCGAACTGAGGACGCGCATGATCACGGCGCGCTCCGCCCGAACTTTCTTCTGGTTCTCCGACATGTAGCCCAGCAAAAATCCGAGCACAATCAGATACACCGAAGTCATGAACAGCTGTTGCGGATCCAGTTCCCGCACGCTCATACCGAGACGCGGCAGATGCACCACCCGCAGCCACCGATCCACCACCGGTTCCAGTCCGGCTTGCACCGCGTAGGCTTCCATCTCCAGCAGCGCCACCGCAGTGGCCGCCGTGCCCACCGTCTCCCACAGTCCCCAGCGATACGCTGCCGCCGCCATCACGAACACAAAGAACAAAAAAAATGGTCCGTGCTGCGCCGTCGCGAACAACGAAATCAGCACCGGCCACACGATATCCGCGGCGTGCACCACCAGACGAAAAGCGGCTGTCGACTGTGACCGGAAGCGTACCAGCAACATCACTACCACCGCATGCGCCAGGTAAACCGTCAGTAGCCAGTACAGCCAGCGCGAATACACAAAGCCGCGCACCGGCTCCATCCAAAGAGCAACCGCCGCCGCAATCGTCAGCGCCACCCGCGCCGTCGCCAGCCAGCGCTCCGCGCGCCGGATTTCGCTCGGACTGAGCGGCGCCCGGAAGCGCCAGAGATCACGATATCGAGGGATCATCCAGGACAAGAGAGAGTCTCGTTGTTAAGCGATTCACTTCTAAAGGCGAGCGCCTAATTCTAAAGGCAATCTCAGCCAAACTCCATGAGCTTCTTGCTTCGGCCATCCTGACTTCTAATGCTTCTGCGGCAGGGCTTACTCTGGTAACCCCTCAACCCCCATATCACGCTCTAGAATGGAGTTCGGAGTAGTTTGCCTTGGGCGCACTCACCAAACTCTGGGTCTCGCTGCTGATCGCGCTGGTGTTCGCCCAGACGGCTGCGTCTCTGCTCATGTCGAGAGGCAATGCCCTTACCGTTGCCAGCGACCTCATCGGGGGCAGTCTTCTGCTCGTTGCCACCGCCGCCTTCCTGCCCAACACCTTGCGTTCGCGCTGCCCTACTCTTCACATGCGGCTTTTCTGGATCCTGATGAGCGTGGGCATGCTCTTTTGGCTTACTTACCAGGGAATGTGGAATTACTTTGAAGTCTTCAAGCATCAGGACGTGCCCGAACCCTTCCTCGGCGACGTCGTTCTGTTTCTGCATCTGGTGCCCATGATCGCCGCTCTCGCGGTGCTTCCTCATCTCCGGGACGACGAGCGGGATGAACGCGTCCGCATGCTCGACTTTGCCCTCCTGCTCACCTGGTGGGTCTTCATTGATGTATACGCCGTCATCCCATGGCAAACCGTGCAGGTGGATGAAGCGATTTACAGCGCTAATTTCAACTTCGCGTATCTAACCGAAAAACTCGTGCTCCTGATCTTGCTTGCCATCCTCGCCTACACCGCTGATGGCGGCTGGCGGAAGCTTTACGGACAGTTGCTCGGCGCCAGTGCACTCTACGCCTCCAGTTCCTATGTTGCCAACTGGGCCATCGGTCACAAGCTTTATTACAGCGGCAGTATCTATGACATCCCGCTGAGCGTCTCCATGGCCTGGATGGCAGCTGTTCCCTTGCTCGCTCTCCGCCTCGACCTGTCCGATTCCAAGCCGTCGCGACCTGTGCTCGGCGTCTGGATCACTCGCTTGAGCATGCTCGCCCTGTTCAGCCTCCTCTGGGCCGCCATGCAAGCCGAACTGGACCCGGGCATTCCACCTTCGGTCAAGGACTTCCGCGTTACCGTGAGTCTTCTTACCATGGTGGTGATGGGCATCGTGGTTTTCTGGCGCCAACGCCTGCTCCGATCCGAGCTTTCGCAGTTTCTCGAAAGGTCCCGCCGTTCTTTCGACGACCTCAAGGACTTGCAGAACAAGCTCATTCAATCCGAGAAGCTGGCCTCGTTAGGACAGTTGGTGGGCGGAGCCGCGCACGAGATCAACAACCCGCTCACCGCCATGCTGGGATACTCCGACCTGCTCAGCGCCTCCAACTTGCCATCCCCGGAACAACTCCAGGCTGCGCAAATCGGCGAGCAGGTCCGCCGCACAACCACGCTGGTTGCGAGTCTGTTGACTTTTGCCCGTCAGGCTCCTGCCCGGCTGGCCGTCGTCGACATCAATTCCGTGTTGCAAACCGCGGTGCGCCTGCTAGCTCCCCAACCGCAAGCGGAAGCCAGTTCCATCCGCCTCGAACTCGCTTCTTCGCTTCCGTTCGTGCTGGCCGACTCCAATCAGATTCTCCACGTCTGCATGCACCTTGCCGGACAGATCATCGCCCATCTCAACCGCGACGAACAATCCACCCTGTTCGTTCGCACGCACAGCCAAGGCAGCTTCGTCCTCGTTGATTTCTCCTCTTACGATCCTTCGTCGCAGCCACTCTCGTATCTGTCGTCGCTCAGCTCCGAAGGTGGGAATAAGCCCTCTACCCTTTCGCTGAGCGCCTGCTGCCGCATCGTCGAAGAACATGGCGGACACCTGTTGCAGCCTTCGACTCCGGGTAACCCCGCTTTCCGTATGGAGCTGCGAGTCGCCACTAATTCTGCAAGCCGCTCCTCGTTCGCCGCAGCCACCCGGGCCGCGGGCAGAATCAGTTCGTAGTTATTGGCTGGTAGAGACGGGGCTTGCCCCGTCTAAGACGCGGCCAACCGCGTCTCTACGGGGAACCAGGCGCCACTTCCACCGTCCGCTTCAGCTGTCCGCACGCCGCAAAAATGTCCCGCCCCCGCGGCCGCCTCACGAATGTCGGGATTCCCGCTGCCACCAGAATCCGCTGGAACGCCATCACGCGCTCCGGCTCCGGCGTCCGGTACGGCAGCTCTGTCCCCGGATTGAGCGCAATCAAATTAATTTTTGCCCGTATGCCGCGCACCAGTTCCACTACTTCGCGCGCCTGCTCCGGAGCATCGTTCACGTCCGCCAACAGCACATACTCAAACGTGAGCCGTTCTCGCGCGCGCAGCGGAAACTCCCGCGCCGCTTTCATCAGCTCCTCCAGGTCCCACTTCCGGTTCAGCGGCATCACTTCCGTCCGCAACGCGTCATTCGATCCATTCAACGAAATCGCCAGCTTCGGCCGCAGCGGCTCTTGCCCGAAATCATGAATCCTTGGCACGATCCCCGCTGTCGACACCGTCATACGCGACTCCGGAATCCCCACGCCCTCCGCCAGCAGCCGCACCGATTTCATGAAGTTGTCATAATTCAAAAAGGGTTCGCCCATGCCCATGAACACGATGTTGACGCGCTCGAGCGGCGGCTCAACTCCCTGCTCCCGGAGCACCGCCGCGATCTGCCCGACGATTTCTCCCGCCTCCAGATTCCGCTTGACCCCAAGCAACGCCGTAAAACAAAACTTGCAATTCACCGCGCATCCCACTTGGCTCGATACGCAAATCGTGGCCCGGCGCCACCCCATGTGAATGTGTGGTGACGAGGCTCCGCCCCGTACTGCGGGGCGAAGCCCCGCCGCCACACTCTCCGAAGCGCTCCCGGACTCCATTTCATCGCCCGCTTCGCTTCCGTCGCCGCTCTCCCCGCCGTCACCCTCGGGCATCCAGACTGTCTCCACCGTCTCGCCGTCAGCCAGTTCCACCAGATACCGCGCCGTGCCGTCGCTCGAAATAAACTTGCGCGCAATCCTCGGAAACCCAACCTCCCAGCCTTGCTCCACCAGCCGAGCGCGATATTCGAGCGGCAGTGTCGACACCTGATCCAGCCGCTCAATCTTTTGCCGATATACCGCATCAAATAACTGCTGGCCCCGGTAGGCAGGCTGTCCCGACCCAAGCGCAAGATTCGTAAGCTCCTGCAAATTAAGTCCTAACAGCGAGTTGGATGGCTGGCTTGGCATTTTGGCTTGCCGGTGGAACAACGGGCGCGCTCTCCCGTCTCCCAGTGTAATACTGAAATTGTGATGCAAGGATTCGCTGTAAGTTAAACAAAATAAGGGTTGAGCTTCGACCCCGGTCGTCTCGCCTCGGATTGTGGGACAATAACATCAGCGACCCGCCCGGAATTCATAAAGTTGGACCCTAACGTCTTAAAGGAAATTCATAGCAGGAACTCATGGTAAAAGAGACTCGCAACATTCGCCGTCAGGTTCTGCCGAACGGCCTGACCGTCATCACCGAGCAGATGCCTCACATCCGCTCCGTCGCCATCGGCATCTGGCTGAAGTCCGGCTCCCGCGACGAAGATTCGGAATGGAACGGCATCTCCCATTTCATCGAGCACATGGTATTCAAGGGCACGGAAACCCGTTCCGCCGAAGCGATCGCCCGCCAAGTCGATTCGATCGGCGGCAACATGGATGCTTTCACGGCGAAAGAATGCATCTGCTTCAATATCAAAGTCCTCGATGAGCACCTTCCGCTCGCCATGGATGTCCTCAGCGATCTTGTCCTTCATCCCGTCTTCGATGGCGGCGATATCGCGCGCGAGCGCGGCGTCATCCTCGAAGAAATAAAAATGGATCAGGATAATCCCGACTACCTCGTCCATGAAATCTTCACCCAAAGTTTCTGGAAGGACCATGCTCTCGGTCTGCCGATCCTGGGCACGCGTGACACCGTAAAAAAATTCGAGCGGCCCGTCGTGTCCCGCTTCTATGGACACCACTTCGCGCCCGGCAATCTCATTGTCAGTGCTGCCGGTAACCTCGACCACAAGCACTTTGTCGAACTCGTCGAGAAACATTTCGAGCACGTAAAACCGGCGAAAAACGGGCTGCACTCACCCCAGCCGAAAACTTTTTCCCGCATCAACCTGCGCAACAAGAAATCGCTCGAGCAGGTTCAGATCTGCATCGGCGTCCCTTCACACCCCATGGCCCACGAACGCCGCTACGCTTCCTACATCCTGAATACCCTGCTCGGAGGAGGCATGAGCTCGCGCCTGTTCCAGAACATCCGCGAGCGCCAGGGACTCGCCTATTCCATCTACAGCGACCTGAACCCCTATCGCGACACCGGCTCCATGTGCGTATATGCGGGCACGTCGCGTGAGTCGGCCATCAAAGTTGTCGAGTCGGTGATCGCGGAATTCCGTAACCTGAAAGCCTCGCCCGTCCCCGAAGAAGAACTGCGCCGCTCCAAGGATCAGCTCAAAGGCAGCCTGATGCTCTCGCTCGAATCCTCGACCGCGCGCATGTCGAACCTGGCCCGCCAGGAAATGTACTATGACCACTTCTATGGCCTCGACGAACTCATCGAGCGCATCGAAGCCGTCACCATCGACGACCTTCAGCAAACCGCCGAAGAATTTTTCCGCACCGAGCAGATCGCCGTCACCATCCTCGGCAACCTGACCGGCCTGAAACTGACTCGCGACCAGCTAGCCTGCTGATAAGGTTCGCGGAGGGACAGCCGCCCTCGGCTGTCCAAGCCGTGCGCAGCACGGCCCCTGCCCGCTGCATAACTGCCTCCCGTCCAGCGTGCTATTCTGTTGCACTCTTTTCTCAACGAACGGATCCACAATGTCCCTGCGCATCCTGAGCTTCATTTTGGCCTGGTCGGCTACCGCGTAATCAAACCGCGCGCCCAGGCATCAACTCAGTCCGACCGCTGGAATCTCTCCACTCTGTTTCTCGCCAGCGCGCTTACCCTCTTCGCGGAACTCGCCCTCATCCGCTGGGTCGCGACCGAAGTCCGCGTGTTTGCCTATGTAAAAAACCTGGCACTGCTCCTCTGTTTTCTCGGCTTCGGACTGGGCTGCGCTCTAGCCCGTCAACGCCCGCACTGGCAGAACGCTGCCACGGCGCTGCTCGGATTGATCGCCATAGTTCGCCTACCTTGGCGCGGTCCGCAGATCATGGAGACTCTCTCGCAATCCCTCGGCGCGGCGCAGGACGTCGAGATATGGGGCACCGGCACCATGCACGACACTACTGGCTTTCTTCTGGCCGTAGTTGTTACCATCCTCCTCCTCTTGCTCATCACTTACATTTTCATCCCCATCGGACAAACCGTAAGCCGCCAGATCGAACTGTCCCCGCGTCCGCTTTATGGTTACTCCTGGAACCTGGCTGGCAGTCTGGTCGGCATCCTCGCATTCTTTGCCGTGTCCTGGCTCGCTCTACCTCCCGCAGTGTGGTTCAGCATCGTTCTGGCGGGCATGACGTTGTTCGAATCCAACCGAAGCGATGCCATCCGGCTCGCCGCCGCCGTCTTGCCTGTGGCGTTCCTGCTCATCGATCCTTCCACTCCGCACCACTTCAATCTCTGGACTCCCTATCAGCAGATCGAAGTCGCGGACGAAAATTTTCCTGGCGGCGAGCTTTTCGGCACCCAGATTCGCGTCAATCACACCGGCTACCAGGTAATTGTGAATCTCTCTCCCGATTTTCTGGGGCTTCATCCGGGATTATTGAAAGAAGCGCCAGGCGAGAATCCCTACAACCTCCCCTTCCGCTTTGCACCTCCGAATCCGAGGGTCCTCATCGTCGGCTCGGGTACTGGCAATGACGTTGCCGGCGCGCTACGGAATCAGAGCCGATCGGTGGACGCCGTGGAAATCGACCCCAAGATTCTCGCTCTCGGGCGCAGCCGGCACCCGGAGCATCCCTACGACGACCCGCGCGTCTCCGCCCATCTCACCGATGCGCGCGCCTTCATGAAGCGCACCACGGCCCGCTACGACGAAAACCTCTCGCTGATCATCGGAATGAAAGCGCTCCCGCTGGTAGCTGCTCTCTTGTATTCCCTGGCAGCCTTGGGCCTTCTCGGACTCCCATCGCGCCGGGCCGCCGCCTCAATCTCGCCAGCCCTAAAGCAACCGTAGAGACGAGGCTAGCCTGGTCTCTACGGGAAATTGATGCAGGGCAAACTCGTCAAACAATGCTTGACGTCTTCACCAGCGCAGCCCAACCGTTATTGGAAAAACGATAGTCTGGCCGTCGCTCTGATAAGCGCGATGGTAGCGGCCTTCGATGAAAAGCTTGGTATTGTAGAAGTGGCTCAGACGATAGGTAACTCCTCCGCCGAAGTTGAAGCCGCCCGCATCCTTGGAATACGAGGACAGCGTTTGCTGGACCTGAAGGACGCCGTTGGGGCACTGAATGCCCCACCAGCGATCCCATACCTGTGGGCATGTCTGGGTGGGCGTGAGCACCTGGGTGTTCGCCGAAACGCTGCGGCGATAGAAACCTACGCCAAAAATTCCATATGCGCCCAATTTGCCGTAATGACGAGGCACGGTAACGATGCCGTCCAGACTTACCGACTGCATATTTCCGCTGACGCCGTTCAAGTGCGCACTCTGGCTCACGCTCGGTCGCAAGCCGAGGTCATAGTACATATATTCCGCATCCACCCCGAACATGTGGCTGAAGTTCACGCCGCCTCCGACCACTCCCTCATAAGAGTTGCCGACAAAGCTGCGGACTTCGCCGCGGCCAAGGCCAAGTCCGCCGCCGACGGTAAAGTTAAAGCGATTGAAATCTGATTGCGCCGAATCTAATTGTGCCGAAGCCGATGTGATGAGTCCGCAAAAGACAAGCAAGAACAGTATCCGATTCTTCAATCTCGATCTCCTGTTTCGTAGAACCAAGGTTATACAGTCACGCGAGTAAAGCCGCGCTGCCGCGACGGCGGTTTTTCACTTAGATGCGCGTCCAGAAAAGGAAAGCCAGCCTTTTTACCGGATTTGGCGAATGGCATCGCTAGAGATTACTCAATCGCGAGCCCGGCGGCAAACGCTTAGAATTTCAAAACCAGGTTTGAGCGTTTCAGGCAACTTCTCCGGATCGAGCCGCCAGGTACTCCAGCAGTTCGCCGACGGTCAGACCCGACTCCAGCAACAGAATCATCTGGTCTGCATTGACTCCTACGTGCGCGCCCAGCGGCAACAATTTTGGTGACCGCGCGCTGCAGCGCTTCTTTCTGCGCAACGGTGAGCGGCTCAGCCAGGTTATGGCTTAGAGCGGCGATCAGATTCAGTTCTGTTGTCATTCGAATACTCCACGGTTTTGCAAGCGATCTTCCATGCGGCTATATCGTTCGCGAAATCGGAGTCCAGCCGCGATCGCCGACTTGTGGCACCGCCGATTCGCCCTATGATCCACCAATCCTGCGGCCCGGGATGTGACGCGGCTTACTTGAATTTGTGATGGAATTGACCGGCCCCCAAGTTAAGGATGAGACCCACCGGGGTCCTCCTCCGCCTTGCTCACCAGAGGAACACAGAGCCGTCTATTAGCAAAAGAACGGGTTGATCGCCAAGACAAACTACCGACGGCTGTTACTCCTGCTGCTTTGTGCGGCCCCTCGTCTTTTTGCCGACGGACCCGAATTCCGCAGCGTTCATATCCCTCGCGTCCCCAGTCCTCCCCATCTCGAAGATTTCCTCAGCATGGAGCCGGCGCCCGCATGGCAAGGCAAACTGGCCAAAGTCACCGGTCTCACGCAACGGGTTCCGACCGACGGCGCTCCGATTTCGCAGCGGACCGAAATCTACCTGGGATATGACGACAAGAATCTTTACGCCATCTTCGTGTGCTTCTACCGCGAGCCCAGGAAAATTCGCGCCCGGCTTTCACGGCGCGAGGACGTCCTCGACGATGACACGGTCGAGATCATGCTCGATACGTTCCATGACCACCGCCGCGCCTACGCCTTTATAACAAACCCTCTTGCTTGGGGTGCAGTTGGATGCCCTGTGGACGGAGGGCCAGGATTTCGACCCGTCATTCGATACGGTGTGGAACTCGACCGGTAAAGTGACTGATCGAGGTTTCGTGGTATGGTTCGCGATTCCGTTTCGCAGCCTGCGTTTCGCTTCGAGCGACCCTCAAACCTGGGGGATCATCCTGAACCGCGAAATTCCCCGCTCCAGTGAAGATGCCTTCTGGCCGCCGTATTCCAGCCGCATCCAGGGACGGCTCAATCAGGAGGGCACGGCTACCGGTCTGGAAAAGATTTCGCCGGGTCGGAACATTCAGCTCATACCGTACGGCATTGCGAGCTCGTTCAAGGAACTTGATTTAAACGATCCGAACCATGTCTTCTACTCGCGGCGGGCCGCGTTCGGGCAGATGGGCCTGGACGCCAAGCTGGTGCTCAAAGACAAGTTCGTCATCGACGCGACCGCCAATCCCGACTTCAGCCAAATCGAATCCGACCAGCCCCAGGTTACAGTCAACCAGCGCTTCGAAGTTTTCTTTCCGGAGACGCGGCCCTTTTTCCAGGAAAACTCGAATTATTTCCAGACGCCCATCAATCTCGTCTTCACGCGCCGCATTGCCGATCCGAAATGGGGCGTGCGCCTGACGGGCAAAGACGGGCCGTGGGCGGTCGGAATGCTGGTGGCCGACACCGCGTCTCCGGGCGAGCGGGTGGACGGGATCAATCCGCTGTTTAACCGGCACTCTCTATATACCGTGGGCCGGGTCAGCCGCGATATCGGGAGTCAGTCTTCGATCGGCCTGCTCTACAGCGATCGCGAGGTCAACGGGTTCTACAACCGGGTAGGCAGCGTCGACGGACGATTCACGCTGAATAACCATTGGACGCTGAACGCACAGGGGGTGCTCAGTGCGACCATCAATCCGAACCAGGGCGTTTTCAACCAGTTCAATACCACGGGAGGTTATCAAGCCGGCGACGCCGCGGAATTTGTGTTGAACCGGGATGGGCTCAAGCTGCACTACTTTCTGGACTATGCCGATCGGAGCCCCAATTTCCGGACGCTCACGGGTTTCGATCCGCAGCCGGATATCCGCAACCTGTATCAGCACTTGAAGTACACCTTCCGCCCCGAGGGCAAACACCTGATTTCCTGGGGACCAGAGTTTGAAACTTACCAGACTTACGATCACGAGGGAAATCGCATCAATTCCGGTTACTTTCCTTCGATACGGGTGGAGTTGATCGGCCAGACGTTCCTGGCTGCTCTGTATGCCCAGGAAATGGAACGGCTGCGGCCGCAGGACTTCTCAGCGCTCACCAGCATCCAGAAATACGTTCGTCACACCACGGAGTTTTCTTTGGATACAAACTACTTCAGGAAATTCTCGCTGCATGCCGACTATCGTTTCGGCACGCGCGTCAACTACGATGCGCCGCTTGTGCAGGTGCTGCCAGAGTTTCCGGTCACTCCGTTTCTGGCGCGGCGTACGAGCGCCACCGCAACCCTCACGGTCAGGCCGACCCGGGCGCTTAGGATCGACAACACGTACATCTTGTTCCGCCTGCACAGTCTGGACGGCTCCTTTGGAGCCATGAACAATCACATCGTCCGGAGCAAGTGGAATTACCAGTTCACTCGGGAACTTTCCTTCCGATTCATCGGCGAGTACAGCACGGTGCTGTCGAATCCGTATTTCACTTCCCTGCAGACCACCAAGAACTTCAACGCCGATTTCCTGTTCACTTATCTCGTGCACCCGAGCACGGCGATTTACGTCGGCTACAACAGCAACCTGGAGAATGTGTGGCCGCCTCTGCGAACGGACGTGAACGGAGAGCTCGTACACAACCCCAGCGGCCGACTGCTCAACGACGGCAGGAACTTCTTCGTGAAGGCTTCGTACCTGTTTCGGTTTTAGGGTGGAGACGCGCCGAGGCAAGCCACGCGCGGCAACCCGCCTCTCCAGTCATGATAGAAGGCGATTCGTATCAGGGCATCGCTTTAGCGATGCCGATGTAGGCATAATTTGGACGCGCCTTCAGGCGCTGTGGCGACGCCACCGCATTCACCCCAGCGCCTGAAGGCGCTCTATGGGTACATGCACTGGCGTCATCCTAAAAGCGATGACCTGATACGAACCCCATTGTTTACACGGTTGGCTAGTGCTTGCTCATCAATTCGAGAATCGCTGCCATCTCGACTTCGATTCCGGTCTTGAGGCTGGGTTCGCGATCCGGCGCGAAGTAGGGCGAATGCGGACCGGGAATCGCCTCTCCAGTTTTCTTTGCCTCCGCATATTTCTCCGGGTTAACCGCGCCCAACTCGAGCATGACGCTTGGAACTCCGGCGAAGCGATATTCGGCAAAATCATCGCTGGCCATAATGGGACGGGCGATTACGACGTTCGAATCTCCCATGACCTGCTTCAGCCGATCCGCCAGACGGGTGGTGGTTGGAGGATCGTTGTAAACCGCGCCGACACCTTCAACGTGCTCGACAAGCGGCTTCTTTGGCGCGCCCGCTGCTGCCGATTCCGCCACCGCAATCCGTTCGATCGATGCCAGCAGATGTTTGCGTACCTCGTCATTGTAAGAGCGTACGGTCAACCCCATCACGACTTCATCGGGAATGATGTTGTTCTTGGTGCCCCCATGGATCGTGCCCACGGTAATGACGGCCGGATCCTGGGGATCGATCTCGCGGGACACGATGGTCTGCCAGCTCACAATGGTTCGCGCGGCAATCACGATTGGATCGACCGTCTCCTGCGGGGCCGAACCGTGTCCGCCGACGCCGTAAATAGTGACGTTCACGGAATCGGCATTCGACGCACTGAAGCCGGGAGTGTAGCCAACTTTGCCGGCAGGAAGTCCGTTGCTGTCGTGCACGGCGAAGACGAAGTCGGGCTTGGGAAAGCGAGTGAACAGTCCCTCTTTCATCATGGCCTTGGCGCCGCCAATACGCTCCTCGGCAGGCTGGCCGACATAGATAAAGGTCCCGTGCCAGCGGTCTTTATTCTGCGCCAGCAGCGCGGCAGTTCCGATACCGATCGCCATATGCAGGTCGTGTCCGCAAGCATGCATCACCGGCACCTCGACGCCGCGGTCATCATGCGTGGTGACATGGCTGGCATAAGGGAGACCCGTTTTCTCCGGGACGGGCAAGGCATCGAGTTCGGCGCGCAACATGACCACAGGACCCGAGCCGTTCTTGAAAACGCCGACCACCCCGGTGCCGCCAAATCCGGTGGTGACGTCGTATCCGAGCTTGCGAAGTTGGTCGGCGATTTTGGCCGCAGTCTTCTCCTCATGATAGGAAAGCTCGGGATTGCGATGCAGATCGAGATAGAGCGATTCGACCTGGGAATAGACAGAGTCGATCTGCGTGGATGGAGCGCGCCAGGCCTCGGCAGCCCACGACGTTACGGAGAACGATGCAGCCGTGAGCGGGAGGAGAAGAAGCAGGAGACGTTTCATATTTTTCACGTGAAAGTTTGTGGTGACGGCATTAGACCACAAACTGCCAGGAGAGCGCAGTCCGGCGGCACGCAAGCGAACGCGTAGGGACAGCCGCCCGCCGGCTGTCCGGCGGGGCGAAGCCCCGCCACGCATTTGACTACTTAGGATGAACGAATGAAATCCCGTGCGAGCTGCGCTCGCGTGGACAGCCGGGGGCGGCTGTCCCTACGCGAACTTAGCGCACGGCCGTCGCGACACAGTGCTGATCGAAGGCGGCTTTGAGGTCGGCAGCGATGGCGGCGGCATCGCGGGTCTCGATCTCATGGCGCTGCATCATGTAGATCGGCTTGCCGTCGCGCAGAATCGCGATGGAAGGCGACGACGGTGGATATCCGGTGAAATAGGAACGGGCGCGAGCCGTCGCTTCGGTGTCCTGTCCGGCGAATACGGTTGCGATCTTGCCGGGCTTGGTCGCATTCTGCAAGGCCAGGCGCACCGCGGGACGCATGCGTCCAGCAGCGCATCCGCAAATAGAATTCACCACTACCATAGTTGTGCCGGATTCGTTCTGCACAAAGCGGTCAACATCGGCAGCACTGCGTAGCTCTTCAATTCCCAGGCGCGTCAGTTCTTCGCGCATCGGGATCACCATAATTTCGGGGTACATGGACTCTCCTGTATTTATTCAATTGCGATTCGAAATGTAGCCGCGTTCTCAATATGCCTCCCCACGGCTACCATGAGATGCTCAACTAACATGCTTACCTAACTATAGAGTGAAATTAGCTTTATGACGATTCAGGAAAACGTTCCGCTGGCGCCACTGACCACCTTGCAGGTGGGCGGATCGGCCCGCTACTTTGCGGAGCTGAGGCGAGAAGACGACGTTCGCGAGGCCGCACAGTTCGCGAAAACTCGTACTCTGCCGCTGTTTGTGCTGGGCGGGGGAAGCAACCTGGTGGTCGCCGATTCGGGCTGGCCGGGACTGGTGCTCAGGGTCGCGATCGGCGGAATCACGACTCAAACTACGGACGCCTCCGGCAACGCCGTGCTCTTCAGCGTGGGCGCAGGCGTCAACTGGGATGACCTTGTCGCGCAGGCGGTGGTGCAGAATTGCGCGGGAGTCGAGTGCCTCAGCGGGATTCCGGGCAGCGTTGGAGGCACGCCCGTGCAAAACGTTGGCGCCTATGGCCAGGAAGTCTCCGACACGATCGAATCGGTGCGCGCGCTCGACTTGAAACAAGACCGCATTGTGGTTTTGCCCAACCCGGCCTGCGGATTCCGCTATCGCACCAGCATCTTTAACACTGCGGAACGCGGGCGTTACATCATCTTGCGGGTGAACTACAGGTTGAAGCGGGGTGGGGCTCCGAGTCTGAAGTATGTCGACTTGCAGAAGCACTTTGCCGAAAGAAAGACGCCGCCATCGCTCGCCGAAATCCGCGCGGCGGTGCGCGAGATCAGGCGGAGCAAGGGCATGCTGATTGTCCCCGGAGACGAAGATTGCCGCAGCGCCGGATCGTTCTTCAAAAACCCCGTGCTCAGCGAGGCGCAGTTCAAAGACCTGGCCGACCGCGCCGAATCCAAAGGACTCGAGATTCCGAGCTACCCGGCTCTCGATGCGCAACGGAAAGTTTCGGCGGCATGGCTGGTGGAGCACTCGGGATTCTCGAAGGGATATGCGGCCGGAGCGGCCGGAATCTCTCCCAAACACGCGCTGGCGCTGATCAATCGCGGAGGCGCGAAGGCAAGCGACATTATCGGATTGAAAGATGAAATTCAGCGCGGCGTCCAGGCAGCGTGGGGAATTCTGCTGGAGCCGGAGCCCGTGTTCTTAGGATTCTAAGCGACCTCTGAATCCCGTGGAGACCCAACTTGCCGTTTTCATTGGAAACGGGACAAGCCCCATCTCTACAAACAAAAAAGCGCGGCGCATCCCAAAGCGACGGGGCCCCCATGCCGGCCCAGAGGTGTCCGCTACCGCGAGATCCGCCCCAATTCTCTATCGGCGGAGAGGGCAATCCTCTTTAGCAATTTATTCCGAGCAAAATTATTGCGAACGAATGCAACTGAGTAACGTTCTTCATGAATAGGAGCAGGCGTGATTGCAGAATCCGCAATGGCGGGCGAGGCCATAGCATTGGCGCAGCAAGAAGACGATCTGCTGGAAACGGCCGTGCGCGAGCATGCCCGCCTCGTATATCGCATCGCTTATTCCGTTTTGCACAATCCCGCGGACGCGGAAGATGCAACTCAGGAGATTTTTCTACGCGTACTCCGCTACGGAAAAAAGCTCGCTGCGGTCAAGGACCAGAAAGCGTGGCTGGCAACGATCGCCTGGCGCGTGGCTGTCGGGCGCCGGAAGAATACGGCCGTGGTAGCCGCTGGAGCCGAGGAGCCCGGCGAGACACTAGCATCACCCGGCTACGGGGCGGATCGCATTCTTCTGGAGCAGGAGCGGAATGCGGTGCTGGAGCGGCTGATTTCCGCCTTGCCGAGCCAACTGCGGGATGCGCTGGTGCTCTCGACCTTGGAGGAAATCGCACCGCGAGAAGTGGCCTCGATGCTCGGAATCAGCGAGGCGGCCGTACGTTCCCGATCATTTCGCGCACGGGAGATTCTGCGAGAAAGGCTTTTGGCCTTGACTGGGCCAAGGACATGACTATGGATCCGATGGAAAGAGAGCGTGATCGTGTTGTTGAAGGGGGGCTTGAGGATCAGTGGCTTGAATCGGCGCTTATCCAATTTGGCAAAGCCGAGCCGCGAGTGGGCCTTGAGAATCGACTGCTGGCGAACTTACGGGCTGAGAGAGCTCAGGCTCACCGGCGAAGGCGCTGGTGGCGTGCCTTGGGGATGGTCGCTTCTTTGGCGGCAATTTTAGTGGCGGTACGGGTTGAGGAAAGGGATCGCGAAAGGAAGCCAGAGAGTACGGCCGCGACTTCGACGACAAATCGCGCAGAAGCGCGGGAATTGGTCCAGCCAAGGCCCATTCCGCAAATCGTTCACCCGGCAACAACTCACCCGGCAACAGAAGCGGTGCTGCGCAGACCTGCGCATCGGCCGACTCGCGATCTGGCAGTGGCGAGCACACCGAAGCTGGCGCAGTTCCCTTCACCCCAACCGCTGAGCGAGCAGGAGCGAATTCTCGCGAGCTACGTTGCAAAGTATCCGGAACACGCGGCACTGGTGGCGCAAGCCCGAGCTGAAGCGCTTCAGCAGGATAGCGAAGAGGAAGCCGCCGGTAATGTGGGCAACATTCGATGAGCAGCGCACCTGACGTATTCCGGGCATGTCGAGGAGGAGCAGAACGAATTCAGGAGAATAATTCAATGATGATGACGATGGTACTAGTCAAGAAAACAGTCGCGGCGGGCGCGCTGATTGCGGCGTTAGCGGTTTCAGGTGGGAGCAGCAGAGCATTGGCCCAGGAGTCGGGCGATTCCTCAAAGAGTACGACGCTGGAGTCGTCGAAGCCGGTGGAAGCCTACCGTCTTGATTTCTCCGTCAACGAACTGGAAGACGGGAAGAAGATCAACACGCGGCAATATTCCATGAACCTGAACGCGAACGATGCCAATGAAATCAAGATTGGCACGCGTATTCCGGTTGAACCCAAGGCAGGGGAGTTCCAATACATCGATGTCGGTACGAATATCTGGAGCAGACTCGGAGTGCACAACGGCCAGCTGGAGTTAGCCGTGCGAACCGACATCAGCAACTTCGCGATTCCGGAGCAGGCATCAGGACACGAGTCCCGCCCGGTAATTCGGCAACTCCAAATCAAGGCCAGCACGGTGGCGTTGCTGGGCAAGCCGATGGTGGTGGGCAGCCTGGATGATCCAAACTCGAAGCGGCAGTTTCAAGTTGAGGTGACGGTTACGAAGCTAAGGTAGGGTGTGCCACACCATCGCCCCTTTTAGCTTCCTTGTGATCGGCGAGCCGTCGTGCTTCCAGAAAGATTTTCACGAACATCGGGCGCGTGAGCTTGCCCGTCTGCGTATTCTGGTTGGAGGGGTGATAGGACGCTAAGAGGACGCGTCCGTCGGGCAGCACGTATTCAGCACCGTGGCGAAATTCATACTCGCGCTTGCCAGCAATTAGCTTTCTTCGCTTCAGGTAGTTCAGATAGGCTTCGAATCCGATTCTTCCCAGGGCAACGATGACGCGCAGGTCTTTCAGTCCTTCGAGTTCACGTTCCAGAAATGGAGCGCAGCTGGCCAGTTCCTCGGGCAAAGGCTTGTTGTCAGGCGGCGCGCAGCGGCCGGCGGCAGTTATGTAGAGATCGTGCAGAACAAGCCCGTCGTTACGGTCGGTCGCCGTCGGCTGATTGGCAAACCCTGTCTCATGTAGCACCGGGTACATGAAGTTGCCGGAAGCGTCTCCAGTGAACGGGCGGCCGGTGCGATTGGAGCCGTGGGCGCCGGGAGCGAGTCCGAGAACGAGGACGCGTGCATGGGGATCGCCGAAGCCGGGAACGGGCTTGCCCCAGTACACATGGTCACGGTAAGCGCGGCGCTTCTCGCGGGCGATCTGCTCGCGATACACGACCAGACGCGGACAGCGCGTGCAGCTTATCACTTCGGCATTCAGAACCTTGAGCCAGTTAGGGACGGGCATTCGCCTTCATTGTAGTTGGTCGGCGAGACGGATTCCGTGGCCTGGACACTACTTACCGTGGCGTTGCCATTGTTCTTTGCGGATCAATGCCTAAGGGAGTGTGGCAAAGGACGGAGTTAAGGCCGATCCTGTGCGACGTGGTAAATCCGCAAGCTTCGATGCTCTGTTCTTTAACGCGATAAACCGCGATGTAGGGAGTGGGAGGGAATCAAAGCTCTCGGGTTCCGTCCTCGCGTCCGAGACGGCCACGTTGGGGCAACTCTTTGAGGGAACGGATAGCCTCGTACAGCTTGCGCATGGTCGGCCGGCGGTAGTGGGGATGGCGTCCTTGGAGGTAATTGCTGATGTGCTCAAGGTCAGCAGCGGAGGCCGGCGTCCAGCTGATATGCATTTATGAGCGGAGCATCTGCTCCAGGCGCGCGTCCATTTCTTCTTCCCCAATGAGCTCGCCGCGGTCGGCCTGTGCGATGCCCTCTCGGACGGAGGCACGGAAGCGGGCATCTTCCTGAAGCAGCCGCAAAGCGGCATCCTTCACCAGTCGCTCGGCATCGGTGCCCGCCTTGGTGGCAATTTGCGAAAGCTGCGCTTCCTGCTCGGGGGTGAAATGCACTGCCATCGCCTTCAGACTCCGGCAAAGCCTACATCGACGCAACACCTTGCCAAGGAGGTGTATGTTTGTGTGGCGCGGACAGTCTTGTCCGCGGCCGTTGCGGTTGCCTTTGCCGTTGCTTTTTGTGTGGTGCTAAGACTGTGCCTCGCGGGAGTTGTATCCGCCGCACGCTTTTCGCGGACAAGAGTGTCCGCGCCCACAACCAAGCATGGCCACACAAAGGTCTCGCCGGTTACTTTAGTGGGTAGGAAAAGACCCTCCGCCGTTTGACGTTGCTCTTCGAGAGTCTTTACACTCAAGCTAAGGCACAAGGCATCGCAGCCGAGCCGCTTCCCTCCCGACTCTGCTGCCGCGACCGGCTTTGGAAAGGTTACTGTGAGCCCCACTGAGACCAAAGACAGCACGGCCAAAGAAAGCGCCACCAAACGCGAGATTCAGGTGGAGATTCCGGTCGCGGATGTCAACCGGCAGACCGATTCGCTGATCCAGAAATATCAGAAGGTAGCGCGTATTCCCGGCTTCCGGCGCGGCCATGTTCCGGCGTCGATTATTCGCCAGCGTTTTTCGGAGGAGATCAAGACCGACATGGTCGAGGCGCTGATCCCGCGCTACTTCCGGCAGGAGGCCGAGAGGCTGGGCATTCATCCCGTATCGCAGCCGCGGGTGACGGACCTGCACCTGCACGATGGCGAGCCGCTGCGTTTCAAGGCCGCCTTTGAGGTGCTGCCGGAAATCAAGCTGGAAGGCTACAAAGAGCTGCGCGCCGATAAGCCGGAGATCGCGGTTTCCGAGGAGGACGTAGCGCACGCCCTCGCCGAGCTGCGCGAACGTCATGCCACTTTCAATCCCGTGGAGGGTCGCGCCCTCGCCGATGGCGATTTTGCTCAGGTCTCGCTCGATGGCAATCCCAAGCCTGGTGAATCCGAAACAAAGTCCGGCGAAGGCCAGCCCGTTCACATGGATGAAGTGCTGGTCGAAATCGCGGGCAAGGACACGATGCCGGAATTCACCGAACACCTGCGCGGGGCTAATCCTGGAGATGAGCGGACGTTCGACGTGAACTATCCCGAAGATACGCAGGACAAGCGCCTGGCGGGGAAGACATTCAGTTATGCGGTGAAGGTGCAGTCCATCAAACAGAAGAGCCTGCCGGAACTGAACGACGAGTTCGCGAAGCAACTGGGCGAATTCCAGACGGTGGACGATGTGCGGAAGGCGATTCGCGAGCAAATCGAATCCGAGCGCAGGCACCAGGCGCAACACGAGGCCAAGGAAAAGTTGGTGGGCGAACTGATCGAGCGGAACGATTTTGAAGTTCCCGATTCGTTGATCGAACAACAGGTTGACATCCGGCTGGAACGTGGACTGCGCGCACTCGCGGCACAGGGTCTGACCGCCGAGCAGATGAAGAAAATGGATTTGACTCGTCTGCGCGTGGGACAACGCGAGCAAGCGATTCACGATGTAAAAGCTGCGCTGCTGCTCGAAAGAGTGGCGGAGGAAGAAAATGTACAGGTCAGCGATGAAGAGCTGAATCAGGAACTGGAGTCGCTGGCAAGGCAATCAAAACAGACATCTGAAGCAGTGCGCGCTCGTTTGACACGGGATGGGGGCCTCGATAGAATCCGGACAAGAATCCGCAACGAGAAGACCCTCGAATTTCTGTATCACCAGTCCGCATAGTCATGAAGCGGACCATTTTGATCCTCCCCTGAGCCGACGAGACTGACTTCAGGGCAGCAGTGTGGAAAGGGTGAACGTGAATACGAAAGACCCGCAAATGATGCTGGTACCGATGGTGATCGAATCGACGGGCCGGGGCGAACGGGCCTATGACATTTATTCCCGGCTGCTCCGTGACAACATCATCTTTATTGGCACGCCGATTGATGACAATATCGCCAACCTGGTAATCGCCCAGATGCTGTTCCTGGCGCAGGAAGACCCGGAGAAAGACATTCAGCTCTACATCAACTCGCCGGGTGGATCGATCACGGCGGGCATGGCGATTTACGACACGATGCAATACGTAAAGAATGACGTGACCACGATCTGCATCGGTCAGGCCGCTTCGATGGCCGCGCTGCTGCTTTCGGCGGGCGAATCCAAAAAGCGGCTGGCGCTCCCGAATTCGCGCATCCTGATCCACCAGCCCTCGATGGGCGGCCTCTCCGGGCAGGCGACCGACATTGACATCCATGCCCGCGAGATTCTGCGTATGCGGGAGATTACCAATCAGTTACTGGCCAAGCACAGCGGCCAGAAGCTGGATAAAGTGGAGAAGGACGTGGAGCGCGACTTCATCATGAACTCGCAGCAGGCGAAGGAATACGGAATTATTGACGATATCATCTATAAGACGAGATAGAGGGCAGTCTTAAGCAAGGAAGCCAGCCACGGCTAGGCCACCAGAGAAGGAGTAAGGCCGAGTGAAAACCAGATCGGGTTCGGATGAGATGTTGCGCTGCTCGTTCTGCCACAAGTCGCAGGACGCGGTCGCGAAACTGATCTCGTCGCCAAGCGACTATCCCCGGGCATACATTTGTGACGAGTGCGTGGCGGTCTGCAACTCGATCCTCGAAGACGACCGCACCGCGACTCCTACGGCTGCGGTTCCGAACCAACTGCCGAAGCCGCAGGAAGTGAAGACGTTCCTTGACGAATACGTCATCGGGCAGGAACAGACGAAGAAGAAGCTGGCCGTCGCGGTCTACAACCATTACAAGCGCATTTACATGAACCGCCAGCGCACCGGCGATGGGGTGGAGCTGACGAAATCGAACATTCTGCTGATCGGGCCGACCGGAACCGGCAAGACGCTGCTCGCGCAAACGCTCGCCCGCATGCTCGATGTGCCCTTCGCGATCGTGGACGCGACCACGCTGACCGAGGCCGGCTACGTGGGCGAGGACGTCGAGAACATCATCCTGAAACTTCTGCAGGCGGCGGAAGGCGACGTCAGCCGCACTCAGACCGGCATCATCTATATTGACGAAATTGACAAGATCGGCCGCAAGGACGAGAACCCCTCGATCACTCGCGATGTGTCTGGCGAGGGCGTGCAGCAGGCGTTACTCAAGATTCTGGAAGGCACGATCGCGAACGTGCCGCCGCAGGGCGGACGCAAGCATCCGCATCAGGAATTCACGCCCGTCGATACCACGAACATCCTTTTCATTTGCGGCGGTGCCTTCGTCGGCCTGGAGAAAATTATCGGGCGGCGCATCGGCAAGAAGGCTCTGGGTTTCCGCATGGGAGAAGATACGGAGACCGAGGCGGGCATAGCCGCGCTGCGAAACTTTGAACTTGTCTCGGAAGCGCAGCCCGAGGATCTGATCAAGTTCGGCCTGATCCCCGAGTTTGTCGGGCGCCTGCCGGTGATGGGAGTGCTCCAGCAACTGGACGAAGACGCGCTGGTGGAAATTCTGACGCGCCCGAAAAACGCAATCGTGAAACAGTACCAACGCCTGTTCGAGTTCGAAAACGTGCGGCTGAAGTTCAGCGACGACGCCAACCGGGCGATCGCGCGCCAGGCCATGGCGCGTAAAGTTGGCGCCCGCGGCCTGCGCATGATTCTGGAAGAACTCATGCTGGAATTGATGTATAGTCTGCCCAGCCAGAAGAAGGTTAAGGAATTTGAAGTGACCCGCGAGATGGTGGAGAAGCGGAACGTCTCGCTGGCCATGATCGAGAAAGCGGCAAGCTAGAAGGCCGTTGTGCGAGTACCGTAAAGCAAGTAAGGTTTGTATCAGGGTATGCCTTTAGGCATACCGCAAGTCCGCGTTTGTGAATGCCCCTTTAGGGGCTGCAAGGACCAGAGACGGGAGACCGAGTTGTCGAACCCAAAGGAAAAGTTCGAGAGCAAGAAACTGCCGATGATGCCCATTCGTGATGTGGTCATCTTTCCGTACATGATGACTCCGTTCGTAGTGGGCCGCGAGTCGAGCGTTCGTGCGCTCGAAGAAGCCTTGGCCAGCGATAAGAAGATATTTCTTGCGACGCAACACGACGCCAGCATCGACGAACCCAAGGCCGGAGACATCTTCCAGGTCGGCACCATCGTCAACATCGTGCAGAGCCTGAAGCTGCCCGACGGAAACATCAAGGTGCTGGTCGAAGGCATCGAGCGCGGCAAGATTCTTCAGGTCGTCGAAACCGAAGGCTATCTGCAAGCCACCGTTCGGGTCGCCCGTTATGCCACCGAGACGACGGCGCAGATCGAAGCGGGCATGCAGCGCGTCACCGGCATGTTCGAGCAATATGTAAAGCTTTGCCAGTCGCTGAACTACGAGACCATGATCGCGGCTGTGCGCATGGAAGATCCGGCGAAGCTTACCGACACCATCGCCGCCAATCTGCAGCTCTCAATCGAAGAAAAGCAGGGGTTGCTCGAGATCTTCGATCCTGCCGAACGTCTGAACCGCATCGGCGATGTGCTCGACGTGGAAATCGAAAAGCTCAACATGGACCGCACCATCCAGTCGCGGGTGAAGCGGCAGATGGAGAAGGCGCAGAAAGAGTATTACCTCAACGAGAAGATCAAAGCGATTCAAAAAGAACTCGGCCGCGGCGAAAAGAGCGAATTCGACGAACTGAAGAAGAAGGTCGAATCCGCGGGCATGCCGAAGGAAGTTCGCGACAAGGCGATCCAGGAACTGAAAAAGCTGGAAGCAATGCCGCCCATGTCGGCCGAGTCCACCGTTTCTCGCAACTATCTCGATTGGCTGCTGGCGGTGCCGTGGAAGAAGCGCTCGAAGGAAATCCGCAACATCACGCGCGCCGAAAAAACCCTGAACGAAGATCATTATGGCCTCGAGAAAATCAAGGAGCGCATCCTCGAATTTCTCGCCGTCCGCCAGTTGGTGAAAAATCCCAAAGGCTCGATTCTGTGCTTCGTCGGACCTCCCGGCGTGGGCAAGACTTCGCTGGGTATGTCGATCGCCAAAGCGACCGGCCGCAAGTTCGTGCGGATGTCGCTCGGCGGCGTGCGCGACGAGGCGGAAATCCGCGGCCATCGCCGCACCTACATCGGCGCCCTGCCCGGCCAGATCATCCAGATGATGAAAAAGGCTGGCACCAAGAATCCGGTGTTCATGCTGGACGAAGTCGACAAAATGTCGATGGACTTCCGCGGCGATCCCTCGGCGGCGCTGCTCGAAGTGCTCGATCCCGAACAGAACTTCATGTTCGTCGACCATTACCTCGACGTCGAGTACGACCTCTCCCAAGTCTTCTTCGTGGCCACCGCGAACGTGATGCATACCATTCCGCCCGCGCTGCAGGATCGCATGGAAGTGCTGCGTCTGCACGGCTACACGGAACCGGAAAAGGTCGAGATCGCGAAGCAGTTCCTGGTAAAGAAACAGATGCTGCAGGCGGGATTGACGGAGAAGAACGTGCGGTTCTCCGACGACGCGATCCAGCAGATCATTCGGGCCTATACCCGGGAAGCCGGGGTGCGCAACCTGGAGCGGGAAATTGGCAACATCTGCCGCAAAGTGGCGCGCAAAGTGGTGAAAGAAGGCGCGGACTTCTCCGCTTCGATCCAGGCCGGAAAAATCGGCGACTACCTCGGCGTCATAAAATTCCGCGACACCCTGGCCCACGAAAAGAGCGAAGTCGGCCTGGTGACGGGCCTCGCGTGGACCGAGGTGGGAGGCTCCATCCTCAGCACTGAGGCCTCGGCAGTGGATGGCAAAGGCAAGCTGACTTTAACCGGCCAACTGGGCGACGTGATGCAGGAGTCGGCGCAGGCTGCCATGTCCTACATTCGTTCGCGGGCGGCGCGCCTCGGACTGCCTCGCGACTTCTACCGTACCTTGGATATTCACGTGCATGTGCCGGAAGGTGCGATTCCGAAAGATGGCCCGTCGGCCGGCATCACCATCGCAACCGCTCTCGCCAGCGCGCTGAGCCGGATTCCGGTGCGCCGCGATATCGCCATGACCGGCGAGATCACGCTGCGCGGCAAGGTGCTTCCGATCGGCGGATTGAAAGAAAAACTCCTGGCCGCCCATCGAGCCGGATTGTTCGAAGTAATCCTGCCGCAGGAAAATGAAAAAGACGTGGCCGAGGTTCCGGAGAACCTGCGCACTGCGATGAAATTGCACTTCGTCGACAACATGGATCAGGTTCTAGCCGTTGCGCTGGAAGGCCCGCTGCCACAGATGCCGTCGGACACCGAAACAACAATGGCTCCCATCGTGACGCCGCCCGCCCCGGAGATTCCCACGGCGAGACAGTAGACTGGAATGACGCCGCGGTGGGGTCCCACTCATGGCGCCCCGCCTCTTTGGCGTTGCCCCGAGTCGGGCTTTCCCGTATCTTAGGGCCATGGACGTGCACCTCAATAATCCCGAAATAAAGGCAAAGATAGACCGTTGGGTAGCAGAAACTGGACGCGGCCCTGACGAGTTGGTTGAGGACGCCATGGCTGGGTACTTCGAGGAGTTGACCCAGGCGCGGGAGACGCTCAACAGACGCTATGACGACTTGAAGAGCGGCAGGGTAAAGCCCATTCCCGGCGACGAGGTCATTGCCCGCTTGCGTGAAAAGAGCGCGGCCCGCCGTTCCCAGCCAGGTTCCAGCCGTGATAAATGACCGGCTACGATTTTCACCCGGAAGCTGCCCTCGATCTTGATGAGATCTGGGAATTTATTGCCGAGGGCTAACCTCGACGCCGCCGACCGAGTAATCGTAGATATTTTGGCCGCTCTCGATAAGCTGCTGCCTTTCCCAAACCAGGGCCATAAACGTCCAGACCTCACCTCGCGGCCCCTGCGGTTTACATTAGTACGTGAGTACCTGATTGCCTATGCGCCGGACGAAAAGCCGTTGTGGATTGTTGCGGTAATGTACGGACGCCGCAACCCGCGCGTGATGGCCGCGATTTTACGGGGGAGAGAATAGTCTCCGCTTGAGAGTTATGAGGGGAAACCGCAACTCTACGACCCGGCAATAGACAGAACGACGTCGCGGTGGAAATGCCACTCATCGGCAGAGTGCGTGACCGGTGCGGCTCCCGGCAATCAAGACCTTGTGGTGGATCTTCCCCCTCCGCGATTAACCACCTACACTTGCGCGAAGCCGCCATCCACAAACAATTCAATTCCCGTGACGTAACTGCTGTCGTCGGACGCGAGAAACACCACGGCCTTCGCGATCTCATCCGGTGTGCCAAGCCTGCCGAGCGGAACAGTGGTGCGAAGCATCTGCAAGCGTTGCGGGCCCGCCTCTGAGGAAGCCAGCAGATCACTCAGTCCGGGCGTGTCGATGGAGCCCGGGCTCACCGCGTTCACGCGAATGCGGCGATCCTTTAGGTCCGTGGTCCAGGTGCGCGCGAACGAGCGCACCGCGGCCTTCGTGGCACTGTAAACACTATTCATCGACAACCCTTTACTGCCGACGACGGACGAATTCAGGATGATCGAAGCGCCATCTGGAAGTAGCGGAAGCGCCTTCTGCACCGTGAAGAGCAGTCCTTTCACGTTGGTGTTGAAAATCGAATCATAGAACTCCTCGGTGATCGTGCCCAACCGGGCAAACCTCGCAGCACCGGCATTGGCGAACACAATATCCAGCTTGCCTTTCTCCCGCTTGATTTGCGCAAAGAGGCGATCAAGGTCGCCAAGATTCGACACGTCTCCTTGTACGCCGCTTACGTTTCGTCCAATCTTCTTAACCGCCGCAGCCAACTCCCGATCCCGGCGGCCGCTTATGAAGACGTACGCGCCTTCGTTTACAAACTGCTTCGCGGTGGCAAGGCCGATGCCACTATTGCCACCAGTAATGAGTGCAATTTTTCCTTCAAGCCTGCCCATATGATCCTCCTTCGTTGTCATTTTCTGGCTGCTAGTTCTTGCTGCTGCTGCAGTCCATGACGATCGGCGATCCAGGCGAACATGTTGCTCGTTCCGAATAAGCCCGTCATGCGCGGGCCAGAATCACTTGCCCCAAATGGTAGGACATGTGGTTGGTTCGACTCAGGAGAACAGCCAGTCGGTTCCGGGTTGGATCTTTGGTGTAGTCTTCCTCGGACATCGCATGGTGTCGCTGCAACCATTCGTCCGCGGAAAACCTGGCAAACTCCGAGAGGAGTTTAGTGTTAACTTCGTGCCAATATTTTTTCAGCTCTTCCCCGGAAGGGAGCTGTGTGGCTGTCTCATCGGGATTGGAGACGAAGATGGCATCTAGTTCGGGGTGCAGTCGCGGTCCTAAGCCCAGAATCGAAAGCATCGCGTCGTGGATAGCGGTGAGATGCCCCCAAACATAGATGACACGGTTCTTTCCTGGCGCCACTTCTTTCAAGAGTTCGTCTTCGGTGAAATTTGAAAATGTTTTGCCGGCTCGCTCCGCGACGAGCTTCCAGGAATTAATTGCCACTTTCACCGATAGTTGCTGGGATGTCATTTGATTCACCTCCTTGTGTTTGATTGTGTTTGATTCTGGGATTATTGCTATCATCCATCTAGCGGATTAGATGCGTAATCCTGAACTAGTTACTCTGTTTTTTAGGAGGTCCCATGGGCCATTCCAGGGCCGGAAAGACGAAGACTCACAAGCGCATCGTTAAAATCGCCTCCCGCCGATTTCGCGAAAAAGGCCTTGCTGGGGTCGGAATCGCAGACCTGATGAAGGAAGCCGGTCTTACGGTGGGTGGCTTCTACAAGCACTTCGATTCGCGTGACGCCTTAGTGGCGGAGGCGGTCAGCTCCGCATTTGGCGGCTGGAAACGTCGAGTGGACGCTGCCGCATCCGGCGGGCCAGCAGTATCCTATGCAAAGCTGATCGACGACTACCTGAACGAAGCGCACCGCGACGATCCTGGCACGGGCTGTGCCTTCAGCGCGCTGGCGGGAGAAATCGCGCGCAGCAATAAGCGGACCCGCGCCCTTGCCACCGAGCAGATCCGGAACGACATTCAGTTGCTTGCTGGTTTACTTCCAGGCAAGGACAAGCATGCGGCGAGATCGAAGGCGATCTTGACTTTCAGCGCGCTTGTCGGAGCCATGGTGCTGGCACGCGCCGTGTCGGATGAAGCGCTTTCCCTCGAAATCCTCAAGACCGTGAAGGAGCTTCTGAAGACTAGCTCTTGATTTTGGGCGGCGCAGCGGTTCACCGCTGCAATCACAGGCTTGTTGTCAGAGGCTAGGAGTGTTATCTCGGTGGGCGGGGCACGACCGCCATCAAAGTCAAAGGCAGCGGAGAGGAGTGCCCGCTCTAGACAACCCTCGGCTGCGGCTAAAATAAAATCTGTGGAGCCGGAATCTGGCAGACGGTCTGGATTCAGCCTGAGGGGATCGGCGGGCCTCATCATCGCGGTCGCCGGAGTAGCGATCCTGCTGATCGCGTTCCCCGCTTATCGCTGGCTTTTTCTGATCAGTGTTCTCATTGGACTGGTCATCGCGGGCGGCCTTGCACTCTGGCACAGACTGCATCCGATTGAGGAGCAGGACGTGGAACCCAAACGTCCGCTTGGACTTTAACTGGTACTCCCGCTGGGCCGTCCCCCGGGACTTGAAACTCTCCTGGCAGTCTTCCCAACGCTGAAGCGGTGGGCTAAGTTCGGTCGCCCCCCGGGGCGGGATTGCTGATACGTTTGCCCACAGTCAAGTTCGGTTCTCACTCACACACTTTTGCGAACTTATTCTTCCTGCGGCGCTTGCCATGCGCAACCCAAACACTGGAAACTGTCTGTATGCGGATTCTGGCGCGATTTATGCTGTCGGCGAGTGACCTGACGCACTTCCCTGCCCCTAGCGTGCCGGAGATCGCATTTCTCGGGCGATCGAACGTTGGGAAATCGAGCGTGATCAATTCGCTGGTCGGCGCGAAGCTCGCCCGAACCAGCAATACTCCGGGGCGCACGCGGAGCATCAATTTTTATGAAGTCCGCCGAGCGGGACAACCCAGGCCCGAGTTGCTCTTCGCCGATCTGCCGGGATATGGCTATGCCAAGGTCTCCCGCGAAATCTCCGTGGATTGGGGCCGGTTTGTGGATCCGTACCTTCACCAGCGCCCAAGCCTGGCGCTCTGTCTGGCGCTGGTGGATTCGAACATTCCTCCTCAGGAAAGCGATGGGCAGTTGGTGGAATTCCTGGCGTCCAGAGGACGACCGCATGCGATTGTGGCCACCAAGTGTGACCGGCTGTCTGGCAACCAGTTGCGGCAGGCGATGAGCACGCTTGGACAAGCGTATGGGGGAGTGCCCATCGTGGCGTTCTCGGCAAAGACCGGAGCCGGCAAAGAGGAACTGTGGAGCCAGATTCGTGCTTCGTTATCGCAATTCCCGGCGGTCTGAAGTTTTCCCCGAATCTGCCGATGCAACCAAGAAGAAGAGAGGCGCTCTTGGACCCGCGTATCTACGGCGCACCCACACAACCTGACTTCGCTCTGGACTCCAGCAGCGGCGACGAGGGCGTGGACTATCTTCGCCGGCTAAAGGGAGCCGTGGTGGAAGCAGCGCCCGCAGATGCCGTTGCGCGGGGCGGCGGCGAAGCTCCGGCGGCCGCGAACAATTTTGCCTGGAAAGAGTGGCGGCAGAGTCCCCGGCTTCGTTGTTCGGGGAGCGCGGAGTTTCGAACCGAGGCCAGCGACGTTCGCATCTGGGGAACCGTTACCGACATCAGCCTGCACGGATGCTATGTGGAAATGAACACAACCCTTCCCGTCGGCACGAAAGTGGACCTTGTACTCAAGTCGTTCGGCGTCCGGATCGAGGCTCCGGGCACGGTTCGCGCCTCGTACCCCTTGCTGAGCATGGGCATTTGCTTCGCGGAAATCGAACCCCTACAACAGATGCAACTGAAGCAATTGCTCGCCGCACTGGCTGGGCGCAGTGCCGTCTCCAACGGGATATCGGCTGAGGAGAATAGTGTAAAGGATATCCTTGCGTCGGCCGACCCGAAATCCTGTCTTGATGGGATTGCCAAGTTCTTTCAGAAGAACCAGCTTCTCTCCCGCAGTGAGTTTCACCAGATCGCCAAGCGGGCTCGCAGGTCCTGAAGCTTCCTGCAAGGTTATAAGGGCTGGCGGCCGTCTGGCGGGCTCGGAACACCCGCTTGGCGGGCTCCGGACTAAAGTTACTCTGGTGACTTGGCTCTTCTGCCTGGTGGGCAATCCATCCGTTATCATTAAAAGCATATGGCCAAATATCTTGTGACCGGCGCTGCCGGCTTCATCGGATCCTCGCTGGTGCGCGCTCTGCTGGAACGCGGCGACGAGGTCCGCGGCATCGATAACTTTGCCACGGGCAGACGCGAAAACCTGACCGAAATGCTGAGCCGGATGGACTTCCGCGAAGCTGACATTCTCGATCTGGATGCCATGCACCGGGCGTGCGCGGGCGTCGATTACGTCTTGCACCAGGCGGCCATTCCGTCCGTGCCGAAATCGGTGCTCGACCCTCTTGGCAGCAATCGCGCTAATGTCGACGGGACGCTTAATGTGCTGGTCGCGGCGCGCGACGCGAAAGTGAAGCGCGTTGTGTATGCCGCCTCATCCTCGGCTTATGGGGATACACCGACTCTTCCGAAGCATGAAATCATGACCCCCAACCCGATCTCGCCATATGCAGTGGCCAAGCTGGCTAGCGAGCTTTACATGGTGTCGTTCTACCGTTGCTATGGCCTCGAAACCGTCTGCCTGCGTTACTTCAATATTTTCGGGCCACGGCAGGATCCATCTTCGGAATACTCCGGAGTACTCGCCAAATTCAGTATGCAGATGCTGCGCGGGGAACAGCCTACGATTTTTGGCGATGGCGACACCAGCCGGGATTTCACCTACATTGACAATGCCGTTTCAGCCAATCTGCTGGCTTGCTCGGCGCCGGCGGCGGAGTGTGCCGGGCGCGTTTTTAACTGCGCCACAGGACGGCGGATCACACTGAATCAAACTTTCCATGCTTTGAAAGAACTGACTGGCTACAAGGGCAGCGTCAAGTATGGTTCGGAGCGTAGTGGGGACATCAAGCATTCGCTGGCGGACATCACGCAGGCGCAAAAGCATTTGGGATACAAGGTCCTGGTGAACTTTGAAGACGGTCTGCGCCGCACGGTGGAGTGGTACAAGAGTCAGGGCCAGCCGGTCGGAGCCTGAGCGGCGCCGCTGCAGTTCGTATGGTGGCGGGGCGTCTGCCCCGCCGGGACGGGGCGAAGCCCCGTCACCACACGAGCATGCTAGTCAAATTCAGTAATAGTGTTTTCTACCGCGGCGGTAATCCCAGATTCAGTTTGAATATGGTGCCGTCGGCAAAGTGGCCGGCGGGGGCGCTACCGCCCATTGTGTCCGATCCCCACAGTGTCCCGTCTTTGGCTTGGATCAGCCAGCCGGGATAAGCGCCAAGTGCAGGCGACTCGCTGCCGAACGGGGTGAGCGTCTGAAGCACCGTCCCCTGGGAAGGCGAAAGCGCCATGATGGCTCCGGCGCCGCTGCCGCCGTTGTAGTCCGCGAGCCAGAAATTGTGATCACTGGCCAGGAGGAATCCCTCCGCCGAGCCGGCCCGAAGGGTGTTGATCTCCGGGAAGAGCTGCAGATGGGTGCCATCCAGTGCAACCTCGAAAAGGCCTTCGCAGCACGTTCCGTATTCATGGTACAGGCCGTAAAAATTGCCATTCGGGCCGAGGGTCAACCGGGTTGTGGGGGCGGACAGCAGACCATTGGGCGCTGGGAAATTCAGCGCAACCTTTTTGAAGGCTCCCGTGGCTGGAGTGTAGTCGAACAACTCGACGCCAGACGGTGAAGAAGCAATCCCGTGGAGAATACCATCTGAGGTCGGCGTGATGCCTAAGGGAAATTCTCCAGTGGTTGAGGGATCGAAGTTGAAAACGACCTCGTACGCTCCGGAGGACGGAGTGACGCGAAAGATCGTACCGCAGCCCTGATAATACTGACCGCAGTTGCCCGTGCCTCCGGTAAATGAAGAGCCGTACAGATTGCCATCCGTTCCCACTACCAAAGCTCCGCTGGCGCCATCGATACAATTCGCCTTGGAGCAGAACTGGTGGATGACTTGAAAGCCCAACCCGGTCTTGCCGACCCGGTACAGCACTCCATTGTTATTGATGCCGCCAAAAAGGGTTGTGCCGTAGAGGTTGCCATCCGGGCCTTCAATCAGCAGTCCCGGATTATTACCGTTCGCGTACTTATTCGGTGCCGCAACGAATGTGTGCAGCAGCTTAAACATCCCGGTGGGCGTGAGCGAAAATACCGTTCCGCCATTCGGCTGTGAATTGCCTTCCGAAGATACCTGTGCGGTGCCGTAGAAATTGCCATCGGAGCCTTGAACAAGAGGCCCAGGCCTGCCGCCTTTGGGACACGGTCCCGACCCCTGAAACTGGTTAGTGGTGCAAACGAAGGTGAAGGCGACGACCGGCTGCGAACTGGCTCCGGAGGCGGAGCCCGCCAGCAGCGACGCGAAGAGAACGACGAACAGGGACTTTCCTTTCATGTGAGTACTCCTCCGACCCAAACTTGTTGCTGAGATTTGTGGAGCTATCTCTTGCCTTATATTCCGGAGCCGGACTGCAGTTGTCAGGGAGATGTAAAAGGAACGTAAAACAACGTGGATCTGCTCCAGTGCGTAACGGAATTGGGCGCGCACAACACTTCACTGTGTGCTGTGGGGTGTGAAGCAGGAAGTGTGAACTTGTGGGCTGAGCAGGCGTCGAGTTATGAGGCTGGGGGCTGCGACGCGTCTGCCATGGGATGGGCGGTCGGTTTCGTGGACCCTTCCCAAGCGGTGAGTTGGTTCAGGTCATAGCGGAACGGACCATAGGTGGTGAAGGTTTTCTCGTCGAACAGCCGCTTGGCGCCGCAACTCAGGCAAACCTGGTATGAATATCCCTGCCCGCCGATCGGCCAGCTCATCTTGCGGTGCCAGCAGCCTCGGAACGCCCAGACGGCCGCCCCAGCCAGGCCGCTGGCGACGACTCCGGGCCACCACCAGCTGGATTTCTTCGGGCATTCTGATTTTTGCTGTTCGACTAGGTCGGTCATCAGATCTCCGGGAACTGCCTCTTGCTGCCTTTCCAAGATAGGACGAATCGAGGCGGAGGGCAAAATCTGAAGGGTCGTAGCTCGGGGATTCCGACTCGGGGGGCGGCGGTAGCGCATCCCAGAGCCTCCTAAAGGACGTGTACTAACGGACATTGCGGTACCCCCCCAAAGACTATTACGCTCGAAATTGGAAGTTTTGGCCTATCATAGGCCGAGGTTCTGGGCCGAGGTTCGGGCCAAGGTACGCCAGTTGAGCGTACAACGGTGAAGCGTGGCCGGTAGAACCCCGGTAGAACCAAGAGCGGCGATGAGCCTCTGACGGGCCCCGGATACGATGAACACAGGTTTTTCGTGTTACTGACCGCGCAATCATGAGTGCCAATCCAACCCGAGTTGACTGGGCCGCAGCGAGTGCCGAACCTGGTTCTCCGCTGCAGGAGGGCAACCGCGTCCTCGAATCGATTGCGCGGCAGGAAACCTTGCGCGCGCTGCTCGCTTTCTCCGACCTCCACGAGCAGATACGGAACCGGCGCATGGCCTCAGGATGCGCTTCCGATCGCGACTTGTTCGAGACTGAACGCTTCATCCTGGACGAAGTACTGCAATTAATTTGCGACCGCATTCAGGCCATTACACAGGCCGACGGCATCGTGGTCGCGCTTGCGGAAGGATCGGCGGGGGGGGAATCGCGGATAGTGTGCCGCGCCGCCGCCGGACCGCTCGCCATCGGGCGCGGCGTTCGCCTGGCCGGCGAGTCCGAGTTTCTGCAGGACTGCCTGGAATCGGGGCGCATTCTTCGTTGCGATGACTGTGAAGCCGACGCTCGCTTCGAACTGGACTTTGCGCGCCAGATAGGAGCTCGCTCCACCGTGCTGGTTCCGTTACGTGGCCGGCGCGAGCAATTGGGCGTGCTGCAGGCATTTTCAATAACGGCTCGGGCTTTCACGGATCACGACGTTCGTTGTTTCGATCTGTTCGCCGAGCTGGTTCTTTCCGCGCTCAAACCTGAGGACCAGGATCGGCGCATCCACTGGCTGTCGGATGTGGCTGGCGAAGTCCTGCAGGCGAAACCGGATGCGGAAGTGCCAGTTGTGGCCGACGGGGCGGCGATTGAGATTCCTGAAATCGAGCCCGGTATGATCAGAGTAGAGAAGACCGGGCTTGCCCCATTCCCCGCAGCCGCGATCTTTTCCGCGACGGAGCAGGCTCCGCCTGTAGCGCCCTCAATTCCGGACCAAGTTCCAGAATTGGCAATGCTGGAGCAGCCGGTTGTCATTGCCGCGGCTCTGGTCGAGTTACCTGAGCCGTTGATCGAGTTGTCCGAGCGTGGCGTCGGGGATGAGCCTTTTGCGGTCCCATTTGAGATTCCATCCGAGATCCGATCCGAGAAGGAAGAATCGACTGCCCCCGACCAATCGCCTCGAGTCCTACCATTTCTGCACCGCCTTTCGCTTCCCGGCAGTTCGCGGCCGGGATTGAGCGTGGTGATGGGCCTGGTGGCAGTGGTCGCGTTATTTTCAGCCGGAGCCTGGTGGGGCATGCAGGTTCGTGGGAAGACGGCGGTCACCAAGGTCGACGCAATAGCGGCCTCGACCTCGCCACAATCGGTGACGACACCGCCAGCGCCCCCGGCGGAGGTTCTCTCTCCCCCAATCGTTCCCGCGATTTCGGACAATCTGATGAATCCGTCGAAGCTCGGTTCCGATGCAGCGCCACTCAACGCCGTTGCGGAAGACAAGTTGGCGGCGCTGCCGAAAATCACAGGTGTGCGTCACTGGTCTTCGTCCATGGGAAGCACGGTGGTTATTGACATGGAAGACCAGGTTCCCTACGAAGTGCATCGTTTGATGTCACCGGAGCGGATCTACTTCGATCTGCACGACACGGTTCTGTCGCCCGAGTTGGACGGAAAGACGATGGACGTCGGCGATGTTTCGCTGACCCGTGTGCGGGTGGCTCAGCCCGTTGCCGGCGTAACGCGAATCGTTCTCGACACGAAAGACGGATCGAATTTTTCCGTCAGCATGGAATCGAGCCCGTATCGCCTGGTGGTTGAGCTGCGCGGCCGCGAAAAAACTTTGGCTTCGAACAGCATGGCTACGAACAGCATGACCTCGAACCGGACCGCTGCGTCCCTGCACGCAGCTCCGACTTCGGTGAAAGCGGCTCCTGTAGCAGTATTAGCGGCGAAGGCGTCCGACCAACCCGTGCCGGCGCGAACCGGGAAATTTCGCATCGTGCTCGACGCCGGGCACGGTGGCTGGGACCTGGGTACGGTTGGACGGCAAGGACTGCTGGAAAAAGATCTGGTGCTCGATGTAACCCAGCGTCTGGGCAGGTTGCTGCAAGCGCGATTGGGGTCGGAAGTAATGTTCACGCGGACGGGCGACACGTACCTGCCGCTCGATCAGCGCGCTGATTTCGCCAACCAGACGCAGGCCGACCTGTTCGTTTCCGTTCACGCCAACTACAGCAGCTCGGCGGCCTCGCGGGGCGTTGAGACCTATTACACGAATCTGTTCTCGGCTCCGGGGGCACGGGAAGTCGAAAAGCATGATGATGGAACCTTCGCCAAGTTGACGCCGGTATCGTTATCGGCCGATGGGTTGCATGAAAAAATCGAGGAGTCGCGCCGTCTCGCCGCAAGTGTCCAGCGATCTCTCTACGCTACCCTGGCAGCGAGCAGCCCAGACATTCGCAACCGTGGAATCAAGGACTCAGCTTTTGCCGTGCTCACCGGGACGACGATGCCTGCCATTCTTACCGAGATTTCTTTTGTGAGCAGTCCAGCGGACGAACGCAATCTGCAGAGCGCGACTTACCGCCAGCAAATCGCGGAAGCGCTTTACAAGGGCATCGCTGGCTACCAGCAATCTTCCCCACGCGCGAAAGTCGCCCAACTGCAAACCTCGGCGGCGCGCAGGTAAAGGGTCTTGCCGGTGGAGAGCCGGGCTGGACGGGCGAGACGCCCGTCGCTCCACCGCATGACTCATCACTCAGTTACGGTACTAGTTCGTGCCCGTCACACCGCCGTACTTCATCAACCACTTCAGCTCTTCGCGCACTTTGATCTTTCCGTGCCAGGGATTCTTCGCGAGCTCGTGTCCCTCGCCGGGAAAAATCAGCAAGTCGCTCGGAACATTCAGCTCGTGCAGAGCGCGATCGAGCAGGTAGTCCTCAAGGACTGCCACCCGAATATCGTCCGCTCCAGCGACGATGTGGGTCGGGGTGCGGACTTTATTGAGCTGATAAATCGCGCCTTCACTGCGATAGCGATCGGCGGTTTCCCAGGGCAGCCCGCCGAGGAAATAAGCGTCGTCGAAAGTCGTGTCATCGTTGCCCCAGTTGGCAACATGCTCCACCGCGCCGGCCCCGGTGACGGCGGCTTTAAAGCGAGTGGTCTGCGTGATCAGCCAGTTCGTCATGTAACCGCCGTAGCTGTACCCGCCTACGGCCAGCTTGTTTGCGTCGGCAATTCCGTCTTTCACCAGCGCATCGACGCCCGTCAATATATCTTTGCCGGGACGGGAAACAATTTCAGGAACGATTTGCAGCGCGAACTTATCTCCGTATCCGGTCGACCCGCGATAGTTCGGCTCGAACACCAGCCATCCCGCGGTGGCGGCCAGGCGATCCCACTGATACCAATCTGCCGCAAAGTGGTTGCCATCGGCATCTTGCGGCCCACCGTGGATCAGAGCAAACATCGGCAGGTTCTTCGCCTCAAATTTTCCTGGCGGGTACATCAGCATGCCTTCAACCGATGTGCCGTCGTCGGAGGTCCAGCGATAGGGCTTCGCCTGGGGCAGTTCGCGCTCGGTGAACAGTTTGTTGAAAGAAGTGATGGGCCGCGCGTGCGCCAGTTTGTCGGGACCGTCGGCGATGTAAACTTCGGTGGGCCGCACGGTTGCCGAGTACGCAAATGCAATGCGCGTGCTTTGCGATTGCGATGCGGCAGCGGGGATTTCATAGGTCCCAGCCCATCCCTCACGCTTCACGATGGCGGCTTTCGGATTCGCTTGCGATGCCAGCTGTACCTCGGTCCCGATGCGGCAGGCGCAGAGCACGGATCCGTCGGGAAGCGGCGTGTAACGCACCACTTCGCCCGGGTAGTCGGCGAACCAGCGCTGGACTTGTCTTTCTTCGGGCCTTTTGTAAAGGGTGTCGCCAGCATCTACCCAGTAGAGACGCGGCTGCGGATCTTCGTACTTTCCGTCCAGCGATCCGAGGTTGACCTGAAAGAACAGATGCCGGTTGTCAGGGGCCCATTCCAGATTCAATTCCACGGCTTCGTTGTGGGTCAGGCGAACCGGCGTGGCTTCTGCTGCGCTGCCAGTTAGTCTGACCAGGTAGAGCTCGATGTCTTCGACTTTCTCCTGACGCTCGGACACCGACGAAGTCACGAAAGCCATGCGGGTGCTGTCATGCGAGATGCTGATTTGACCGACACGCAGAGGCGCGCGCGCGATTGCGACTGCTCCGGGCGTGGCGCCCGAATCTTTTTCCGCATCGGAAAGCTCTTTTGAATTGGAGCCGAGCGCGGCGTGGCGTGCCAGGGCTTCCTCGAGCGGGACGCGGAAAATCACGTCGCCGCGCTCATCGCCGCGGTAGCGGATTACGTCTTTCCACTCTTTCTTATGATCGTCGTTCTGCTGCTTGGTCCAGGGTTGGCGGGTAGCGAAATAAATTGCCTTCGAGTCTTGAGACCAGGCGAAGCCGTGGACTTCGTCGGCGCCGGAGGTGATGGCAATAGCCTCGCCACCGCTGGGCGAAATCAAGAACAGCTGGGCGACGTCTTTGTCTTTATCTGCGGCTTTGTCGTCTCCCGCGTCGGCATCTTTGGCCGCTGCGACTTTTCGTTCCGAAAGAAACGCGATCCATTGCCCGTCGGGCGACCATTGCGGCGTGCTGTCGTGGCCGGATTGAGTCAGCTGCGTCAGGCTCCCGTTCGCGGTCCGGTAGAGCCAGAGCTCTTTGCGGAAGATCTGCTGCTCCCAGTCAGCGCGTTCCGTTTCGATGACGACCGAGTTGCCATCCGGCGAGACTTTCACCGAGGGGAAGCTAACCGAGTTGAAGAATTCGTCGAGAGTGAGCTTGGGCTTTGCGGTTTGGGCGTGGGCCAAGATTGAATGGGTAAAGACCGAAGCGAAAATCACGGACACCAGGGAAAGAACAAATATTGATCGTCGCATAGATTGGTCGAGCCCTAAATACGTATTCTTTCCGTAGAGACGCGGCTTGCCGCATCTCCGCTCGCGGCGAGAGACGGGGGAAGCCCCGTCTCTACGGGTGCGGTGTCTCATGGAGCCGTCGGTTCCGCATTGCGCAGCGCCTCATCCAGCGACTGGTTGCTGCGCGCAGTTTGCTCCACCACGTGCCATCCGTCGTCGAAGTCACGGAATCCGACGGTCGACCGGTAATGCACTCCGCTGTCGTAGAGCGCCGCCCCGACCTGATTGATCGACGCCCAACGCCAGATAAACTCGACGTCGGCGAAATTGCCAGCCTTGCTGATTCCGGCAATGCTCAGCAGTTCGCGACGCACGATTTGAATCCCGATCGGGCCATTGTCGCGACCGTTGCCGGGAAGCGCACTCATAATCAGCGGCCGTATCGTATCTACTCCGAGCGGCGTGAGCAACACATCCCAACAGGGCGGAGGTTCGACGCCGCTGGGACACTTGTGCTCGGTACCGATGATCCATCCGCGGCGCTGTAATACCACGAAGTCGGGAGAACTGAAATCCTGGCTGGAAACAATGCCGGTCTTGAGCCAGAACAATTGCGGCGCTTTGAATGTGTCGGAGGTCGAGATTAAGTCGGCGGCGAGGCGGCGCGTCAGGAAATCTCGCGGAGAACAGCCCATACAAAGACACAATAAGATCAGACACAACAAGACGGCCAGCAGCAATGTTTTTGTCGCTTTTGTCGCGCGCATGAATGTCGATTATGGTTGCGAGAGGATTTTAACCAATTGCGCATGCCTGCGGGGCACAAAAGGCGAAGCCGCAATCTGGCCGTCAAATTTCTTCGACCAGCGGCCCGGGAGCGGCGTGTGGCAAGCCGGGCAATTGCCTTCCGGAGTCAGCCTGTACTTTTCGATCAAATATCCATAGCGCCGGATCAGTATTTCGCCACACTGATGGCAATGAGTATCTTCCAGATCCTCCACCCGCCCGGGCAGGTTGCCAGCGTAGATGTAGCGCAATCCAGCTTCACGTCCGATGGCGGCGGCGCGCAGCAGATCTTCGGGACGCGTATCGGCGGGCGACGTCATTTTGTAGTCCTGATGAAAGGCGGTGACGTGCCAGGGGATGTCGGGCGATACGTCACTCAGAAAGGTCGTCAGGCTCCGAAGTTCGTCGTCGCTGTTGTTGAAGCCGGGAATGAGCAGGGTGACGATCTCCAGCCATATACCCATCTGGTGCAAACTACGGATGGTGTCGAGGATCGGCTGGAGGCGTCCGCCGAGCTGGCGATAGTGATGATCGTCGAAGCTCTTGAGGTCCACCTTGTAGAGGTCGATCCAGGGATGTAGATACTCGAGCACCTGCGGAGTCCCGTTGCCATTCGAAACAAACGCGGTCAGCAAACCCGCCTGGCGGGCCTGGCGGAAAACCGCAACCGCCCACTCGCTGGTGATCAGCGGCTCGTTATAGGTGCTAACCACAACCTTTGCGCCCTGGGCGAGAGCGTCCTTGACCAGCAGTTCCGGATCGGCCTCGAGCGGCGCCGAGACGGCGTTCGGGTCGCGCAGCGCCTGCGAAGTAACCCAGTTCTGGCAATAGGAACAGTGCAAGTCGCAGCCCAGCATTCCGAAACTGTAAGCTAGGGCCCCGGGGTGAGCGTGGAAAAACGGCTTCTTCTCAATCGGGTCACACTGAACTCCGGCGACATAGCCGTAGGGAACATAGAGCGTGCCACCGTGATTGAAGCGAACCTTGCAGACACCGGGTTGTCCCTCGGGAATCGGGCAGCAGTGGCCGCAGGCATAGCAGCGCACGCGATCGCGATCCAGCTTCTCCCAGAGGGCAGGGTCGCCTTCGCGGACTCGCTCGTCGGCAGTCAAAATATCGCGCAGCGTGGCCACGAGTCTATTTTACGGCTGTTTATGGCGCTTGGGTTATGACCGGTAGTTCTTTACCACGTGGGACACAGGGGTTCACGGGGGAAAATCCACGGGAAAGCGAACCCGCGGGCTTTATTGCTGGTTCAGTTGATTGCGGGCTTTGCGGAGTCGTGCTGGTGGATCCAGACTTCGGCCTGCTGGCGGGCGGCGTAGACCTGTGCCCGGGTCATTTGCGAAGCCAGCAACTCGAGTCTACCCTTGCTGATTTCGTCACCCCGCGCCATCGCGATCACCGACCAAAAGTAGGCTTTGGACAAATCTTTAGGAACTCCACGCGCCGCAAAGTAGTAGGCGCCGAGCGCACCCTGCGCCGTGACATGCCCTTGTTCGGCGGCACGCTGGAACCACTGCATGGCCTGCGCGTCATCGTGCGGAACGCCCTCTCCGTTATGGAAGCGCACGCCCATCTGCCATTGCGCTTCGGCGTCTCCCTGACCGGCGAGCTTTCGCAATTCTGGTAGGGACTTCGCTTGCACGCGCTGATCGGACGAGCGCTGACCGGATGAGCCACGATCAGTCGCGCTTTGCCCGGAAACCGTCGAGGCCGCCTCGGCCGCATTGACCGACGAGCGCTGCGACGCTTCCGGTGAGATGCGCTTCTCGATCACGGGACCGACCAAATAGCCGACGACCATCGCCACAACTGCAATGGCCAGCCCGAGCAGTCCGAGATCATGCAAGCGAGACGGAGGTGTGGGCGTAGGTTCGGGGACCTGCTCCGGAACTTGCGCGTAGACGATTGGTCCAGGAACGTGCTGGGAGACTTGCTCGCGGACTTCAGTCTTCGGTTCTAACAAAACCTCGCGCGTCGCGGGGATCGGACCTGACTCCGAAACAGAAGACCGCCACACGCCTGACGCGGCTTCTGGCCGGATCGGCGTTTCTGGTTGAGTCTCTTCAGTCTGCGTCCTTTCACGATGGGCCTTGGGAATCATTTCGACGAGCCGGTCCAAAACCGTCTCGTGGGCCTTGGTGAAAGCGCGCGGATGCGGAGAGAAAATCTCCAGCAGGCCGACCACCCGGAAATCAGACACGATGGGAGCGGCCATGAGCGACCCTATTCCCAGAGCGCGACAGATTTCCGCATCGACACGCGGATCCTTTTCCGTGTCCTCGCACGAGACGAGCGAGCCGCTGCGAACGCATTCTCCAGACAGCCCATGTTTTGCGTCCACGGGGGCTCCCAGCGGCGGAGCTGGTTCGCCGGCTCGCGCCCGGCAGATCATCCGGTCATCCGTGAGAAACGCCAGGGCCGCGCCGCTGGCTCCGGTGAGACTCAAAGCGCGCTCGGTGATGAGGCGCAAAACTGCACCGACGTTGTCGCCGATCTCGCGGACCTCGCGGCGGACCGTTTCCACCGAAGAGAGCGGTTCGCTTCCATCGGAGATGGGGACGACACTAAGGGCTTTCGCAGCGGCTTCTGCAACAATGACCGGCGCCGGCTCCGGTGATTCCTTTTCTTCGCCCTGGCGCCGCGCTAGTTGCTCAGTTCGAGCGGCGTGGTTGGAGCAGGCGATCAGCAGGTTGGAAAAGAGCCATTCTTTGAGTATTTGGCGGGAACTATCAGAAAGCCCGGAAAACCGGATGCCTCCGCGGCCAGCGTCATCGCTCCATATCACCTGGCCGCTGCCATGAATGAAACTTTTGGTTTCTGGCAGGTCGAGGCAAAGGGTTACGGCTCGGTTGATTTCCAGACGTTCGCTGGTTTGGACGGCGAAGCCATCTTCGTGCAGGTCGAGCAATTCACTCAGGTCCACGACCATAGCGGTCTGCGGGCCATTGAAACTGGCGTAAACCGGAGTGTGGAGTTTTTGACGAACACTGCGACGCCGCTCTCCGATGGGAGCCCCTGCAACTGGATCCGGCAATCCGAGAATGCTCCGATCCATAGTTACCTACATAAGTCACCTACATATTAACTCAGGGATTGAAAGGAATGGAGGGAGATCCCACGTAGGGACAGCCGCCCCGCCCCCGGCTGTCCAGGCGAGCGCAGCGCGCCTGGGTTTTCGTTTGTCCATCCTCGCACTCAAGAGCGGAGCGGGGGCTTCGCCCCGCTTGGACAGCCGGGGGCGGCTGTCCCTACGCGGTTCGATCAGGCTGGCGAAAGCCGTTAGAGGTTGGCGGCCAGAAACGGGGTGTCGCCATGGGCGCCAACTGGCACGAGAACGTGCGGCACCGTCAGCACTCGTTCAAGCGCGTCGGCGAGGGTTGCGGGGAATTCAGAAGTTAGAAGGTTGACGTCCAGCTGAAGATCACGAGGGCTGTACATGCGGTACACAACGAGCGAGCCGCGGCGCTGGTTCGAAGTTGACACCAAGTCGAGCGTCAGCTTCCACGAAGGCTGGGTGGAAATTGCCACCATGTGAGGATACTTGCTCCAGTGAAAGGGGCGGTTGACATCAGCGGGCACTGTCAGGTCACCGGGTAGCGACTTAAGGTGCAATTCGAATGCATCGAAATCATTGCAATCGAAGGCGGCAACCAGGACGCTGCGCACCTGATGGAAATCGCCGGCGTTTTTGAGCTGCTCGACCGCGCGGCGCACCGAAAGATTGTTGATCACGATCTGCCGCTGGTCAATGGTGCGCTGCGCCACTCGCCGCAGTTCGCCAAACTCGATGTAGTTCAGGTGCTGCACTCCCAGCCAGACGCCGGTTCCCACGACCGCCAGCACCAGTCCCAAGGTGCTGCCCGTGGGCCAAAGCAGGAACAGGCTCAACATGGCAAAGACCGCGGAGACGGCGTAGAGAACGATCACCACCTGGCGCTGCGAAAAACCGAGCTGCAGCAACTTGTGGTGGATGTGTTCGCGATCGGCAGTGAAGATCGGGCGTCCGCTGATCAACCGTCGCATGATGGATAGCAAGGTTTCCAGAATCGGCAATCCGAACGAGACCACCGGGATGGCGACGGCCACAAACGTCGGCGCTTTCTGAGCGCCCGCCAACGCCAGCGCGCTGAGTATGAAACCGATAAACAAGCTACCCGAGTCACCCAGAAAAATCGTGGCAGGATTGAAGTTGAAGCGAAGAAAGCCCAGGATGGCGCCGGCTAGGGTCACGCTCATCAGGGAGCCGAGCCACGAATGATCGACCAGCGAGACAACAAAAAACACCATCGTCGAAAACAAGGCCGACCCGGCTGCCAAACCATCCAGGCCATCGATGAGATTGAAGGCATTGGTAACCGCAACCACCCACAACACGGTGAGTGGCAATCCGATGAACCAGGGGAATGAGTGGGAACCGAAGATCAGCGGCAGATCGAGCACGCGCATTCCGCCGGCGAAGAGCATCGCCGCGGCGATTGCCTGCACGGCAACCTTTAAATACGGACCTGCGCCTCGGAGATCATCGTAGATGCCGAGACAAAAAATCAGGCAGGCTGGAACATAGATACGGAGAAGTGTGGCGGGAGCGAGTCCATCGCGCAAGCGGGGAAATGCGAGAGAGAGTCCCAGCCACACGAGCAAGCTGATCGAGAATGCCAGGAAAATTGCTACGCCTCCCAAACGGGGAAGCGGGGCCTCATGGAGCCGTCCGTCTCGCGGCGCGGAAACCCAGCCTCTGCGGGCTGCGATGTCTCGCACTTCACGCGTAGCCACAAAGGACAAAACCAGAGAGAATGCGAATAACCCAAAGAACAGGAGCGTCAAAGTCAGTGTTCCCTTCCGGATGAAATACCCGGCATCTCACCCCATCTGCGCTGCGGGGATTTTTAGTCAATAACTATCGTCCAAAAAGAGTTTCCCCCTTAGTTGCGCGCTTCGAATGAAATGGTTGTTTTTGGAACTATACAACCCGCGGCAGTCCTCAGCAACTGATTCGGCCCTATTTATTAATTAACTTTTCAGGGCTTCCGGGCGCCGAAACAGGGCGCTCTGCGCCGATTTTACTTTCCCGATGGGCTCAGGCGTAAATAGAGCTGACGCCTATTTGCGGGGTGTGTCTCCCATGGTAGCTCTCAGGCGCTCTCGCTTCCTTCGCCACAGCGGGTCCGCCAGCCCGGCGTACATGAAGCGAAAATCCGACGGTGGATAGACTACTTCGACTTCCGTGCGCCAGATCAGATTTTGCGAGTCGGTGCGACAGTCCACGAAACCAGGACAAGGCGCGAAGCAGAAGCGGTGATGCTGCTGGATTAGCTTCCAGGCTGCCGGAGTGATCGAGTCCCACGAAAAAGTCCAGGCAAAGGCATCCACTGGCTGCCCCGTCCAGGAGGCAATTTGCGCGGCGCTGTCGACGATCTCGTGATGCAATTGGCTTTCGGGCAAGGTTGCCAGATTCACGTGTGAGTACGTATGGTTGCCGACGGAGTGCCCGCGTCGCGATAGATCCGCGATTTGCTGCGGCGTCATGGAACACGTTTCCTCCTCGGGGAGGCTCGGCGGCAGTTGCCGGGTATCGATGCGCGAATAATAGAACCGGCGCGCTTCTTGTGCATCGCATTGCACGAACTGCGGGACCACAAAGAAAACGCCGCGCGTCCCGAAAGACTCGAGGACCGGCGCCGCGACGGTATAGTTGTTCAGGCGGCCATCATCAAAAGTGAACAGCAGGGGCGGCTTGCTTTTACTAAGTATTCGCGGGTTGCTGCGATACTCCTGCCACAAGCGGGCAAAGGTGGGAAGATCGACTAATGTAAAATGACGCGCTGCCCAATCCAACTGCTGGCGGAACAAGCGCTCATCCCGCTCAGGGGTTTCGTGCATTTCAATCACCAGCATTCGGGGAGATTGACCCCAGCGGACAAGCCAGCGTCGCAAGCCGAGTGCAAGCTCATCCACGCGAAGCGCGGCGGCAGTTGTTATCAATGCTGAACGCAGGACGGTCTTAGCACTCAAACTGTGGCCTCACAGAAACATGTCGCCATCCGCCGGCACGAAATACAAATCCTCCGACGGGAGTAGTCCAGCCTTGTCAATGCACCAGGCAATGGGTGCAGCAAACGCACGGACCTTGAAACCATTGGCCGTCAGGGCTTGCTGCTGCATAGGATTGAGGCAGCGGAATACCAGCACATCAATCTGGTCACGATACCGGCGCCACAGACAGGCAGCGATCGCGAGAGATGTTTGCGGATCGGCTTCGCCCCAAATGTCCAACACGTGCAAAGCTCCGATCTGTTGTTTGTAGCCGCGATTCTGCAAGTGAACCCCGACCATGAATTGCTTTTTTTCGCCGGCACGCCGACGAAATGCAAACAGGCTAGTCATTGGGCCAACGCGCGAGAAGTAGCGCCATTTCAGAAACGGGGTATCCCGGCAACTCGTGATCTTGTCACTACGATGCTCGGCGCAGACGCGAGCCGCTTCCTCAGGACTGTCGAGCGGCGCGAGCTCTCCTTCCGCATTGCCGGGGAGTGACCGGCGCCGAGCGCGGAACCAGGGGGATGCGAGAGCGGCCGTGAATCGTGCCATGCGATCGCTTGCCGTCTTGCGATACACGCTTTCCGCCAGCAGCGGTGGCCAGCGCAGGACGCCAAGAACTTCCCGGTGCGAATTCCCCAAGGGATAGCCACCAAGCTTCCGCCACATTTCAGCCACGGTGGGATTGGCGGAACTGACGAACAGAGGATAGCGGCGGCCCAACTGCAAGTACTTCAGAAAAATCGAGGTGCCACCTCCTCGATATTGAACATCAACGTAGAACGAATTGGCCATCATCAGCGTAAAAGTCGTCTGGCCGAAGCAGAACTTCTGGGGAGCGCAACACATGCAGCCGACAACTTCTCCGGACGGTGCGCGGAGAAACCATCCCAAGGGCTCGCCGGGCTCGCGCGCAGGATTTTCCAGCAAGATCCATGAGAGCCGCTCCAGGGCGCTAGGAAGCGGCGTATCCGATCCAGACACGCGCCCGATGAATCGAGACACTTCCTCCAAGTCAGAAGGAGATATGTCGTGCAGCTGAAAGTTTTTCCTGATCCCATTTTCCGACATGTTGAATTTAGGTTTCAGTCATCAGTCATCACGAATCCGATGTCCACTGAGAACTGAGAACTGAGAACTTCTTCATTACAGCTGCGCTCCTGAGAGCACGATCGATTGTCCTGAAATGAACGAGGCGGCGGGTGAGAGAAGATAGCGGACTGCTCCGACGATGTCTTCGGTCTCACAAATCCGGCCCATGGGAATCAGCGCTGCTTCGCGCTTGATCTGCAGATCATCGGCTTGCACGTTCATCCCGGCCGGCACGAACGTCGGGCATACGGCATTGATGCTGATTTTCTTGCGAGCCACCTCGGGAGCCAAAAGCCGGAGTGTGTCCTCCAATGCCGACTTGGCAAGAGAATAAGCCCCCAGGCCCAAAGCGGGCTTGTAGTGTCCGGCAACCGACCCGAGCGCCACCATTCGTCCGCCATCGGAGCCGACGAGACTGAACAGTAAACGCGCAAGGCGCACCACGTGGGAAGTTCCGAAGGCAAGCTGTTGTTCGATGAGCCGGGAGTCGCTGTGCAGGAGACCGCCCTTAGGCATGCCGGCCCACGCACAATGGACGATGCCGTACAGAGGGTGGCCGCCCAGGCGCTGCGTGATGATTTGTTCCCATCCCGGAGCGCTGATATCGGCCTGCACTTCCACTGCATGAGGCGGCTTTTCCTGCAACGGACGCCGGTGAACTAACGCCAGCACCGAAAACTCTTCCGCTAGAGCCTTGAGCAAGACAGCGCCGATTCCTCCAGATGCTCCGGTGAGGATCAGAATCTTCCTGTTCGCGGAAAATGCCGTTTCTATAGGCGTCGACTTCTGCTTGGTGGCGGCCGGCCGCTCCCGTTTGCCTGCCTGCATAGTGAAGGCCATTGTGATCTCTGCTGTCGGCGCGAGGGATGCAAGGTCGCTCACCGTAACCCGAACGCTGCCGGCACGAGAGGCAAGGTTCCACGCTGTGATTTCACCACTAACCCGCACTCGACACGGGAAATAGAGAGGCGACAGAAAACGAGCGTTTACTGAGCCCAGGAGCACATCGCGGCCGGGCAGATGCATGCCGATCAGAGCTGAGGCCAAGCCAATCTGAAAAGCGCCGTGAACGATGCGCTGCGAATACAGGGTGTGGTGCGCGAAGCTGGAATCCACGTGCAGAGGATTGAAGTCTCCCGAGTTTGCGGCAAACCCGAGCACATCGGACTCTTCAATTTCGCGCTCGTACTCGGCCGTGAGTCCCGCCCGGAGGTCGTCGGCCGCAATGACTCTAGGTGCAAGCATCACTCTGCGTCCTCTGGAGATAATCGCAGATAATCTTTCTGCAGATAGTCTTTCTGCAAATAATCCAGGATCAATTCGAATGAAACCAGACCGGCGGCATCATCCGGCGATATGGTGATACCGAATTCCTCCTCAATAAGAGAAAGCAAGGTGATGCCGGCCAGCGAATCCCAGCTTGCCAGGGAGCCCATGCTAACCGAAGGAATCTCTGGCGGATCAAGTTCCGGAAAAGCGGTCGTGAAACAATTGACCAGGCGGCTCTCGAGCTCATCCATTAGGTGATTCCTCGACCACATGACTTGATGCGGGGCAGCTCTGCATGAATTGAGCGCGGGACAGGCGGCAGTGCGGCTCCGCTGGCGCGTTGCGAACCTGCTGCAAAAAGTTTTGCATGGGCGTGTTGCGCGGCGTCGGCAGAAAGTCAAATTCAAGTTCTTCTACATCCAGCTTGGCAAATAGCCACCGAACACACTCATATTCAATCAACCGGGAAAAGGCCCGGCAACTCATGACCCAAGTTCGGATGCACAGCCTGCGTTTTCCCGAGGAATCGCTGTTCACGCCATTCTCATTCACATTAAGAAGATCGCCTGCGATGACAGCTATCTTTCCCAGTGGGCCGTATTTGTCGCGATAGCTGGCCGCCACAAAGACGGCGTCCGGCGCGTTCAGCCGATTTTGCCATTCCGCCTCTTGAAAGCGGCGGCCGTTCAGGTTGAACTGATTGGTCTTGTTCACCAATTCCAGGGACCTGGAATCAAGCGGCTGTTTTTGTGAGCTAAGAGTCAACTTGCCGTCGATCTGGCGAACAAAATCGCTCGAAGCGCCCGGCGACTCTTGCTTTATACCATGCTGTAACTCAACATTGGCCCGCAAGCTTGCGGCGCGGAGGCCATCCTCCTCGGAAATTTTGTCTTTACCAAACCAGTCGCGCAGCCGCTCCATCAGCTCATAAGTGGCTTGCGGATTGTCGCGGGGGAACGGGACACATTCCGCTCCTGGATGTGCCGCTTTGATCTCCGCCAGATCCATTGGGCTGTCGTCGACACACACTACATCCTCGGCTGAAATGTTCCATGCGTGAAGGATGCGCGCCACCGATTCAGACTTGGCGCCCCAGTGCACCTCGAAGGGAAAAACGTCAGCCTCCCGCAGGATGGGGTCTCGGGCGGCAAACGCCTCCTCCACTAGCGACCGGTCGTTCTTGCTGGCAACGGCAATCAGGGTTCCGGATGCGGCCAGGGAGTGCAGCAACCGTTGGTACAGCGCATGAATCTGGCTGTGATTGTCCAAGTCCCATGAGATTCCCTGCACTCCGACCTCGCCGAGAATACCACGCCAGAGCGTGTCGTCGAGATCAGTGATCAGACCCTTCTTGGGCTGCGGATTCAGAACTAATCCGGCCAGCACCTCAGCTAGCGCCGATGCGTGAGACAGCGTAAAGGGGAAGCCAGCCGAGAGATCGGAGTTGACATCCAGACGCCTCGACAAGGACAGCGCATCCAGCCGCTGGGGATCAACAATTCTGATGCCGGGAAAATGGGATAGCGCAGCGCTAAGAGAGGCGACACGGCTGCGAAGTTCAAGCGTGAACTCGCTCGCCCGTGCCAGCGGTGAAAAGGAAACAGGAACCAGCGGAAGGGTTGGAAAACACACGACCAGCGGAGTGTTTCGTGCAACCGCCGCCACACTACCCTGCAGAAGGTCGCAGCTACGGTTCACTTCGCCAAGAATATCCTGCAATTGGGACGGTTCCCAGCCGCCAAGCCGGCGCAGGCCGAGCCGGGGATCGAGATCAGGCCATTCGATCACCACTACCGCGCCAGAAACTCCCGCGACGCGCTGCAGGTTGCCGATCAAGTCACCGTACAAACCCGTCTGCACATTGGAAGAACGTCCGGGAAACAATTTGCACAAATGTGCCCGAAGGAATGTTTCCAGATGTAAAGGGGTGAAGCCACACAGCAATGCTACCTCCAACCGGGGAGCATCGGATGGGGCTGACTGAATAACCTTTAGGGCTTCCGCCAGCTTCATGGTCATGTTGAGGACGGCTCCGAGGCTTCGGTTGCGATCGCGGCCGCCGAAGGCGCCGTCAATACGACCTTCACCGCCGTCTCCGCGGGCGGAGGTGCGACGCGCTCCTTGCGCCGCAAGAACCATTCCTCATAATATTCCCGCGAAAGATACGACAAGCCAATTGCGGTCGCACTCACAACTGCAAACCGGAGCACGATCAGGCCAAAGTGTCCGACCGAGGGCTGCAACCACGGCCAAAATCTTGCTGTGACCTTGTCGTAGATGCGAAAGATCATTGGATGGATCAGGTAAAGCCCATAGCTGATGTAGCCGAAGAACGCAAGGATTGTGCTGTTCACCAGCCATTTCCGTGAACTGGTACCGAGCACCAGGAAGATAAGAAGAAGTCCCGCAAAGAGAGTATTCACCAGGGTCAGTTGCAGACTTGCCCCCAGAATGGTTTGACGTGACAGCATCCCGAAGGGGGCGCCGGCAATCATTAAAATCGTTGCCATCGTCAGGAGAAACGCGCCCCCGATAGCCGCGTGCTTCCGGCTAATCGAACTTCGCAGCACAATCGCTAAAAGGCTGCCCTCGGCGAGGCCATCAGCAGCAAACCACGTATACCATTCGCCCCACAGCAAATGACCGTAGTGGAATGAGACCGCTCGGGCGGCAGGTATGAGGATGCAGACCGCCAGAGAAAAAAGGGCCAGAGAGCGAGGTCTCAATTTGCGCACGACCGATGGCCAAACGATGTAATAGTGTTCTTCGACTGCCAGAGACCAAAGCGGATGATAGTCCATGGACACGCCGAAAAGATTCGTGACATTCGACAAATAAACAAAACTCAGGCCGAGAAATGCCGCCGAGGCCTGGTGCAGAACGCCTAAGAGGATCAAGAGCGAATAATATGCTGGAAGAATTCGCAGAGCCCGGCGAGTATAAAACCGCCGGTAGTAATCGGGCCTGGTTTGGGAGTCGAAGAGGATTCCCGTGATCAGAAATCCCGAGAGAACGAAGAACAGGTTTACGCCGAGGGCTCCAGGCTGAGTCGCCAGCAGGAAAATTCTGCGTGCCCCGGTAAAGGGCAACCCCCCGTATTCCGCTCTAAACCCATGGAAGAACAGCACGCCGAGAACTGCAATTCCGCGCAGCAGGTCTAGCTCGGGCATGAAGCGCCGGACTAAAGGCTCCGGCGCTGGCACTTCCATTTTCACGATTCGTCCTCCGCCGCCGCACGGCTCATCGAGCCCGGACCATGCCAGAGAATTCAGATTTCGGTGATTTTGGAAATTATACCTTTAACTTTATTCTTCGCTCCCAAACTAGTCTAAGGGAGGGTTAGCTTTGGATGATTCCAGGGGCTGCGAAACCAAGCGCCCTGGGCCGATTTTACTGGGTTTCGTGTGTTAAACTCGGTCCACGCGTAAATCCAGGAGTCTCGGTATGTTCAGGCGGAATCGCCGCTTCCTTTTGCGAAGCTTGTACGTGTTGCTGGTTGGTTCGTGCTGCCTCCATCTTCTGGCCCAGACACCAGTTACGGAAGAGGCGCCGCAGCCTGCACCTGCGAATGAAACCGCTGGGCCCCAATCGCCTCGTTTGCTCGCGAATTCCAATACGAAGCTGGGCGTCGGCGATCTGATCGAGATCAGCGTGTTCGGAGTGCCTGATCTATCGACCAAGGCGCGCATCAGTGGCTCCGGAGACGTCTACCTTCCGCTGATTGACTATGTTCACCTTGCCGCCCTGACGACCGATGAAGCGCAGGAATTGATCCAAAAGCGCCTGGAAGATGGAGGCTTTGTCCGCGGCCCGCACGTTTCCATTTTCGTGAGCGAATCCGCCTCGCAAGCAATAACCGTGCTGGGGGAAGTCAGTCGGCCCGGGGCCTACCCTGCGATTGGCGACCGCCGACTCTTCGACTTGATCTCCGCGGCGGGAGGATTAACCGACAAGGCGGGGCGCAACGTAACCATTGAGCGTCACGGAGATCCCAGTCAAAAGGTTGAGCTTCAGCTATCGTCGAACCTGACGGAAGATACCCAGGACAATGTAGATATTCTTCCCGGAGACACGATCATTGTTTCGCGCGCCGGGATTGTATACGTCGTCGGCGACGTGGCCCATCCCAGCGGCTTTCGAATCGAGGACAACACCCTCACCGTCCTCAAAGCCCTGGCGCTGGCCGGCGGCAATACCCGCACTTCTGCCTTGAGCAAAACTAGGATCCTGCGCCAGACACCGACTGGGGTTCAGGAAATTCCTGTCAACCTCAAGAAGGTACTTTATGCCAAGGCGCCGGATATGGCCCTGGTGAAGGGGGACATCTTGTTCATCCCCGGTAGTGCAGCCAAGACCGCGGCATACCGCGGTGCAGAAGCTGCACTTGCCATATCCACCACTTTAGCAGTCGTTGCGGTTCATCCTTAGCACGTGTGGGGACGGGCGCCCTCGCCCGTCCAGAGCCGAGCGCAGCTCGGCAGCTGACGCCAAGTTGCATCTGCCTCATCTGTTTTCGCGAGCTGAATCACTACACTTTCAGCGCTTCAAGCACAGTGATATAGTCCCGAGCCGTTTTTTCGCGGGAAAATTTGTTGACGATGTATTGCCGGCCGCTGGCTCCCATTTGCCGCCTCTTCGCCGGGTCTTCCGCCAGTCCGAGAATCGCTTGCACAAGGTCTTGACTGTTCTCAGGTTCCACAAAAACGCCGGCGCCGGCCTCTTCGATAATCTGCCGAGCCTGCCCGTCAACAGCGACGATAACCGGCCGTTCGCATGCCATGTATTCGAGGAGTTTGGTGGGGATTACGGTCTTGAACAGCTCAGTCTTTTTCAGCATGACCAGGCAAACATCGGCAGCCGAAATATAGGCAGGAATCCTTTCCCGCGGCTGCTGACCAAGGAAGTGAATGTTGGTTAGTCCGCGCGCAGCGGCGAGTTCCACGATTCGTTCCTTCTCTGCCCCTTCCCCAATCAGTAAAAACATCGCTTTCGGCAGCGCAGTCTGTAGTTCTTCGGCGGCGGCAATCAACGTTTCCAGTCCATGCGCATTGCCCATCGTGCCGATGTAGCAAATTAAAAAACGATCTTCGAGCTTCAGTTGCTTTCGCACTTCCATCGCTGCCGGGTCGAGCCGGAAAAGATCGGGTTCCACTCCATTTGCGACAACGGAAATCTTTGCTGCGGGAACGTTCCAGTACCGGATGAGGTGATCCTTAAAGGCCGGCGCCACGACAACGATGCGATCGGCACGACGGTAAAGAAATCCGGCGATTGCGCCCAGCGTGCGATGGAGCAAGCTTCCTTCGCTGCCCGCGCCGACGGCCGCGAGCGATTCCGGCCAAAGATCGCGCACTTCGAAGACGAAGGGGACGCGCTTCCAAAACGCGATCCACCACCCCGAAAGTGCGCACAGCAATTGAGGAGACGTGGCGATGATCACATCCGGCTTATGTAGAGCCAGCCCACTCAGGGCCGCCGAGACACAGAACGACGCGTAGTTGCGGATCCTCTCGTGCGCTTTTCGGTTCGGCAGCGGCCACAGCCACGTGCGAACGACGCGCACCCCATCGACCGTTTCCGTGTAGCGAAGCCGGTGCAGCCGCGAGCGCCAATCCTCAGGCACGACGCCGGTCGGATGGTTCGGAAATCCGGTGAGGACAGTCACTTCATGACCCATCCGCGCCCAATGCCGGGACAACTCAGCGGCGCGCGCCGCCGGCGCTCCCATCTCCGGGGGAAAGTATTGCGAAACGTAGAGAATCTTCACGGGGTTTAACTATGACTTTTAACTATGACTCTGAAGTCCGCCGACCGAAATGGGGTGACCTGAAGAACGCGACTCCTCCAGGGCAAATGTGGCCAGCATCGTGGTAACAATTTCCGTGAGAGGGATGGGAGAGTCTCCTCCCGTGCGAAGGGCGGTGACAAAGGCTTCCCATTCACCACGATGACCTTTGTCCTGACCGAACAGCGATCGAAACGCTTGCTTGCGTCCCCGGCCAACGAGTTCCAGCCGGCGAAAGTCCTCCAGCAAAGCCACCGCGCCACCACCGAAGACTTCGACCCGTTCTTTCGAATACGACTTGTCGCCATTGGCCAGATAGCTGATCGTGCCTTGCGACCCATCCGCGAAGCGGAGCGAACAGATCACGTTATCGTTGCTGTATTTACCCGGATTGGCCAGGCTGTGGGCTTCGACCTCAATCGGGGCAGCGCCCACCAGGAAAGTCAGGAAGTCCACAAAGTGGCAGACTTCTCCGATGACGCGGCCACCGCCTTGTTCCGGATCATTTAGCCAGTGATCCGCAGGAATGAAGCCGGCATTCACGCGATAATGCAGCGCCAGCGGCTCATGAATCTCGCGCAGAAAACTCTTGAGCCGAAGCGCGAGAGGAGCGAACCTGCGGTTGAAACCAACCATGAGAATCAGCTTGCCAACCGATGGCTGGTCCTCGTATACCGGCACGATATCGCGCAACTCATCTTCATTCAGGCACAATGGCTTTTCACAGAAAATGTGCTTACCTGACCTCAGGGCCGCGAGCACCTGTCTGGCATGCAGATGGTGACGGGTGGCGACTACGACGGTGTTGATCGCCGCATCGCCGATCAGTTTTTCTTCATCGGTGGCACTGTAGTGAAATCCGAACTTCTTCGCGACGTACTGGGAATGGGACCCATTGGCGGCGCACACACTGACTAATGTCGCGCCACCAACTCGCTTTATTGCCGGCAATAGTGTGCTCGTAGCGAAGTTGCCAGCCCCCAGCAGTCCAATGGCAACTGATTTCGCGGCGGCAACAGGGGTAGCTCTACCCTTCCCTGCGACTTCTGCTGTGATGCGCCGGGTTTCCTCGGCAAGTTCCGGGTAAGTAATCAGGACTCCGAGAAATGCTTGCTGAGATTTCCCCGTGATGAGGTCGTATGCCGACTGCGCCTGGTCAATCGGAAATCTGTGCGTAATCAAAGCGCCCACATCCACTTTGCCATCGGCAAGAAGCTGGAGAAAAGCCTCCATGTTGCGAGTCTCGGTCCAGCGCACATAGCCAATGGGGTAATCTACGCCTTTCTGTTCGTACGCGACGTCATAACGCCCGGGACCATAGGAGCGAGAGACGCGGAAGTCCAGTTCCTTCTCGTAAAAAGGCCGGCGCTCGAGGGCCATTCCCACTGCGCCTACGGCGACGATCACTCCGCGGTCGCGCGAAACGTCGGCGGCGAGATTGACCGGCTCGCTGCTGGTCGTCTGCGCTGCAATCAAGACAGCATCCACGCCACGCGCGCCGGACTGTTGCATGCACTCGTCGCGGAACGCAGTGGAGGAGTCGCTGGCAGCGTCAGCACCCAGACGCAGCGCGAGGTCAACCCGTCCGCGGTCGATGTCCATTCCCACGACGCGGCAACCTGCGGCCTTGAGAATCTGCACGGTCAGTTGTCCGAGCAGGCCAAGTCCGATAACGCCGACAATGTCGCCCAACTTGACGTCGGCGATTCGCACGCCATGCAAGGCGACTGCTCCGACCGTAGTTGCGGCAGCGTGATCGAAGCTGACTTCTGAGTCCGGAGGGACACGCGCCAGCAACAGCCGCGGGATGCAAGCGAATTCGGCGTGTACAGCATGCCCGGCACCGGCGCAGGCTACTCGATCGCCGGGACGGATGTCAGTGATACCCTCTCCTACGGCGACCACGGTTCCGGCGCTGCTATAACCGGGGGCACTCGGCTGATCCATGCGGCTGCGGACTGCGGCCAGGGTCGGGGCCACGCCGTCCCGGCGCACCTTGTTCCATACTTCGCGCACCAGGTCGGGACGCATCCTGGCCTTCTGGAGCAGGTTCTTCCGGGCGAATTCAGATGAAGCCCGTTCGGTCCCTACCGAGACCAAAGATGCGGCAGTGCGGACCAATACGCAACCCGCAAGCAATTTCGGAGCGGGTACATCGACCACTTCGATCTCGCCGCCGCTGACCTGTTGGAGAAGCTGTTTCATAGGGTGTCGCGAGAATATCGCCTAGCCGTCCAGCCGCTCAAAACCTACAGCATACGCAATTGTACGATGGTGAACCGCTCGCCTCACGGTTTGGTACTGGGCAAGTTTGAAATCCATCCTGCTTTGACGAGCATTTCGTGTGCAACCTCGGTCAACGAGCGATTCTCGTTAGTGATGGTGAAATCCTCTAATCGCGCACGGTCAAGGATGACATTCAGTTTCGCGACGCGAGCAACGTATTTGCGCTGCGATACTCCTGATTCGCGCATCTGGACCCGCTGTTTCATCGCTTCGATACTGGCAGTAAGACGGCAGACGACCGTGTTTGCGGCCGAAACGACGCCACGACAGAGTTCTAGCTCGCCGCGGTCTTCCATCGCACGTGCCAGCAAAAGTCGCGTCACGCCGAGGGAAGCATAGTTGTTGCAGACAGACTGAAGATTGCGGTACATCACGCCATCATTGCCAGGTGCGGACGGAAGATGGACAAGCCCGAGAGCGTCCAAGTCGATCGCCGCATGAGGAATATGGCGCAGGGCAAGGATGTCCGATGCTTCGCCCAGAACGGTTGTTTTGCCTGCTCCGATGGTGCCCGTAATGATAAGCAACGATTCCGTAACCGCTCCATTGCTGTTTCAATCATGCCATGGGCTCAGAGTTGGTGCGATGAGAGTAACACTCAAACTGACGCTCGAGCCACGCTCTTCTCGGGCGCCAGACTCACTTGATAAACTTGCGAAGCATCGCGCGACAAAACCAAATTGCTATCGCTCTGCCGAAGCTGAATCGCTTGGCCGGCCAGAATTACGGTAACAATTCGAACCGGCAGGGGCGCTTGCACTCGGTAGAGGAGAGAAATCGCCGGACACAACTCGCCGTAGGTGAGCGATTCCCAGCCGAGCGACTCTTCCTCTCTGTTTCTGCACTCAATATTTCCCGCCACAATTTTTCCGCCGCGGATGATGGCGGCGCTGCCCGGAGAGCTTGAAAAGACGTTCCAGCGAAAGCGCAGCTTTTCCGCTGAGAGGACCGCGCACAACGGTGAATCAGCAATCACCTCGAACGGAAGATCCGGCAGTAGCCAGTGCAACCGCAATTCGTGCTCACCCGCACCTAGCAGGTCATCCACGATGACCCAGGCATCTTCGGTAACGCACTGGACCATCCGCCGATGTGTCACTCCGATGAGCCGGTAGCCGTCGTGCTCGCCCTCAAAACAGTTCGGAGAATCCGCGCTCGTCTTTGAGAGAGAAGCGGAGAGAGGTGTGGAAAGAGATCTGCCCGATGCCTGGGCCCAATCCAGCCAGAGAAAACGGCCGGCGCGCCGCATCTGGTCGCGGCGATCCACCATCACCGTGTTGTGAACGGCCGTACCGGCAAGCCCGTTGTTCCACGGAGGCTCTCCGTTGTAGAGATACGTCCCGGCATCCCGTGCCAGATTGAGGCCGTGCCACCACAGGTCCACGTGCAGTTGATCGGCTTGAAAAGGACGCCGTCTGTAGTGCCCTGCTCGTACGAGCGCCCACGAGTTGCTGGTGCCCACGCGGTGATAGCCCGCAGCCGAAGCAACCCTGTAGGCAGCTTCGCGGTCGCCCGATTCGCGGTTCGTCGCTTTCGCCGACTTCCCGCAAAGCCATAGCGCAGCCTCGTCCCAAGGTCCCGGTTGTAGCGCGGCCGGACGATCCAGAACACAGCTTCCAAGTCGCAGCAGAGGACGAAAGTCGCCGTAGTCGCACGCGGCCAACGGAAGTATGTAGCTGCCGTCATTAGAGCCATGATTGGGCGCGTGTCCGGACTCTGAATCCACAAACTCATGGATGAGCTCGAAGGCTGCGATCGTGCGCGTGCGAATCTCCGGGTCGAGCTGGATTTTGCAAATTTCCGAAAGGCGAAGCGTCCAGAGCAGCTGTTGAAGAACCATCCTCTGATAGTTGAATGAGTCCTGGAGATAAGCCCCTTCCGGCGTGATCTGGTCGAGGACCGCTTCCCGCAAGAGTTGAGCACCCTGTTTCTGCCACGCGGCCGCGTCCCTCAATTCAGGGTAGAGAGTTCCGGCAGTCCACAGGCCGACGGCTTCGCTGAATAGATGATTGCTGCGCTGCGATCGTGCGTAGCCCACGGTTTTCATGGTGCGCCAGGCATGGGCGGCGATCATCGACAGCATCAGCTCGGCCCGTTGCGGAGTCGTAGCGGGCGAATGGAGGAAGGCGTAAAGAGCAAAGGACCACGCCAGAATCCGCAGCGAAGATTCCTGGCCACATATCCAGAGCGGACCAGACATGGGCGCGCTGTTGCCAGCCCAGTTCTCGATCGCACTCCAGAAGGCTTCGGGAAATCGCTCGTCGCCGCTGATGGCATAAGCGCGGGCCAGCGGGTAGACGAACAGAAATCTGGACGGTTCCAAAATAAACTTGAGATCGCCGTAGTCGTCAGAAGCAAAACGCATTTGTGTCCACGGGCGGTCGGGCGAGACGCGCTGGCCCGTAGCCGGGTTTTGGAACCATCGCGGAGGAAAACCGCAGGCAAATGACAACCGGCCAAAGAAGGGGAGGTTGCCTTCGAGAATTCTGTTCGCTTCGGTAACGACTGATCCTTCCCCCTGGGCGCCGAGAATTCTCTTGAGATCAATTGCCAGACTGCGAGAATCCGAGAAGAAGAAAGGGCGGGCGCCCTGGCGACGAATGCTCAGTAGATCCGCCGGTGAAGTTTTCGGAGCGGTGTGTTTCAGGTCCCAGGATTCCCAGCCGCTGACCGAGTGCATGCGCCGGGACATCAGCCCGCTGCCGCGCTGCAGTTCGTATCCCAAGCGCAGCAGACCGTCGCGCACCCCGAATGTCCGGCCGATTTGCAACACGGTGCCGAGCCTACCCATTGGCCCCGCCAGACCCATCGCACCTGCCACCCACCGGATGCAACCGCCCTTTCTTCAACCGGCGCGTAGCCACAGCCTTCAAGTGCTCATGCATCACAAAAAACTGATAATCCTTTTCCCGGTCGGCCTGCGGGACAGCCGAGATCGTGCCGCGGTCAAGACCGGCCACGGCCTCAGCGATTAACTCGATCCCCTCTGCGATCATTTTGTTGCGCAAGTCGGCCAGCGAGTCGAAGCCGTCGGCGCCTGCGAATTCGCGGCGCACGAGGATGGGGCCAGTATCGACGCCGCTGTCCATGAAATGAATCGTTATGCCAAGGGGCACTCCACACAGGAGCGACCATTCCGGGCTGCTCATGCCGCGGATTTCGGGGAGCAGGGCAAGATGCGCATTCAAAATGCCGAGGCGAGGAACATTCAGCACCTGGTCCCGCAGGATGTTTCCGCCGGTGAAGATCGCCAAATCGGGGGACCATTGTTTTAGTTGCGCAACGGCGCGTGGTGAGTTCTGATCGCTACATGTCGCGACCGGAAATTTATAGGTACGCGCCACCTCCGTGACGCTGCGGAATACTCCGTCGCCATGTCGCAGAGCGCTCTCGAGATAGGGATTGCGAATCTGCTTCTGAATCGTGGACTTACCGGGTCTCAGTTTGGCGACGGCATACTGGAGCGAATCGAGCAGGCCCCATTGTCCAACTTTGCGCAGTAGTGTCCTGCGGTCCCAGGATGGCAGCGTCAGCGCTCCAACCGGAACGTATTCGAGTTGCGCCAGGCGAGCGGTGACGGCACAGCCGGTTTCGCTGTACGGATTCGAGCAGAGGATCACTATCCGCATCCTGATGCCTCTGACCTTGTTTCGGGCCTTGCATCGAACTCCGCCTCGGACTCTGCCTCGAACTTTGTCTCGAACTCGCGCGTAAGACGCTGCTCCAGCATGAGCGCGTCGGCCAGGAACTTGCACCCCCAACTGATTAGCCGCATCGGTTGATACGCTCCCCAAATGGGATACGATCCAGCGACACCCCCCACCACTCCGCGGCGGCCCTTAGCCGGGAGCAACTGCTTCAGCATCTCGTTCATTTTGAGAGCCGCGTTGAGAT